>WSSedB1CaDRAFT_10000928_pt1 | contig 11882 bp, 11 predicted proteins | sample WetSurSB1Cattail_FD_9460 | JGI IMG/M metagenome (IMG submission 9460)
GAAGCTGGCGGTTTCACGGCAGCGGTCGGCGGGGGGGGGAGCTGTTTCAACGTTTGTGTGCGGTAGCTGAAGACCAGATATCCAACAACGGCAAGTATGACAATGGTTAAAATTGCCAGGGCGGCATAGGTACGGCCGCCCTGGTTCTTGTTTTTACGATTGGCTCTGTTTTTTGACACGCTAGGCAACTTTCCGCGGCATTACTTGGAAGACCCCATTTTTTTGAGAATCTCCCACCCTTTCAGCAAATCCAGCGCACGCATAACCTGGTAGTCGTTCTTCAGGTTATCTTCGACCTTGGCCGAAACCGGCTTATCTTTCTTATTATCCTTCTTGTCGACTTTAGCCGGTACTTCCGTTTCACCTATGTTTTCAAAGTGATTTTCAAGATCTTTTTCACGGATATTAAAACCATCTTTTTTATCGGTTGCCTTTGGTAGTTCCAACATCTCGACAACGATGTCGGGAGTAATGCCCTTGGCCTGAATCGAACGGCCGTTGGGGGTGAAGTAACGGGCCGTAGTCAGACGCAGTCCGGATTCATCCGACAGAGGGATGATGGTCTGCACCGAGCCCTTGCCGAAACTCTGGGTTCCCATAACGATGGCGCGTTTATGATCCTGAAGGGCTCCGGCCACGATTTCGGATGCACTGGCACTGCCGCCATTTATCAGGATAACAATGGGATAGCCGGGCTCTTTGGATCCCTTTCTGGCGGAAAACTGCATTTTAGAGTCTTTTTCACGCCCTTCCGTGTAGACGATCAACCCTTCGTCAATGAAGTGATCGGCCACCCTGACGGCCTGATCCAGTAATCCGCCTGGATCGTTGCGCAAATCCAGCACCAGCCCGGAAAGAGGCTTCTTGGCTTCTTGCTGAAGCGACTTGAGCGCCTTGATCAGATCCTCGTCAGTTTTCTCCTGGAACTGAGAGATGCGCACATAACCATAGCCATTATCCAACATGCGAGAGCGAACACTCTTGACCTGGATGATATCCCGCACCAGGGTGAATTCCTTTGGTCTATCAAAACCCTCGCGCATGATTGTCAGCACAACCTTGGTTCCCTTCGGTCCGCGCATCCGTTTGACGGCATCGTTAATATTCAGATCTTTGGTAAACTTCTCATCGATCTTGAAAATATGGTCACCGGCTTTGATGCCGGCTTTAAAGGCCGGTGTATCCTCAATGGGCGAAATGACGGTCAGGATGCCGTCTTTGACGGTGATTTCGATCCCAAGGCCGCCAAAAGCACCCTTGGTGTCAATCTTCATTTCCTTATAGGTTTCGGGCGACATGAACGAACTGTGGGGATCAAGGGAGGCCAGCATGCCGTTGATTGCGCCGTAAATCAGTTTCTTGGTATCTACTTCCTCCACGTAGCTTTTCTTAACTATGGCCATGACATCGGTAAACAGCTCGATGGACTCGTAATCACTTCCCTTTGCTTCCGCATTGGAGTGATGTTGCGAGCTTATGCCGATAAAAATGACCAGTGTGGCCATGGCAATGACCAATCCCACCAGTACCCGTTTTTTCCTTTTCCCCATTGTGAACATCTTCTGCCTCCACTGTCCTTGATTATCCTGATTTTTTTCAAATATCTGCAGGTTACAAAAACGCATCACACTGCGCTTCCGTCCTGTTATGTGCAAACTATCTCACCCAGCCGGCCGGGTCAAGCGGCCTGCTCTGATGTCTGATCTCAAAGTACAGAAGCGGCCCCTTGAGGGAATCCACATCTCCTACCGTGGCTACGACATCGTTCTTGGCCACCTCGGCGCCCACTCTTTTGAGGATTCGTGAGGCGTGGGCATACAGACTAAAATAACCGCCGCCATGATCAACGATCACCATATTGCCGAAGCCCTTGAAATAATCGGCAAAGATGACCGTTCCATCATAAATTGACCTGATTTCCGCACCGGCTCCAGCCGCAATCGAAAGTCCCTTGCTAAAGGTGTACGAGTCGAAATCGGGATGTTTATGCTTGCCGAAGGTTTCGATGATCTTGCCCCGCACCGGAAGCGACATACGTCCCTTCTGGGAGGCAAAACCGTGATCCGCCACAGGTGGCAACGACTCTACCAATTGTTGATGCGCGGGTTTGCCCTCTTGTTGGCCACCTGGCTTACCGCTCGGCTTAATGGACGTTTTTGCATGCCGTGACGACAGTCTTCTGCGGCTGAGTGCCTCGAGACGGGCCAGCATGCTCTGAAGCCGGGCAGCATTGGTCTTCAATTCTTTGAGTGACGCTTCATAACTGGCGCGGTCATTGCGAACCTTAGTCAAATAGGCGGCCTTTTTGCTCTTCTCCTGTTCGATCTCGCGCTTTTTAAAGTCAATTCCCTTTTTGATGCGCTCTTTCTGACTTGCATCCCGTTCCAGCTCGCACTTCAGACTTCGCAACTGCTCGATTTTTTTATTGTACTCCGCAAATATTTTTTTGTCATTCTCTACGACCGACTTCATGTAGCGAGTATTTTCGGCCATGCCGGGAAGCGATTCTGACGAAAAAAACATTCGTAAAGTACCCATTTCTCCCGCCTTGTAAAGCGAGGACAGCCGTCGTACGATTACCATTTTTTTCCGGTTTGCGTCATCCGTAACCTGGGTTATCTCCCGGCCCGTCTTGTCCAGACTGGACTCCACCCCCCGAAGGTCACGGTTCAGCCTACCCAAATCCGATTCCTTCTGCTCCAGGCTCTGGGTTATTTCGCGCAGTTCCGTGGAAACAACCGCCTCAACCTTGCGGGTCTTCCTGATCAGCTGTTTCTTGGTTTTTATCTCCTGTTTTACCCCCTTCAATTCATCCTTGGGGCTCTCAGCCCAGGCGAGGTGTGCGACCAGAAGTACCAGCAGTATGGACGAAAAAAGCCTCATCATTGTTTATATGGTAATGAAACGCTTGAGCGATGTCAGGCTGCCGACAAAACCGAGCACGACACCGGCCAGCAACAAAGCGCCGATATACTCGACCGGCAGGAATAACAACCCGGAAGTAACCGGGTTGAACGTAAGAAAACTGTCGGCGTTGTACAGGAACAGCTCGTACAGACCAAACAACAGCGCAATGGCTATCACGGCTCCCGCACCTCCCTGGATGATTCCCTCAACCAGATAGGGAGCCTTGATAAAGAATTTTGTGGCTCCCACAAGCGACATGACCTCCAGTTCGTCACGACGGGCATATATCGTCAGTTTGATTGTGTTTGAAACGATGAAAATGACGGCCACGAGAAGGAAGGCGCCCAGCAACGCTCCCACCAGCCGCATGAAATTGAGAAACAGATTGAAGCGTCTGACCCACTCCTCACCATACTGCACTTCCGTAATCCCCGGCATACGTTTCAGAGCGGTCACAAACTGCTCAACCGAGAGGGTATCGCGGCTGGATCGTTTCAGCGTGATCTCAAGAGAGGTAGGCAAAATTTCCGGTTGCACCCCCTCCAACAATGTTTCCTGGCCACGCAACCGGTTTTTGAAGCGTTTCAGCGCTTCATCACGGGAAACGTATGAGATTTGGGAAACCCCCGGCAAAGCGCCTATTTTGCCGCGAAACGCAGCCTGTTCCTGGGTGGATAGCTCATGATCGAAATAGACCGTAACCTGAACCCGTTCGCTCCAGTTTTCAGCAGCGCTTTCCATGTTGACGAACACCAGTAGAAACAGCGATACGATCAGAAGCGCCAGGGCAATGGTGCCGATGGTAACAACATTAACAAAAACGTTCTGCCGGATATTGTTCAATGCGCGGTTGAAGTAGTACCTCGTGCGCCCCAGGAATCCTTCGCCGGCCAGGGTCGGCCGTTTGCTAGGCTGGTTTACAACCGTTTTCTTGGTTTTCCACTTGTTCAACGATATCTCCCTTACTGAGGGTCACGAGACGTTTGTGACTATTTTCGATAAGACGCCGGTCATGGGTAGCCACAACAACCGTTGTGCCGCGCACATTGGCATCCTTGAAGATCGAGAGGATCTGGTTCTTGTTGGCGTCGTCCAGATTGCCGGTCGGTTCGTCCGCCAGCAGAATTTTGGGATCGTTCACCAGGGCGCGAGCCAGGGCCACACGCTGCTGTTCGCCACCGGAAAGCCGTTGCGGCGTCAGGTTGATCTTGGATTCTATCCCCATTTGTTTGAGAATGTGCAGAACTTTTTTACCGATATCTGCCCGCCCCCATCCCAGAACCTCCAGCGTGATGGCAACGTTCTCAAACACCGTCCGGTTCGGCAGCAGCTTGAAATCCTGAAAAACCACCCCGATTGATCTGCGCAACAGGGGAATCTGGGAGGAGGTCATACGGGAAACATTTTGACCGTCAATCAGCACTTGGCCCGAGCTGGGGGCTAGGGCGCCATACAGCAAACGCAACAGCGTCGTTTTACCTGCTCCGGACGCGCCGGTAAGGAAAACAAACTCCCCCTTGGAGATTCGCAGGGTAATGCTATTAAGGGCTGTAGCGTCTTTCTGGTAAGCCAGCGATACATTGTGCAACTGAATCATATCAAATCACCACTCATTATAAGGTGTGCCATTGGTTCCCACCAGGTTCGAGCCGCTGTGGACATCATAAACATTGCCCGGACCTGTTGTGCCCCCCGTACCCGTTACCGTAGTAGTAGTTACTGTGGATGATGACGAGGTACTATCCGATGGAGGAGGAACCGTCACCCAGGTATCATTCTTGCCGGTAAAAGGGTCCTTGGGAAGATCGCGTAAATACTTTTTCTCGGACAACTCGGCCAGGGTATCGGGATATTTTCCCTGATCAGCGTTGAATTGGTCGATCACGTCTCGCAGGTTATACAAGTCTTCGCGCAGTACCGCCTCGCGGGCCTTGATCACGCTCCACTTGTAATTGGGCACGGCAATGGCGGCCAGAATACCGATGATTGAAACCACGATCATCAGCTCGATCAGCGTAAAGCCGCGGCTGTTCAACCGTATCCGGCTATCCCTTGAAAGGGAGGGCGTAGTGATGGTTTGCGCCACGCTACCAATCCTTGTATTTAGTGCCGTCAATGGCGGTTTCCTCACTGAGCGAATAGACGTCATACACATCTTCTCCGCCCCAGGTTGTTGAGTCCGGCTTATCATTGTAGGAACGCAGCCCCCATTTGGGTTCTTCCGTGCCTTTGGGCGGGTTAAAGGGATCACGCGGAATCCGACGCAAAAATTTACGTTTTGGAGGAGTAACTTCTCCAAAGTCAAACCCGTCAACCAGCTCCTGAAGTGTTGCCGGATAGCCGGTTTTATTGATGACCTCCTGCATTTTTTTATCGCTCTTCGCCTTTTCATAGCGTTTGTTGAACTCGTCAATAGCGGTGCGTATGGTCCGCAGATTGCGATGAAGCTCAATTTCCCGCGTCCGTCTGCCACTCATCTGGGCAAGCGGCATGATCACCGAGGCCAAAAGTGCCAAAATGGTGACCGTTACCACCAGTTCGACCAGGGTAATGCCTCTGTTTGCCGTCAAAATCTTCCGCATGCTCGTAACTGCCTACCTGATTTCCACTGCTGAACTGAAAGGGAGAACGGTCAGCGGCCTGCCGTCGGAAGCACTGAAACCGACATTGCTGAAGCCGAAACTGGACAGCCCTTTTTGCTTGGCGCGGAAGACCAGTGACGCCAGGACTCCCTCACCCGAAACTCCCACACTCCCGGGTCCGCGCGCCAGATTAATCGACACGGTACCCGTGGCTGCGCTGACCGCGCTTCCGAATACAGTTGACACACCGTCTTTTCTGAGAAAACCACCTTCACCGGCCGAGACAAATTCCACGAAAAACGGGTCATAGGTCAATACAAAAGGAGCAGCTTTGAGATCGCTTATCGAAGCAGCCTTTACCTCCAGAGTAAACTGCTGACCAACTGTGGCGGAAGCAGGCGCATTGATCCTTAAAAAGCCACGCTGAGCCGAAGCTGAGGCGTTCTGGCTCGCAACCGGCTGAGAAGCAATGACAGCCGTTTGAGCAGCTGCTCCGGGTTGGGATGCAGTTGCAGGCACTTCCTGCGGTGATGTTGCCATATTTGCCGCGGCCTGGGGAGACGAGCCGGTCTGGGGTGTCATCCGCTGGGGTACCACCGGTTGCGGCACCGCTGACTGAGGCACTGGCTCTTGGGGCATGACCGGCAAGGGCATAGTTTGCTGTGGAATTTCCTGTTGGGGAATCGTAGTTTGCGGTTGCGCAGGCTGTGGAGCCAACGATTGCGGGACTGGAGGCTGGGGCACAAGTTGCTTAACACCCGGTTTTTGCTCCGACTCAAAAAGTGGCTCTTCATCAAACGACGCCAGCGACCTGCTCAATGCCGGATCATCCTCCTTGCCGGACACAAACGACGCCAGGCTGTTCTGCGGCACGGTCACTCTACGCACAAGCCGGGGCGTAATGGCCAGCATCAGTTCAGTCTTGTTACCACTGGAATTGGTATGAGTCAGAAGTTCACCCAGCAGCGGTATGTCTCCCAAGAGGAAGATCTTTGACTTGTCATTGGAGTATGTCCGATCGATCAACCCCCCGATCACGCTGGTTTCCCCATCCCTCAGGCTAAGCACCGTGTCCAGGTTTCTGGTTCCGATGGTAACCACGGTAGTAGCGCTATCGGAACCACCCACCGTTTTGGCCGCACCAACCTGTTGGCTGACCTCCAGCCCCAGTTTGATGACGACTTCGTTATTTGGCTGAATGGTCGGTTCGGCATTGACCTTGACACCCACATCAATGTACTGGACGTTGACACTGACCGTGCTATTGGTGGTGTTGGTGGTGGTAATCGGCACTCGTGTACCGACATTGAACTTGGCCTTTTCCCTGTTTTTGATCCTGATCTTTGGATTGGAGAGCACCTCGACCTTGCCAAGCGTCTTTGCAAAATCAAACTGACCATTGGGAACGGTCACAAAACCGGTATAACCCTTGACTGCAAAAGCCTTGATCAAGTTGGTGATTCCCGCGGTTGTTGTGGTTGTGGTGCTGGTACTGGAGGAGGTAGTGGTCGACGACAGGGAATTCGCCAACAGGTTACTTCCATTGAAAGCCCCTATCTGCACATTATAAGGGGATAGAAGCAGTCCAACGGTTTTGGAATCCGTATCGCCGATTTCCAGCACCTCGACATCCAGGACTACCTCGGCATCCGGTACGTCATTGGCATCGAGTATTTTTTCCACCACGCTAACCACATCGCTAGTGTCGCGCACAACAATTGAGTTGGATTCCTCGTTGACATAAATCTTGCGCACCTGCAGCAAGGTGCGAATCAGGTTGATGGCCTTTTTGGCCTCCATGTAATTGAGATTAAAGGTACGAACCGTCATGTCCTCGTACTGCTTGGATTTTTCCGGCGTCTTGGGATAGATGATCACCGTGCTTTCATTGGCAATTTTGCGCCCGAGTTTGAACATGTTGGTCAGGAGATCCAACACCTGCTGAAAGGTGGCGTTTTCAATATAAATGGTTACCGGCTGGTCCTTGACCCCCTCATCAAAGATGAAATTGATCCCTGACAGACGGGTAACGATATTGAAAACATCCTTGATCTTGGCGTCCCTGAATTTAAGGGTAATCGGCTTGGCCGACTTGAGGCTCAACTCAAAACCTTCCAGCTTGTTTTTACGCAAACCCAGGACGCGGGCCTGGGCAGCCTTATACTCCTTGTTACCTGGATCAAGTTCCAGGGCGCGCGTCAATGCCCGGTTGGCATCCTTGAACTTGTTGGTCTTCTCAAATTCAAGACCTTCCTGATAGGCTTGCTGGGCCTCCACCAAACGCCTGGTTTTTTCAACCAGTTGTTCAAAACGCCCCTGGGTCGGATCTATCCCGAGACCAGCCTGAAAGTCGGCCAGCGCGGCGGCATAATTGCCTTGCTCAAATAGTATATTACCTTGTTTGTAATGCGCGTCTGCCGCCTTTTCACGGGCCTTTAAAAAACGAAGCCGATATTCACCTTCGTCCGGATCCTTACGAAAAGCCTCGGCATAGCTGTACATGGCTTCTTCGTACTTGCCGTCGGACTCGAGACTCTCCCCTTTGCTGAAAGCGCGGTGGCCCGCGGTACAACCGGACAGGGTTAAGCACGCCAGCAGACTGAATATGGTCAGATGTGTCACATAGCGCATCTGTTGTGTCTCCTTGGATACGGGTAAAAAAATATTCATGCGGACAATGGCCTACCCCGCCGGCCTCAGTGAAGAATACTCAACCAGCGGAATTACGATTTCCTCACTGGTGTCGGTCACCCGAATGGTAAGCGCCTGATCAGTGATGGATGACGCCTCATAGCGTCCCGCAAAGATATCGCCTTGTTTAACAAGGATAATTTCCTTATCCCTGCTTAGAAAAATAATTCTGCGTTTACCCTTCTGGAGAAATCCCAGAAAAGTAAACTTAGCCAATTCAGGCCGGGGCATTTCCGTAACTACGGGTTGAATCGGAACTGGAGGAGGCGGAGGAGGAAGGGGACGGCGTTTCACGGCAACCGCCTTCAGTTGTGCCATCTTGACCTCATCCACAAAAACAGGTTTAAAAATATTGCGGCGGTAGCCCTTAAAATCTGGCACTTCTCGATCAAGCAGATCCAGACGCAAGGCACCGCCCTGACGCCGGTCAAGCGGGGCAGATCCTACAGCCGGGGCCACCTGTTGTCCGGGTGGGTATTTGAGAGTGCTGACACTTTTCTGACGCGGCATCCGTGAATAGCTCCAGATCATGGACAACACAAACAGAATCAGCAGACAGAAGAGGAGCACCCTCTGGCGGTTCATGCATCCCCCCGCAGATAGATCGTCACGTGAAGATCCATGGTCACACTTTCCTCAAAAACATCACTGTTGGTCAGACTGAAATCATCAACAACCACCAGCTCTCGAAATTTTCGCAGATCCGCCAAATAGCTCTTGATCGCGGCATATCTGCCGTTGACGGACATGGCAAGTTCATAGGCCAGCAGTCCCTCGTCCTTGATCACGCGCGGTTTGTACGTTATCGGACCTGTGGTCACTCCGCTGGACAAAGCCTGCTCCAGAATATCTCCCAGCAGTCGCGGGAACTGGCGTTTAGGCGGAATTCTTCCCCTGAGTATCTCCAGATCGATCTTGCCCTGTTTGTAGGCTTTTGTGATATCTCCGCGACCGGCAACAGCCACCTGGCGGCGAAGCTCGCTCCATTTCATCTGCGCTGCAGCAATCTCGGGTACCTGATAACCGTCAACAACAATAAACAGGACTACAGTCAGTAGTGCCAGCAAGGCTACGGCAATCAGCAAGCGCCTTTTCCGGCGAATTATTTCCAGTATGGCGTCTTTCATTGATTCACCAACCGGCAGGAAATAACGAATTTCACACCGCGACTTTTCTTGTCTCCCACAGCAATATCTCCGTGGGACAAAAGCAGGATATTGCTGAAGGTTTTTGAATCCTCAAGATGATCCAGATACGATCTAATATGATCAAAGTTTCTGGCCAATCCCTCGACCTTGATAGTACCGGTTTTCATATCCGGAGCAAGAGACACAAGTGCGATTCCCTCTGGTGTAGCGTTTTCCAACTGTTCCAGAAGCGTCAGCCAGTTATTTGTTTTTTGTTCGATAACGCCGTTAAAAAAACGGATTGTCGACAATTGGCGATTGTATTCCTTTTCGGATACACCAGCCTGATGGCCGGCCAGACGTCCCTCCAGAGAAGCGATGTCTCCTTTAAGGCGTTCCAGTTCGCCCAGATTCCAGCAAAAACTCACAACTTTCCAAGCCGAAAGCGCCGTCAGAAGCAGTATGGAGGCAACAATAACCCGGTTGATCAGACGATGATCGAGGTAAGTCCGGGTGGCAAGGTTAATGGTAAAACGCATCACAGGGTCCTCAGAGCAGCGCCGATGGCTGCAGTGAAGGGAAAAAGAGTGGCCTGATCGGCCGGAGCGTTCGCGGACGGTTTCACAACCATCTTCGCCTCCAGCAGCGAAGCTTCGCTTTCAGATGCCTCGCTAACCAAGTCGCAAAACTCACGGGCCGCGTCCGGCTCAGCGACGCAGAACATCTTATGCGGTACATGTTCCGGAAAGCGTTCGCGGTATGCCAGCAGTGAATTGCTGATCTCCCGGTAGACACGGTTATCACCGGCCGGCGTATCCCCAAGCTCCTTGATTCTCAGGAATTCGGGAATTCCCTCATTAACAACCATAATGGAGAGCACTCTGCCGTAAAATGATATCAACGCACACTCCTCCAGAAGCGCCAGACGTTTCTCAAAGATCCGGTAGAGGTTGAAGATATTCAGGTCGATGCGGGCCGGCGCAAATCCGGCCGTTACCATGAGGTCTTCGTATTGTTCTATGACGGAACGCGAAACCAGAGTCACTAGCAAGGCCATATCGTTGTTATCCCGCATCTGTAGTAGCTGATAATCCAGGTGGGTGTCACCAACATCGAACGGCATGCTTTTTTTCAGTTTCCAGCGGATGATGTCAAGCGCCTCGTTACGGTTCTTGAAACGGCCCTCGACATCCATCAAAAGCACACGGCCAACCGTATCGGGCAGGGTAACCGACAGACGTGTGCCCTTGTGAAGCAGCAAGGCATGGGCCTCGGCCAGGCGATCACAAAAGGCCTGCGTGTCAAGGATATTCGTCTCGCGCAGGGAGACGCGCATAACGCCGGGCGCAAAAGGGCGGAATGCCACCCGTTCGAGGCTGGGAGATGCTGCATTACCCCCCATCAGAGCAAAGGCCACGCCCTGGGGGCTGATCTCGACTCCGATGGAGTTTTTTCTGAATAGGATGCTGGAAAGCTGCATGGGTCAGTCCACTCCCGTTATTCGACAAACGTGACGCGGTTGATCTCTTTGAGGGTGGTATCTCCCTCGATCAATTTTTCCAACGCCGAATCACGCAAGAAGGTAACTCCCGAATCACGGGCCGCTTGCTTAAGCTGAGTCGCCGGTACCTTGGAGATGATTAGATCCCGGATCTGATCGTTCAGCTCCAGCAGTTCAACAATAGCGGAGCGCCCCCGATAGCCGGTACCATTGCAATTATCGCATCCGCGGGCTTCGTAGAGAGTGACGCCGCGAACATGCTGCGGATCGACACCGGCTTCCCAAAGCTCTTCATCACTGTAGGCCACAGGCTTGCGGCATGTGCGACAGACTCGGCGAACCAGGCGCTGGGCCATGACACAGTTCAGACAGGAGACAAAGTTGTAGGGATCGATCCCCATGTGGATGAAGCGGCCGATGACATCGAAGGCATTGTTGGCATGCACGGTAGTAAAAACCAGATGCCCGGTCAGTGCGGACTGAACGGCGATCTGTGCTGTTTCAGGATCGCGGATCTCGCCGACCATGATCTTGTCCGGGTCGTGGCGCAGGATTGAACGCAGCCCCTTGGCAAAAGTCAGCCCTTTCTTTTCGTTGACCGGAATCTGCAATACCCCGCGAAGCATATATTCGACCGGGTCCTCAATGGTAATAACCTTCTCTTCGCCAGTGTGGATCTCGGTCAGGGCAGCATAAAGAGTGGTGGTTTTACCGGAACCGGTTGGTCCGGTTACCAGCACCATGCCGTAGGGTTCGCGGATTTTCTTTCTGAACCGCTTTATCTCGTGCTCGCTGATGCCCAGGTTCTCCAATGAGAGTCCCTTTATGTCATTAGCGATGCTCTCCTTGTCAAGGATACGGATGACAGCGTCCTCTCCCAGAGAGCTTGGCATGATCGAAACACGAAAATCAATGGATTTTGCGCTAAAACGAACCTTGAAACGGCCATCCTGGGGAATGCGTCGTTCGGAGATATCCAGCTCGCTCATAACCTTGAGCCTGGAAATGATCGGAGCCTGAAAGTGCAGATCGATCGGCTCGTTGGCCCGGTAGAGCACTCCATCGATACGGTAT
>WSSedB1CaDRAFT_10000929_pt1 | contig 11869 bp, 7 predicted proteins | sample WetSurSB1Cattail_FD_9460 | JGI IMG/M metagenome (IMG submission 9460)
CAAGTTTCCCTTTGCTGACGGCGCCTGGTCTATCACTTGAAGCAAAAAACCGTCCCAAAGTTCTTGTAGTCGAAGATAATGAATCCAACATGAAATTTACCACAGATTTGCTGGAAGCAGCCCATTACAAGGCTATCCACGCATCTTCCGCTGAAGAAGCGATAAAAAAAGCGGAGACGGAAAACCTGGCTCTCATCCTAATGGATGTCTCCCTCCCAGGAATGGACGGGCTTACTGCCGCCAAAGCGCTTAAGAGCAATCCCGCCACAGCTCATATACCGGTAGTGGTTTTAACAGCCCACGCAATGAAGAATATCGAAGAAAGGGCCATGGAAGCCGGCTGTGAGGCGTTTATACTAAAACCGATCGATACGGGTTTATTCTACAGGGCGTTGTCGGGGATCATAAGATCAGAAGATTCAGAAATAGGAGAATAGTTGTGGTGAGTCCTGGGGAGAAAAGCAAATGGCAGACAAGATAGATCAAAATGACAATATAAGTAGCCCTAGCATACTTGGACAATCGGCTCAGGGACAACTCAGCGAGTCTCTGGACTCAATTCAGAAACTCAAGGAAAAATCCCCTGAAGCGATCATTCACGAATTGCAGGTTCACCAGATAGAACTGGAACTACAGAATGATGAACTTAGGAGAGTTCAACTCGAGTTGGAAGAGTCCAGAGACAAGTACCAAGACCTGTACGATTTTGCTCCCGTCGGATATTTTACGCTAACCCACAAGGGGTTTATCACAGAGGTCAACCTGACCGGAGCCATGCTCCTTGGGGCGCCCCGTCAAAAATTGATCGACATGCGTTTTGCCCACTTTGTAGCTCCCGAGTCCCAAGATTATTACTACGAGTATATTTTAAGCGTACTCAAACATGACGAGAAGCATGTTTGCGATATTACGCTCAAACGGGAAGATGGTTTGCCCTTCGATGCCCGTCTCGAAAGTGTGCGAAAGAATGCTTTGCCTGACAAGCCGGGGGAACCTGCGGAAACCCACGTGATCCGCCTGGCGGCCAGCGACATTAGTAAACGCAAGCGAATGGAGGAGGAACTGCGTAGCGCCAAAAAGGAATGGGAACAGACCTTCAATGCGGTTCCGGACTTGATCGCAATCCTGAATACTGAGCACAAGATAGTTCGTGTGAATCGAGCCATGGCCGAACGGTTGAGACTCGCCGCTGAAGATTGTGTCGGCGTGGCCTGTTATGAAGTCGTACACGGGGCTGAAACTCCCCCAGACTACTGTCCTCACCGCAAACTTTTGGGCGACGGAGAGGAACACTCGGTCGAAGTTTATGAAGCGCGTATAGGCGGAGATTTCCTGGTCACTACATCTCCTCTACGAGCCGCGAGCGGCCATCTTTTGGGCAGCGTCCATGTAGCTCGTGACATTACCAAACGCAGGCGGATTGAAGATTGTCTTCGCGAGAGTGAAAGGTTCCTGAAGGAAAGTGAAGAAAAATATCGCATAATATTTCGTGACGCTCCCGTAGGGATGATGTCTGTAAGCAAGAGCGGAGAGATAATGGAGGCTAACAGCCGTATATTAGAGATTCTGGGTTCCCCGGGGCTGGAATACACCCGTAAAATTAACATGATTACATCTCCCCGAATGATTGAAGCGGGAATTGCCGAACACTACAGGCGGTGTGTCACAGAAGGGATCCAAGCCGACTTCGAGACTCTATATACAACGAAGTGGGGTAAGAAAACCTATCTGAGGTCTGTCGTTACACCAAGGTTTAACGACGAGGGGGAGGTGGTCGGCTGTCTAACTGTAATAGAAGATATAATGCAGCGGAAGATGGCTGAAGATTCTCTTCGTGAAAGCGAACAGCGGTACAAGGCCCTTTATTCAATGATGCGATTGATGTGTGATAACGTTCCGGACCTGATTTGGGCAAAAGACCTTGATAGAAGATTTCTCTTCACCAACAAGGCTGTCTGCGAAAAGCTGTTGCTCGCTAGAGACACCGAAGAACCAGTAGGTAAGGACGACATTTTTTTTGTAAAAAGAGCCAGAGAGTCTCAGCCAGACAACACAGACTGGCATACTTTTGGGGAGGTTTGTACTGATTCGGACGCAGTAGTCATGAGTACCCAGGAATCCCAAAGATTTGATGAATTTGGAAATGTGAAAGGGGAATTTCTCTATCTTGACGTTTACAAGGCGCCTTTTTTAAATGAACAAGGCACGATGATAGGGACCGTGGGTTGTGGACGCGATGTCACTGAGACACGAAACCTGCGGATTCAACTCATGCGGGCCCAGAAGATGGAGGCGATCGGAACGTTAGCAGGTGGGATTGCCCATGACTTTAACAACTTGCTCCAGGTTATTCTTGGATACTCGGAACTCATGATTACAAATCCCACTCTGCCTGAACAGTTTAATCGAGGTACCAAATCGATAAACAAGGCGGCGCTTAGTGGGGCCGATTTGGTCAGACGGTTGCTCACTGTTAGCAGAAAAGCTGAAACCAGGCCTGCGCCATTGAATCTCAATGATAAAATAAGGCAAATAAGTGAACTTTTGGACCGAACCATTCCTAAAATGATTCAAATTGAACTCAAGCTTTCTGACAGCTCAACCTTAATCAGCGCTGACGCGTCCCAGATTGAGCAGATCATCATGAATCTGGCGGTAAATGCTAGCCATGCAATGCCGGAAGGGGGCAATCTGGCAATTGAGACCAAAACCGTTTTCCTCGATGGAGCGTATTGCGCGGTTAACGTAGAAGCTAAGCCAGGCCCATACGTTTTGCTCAGTGTATCCGATACCGGTCACGGGATGGACAATAAGACCATTGAACGGATTTTCGAACCGTTCTTTACTACCAAAGGTCCGGGCATAGGGACTGGACTTGGCCTGGCGATGGTTTACGGTATCGTCAAGCAGCATGGAGGCCACACCACATGTGATAGTGAACCTGGCGTGGGCGCAACTTTCAATATTTACTTTCCATCGATGGGCTCCGCTCTCAATTTTGAAAAGCCGGCGAGTCCGGCGGATCCACGAGGAGGGACAGAAACAATCCTCTTAGTCGATGACGACGAGTGGGTGCGAGGTGTTGGAAGGGAAATCTTGCTTGAATACGGTTATCATGTGATTACGGCGTCAAACGGAAGAGAGGCGCTTCAAATATATGGCGCAGAGCGAGAAATCGTATCACTTGTCATTCTGGATCTGTCGATGCCGGAGATGGGCGGGGTAGAGTGCCTGCAGGCCTTATTGGATCTGGACGCAAAAGTTAGAGTCCTTGTGGCGACTGGATACGCCAGGCACGGGATCGCAGAGGATCTGAAGGAGGCAGGCGCCACGGACTTTATAGCGAAGCCGTTTGATATTCCGCAACTCCTTGAGAAGATACGGAATATTCTTGATAAATAGTAAATTAGGGCACGTTGGCGATCCTGTGTCAGGGTCGTTTCTGTAATCGAGTAGAAAACAGGAGATAAATCGGTTAGTCTCGCACATCCAGGCCCAATTTTTTAATGCGTCGCCTAAGGGCATATCGAGAAACACCCAGGAAGGACGCTGCCAACTCCTTTCTTCCCTGTGAACGCGTAAGGGCATCCTCGATCATTGAGCGGCTCAGATTCTCCACAGAATCGGCTAACGTAGATGCGCCAGCGATGTCTAAGGTTTTCGCGAACGTTGAAACCCCATCGCTACATTGCTCAATATCTACTTTTATGGTTCCGCCGCCTGAAAGGATTAGGGCGCGTTCCAGTACATTTCTCAGTTCCCTGATGTTGCCGGGCCAGTGATAATTGTAAAGCTTGGCCATTTCACCGGCCGTCAGTTCCGGCGCAAAACTCATCTGCAGTTCTTTGGCCAGGGCGCCAAGCAATTGCGTAACCAGGATCGGCAGATCTTCCATTCGCTCCCTGAGGGGTGGAATTCTTAATGAGAACACATTTAACCGGTAATAGAGATCACTGCGAAAACGACCATTCGATATCTCCTGTTCGAGGTCTCTGTTTGTGGCCGCTAGAATGCGTGCGTTGACCTTGATTTTTTTCTCTCCCCCCACCCGAGTAAATGTCCTGGTATCAAGAAAGGTGAGAAATTTTGCCTGAAGGGCAGGAGAAAGCTCTCCAATTTCGTTTAGTAACAGGGTCCCTCCCTCAGCCAGTTCCAATAAGCCCCGTTTTTGTCTGCCTGCCCCGGTAAAAGCTCCCGCTTCATGACCAAACAGTTCGGATTCCGCGAGTTCTGATGGAATCGCAGTGCAATTGACAGAGAAATAGCGTCCCGAAGAATAGCTCGATCGTTCATGTATATATTTGGCAAGGTAATCTTTGCCAACCCCACTTTCGCCCAAGAGCAGGATGACACTTTTTCCGGAGGCTGCGAACGAGGCCTGTTTAAGAACGGTCCTCATAATCTCTGAACGATATTCCTGAGGCTCTAGCTTTTGGGTATCCTGCAACATGTTCAGATCGGTCACGTCACGCGATATTCCACAGATCCCTATGATTTTTCCTGAGCTATCATGCATGGGCGTCTTGACTTCATGGAAGGTCATGGGTACACCCTTGATTTTTTTGACACTTATTTCTTCAATCCGCTCTCCCTTCAAAACGCGAGTGTCAATCTCTCTAGTATATTGAGCGGATTCCGAGTCAAAGATGTCCTCGGCTCTTTTCCCCAAAATTTCGGACGACCGAACCCCTAGAAGTTTTACCGTAGCGGGATTGACATGTGTATATCTCAATGAGAAATCTTTTATGAAAATAAAATCCTTAGCGCCCTCAAAGATGGCCTTGAACCGCTCCTCACTCGTTTTCAGCGTTTCTTGCGCAAGTTTCCGTTCAGCAATGTCAAAAACAGTGGAGCGGCTCATTAGAAAATTACCGGCGCTGTCTTTAATCGCAGTCGCGCTTAAGATCACGGGTAAGATGGTCCCGTCTTTTCGGACCAATTCGAACTCAAGATCCTTTACCCACCCACGTTCCTTGAAGCCAGGGAAGTTTTCCTGGAAGGTCATTAATGATTCGTTTGTGAGGATGTCTGAGAACCTGATCTTTCCGATTACTTCGTCGCGAGTGTAACCCAGCCAACTCAATTCTGTGTTGTTGATCCGGATAAAGACACTATCTTTGTCGAGAGAGTGGTACCCGCATGGAGCATTGTTGTAGAGATCTTCTACTTCCTCGACACGTGCTAATACTTGCTGCTCGGCACGCTTGCGCTCGCTGATGTCCGATAATAATATTCTGAGTCGTGAAACATTGCCGTCCTGTTTCTGAGCTGCCACGCCTTCCAGTTGAACATGAATTTGATCGCCGTTTTCTTTTACAAATCTGAGTTCGCACGTTAGTTTCTTTCTGGTCTGGAGGATCCTTTTGAGCGCCAGATACAGGATGTCTGAGTCCTCTTTGGAAAGAAAACTGGAGAGGGCCTTTCCGATGAGAGAGTCTCTGTCTAATCCCAACAGGTTGGCTGCGGTCAGATTGGTATCCAGAACAAAACCTTTTCTGTCAACTGTCAGGTAACCAATGGGAGCAAAGTCGTAAAGATCCTGGTAATTGTTCTGAGACTCCTGCAATGCGAGTTGAGTTATCCGCAACTCGTGGTTCTGCATTTCCAGTTCCACCTTGTGGACCTGAAGTTCGTGTACCAGTTTCTGGAGTTCAGTAGGCGGTAGTGTCGATATATCAGGGGGAACTATCGACTTCTTTCGTAAAACAACCTCGGCTCGGGATCTCAGGTCATTCAACGCTTTCACAGGCTGCCCCCAGTATCCGTTTTGTGCAAGATACGTCCTATGTGAGCACTATGAAAATTAAAATTATACTTATTTTATGTATATCATGTTCGAATTAGGAATTATAAAAAAAATGATGAAAATGTGGAAATGGAAACCTGCCGGTTTTTGTCTCGTCGCTGACATTTGCGAACGTAAGCCAGCCGAGCAGGAAAAACACGCGCTACAGGCTCAGCTTATTCAAGCCCAAAAGATAGAAGCCCTTGGCGCCCTGGGCGGAGGCATAGCTCACGACTTCAATAACATGCTCCAGACGATCGTTGGCTCTTATCAGTCCATGACACCTTCATTTTTACAACTCCCATACGGGACTCATCGTCCCCTCAAAGTGAGATCCAGATGCTGGAAGATCGGCTAAAAATTCTGCTGATAGAGGACAACGCCGCTTACGCCCGTCTCATTAAGGAGATGTGCCTGGATTGTGAGGGCGTTAACCTGGATATCCAGGTTGAATCCCGTCTGGCGTCGGGATTAGCCCGTCTTGGAACAGGCAGCGTCACAGGGGTTCTTCTAGATCTGAATTTGCCCGATAGTCAGGGTATTGAAACGTTGGTCCGCGTTGAATCTGAGTTTCCTGAAATTCCAATTATCGTGCTTACTGGCCAGGAAGATGAAGCCATAGCCGTTGAGGCTGTAAAACACGGAGCGCAGGATTACCTGTTCAAGGGCATGGTAGACGGAAACCTGTTGGTTAGATCCTTACGTTACGCCATAGAGCGCAAACGAATGGCGGTAGACCTGATTAAAGCGCGTGACGAACTCGAGAAGCGGGTCGAGGAACGCACGTCGGAACTGCTAAAGACGAACGAGCGACTCAAGCAGGAATTTGCTGAGCGCAACCAGGCCGAAGAGGCGCTGAGACAGAGTGAACTGAGGCTGAATCTGGCATTGAACGGAGCGGGCCTCGGGTCGTGGGACTACAATCTTGAGACAGGCGAGGCCATTTACGACCGGCGTTTGGCCAAAATACTCGGATTCACGCTGGATGAAATTCCGTCACATCTCCTTTGGTTGGAGAATCTCACTCATCCGGACGACTGGTCTCGAGGTATGGAGATGTTTAATGCGCACTTGGAAGGCCGCATACCTGTATATGAGGCCGAATTTCGACTGAGGCCCAGGTTGGGCGACTGGAAGTGGATTTTGGCCCGTGGTTCAGTCGTAAAGAGGGATAAAGCCGGCAAACCGTTGAGGGTAGCGGGAACGTATCGTGATATTACCGAACGGAAGAGGGCTGAGGAGGCTTTGCGTGTTAGTGAGGAACGTTTCCGGGCAATATTTGACGGCGCCCAGGACATGATTTTCATGATGGATAGTAATCTTGAATACACGCAAGTGAACCCCGCTATGGCTAGACTTCTAGGACTTGAGGTGTCCGAAATCATTGGACGCAAGCCCGAGGACATCTATGGCAAAGACATCGGGCGCCAGCTTCGACTGCTTGATCTCCGCATACTCGGCGGAGAATCCATCGAAAGAGAACACACTGTCCGCATGAAGGGCGTCTCGTTGACCCTGAATACGGTCCTAAGACCTCTTCATAACGCTGAGGGTAAAATTGTCGGCGTATTCGGGATTTCTCGTGATGTGACGGAACGTGCGAGGGTGTCGCCTACCCCAAAAGTATTTTTTGAAAGCTACCCCTCGGAGGCCATGAGGGCCACGATGCGCGAGGCTCGCTCAGCCTCGGCCAGTGACGGGACAGTACTGCTTCAGGGGGAAAGTGGAAGTGGCAAAGACTATTTGGCGCGCTGGATTCACGACCATTCGAAGCGTGCGCTCGGTCCATACTTTTCGCTGAATTGCGCTGCCATATCTAGGGAATTGGCGGAATCAGAGCTGTTTGGACATGAGCGTGGCGCATTCACAGGAGCGCGTGGCCGTAAACGAGGACTCCTGGAGTTGGCGGAAGGGGGTACCCTCCTGCTCAACGAAATAGGAGAACTTCCACTCTCGTTGCAGTCCAAGCTTCTTACGTTTCTGGACACAAGGTCATTTCTTCGTGTCGGTGGTGAAAAACCCATTAATGTGAATGCGCGGATGATTTCGGCTACCAACAGGAGCCTCGATAAAGAGGTTGATGGCGGCCGATTCCTGTCAGCGCTTTTCTATAGAATTAACGTTTTCGGCATAACTGTGCCACCCCTTCGTGACAGGATCGAAGACATTCCCGTACTATTGGAAGAGATCATGTCAAGGCTGGCCGTGGAGCTTCAACTGACCCATCTCCCGTATGTTGATCCGGCCTTCGCAATTACGCTTACGAGCTATGATTGGCCTGGCAACGTCAGGGAGTTGCGGAACGCTCTTGAGCGCGCATTGATGCTATCCGACGGGCATAGCTTAAGCTTGGCGCTCCCTTCTGGTAAAGCAAGTTCGGCGGACTGGTCTCATATGTCCAGTTTTCCGTTGCAAGAACGCACGCTTCATGATGTGACGGATGAGGTGATCAAATCTCTGGTTTTGGAGGCCCTGCGACGCTGCGAAGGTAACAGAAAACGCGCTGCCCGGATGCTTGGTATAGCCCGAGATTCTCTATATCGTCACATGAAGCGCTTTGGGATCATGAGCGAAAACCGCACCGCAGACGAGGATGATTGACCTACATTAATACATCACGGGACTGCGCAACCCCTTGATAAAACATATACCAGAAATTTTGTAGTCTGTTTGTCTCGCACATATCGCTGGTTTCCCTTCTTCTTTCACACCATGCTTCGTTACCGTACGTAACTATCTAATTAGCCTGGTTGTTCTGTGCAGAATTATCTATCTGATAAGGTTGGCACAGAAAGTGCTTATTGAATCGTAAGGGCTAAAGAAATTGTTTCTTTATAAATGGGGGTCCAAGATGTGTTCAGAAAAGCGAATCGACGATTTGATGGAATCAGGCACACTCGCTCTTAAATCTGATTTTGATCCAACCGTGTTCAGACGCTGGAGGCTGCAAGCGGTTGATTGTCTGACTACCTTGCTTGGTACAAATCATTATTACACAGAAAAATTTAGGGATTTTGTCAGGCAATCCGGAAGAATTGACCTACTTGCGGCCTACGGCATACTAAGCGCAGTCCAACAACTGTTTGGCGACAATTAGGCTTGAGTTCTTAAGCCCCTGATAAAACAGACATCGGGCATTTTATGGTCCATTTTTCGGGCACGTTCCGTCCTCCTCCTTCTGTTGTAGACGGTTCGTAACTCACACCGGTTATCGTGACAAGGGCTAACTTATGAATTTAATGATTTATTTTCTGCGGCATGGGGAAACCACAGCGAGCCAAACAGGGGGTTACTGCGGGACCCTCGACCCGGACTTGACCCCGGCAGGTTGCCAGATGGCAGAGGATTTTGCCGACGCATATAAATCCCTTCCATGGGCCGCTGTCTTTTCCAGTCCTCTACGCCGTGCAGTGGCCACGGCAAAACCCCTTTGCGAGGCGGTCGGAATACAAATGCGACTCAAAAAGGGGTTGAAAGAAATTGCTTTTGGCCAATGGGAGGGTAAGACTCCTGAAGATGTTAATCGTGAGTTTCATGATGACTACGTTCGATGGTTAACTGATCCAGGGTGGAATGCTCCCACCGGAGGAGAAAAAGGCATCGATATTGCTCGGCGCAGTTCACTTGCGCTTGAACAAATTGAGAACACACGCGCTCCAGGCAATGTGCTCGTCGTTTCTCATAAGGCAACGATCCAAATAATGCTGTGCTCACTGTTAGGCATTGACGTGGGCCGTTTTCGCGATCGCATCAGCATGCCAGTGGCATCTATCAGCATCATGGAAATTGCTACGCATGGTCCTTTATTGCACATGATGGGAGACCGGTCCTATTTGAGGGAGCCCCTGCGTCGCCGAGCAGCCACATAAGCTACTGAGAAAGCATAAAAAGAGAGAAAGCCGTATGCCGTTTCCCCTTTAATATTTCCTTACCCCCGTACCAAAGTGACTCATAGGAGCCGCTATGCAACAAAATACTAGTAGTATGATTGGCTACGCAATTGGGGCCACCGACGGTGACCTGGGAACAGTGGACGAGTTCTACTTCGATGATGAAACTTGGACCATCCGCTACATTGTCGTAGAAACAGGCAATTGGTTATCCGGCCGCAAGGTTCTCATTTCTCCTGTCGCTTTCGGTAAACCTGAACGGGAGTCACGCACTATTTCGGTAAACCTTACCTGTGCTCAGGTGAGCGGCAGCCCCGATATCGATACTGAGAGGCCCATCTATCGTCAACATGAAGCCGAACTACATGATTACTATCAGTGGCCTTGGCGGGGCGATTACGGGGGAACTTTCGGAACAACCCCGTTACCTCTTTTTGTTGGCGAAGTGTTTGTGGAACAGGAAGCTTCTGTGTCGGAGCGTCGAGATGATCCGCATTTACGCAGCGCCCGGGAGGTCACCGGCTACCATATTCATGCCACCGACGGTGAAATCGGTCATGTGGAAGATTTTATTGTTGACGACGAAGATTGGGCGATTCGTTTTGTCGTCGTGGATACCCGCAACTGGCTGCCGGGGAAGAGAGTTCTCCTGTCACCCAAATGGATCAGGCGTGTGGAATGGGACGAATCCAGCGTGTATTTTAACCTCACGCGGGAATCCATAAAAAATAGCCCTGAGTTCGACCCCTCGAAAGCCGATAGCCGAGTTTATGAGCCATATCTGTACGACAACGACGGACGGCCTATAGATCATCACTGAAAAACTCAACGTCTTTTAAGACGCCGTCACGGAATTTTGAGAGGAGCGCCATGAAAGTTTCTCCCCTTGCGGGAAAGCCAGCCGAAACGTCAATGCTGATCGACGTGCCTAGACTGATCACAGCCTATTATGCCGAGGCCCCTGACCCTTCGGAGCCGGAACAACGGGTTAAGTTCGGCACCTCAGGGCATCGCGGTTCGGCGTTCGATAAGTCCTTTAACGAGTGGCACATCCTTGCCATTACTCAGGCTATTTGCCTGTATCGTGAGCGACAGAAAATCGATGGTCCCCTGTTTCTGGGCATGGACACACATGCCCTCTCAGTGCCCGCTTTTGCCAGCGCCCTGGAAGCGCTGGCGGGAAATGGCGTGGAAGTCGTGGTAGCGGAGAAGGAAGAATATACTCCGACGCCAGTAATCTCCCACGCGATTCTCACTTACAACCGTGGGCGCAAGACAGGGCTCGCCGACGGCATTGTGATCACTCCCTCGCATAATCCGCCCCATGATGGCGGCTTCAAGTACAATCCACCAAACGGCGGGCCCGCGGAATCAGCAGTGACCGCATGGATCGAAGCGAAGGCGAATGAGTTTCTCGAAAATAGCCTTCTGGGTTTGAAAAGAGTTTCTTACGAGAAAGCTCTTCGGTCTCCTACGACACGCCGATACGATTACCTCAATGCCTACGTTAGCGACCTCGGCAATGTGATCGACATGGACGCCATTCGCGACGCGAAGATCAGCCTGGGAGTGGATCCTCTTGGTGGCGCCGGGGTAGGCTACTGGGGGCCGATTGCAGAACGCTATGGATTGAACCTCACCATCGTCAACGAGGCCGTAGACCCGACGTTCCGGTTTATGACTGTGGATTGGGACGGCCAGATCCGTATGGACCCATCCTCACCCTATGCGATGCAGAAGTTAATCGGCCTTAAGGATCGCTTTGACATCGCTTTCGCCTGCGACACCGACCACGATCGCCACGGGATTGTCACAAGGAGCGGCGGGTTGCTTGCTCCCAATCACTACCTTTCAGTCGCCATCTCCTACCTCTTTCAACACCGGCCAAAGTGGCGCAAGGAAGCGGCTGTAGGCAAGACAGTGGTGAGCAGTCAGATGATTGATCGCGTCACGGAGAAGCTTGGCCGAAAGCTCTACGAGACGCCGGTTGGATTTAAGTGGTTCGTTGCCGGCCTTCTCGAAGGGTCGCTTGGATTCGGTGGTGAAGAGAGCGCAGGGGCGTCCTTTGCTCGTCTAAATGGCGCGGTCTGGACGACGGACAAAGATGGAATTGTCCCGGCTTTGCTGGCGGCGGAGATCACGGCCCGAATGGGACGCGATCCAGGCGAAATGTACCACGAACTCACGCGTGAGT
>WSSedB1CaDRAFT_10000930_pt1 | contig 11867 bp, 9 predicted proteins | sample WetSurSB1Cattail_FD_9460 | JGI IMG/M metagenome (IMG submission 9460)
AGTACCCGGAACTTGTGACGTTTTGTATTCTGCGTTTTTCACGAATTCCCGGAATTCATCGCGCGGGGTGGGTACCAGAGGATCCGATTCCAGAACAGGGACCTCGCTGTGGTCTTCAAGAACATTTCCAAACCTGTCTTCAATACGTTTGACAAAAATTGGCTCAACGTGGACTCCACCGTTAGGGAAGACGGTGTAAGCAGACGCTAACTCGAATAAAGTTACCTCTGACGTTCCGAGGCTCAAAGAAAGATTCCTGCCCAAAGGAGAAGTTATTCCTACCTTGTTAGCCATGTCGAGTACCGGTCCAAGGCCGACGTCCATCAAAATCTTGATTGTGCAAATATTTCGAGATAGTTCCAAAGCTCTTCGGAAACTCACAGGCCCCAAAAAACTACCACTGGAATTCCTGGGTTCCCATTCTTCATCCGCTCCATCCACATCGACGACTATAGGTTCATCTACGATTATCGTAGCTGGGCTGTAGCTCTTTTGTTCCAACGCGACTGAATAAATGATCGGTTTGAAAGAACTTCCCGGTTGCCTTTTGGCTTGGATGGCCCGATTGAACTGAAAATGTTCAGAAGACGATCCCCCAATTATTGCTCTAACACTGCCGTTATTGTTTTCTATGCAGATTAAGGCGCCCTGCAACTTTGGATCATCATCAGGAATAAACTCAGGAACATCTTTGTCATATTTTACAAGACGTAGCGCAAGGACTTGCCCAACTCTGTAGATAGAAGCATCAGATTTGGTGAGCTTGACCCGACCCTTAAGTTTTTTGCTAAAAGCAATGTCTAATGTCACTTCGTTGTTTTTTCCAGGCGCTGTCTTGACCACTATCCCCTGATATATTCTTCCTTCCGTCAGACTTGGAGTCGCCCGTTTCTGGATCAAGTCCGCCATTTCAGTAGGCTGAACTGTCTTTAGGATAGCCAGGTGCTTTTGGCGCTTCTTAATTTCATCAAGGCCTTTGTCCATAGCTTCAGCGGCGCGACGTTGAAAGTCTAGACGACAGGTAGTGAAAACCTTGAGACCGTCATTATATAGCTTATCTTCTCCATATTTTCGTATGACGTATCGACGAACGACTTCCGTGAAATCAGGGGCCAGATCAAGAGGACGAACAACTTCTTTTCTAAAGGCTAAGGGCTCGTCTTTAGCTCTTGTATATTGCTCTTCATTAATAAACCCCGCCTTAAGCATACGTCCCAGCACTGTTAATTGTCTTTGTCTGGCGAGATCCTGATTCTTGAATGGTGTAAAACGAGCGGGACTCGCTACCAGACCTGCTATTAGAGCGGCTTCGGCAATGGAAAGATGTTCTACCGGCTTGTCGAAATAACCTCTCGCCGCCGCTTCCACCCCATAACATCCATCCCCCAGATAAATTTCGTTGAGATAAACATGAAGGATTTTGGCCTTTCCCCATGTTTTTTCGATCCTAGTAGCAAGGATAATCTCCTTAAATTTTCTAGAAAAGGTTCGCTCCCTGCTTAACAGAAAATTCCTGGTGACCTGCATGGTGATAGTGCTACCACCCTGAGTAATTCTTCCCGCAGCGATGTTTCGAGCCATGGCTCGTACAATTCCGTGCCAGTCTACGCCATTATGTTCGTAGAAACGAGCATCCTCCGCAGCGAGAAAAGCGTTCACAACGTGCTTAGGTATTTGATTCAGGTCTACTACAAATCGCTTTTGTTTGAAAAACACCCCGATTACCGTTCCGTCATCAGCGTAAAATGTAGAAACGGTTCGAGGTTGATATGAGTTCAAATCAGGAATTTCAGGCAGCCGCTGGGAATAGACCCAATAAGCCCCTAAGACTCCACCGAGAATGCCTATAGGAATTTGCAGGATAAGAATAATCGGGGTCAGAAAGAATAGGGTGAAAACACTTCTTTTCAATTTACGATCGCCGGATTCCTTCATGAACATATCCTATATCAGGCGCAGACGAATCGCAATCAGGGGGTGAAAAACCCCATAATTTCGATATACAATGATCTTCATCCAAAAACCTGTCTAAGAATTGGCGTCCAATTCTATTGTCATCAAATCCTGGGCCTTCAGAATTGGTCCAGTGAAGTTGGAACTAGCAGCAGACAGTACATCAACCTCATCACAGGGAGGATAAAAATGGGTCAAGATCAATTGCTTCACTGATGCCTGAGTGGCCAGATCTCCTGCTTCCGAGGGGGTCATATGCCCTTGAATCTTCATTGAATCAGGCATTGAACACTCACAGATAAGTGTGTTTGAATCTCGAGCCAGATAGATCAGATTTTCTGAAAAGTCCGTGTCTCCAGAAATCGACAACGAAACATTGTCAGCCTCTATTCTGTAGGACAAGGCGGGGAAAGAATGGATCGAAGGCGCTGACCTGATTCTAATCCCATCCATTTCAAAAATGTCTAATTCTGTCGCTGACATCTCGGTTATCCTGAGGCGGTCATCACTTGGCGCTACCCAATGACCAAAGATTTGGACCAGGCTTTCATAAAACTGTTTTAAGCCATTTGGCCCTATCACATTGATCAAATCTGTTCGTTTCAGTCCGTACGCGTAATTGGAAGCAAAAAGAAATGATATAAAGTCCGTAACGTGATCAGGATGGAAATGGCTTAACACTATCAGGTCGATCTCTCTGTAATCTATTTTCGCTTCACACATGCGCCGGAGGGTTCCAGATCCCATGTCTACAATGGTTTTGACTTTCGACGATTCGATGTACAGGCCCGATGAGTTTCTAGCCAGTTGAGGAGTTCCAGTTCCGCTTCCCAATATTGTAACTTTCATAGTTCTTCCTCAGTTTTCGTTTTCCCAGCAAATAACTAGCGTCACTTTGATTTTACTCTCAGATTTGGCGCATAAATTGCTCATCAATTTTAAATAGTTCTCAAAAATTTGTACTGCTACAAATCCATGAAAAGCTCCGGGTTACCATGTCCCATCCAAAACGCTGCCCCCCGGGGCTTTATTTTCTCAAAAATGTGACTATTAGTTGAGTGAATATGTCCCTTCCATATTATTCTGTTACCTTAGTTGCGTGTATTTATTATATGAGAACAAAAAAACTATGGAAGTTTTTCCATAGAAATGGTTCCATAAATTGATGAATTAAATGGAGTCCATAAAGATTGCCATCTCTAAAATATAATCATTCCATGTCTCGCAAACTTCTTGTGATACCCATTGTGCACACGGAGACAGACATGGGTGAGTTGAGTGATTCGGTAAAATCCGCATACCTGAAGAAAATGGGGTTACAGGCATGGAAGAGGAAAAAGGAACTGATTAATCGTTTTTGGAACGATCTCGAGAAGGTTGTCAGAGAATTAGACATCCCATATTTGAAAACAAAAATTTATCAGGATGGATTACCTGTATGTGAAGATGGTAGGGAAATCCAAATAATTGAGCGACTTGCATCCAGCGGAAGCCGTAACCACTTGCTGTTGAAGAAATTGATTGAAAAAGGAGCGAAGGCGTTAGGGACCGAATCTCCAGAACTTCTGATGATGGAATATAACCTGGCCTTGAAGACTCTTGACGCATCAGAGGCTCCTGGCAAGAGCGACAACCTCGAAATGCAAAGCAGAGAGATTTTAGGAAGAAGAGACGCTTTCATTGCAGAAAGGATCAACGGAACGCTTAAGTCTGGGGAAACGGGCGTCTTGTTTGTCGGTTCGCTTCACAATGTCGTTCCCATGCTTGATCCTGACATTGAAGTGGTTTCCCTTATGAAGCCATTGGCTTCATCATAAAAGGAAACGATGGATTCATATATCGTGAAATTACTACGTGGAGATGGGACAAATGGTTCCAACCGGGGCTAGGGTCCTGATAGTAGATGATGAGAAAGATTTTTGCGACATTTTGTTCCGTGTCGTGAAGAAGGCTGGTTTCACAGCTCTTGTGGCTCATGATGGGGAAATGGCTCTGGAGATGATTCGTCTCGGGCTGCCTGATATTGTGCTCTTGGACGTAAGAATGCCGGGAATGGACGGAATAGAGGTACTCAAACGAGCGAGAAAGCTGAATCCAATGTTGCCGGTTCTAATGATCACTGCATATTCAGGTGTTCATGACGCTGTTGAAGCTATTAAGCAGGGAGCGTATGACTATTTGCCCAAGCCCCTGGATAACAATGCTTTGCTGGCAAAGATCAGGGAAGCGATGTCACAAAAACTGGTTGTGGGCAAAGAGCGCAACGAAAAGAGCAAGTCTCATCTATCAATAGACGAACTGAAGAAAATTATGGGACCGAGTTCCGCTATGGATCGAGTTATAGCGGATTTGAATCTGGTGGCGACCTCAAATTTTTCTGTTGTAATTCAGGGAGAAACGGGATCAGGAAAGGAATTAGTCGCCCAAGCCATACATCGATTCAGCACAAGGTCAAAAAAACTTATGGTCCCGGTGGATTGTGGGGCCATCCCTGAGACTCTTTTTGAGTCAGAGGTTTTTGGGCATGAGAAAGGGTCTTTTACGGGCGCAGTCTCTACTAGGGCTGGAAAATTCGAGATGGCTCATGGAGGGACTTTATTCCTGGACGAAATCACTAATATGCCACTGAGTTGCCAGACCAAACTTTTACGCGCAATTCAGGAGAAGACTTTCTTTCGGGTAGGCGGGCGACAGCCCATAAACATGGATGTCAGGCTGATAATAGCTACAAATAAGGATCTAAACACAGAGGTAGCGCTGGGGCGCTTCAGTCGGGACCTTTTTTACAGGCTTAGCGAGTTCACGATTGTCATTCCCCCAATTAGGGACAGGAAGGAGGATATCGTTTATCTTGCGGACCTATTTCGTATGGCCACTAACGAGGAATTGAACAAAAATGTCAGAGGGTTTTCCAATTCGGCCCTGGACCTTATAAAGAGTTACCCATGGCCCGGTAATGTCAGGCAGTTGAAAGCGGCTATTAGAAGAGCTGTCCTTCAATCTGAGGATTGGGTGAGCCCGGAAAGCCTGGTTTTGGATTTGGAAGAGACAGGGCCGGCGATTGACGTCGGGGCCCATGACGAAGATATGACGTGGGATGGGCTTTCATTAAAGGAGATTGTCCAGAAAGCTACTGCCGATGTCGAGAGTCGAGTCCTAGCGAAAGTTTTACGAAGAACCGGAGGGAATAAGGCTAAAGCGGCGCGTTTGTTGCAAATCGATTACAAAACAATCCACTCAAAAATCAAACAATACGGTATCAGGCTTTATTCGGAGGAAGAATAATGGCGAAGAAAACGACCCGAGAAGACGCAACAGGGTCCAACTTGGGAGGTATACTGGGCGGTTTGTCGGACCTTGTCCAAAAACTGGCCGATCTTGCTGAAAAAGGCAAGGATCTTAAGGCGAGCGGTGAGTTCCCCAACCTCCAGGGCGACAAGGAAATCAAAGCTGTTTACGGATTCAATGTTAAATTTGGTCTCGACAAGCAAGGTTCGGATCAAATCAAAGTCGAACCATTTGGAAATGTTACCAAAGACAAAGATTCTGGGCGAACCCTAGTTCACGAGGTACGCGAGCCTCTTGTAGATGTCTTTGAAGAAGATGACCACATTCTCGTGATAGCGGAAACCCCGGGTATCGGACCCAAGGATGTGAAGATTGATCTCAAGGACGATGTGCTGACTTTTTCCGCCGTCAAGGGAGACAAGAAATATTACAAAGAGCTTTTGTTGCCGCGGGTTTGTGACAAAGAAAAGATGAAACTCTCATGCAACAATGGAATGCTTGAAATAAAATTCCCCAGTTAGTCTCGGAGTTTCGAAATGGGAAAAAATACTGATCAACCAATAAAGTTGAAAATAGTTGAGGCTTTAAGCAAGGACATGGGGCGGGCCTACGCCAGGATGGACCCCGAGGATCTAGCTAAAATCGGCGCAAACATTGGAGACGTCGTAGAAGTTATCGGTAAAAGAAGAACCGCTTGTAAAGCCATGCCCGCCTACAAGGACTTGAGAGGCCAATCAAGAATTCAACTTGATGGTGTCTCACGACAAAACGCTCGGGCTGGACTCGACGAGACCGTCTCTGTCAGTAAGATTGTTTGTAGGCCTGCGGACCGCGTAGTTCTCTCACCTGTTAATGTGAAGCCGTCGGAACGAGATCTCGAATACATAGGAAGCCTATTAGACGGGCTCCCTGTAATGGAAGGCGATCTTATAAAAGCTACTTTGTTTGGGAGCCGTTCGGCTGATTTTACAGTTGAGAGTGTTTCGCCCAAGGAGCCGGTACTGGTTAATCCCACTACACAGCTTTTAGTGGGCAAATCTGCGGAAGCCAAAGCCGGTATGACTCTTTCCTATGAGGACATAGGAGGACTTAAACCCCAGGTTCATCGGATCAGGGAAATGATTGAGCTGCCTCTACGATACCCCGAGGTTTTTGAGAGGCTCGGCATCGACGCCCCTAAGGGTGTGCTCCTTCATGGACCTCCAGGTTGCGGCAAGACACTTATAGCCCGTAGCATTGCGAATGAGACGGACGCCAAATTCTTTTCAGTCAGTGGTCCTGAGATAATTCATAAGTTTTATGGTGAGAGTGAAGCCCATCTCAGGAAGATTTTCGCGGATGCCTCGGCCCAGGGACCGAGTATTGTTTTCCTTGATGAAATTGACGCTATAGCTCCACAGAGAGAAAAAGTGGTCGGAGATGTCGAGAAACGGGTAGTAGCTCAATTGCTAGCTTTGATGGATGGCCTAAACAAAAGGCAGAATCTTATAGTAATAGCGGCTACCAATATTCCTAACGCCCTTGATCCGGCTCTGAGAAGACCAGGCAGATTCGACAGGGAAATAGCCATTCCTATCCCGGATAGAAACGGTCGAGAGGAAATTCTTGAGATTCATAGCAGAGGAATGCCTCTTGCCGCCGATGTGGACATGCATCATCTGGCTGAGATCACACATGGCTTCGTAGGAGCTGATTTAGAAGCTCTCTGCAGAGAAGCCGCGATGATCTGCCTTCGACGGCTCATGCCTGACATTGATTTCACTATGGCAGGAATTCCTTACGAGCGATTGGCACGGCTGGAAGTCCTCATGGACGATTTTATGACCGCCTTGAAGGATGTTGAGCCATCAGCAATTCGTGAGGTCTTTGTCGAAATTCCTGATGTGAAATGGGAAGATGTCGGAGGGCATTCTGACCTTAAGGCAAGGCTGATTGAAGCGGTCGAATGGCCATTGAAGTACCCGGAGATTTTTGCCCAGGCGGGAGTAAAACCTCCTAAAGGGATTCTGATATCCGGACCGCCGGGATGTGGAAAGACACTTATAGCAAAGGCTATAGCTAATGAGAGTCGTGTCAACTTCATATCGGTGAAAGGACCCGCTCTTATTTCCAAGTATGTCGGTGAGTCGGAAAAGGGGGTTCGAGAGGTTTTCAAAAAAGCTCGGCAGGCTTCACCCTGTATAATCTTTTTTGATGAAATTGACGCGTTGGTTCCGGCACGCGGAGGAAGCGCCTCAGATTCCCACGTGTCCGAAAGGGTCCTAAGCCAATTCCTGGCTGAGTTGGACGGGATCGAAGAACTCAAGGGAGTGCTGGTTCTGGCAGCGACAAACCGAGCGGATATGCTTGACCCTGCGGCGCTTAGGGCAGGCAGGTTTGATGAACATTTTGAAATCCTGGTACCTGAGCAAAAAGATCGTGAAGAAATTTTTGCGGTTCATCTCAAGAATAAGCCTCTTGTAAAGAAGGTGGATATTAAGGCATTAGCTTCAAAAACAGAGGGTTTTGCTGGAGCGGATATAGCCGGAGTATGCAATCAGGCTGCCCTTAAGGCTGTGAGGCGTGCTGTTGAGAATATCAGACAAGACCCCGACAAGCCTGTGAAAGTCGAAGTGACGGAAAAGGACCTTAATCAAGCGATTGACGAGGCTACCTCTTAATAATTTGAATTATTTAGTTTAGGAAACACAACAGGCAGGTTTTGCTCGAATAGCCGACCTGCCTGTTGTCGTTTTTCCCAAGAAAAGAGAATTCCTAATGGGATCGGCCCTATATGTGTTCGGTTTTGTTCCGAAAGGGACCTTGCCGGGAGATCTTGAAATCGACGGGATTGAGCCTGACCACACAGTTATTCAGGAAGAGTTATCTACCATCAACGCCGTTGTGTCATATGTTCAAATGTCTGAATTTGTGGGAGAAGAAGCTGAACTGCGCTTGCAAGATATAGAATGGGTAGCCCCTCGCGCGGTAAATCATCAATGCGCTATTGAGAAGATATTGGAGGTCAGTCCCGTCCTACCTGCTCAATTCGGCGTACTGTTCTCCAGCAAAGATAATCTTGAAAAATTTGTCCAGTGTAATCATGCCGCAATTTCGGAATTCCTCGAGTTGATATCGGACAAGAACGAGTGGGGGGTAAAAGTTTACTGGGACAGTCTGCAAACAAAACAACTACTAAAAGAGACTGAATTTGGAGCGCAGGTTCAACAACTGGCCGAACTCAGCGAGGGAGCCCGATATTTTAAGGAAAAACAACTAAATTCAGAAATAGAAAAAAAAGTCACAGATCGACTCCGAAGTATTTTGGTTGACTCATCAACTCAACTGTCAAATGTTTCGCACAGCGCTCGGAAGCGGAAAATAGTCATAGATGATTCTAGTGAAGACGGCCAGCGGATGGTTGCAAACTGGGCCTTTCTACTCCAAAAGGCTAGAACTGACGAATTCATGTCGATAATCAACAAGATCAACGCCAACTCTTCACGTAATGGAATCTCTTTACGGGTTTCAGGTCCATGGCCTCCGTATTCGTTTGTTCCCAGTCTAGAATGGGAGTATAGTTGATGAAACGTCTACTATACTGCATTTTGAATTCGACAAATATTCTGGAAGACGGACCACTTATCGGTGTTGGTGATCAGCGGATCGTGTTCTTAAACGGTTCAGGTCTGTTTGCGGCGGTTTCTCGTTTTGATGGTCTCGAAACACCTTTTGATGTTAATTCTATGATTACCTATCACAAAGTGATAGAAACCTTATTCAGGCAAACGGCGATAATACCGTTCAGATTCAAGACTTTTTTGAATAGTGAAGAAGAAATCTTGACTATGCTTAAAGATAAAGACGCTCATTATAAAAAGTTACTTTCAACTTTGGATGGGGTCGTAGAGCTAGGAATAAGACTGGTGATAGCTAAGCCGGTTCACGACAATAATCCACTGCACACTTGTGTATTTACGCCACCCGCTGATAGCCTAAATCCCGGGATGTTGTATCTGAAAAGTAGAAAAGCGTTCTACTCCACGGCGTCCTGGATTCAAGACCAAACAAAAGAATTTTCTGATTTATGCGTTAGCCGATTTGAAGGCCTTTTTATAAAGCTTAAAAGCGAAGCTACGAGTCTACCCGAGATCCAGAATCGTAAGAACCTTAGTCTGATATCGATCTACTTTCTCGTAAAGAAAGATCTGATTCAAGAATTCACGATCAAATTTCGGGAGATCAGGTCTCTGGTTACTGGCAGAATGTTACTGAGCGGACCTTGGCCACCGTATAATTTCGTGGTCTCATAAACCAAAGGTCATTTCCGGCGGATTTATCCTTAGTTTATGTCACCAGTATTGGATCAAGAGGTATGAAAAATGGAAGCTGAGGCGTTGGGGGCCGCGAAACAGGAAAGTTTTAGCAGGCACGCCAAACTTTTTGAGATGCTACTGGAAGCTATACCCTCATCTGTCTTATTAATAGATAGTCAAATGAGAATTGTAGCGGTGAACAGAAATTTCCTGGAAAAAAACCGCAAGATGCGGGAGCAGGCAATTGGCGCCAGGCTGCAGGACCTGCTACCGGAGCCTCTCATTGAATACATGGATATCACGGCCCGGGTGAGACAGGTTTTTGATCACAAAATGACCACACGGGGCGGAAGAATGACTTACAGAGCCCCTGGCGTGCCACTTCGGGTCTATTACTACAGCATTTTGCCGTTCTTGTGGCAAGGGCAAGTCGAAAATGTAATGCTGTTGATGGACGACGTGACCGAACAAATAAGATTGGGAGAAGAGGTTGTTAAGGCCCAAAGACATCTGGCTGGAATAGTTGAAAGCGCGTGGGATATAATCCTGTCTACGGATTCGGAAGGTATTGTTCTGACATGGAATACTGCGGCCGAGAGATTGACAGGTTTTCGTTCAAACGAAATCTGCGGAGCGCTTTTCTTCGATCTGTTCCAAGCGGAGCTTCAACCGGAAATACGCAGGATCCTGAAAAAAGTCGCTGGACAAGGTGAATCTCAAGTCGGTGAATGGGACCTGATAACGAAGAACAATGAATGTTTGCCGATTGGTTGGATTTTTTCTGGGATGAAAGACGAAAATAACATGACGGTTGGCATAGTTGCAATTGGTCGAGATTTAAGAGAACGAAAAGAATTGGAGATGGAATTACTCAAGTCCCAAAAACTGGCCGCGTTAGGGGTGATGGCCGGAGGAATAGCCCATGAAATAAGGAATCCGTTGGCAGTGAGCTATTCTTCAGCACAGTTTCTGTTGGAAGACACGATTGACCCCGAATTTAACAAGGTCTGTGTTCATAAAATCCTGTCGGGGATTGAGAAGGCGTCAACGATTATTCAAGACCTTCTTAAATTTGCCAGACCTTCTTCATCCAGCGACATGGAACAACTGGATCTTGTCTCAGTCCTCAATGACGCTGTCAAGCTTGTTGTCAATCAAGCCAAGATACAAAAAGTTCAGGTTTCGGTCGAAAATAAGGGGCGTGAAGTCCGCGTATTGGGGCACTCCAATCTCTTGCAGCAGGTATTTGTGAATTTGTTTCTAAACGGCTTGAACGCGATGACCGAGGGTGGCGAACTCAATGTCCATGTTGAAAAAACTCAAACTGAAGCTTGTGTGAAAATATCCGACACCGGTGTAGGCATCCCAAAACAGGACCTGGAAAGGATTTTTGATCCGTTTTATACGTCCGCCTCTGTTGGTAAGGGTACGGGCCTGGGGCTCTCCATTTGTCATTCAATCATAGTAAAGCAGCATCTCGGTAAGATCGAAGTCGACAGTGAAGAGGGTTGTGGATCGACATTTTCCGTGAGTCTGCCCATATTCTGAAGATAGAGTTAAAAATAAATGGAATCACTCCCCACGATTCTCGTAATAGACGATGAGCCTGACATGTTATGGGTCCTGGAAAGCGTCCTCAGGAGCAACAACTTCGACGTTTTTAAAGCCTCTACAGGAGCTGAAGCATTGGCTATCGCTCCCCAAACTGAGTTTGAGATAGCTTTTCTCGACGCGAAGCTGCCGGACATGGAAGGTCTGGAAATAGCGCGCCTGCTCAAAGTATCACATCCCTCCACAAAAATTATCATGATTTCTGGTTATTACTACGAACACGATGACAAGATCCAGGAAGCGCTAAGAACAGGTCTCATAGTTCACTTTATTCCCAAACCCTTTTCGAACGCCGCCATCGTGGATGCCGTGAAATCTGCGCGTTTGTTGTCCCAACCTTCAGATTAACAGTACCTTAATACGGGCGGTAACGTCTAGGTATGGAATCAATTCCATAGATGTAATTCCATATGTCTCCTGTTGTCACCATACATTTCTTGTATGGCTTGCCCAACGAAGTGACCGTATGACCGGAGTGAAATACCCATGATATGGCTGTTAGATAGGCTCACCAGCATCAGGTAATGCGGCACGTCCACTTTTGTTGACGAGGAATGTCCATGCCCGCAGATCTTGAAGGATTGATACCCAACCTCCATGGTCACGACAAATGTCCTTTCGAAGACAGTGAAAATTGATCATACGGCTTGTACAGACATCATTCCGTCATGTTGCGGATACAAGAGATACAGGCCAGTTCATCTTGGCACGTATCTAGCA
>WSSedB1CaDRAFT_10000931_pt1 | contig 11855 bp, 15 predicted proteins | sample WetSurSB1Cattail_FD_9460 | JGI IMG/M metagenome (IMG submission 9460)
CGGCGAGCGCGCATGGTCGGCGTTGTTTCAGCAGAACCCGATGCCCGCCGGCGGGCGGCTGTTTTCGATCGAGCGGATCGCAGCGGTGGAAGCTGAACCTGAATCCGAGGCGCTGGTGCGGGCGTGGGATTTGGCGGCAACTAATAAAAGCGGACGAAATGACCCGGACTGGACTGTTGGGATCAAGTTATCCCGCGATAAGACTGGACGGTATTGCATTCTGGATGTGGCCCGTATCCGGGGAACATCACATCAGGTGGAGGCGCTGATCGTGAGCACGGCGCAGCGGGACGGCACCAAAGTCCTGGTTGCCATTCCCGAGGACCCCGGCCAGGCCGGAAAAAGCCAGATGTCCTATATGACACGTCAACTCGCCGGGTTCCATGTCATCGCTGAACGGGAGACCGGGTCCAAGGAGACGCGGGCCATGCCGCTCGCGTCCCAGGTGGAAGCGGGCAACCTGTCCATCGTTCGGGCAGATTGGGGGCGAACATTGCTTGATGAGATGCGGGATTTCCCTTGGGGGAAGAAGGACGATCAGGTCGATGCGCTGGTTCGGGCATTTACAACCCTTTCGGCCCGGCCACGCACCGCTGGGCCGGTCGCGATGACGATTTTCAATCGCTGAGAAATTTGGAAATTCATGTTCGATACTCTTTGCGAGTTGGTGCCGCGGGATACGGACTATCCGGACAGAGTCCGCAAGTTGACGATCCTGAACCGTGTTTTGGATGGCTCTATATACGACTCACTTCCCTATCATTTTCATGAGGAACGGACGGAAGCCGGGGAGTATGTCCCGCTGCGGCAACGCCGTCCGAGCGTCCGGTATCCTGTTTGCAGGACTGTTGTTGAGGACAGTGTTTCCTTGCTGTTCAGCGAGGGTCATTTCCCGACGATCGAGAGCCCCGATCGGACGGTACGTTCCATCTTTGGAAAAATCGTCAAGGAAGCCAGGCTAAACCTGGTGATGATCGACGCCGCGATGAGGGGTGCGACTGGATCGGTCGCCCTGTTGTTGCGGGTGTTGAAGGGGCGGGTTTTTGTCGATGTTCTGGATACGCTTTACCTTACCCCGATTTGGGATCCATCCGAGCCGGATACGTTGGCCAGGGTGGACGAGCGATACAAGGTATCTGGTGCTGATCTTGTTCGAAACGGGTATACGATCGACGATCCCGATGGCCTGTATTGGTTCACGCGCTGCTGGGACAAGGACGGCGAAATCTGGTTCGATCCGGTTCCCGTTGGCAGTCCGGCCGTTCCCGTCGTCGATGAGGTGCGCTCCGTTAGTCATAAACTGGGTGCGGTGCCGATCGTCTGGATCAAAAACCTGCCGGGACAATCTACGACCGGGGATAAAGCCGACGGGGCGTGTACCTTTACGGCAGCGATGCATACCCAGGTTGAAATTGACTACCAGCTTAGTCAGGTCGGGCGTGGGCTGAAATACAGCAGCGATCCGACGCTGTTGTTGAAGGATCCGGCTCTGCCGGACGGCGAGCTGATCAAAGGCGCGGGCAATGCCCTGATCGTCTCGGAGAAGGGCGACGCGCGGCTGCTGGAGATCGGCGGGACGGCGGCGGCAGCGGTGATTGAATATGTCCGCACGCTGCGCGAACTGGCGCTGGAAAGTATTCATGGCAACCGAGCGAGCCCGGACAAAGTGGCGGCTGCGCAGTCGGGTCGTGCGTTGGAACTGCTTAATCAGGGACTGATCTGGCTGGCCGACAATTTGCGGACAAGTTACGGCGAGGTCGGGCTGTTGCAGCTAGCTCGGTTGATTGTCCGCGCGTCAGGGATTTATACTCTAGTTGTTTTCGGTGAAGCCATTGGGCCGCTGGATCAAACGGCCGCGCTAAGCCTGAAATGGCCGCGATGGTATCCGACGACGGCAGATGACCGCCAAAAGGATGTCCAGTCCCTGACATCGTTGGTCGCGGCTGGATGTATCAGCCAGGAGAGCGCGGCCAGAGCGATCGCGTCCTGTTACGACATGGAATACATCGAAGATCAATTCACCCCCGGAAGCTCTGATAATTTTGAATGAGATCATACATGTTGGAAACACAAACCGAACCGGGCGACGACACGGAACGCAACGGGCCGGGCGATGAAATTATTAAACTGCAAAACGACTTTCGGTCTCGGCTGATCGCGGCGAACCTGCGGACAGAGGCCGTGAGGGCGGGTATGGTCGATCTCGATGGCCTGAAGTTGGTCGATCTGTCCGGTGTCGATCTGGACGAGCATGACAAGGTCATCGACGGCAGCAAGCTGATGTCGGAGTTGCGGCGTAACAAGCCTTGGCTTTTCGGACGCGCCTCATCTTCCAGCGCCGCGGTTGCGCCGGCATCGAGGCCGGTCAAACAAAAGACGGCGATGGAGATGAGCGACGAAGAATATGTCGCCGCGAAGATGGCTGTCACCAAATACCACATCTAGAATTTTCAAAAACAGTCATCGTTTTATTATTCCGAATAGGATGGTTCATGGGCATTCAAAATTTTCCCGCCGCACTTCAGCCGATTATTCAGCAAGGCTTCCTGGAGCGGGAGTTCTCCCAGGCGTTGCAGTCGCGACTGGGGTATCGGGCGTGCGCTGACCGGGTGAAGGTTGCCGTTGGCATCGGCGAGACGCTTACCAAGACACGAGCCGGTCTGAAGCCCTCGGTCACGACGCCACTCGCGCCAGCCACCAATACGAACCTGGACAACGGATTGTCGCCGACGACCTGGGGCGTTGAGCAGTATACGATCAGCATCAATCTCTATGCCGCGACGACCGATCTGAACGTTGTTACGGAACGGGTGGGGATTGCCTCGCAGTTTCTACAGAATGCCTATGTCAACGGGGAGCAGGCGGCGCGAAGCCTGGATGAACTGAGCCGGAATGCTTTGTTCGGTGCGTATCTGGGGGGCAATACGCGGGTTCGCACGACGTTGTCGAGTGCGGCACCGAGTGTGTCGGTAGATGATGTGCGCGGGTTCCTGACGGTGTTCGTCAACGGCGTGCAGCAACCGGTCAGCGGCGGCAATCCGATGACGGTGACCATCGGCGCGAACGTGTATAGCCTGGTTTCGGTCGGTGTGGATGCGACGAACGTCTCGACCTCGCCGAACGGCATTTCCGGCACGTTGACATTGTCGGGCAACGTGTCGGTATCGGATGGCACCGCGCTGAACACCGTTACCGCGGCGAGTGGTTCGACGATCGTACGTCCTTCTCAGCGGGGGAATACGTCGCTGATCACGGCGTCGGACACGTTGACCATGGCGAACCTGTTGGACGCCGTCGCGAAATTGCGGATGAACGCGGTGCCGGAAATCGAGGGCGCCTATAACTGCTATCTGGACCCGGTATCCGCGCGCCAGCTTTTCGCCGATCCTGATTTCAAACAACTCTTTCAGGGTGCCACGTCGGCGAATCAGGTTTTCAAGAAGGGGATGACCAACGACTTTCTGGGGCTGCGGTTCGTTCCAACGACGGAAGCGTTCGTGCAGGCACATCCCACGCTTTCCGGCCTGATGGTACGGCGCCCCGTGATCTGCGGCCAGGGTGCTTTGATCGAGGGCGATTTCGCGGGCATGGCCGCGACGGATGTGGCGCCGGCGGACTCCATCATCTCGATGGTCGATGGCATTGCGATGGTCACACGCGAGGCAATCGATCGCCTGCAGCAGATCATCGCGCAGTCCTGGTATTGGATCGGCGGCTTCTGTGCGCCGTCCGACACCACGACCAATCCCACAACCGTTCCGACCGCGACCAACGCCGCCTATAAGCGCGCCGTTATCGTCGAACATATCGGCTAAGAGCGACAGATGCCTCTTGGTTCGGTTAGTCCGTTCCGCCCGACCGGCACGGTGACTCTGCCGGTTGGGACCGTTTCCGCGAACATTGCCCTGTCAGGTGGCGGCGATTCGGTTGTCGTTACGAATACAACCTCCGGACTGGCGTATATCCGGTTCGGGTCCGATCCGACCGTGAATGCGTCGGTGACCGACATGCCAATCCTGGCGGGCAGCAACATGATCTTGTCGGTGAACAGCCTGATTTCCTATGCGGCGGCAGTTTCCCCGTCTGGTTCGGGTGATATCTTGTTCAGCCGCGGCGACGGGTCGTTCATTTGAACCCGCTAAGCGACGCTGAGAAGGTCGATATCCGGCGCCTGTGCGGATACCCGGCCTACGGGGCCGCGCCCACCGGGATGCAGTCCTGGCGGTATTTCCAGGTCTATGGGCTGCTTGAGTTTCGACTAAACAACCTTGGGGACGCCGAATTGGTGATCGCGCGGCGATATATTGGCACATTGAATGCGTTGGAGGTCGCAATCCCCGCGACCTCGGACGGGCTTGATACCGACCAGGCATCGGTCTGGACTCGGAACAAGGATGAGCTGGCCGACCGGATCAAGCTGTTTGACGAATGGCGGAGGCGGCTGTGTGGGTTCCTGGGTGTTGCTGCTGGCCCAGGCCTTTCCAGCGGTTCCGCTACGTTGATTGTCTAGCCGATGCACGGGCGTAAACCGCAGGACCGATTCTATCTTGGCTTAGGGGCATGCGCCCGGCATATGGGCGAACTGGGCGATGCCTTTCGGCCAGAAGGGCCGTCCGATCCCTTGGATCGCAAGAACCGCTTCCTTCGGCTGCCGACTGCCTTTGTCCCTGCCAGGGGAACCGGGAGCCATACCAATGTCTATGGTGAGGCGCTGTGGCATGGTCTGTTCGATGCCAGTTACACCCGACCTGGCGACTACCTTGTTGTAGGTGCTGGGACGTATTTTATCGCTTCGCAGGCGCCGCTTCTCCCAGTCTTGTGCGTGCGTACCAACCGGACAATCTCGGCTTCGCGGGCGGGCATGCAGACAAACGCGGCGCTGAACGGGTATGGCGGCTACACGCCGAGCGCTAGACGGATGTTGATGGAAAAGTGGCCCGCCAGCGTACTTGGCGACGGACGCTCGGCCAGTTCCTCGGCAGGCCTGCCTACAGACCAGGCGGCGCCGATCTGGGACATTCTTCTTCCGTCTGTCGCGGGCGTTCTTTTGTCCCCTGGTGACATCGTGACCGATGACCTGGGCCGAACGGCGATCATCGCCGGTTCCGAACTTACGAATTTGGGATGGCGCATCAGCGCCAAAATGGCGACGACTTAAATGGCTGATATTTCCGATGTGGAAGGTGCTGTCTCGGACGTTGTTACGTCCATTCTGTATCCCAACGGTTCCGCGCAAGCCAGTGTCGTGGGTTCACTGTGCCGGATCTACCGAGGCTGGCCGACCGCGGCGACGCTGAATGCAGATCTGACCGCCGGCGTGGTGAATATCACAGTCAACAGCGACAATGACGCGGGACGAATCACCACACGATATCTGCAACAATGGCAGACGCGCGCCACGTCGCCGGGCACGACGGTCGGGGTGTCGGGACAAACGCTAACGATTTCGGGGGTTCCTGCCGCCGGCGATGCCGTTGGAGTCGTGATCGATGGGGTGCCCCATGCCTATCGCGTACAACCTGGAGACAGTGTGGACCTGATCGCGGCAAACCTGGGACAGGCTATTCAGGCCACGCGGATGGCAAATTATCAGGGGTTCGCTGTCACCATCCCAGGCGCTCATGCGGTGAGCGCGCACGTTGTTTGCGACAGTCTTGCGTCGGTTGAAACCCGACGCCAGGAAAAGGATATTCGGATCGCCTGCTGGTGTCCGACACCGTCGATCCGAGATGCGGTCGGTGCGGCGATCGACACCGAACTGAGCGGCATGGCGTTCCTGCCATTACCCGACGGGACGCAAGCGCGCGTGAGCTATCGCAATACCCAGAGTTACGATCAGTCCCAGAACGCCCTGCTTTACCGAAGGGACCTTGTGTATACGATCGAATACGCGACGATCGATACGGATATGCTCCCGTCAATGTTGTTTGGCGTGTCTGATCTCGGTGATAATACGACATATATTTAGGTTTTTACGATAATGCATCATTTGGTGGTTATAAAGCGGTTTCTGAATTACGTGCGCGGGGACATCATCGACGACGCTAACAAGGTTACTGAAATTCTTGCGACCGAATACAAGAAGTTCGTGACGAAGATCACCCCACCGAACGCGCCGAAGGGCTGATCCCGATGCCAATTGCACAGCAAGGCAGCGTCAATACGACGTCACTGATCGTACCGGATCTGTATGTTCAGATTGTCGCACCGCAGAACCTGGTCCTAAACGGGGTTCCCACGAACATCGTCGGGGTGGTGGGTACTGCTTCGTGGGGGCCGGTGAATGAACCCGCCATTGTCAGCACAATGGCGGATTACGCCCAGCAGTTCGGTGCGATCATCCCCCGGAAATATGACATGGGAACGCAGGTCGCGACCGCGGTCCAACAGGGTGCCCAGAACTTCCGGTGCGTCCGGGTTACGGACGGGACCGATACGGCCGCGTTTGCCGTCGTTCCAGGGTCCAATGCCTCATTTACCGCGCTTTATACAGGGTCGCTTGGGAACCGGGTCACTTTGACGCTTGGCGCGGGGTCACAACTGAATTCCTGGAAGCTTTCCGTACTGCTGCCAGGCTTCGAGCCGGAAGTCTACGATGGCCTGACCGGCGATGGGGCAGTATTCTGGTCGGGCTTGGCGGAGGCGGTCAATAATGGCCAGGGTCCCCAACGGGGACGCTCGCAGCTTGTGGTGGCGAGCACCGGCGGGACGACGGCATCGCCGGCGGCTTTCTCGCTTTCCCTGGGATCCTCGAGCGCCGGGGCGGATGGCGCGACACAGGTCGGTAGTGTGCAGTTGGTTGGCGTCGATGCGCCCGTTCGTAGCGGAATGTATGCCCTGCGAGGCCAGGGTTGCGGCCTGGGAATGCTGGCCGATTGCGACGATCCGACAACGTGGACCACGCAGGGGGGCTTCGGGCTGCAGGAGGGGATTTACATGGTCCTCACGACACCGGCCGGCGATACGATTCCGAATGCAGTCACAACGGTCGCCGGTACGGGATTGAACACCTATGCCGCCAAGCTGATGTTTGGTGATTGGCTGTGGTGGTCGGATGCCGCCAACAACACAATTCGCCTTGTTTCGCCGCAAGGCTTCGCGGCCGGCCGCCTGGCCAATCTGTCACCGGAACAGTCGAGCCTGAATAAGCAAATTTACGGTGTTATCGGTAGCCAGCGGGCGGGTACCCCGGGATCGGGCCAAAGCACGACGTATTCATCGGCCGACCTGGGTGCGCTGTTGAGCGCGGGGATCGACGTGATTTGCAATCCGCAGCCTGGAGGGTCCTATTGGGGTGTTCGCGGCGGCATCAACACGTCGTCCAACGCAGCCGCAAACGGTGATAACTATACACGACTGACCAACTATATCGCCGAAACACTTGCTGCTGGAATGGGTTTGTATGTCGGACAGGTGATCAACAATACGCTGTTCCAGAATATACGGTCGACGCAATTATCGTTCCTCAACAACATGTATGGACAGGGGTTGCTGGGCAGCACGGATGGCTCCCTGCCGTTCAGTGTGATTTGCGATACGACTAACAACCCGGCGTCACGGACCGGCCTGGGTTACGTGCAGTCCGATGCCCAGGTCCAGTATCAAGCCATCAACGAACGCTTTATCGTCAATGTCGAGGGTGGGCAAACCGTTCAGGTTTCCCGCCAGACATTGCCGACCGGCCAAGTTAACTAGGACATCAACCAGTGGCACTGACAACATTTTCTATCGGCCGCGATACCCAAATTGTCGTTATGGGACCGACGGGTAGGGTCGATCTCAGCCATGTAACGGGCTTCGAAAGCCGACAGATCACAAGCCCGGTCAGGGTAAGCCGGATTGATGGAACCCAGTTGGCCACCGAACTTCCGAAAGGTTGGGAGGGCAGCTTCGAGGTCGAACGCGGCAGTTCGGCATTAGACGACCTGATTTCCACGATCGAGCAGAATTTCTACAGTGGCGGTAGCGTCGCACCCGGAACGATGTATCAATACATCACCGAGGCCGACGGTTCGGTTTCCACCTACCAGTTCGACGGCATTGTCTTCAAGCTGACGAGTGCGGGCGTTTGGAAGGGCGACTCCAGCGTGAAACAGAAGCTGGAATTTTACGCCACGCGGAAGCGGCGGATCTGATGACACCATCGCAGACGATTATCCATGAGGCTACGCGTACATTCGCGGTAACCGATACAAAAGGGCGAAGCCTGCTGCTCCGTCGCCTGACCGCGCTGGATACACTGCGCCTATTCAAGGCCGCCGGACCAGAACTGGCCCAGAACGAGGCCTGGTTGGGGATGGCGGGGCTTGCGTTCTCGGTGGTTGAAATCTCGGGTGTACCGATCCCTGCCCCGAAAAGCGAGGCCCAGATCGAAGGGATCATCGAGCGCCTCGGGGACGAAGGCTTGGCCGCAATCGCGTCGGCGTTGAAGCCTAACGAAGCGGATCCAACCGCGGGATCCGACGTGGGAAACTCGCTCGGCACCCCGTCCTGATCGACTGCCTTTACCTTGTTCGGCATGGGGTGCCGTTCGACGTCGCCTTTTCTCTTTCGACATCGCAGCGAGCGGCGTTCGTTATCGCACTCGGGACCCTGGATGGACACCAATTCGATTGGGCCAGCTATGGCTGGAAGGAGTCGGGGTCATTTGTCACGTAAACGCTGGCCGCCGTTTGTCCGTGCTTGAGGGGGCGCCTAGTCTTGTCACTGAGAAATCGTATCGCATGGTTCCTTCGCATGAAGGATATATTTCGCTTCCCAAGAAGTTTTCTTGCCCCCACAAAGAGCCGGTTTCGCCGACCACGAACGCCGACCGCAGACATTAGCGGCGGATTACTCCCTATTATTCGCGGGACGAAACAGAATATCGCCGCGACACAATCCCTGTCCGCAGCCGGAATTGCATCGGCTGGTGCTGGAAGACCCCACCGCACACCTTCAATGTACAGTTCCGCCGATCGAGAACGCCTACCGAGTGCGTTCTCGGAGGCAGTCAGATCATCCCGTGGAAACATTGCTCCGGCACTTTACGCACGCCCGATCCGCCGCCCATCCGCGAACGCGTCACCCCCAGGACCGCGCCCGTTCGTCAACGGAGGGTATCCGGCGGCTACTGCGCCCGAGGTCCGTTTTCGGAAAATGACGGGGGCCGCGGCGCTTTCGAAAAAACAACTAAAGGGGCAACGCCTGTATGCGACGGCTTATGGCAGTTTGGCTTCGCAACGGACCGGCTTTCCGGCAAGAACTTTCGCCCAAACTCAAATTGCTTTCGCCAAATCGGTGGCACCTCCACCTGGAACGGCGAGCGCCGACAGCGCTTCTTCCGCCAGCGATATAGCGGAGCCGAAGGAGGGCGAACGGCAACACGCGCCAAAAGGCGCTGATCGGGACGGCAAAGCAGCTTCACGCACCACCCTGCATATCGACGGTCATGCGCTTGGGCGATGGACAGTTCAACATTTGGAACGCGTTCTCGGGCGGCCATCCGCCGGGATGACGGGGGTAGACCCGCGCGCTAGTACTCCGAGAAGCAGAGTATCGCCTTTCTAATCCTCCGGAGGTCAGTTTTGCCGAACTCTTATATGCAACTGGGGCCGATCGTTTTCCAGGAATACGAAGTTCCTTCATCCGTCCGCTTCGGCGGTCGCCATCGGGTTGCCGTTCGCACCCTTTCGGGTGGGGCACGCGCGATCGAGCGGCTGGGGCCCGACGACAATGAAGTTCAGTTCGATGGGGTGTTCTCCGGCCCAGATGCCGAGATTCGGGCGGTCGCGTTCGACGAACTGCGACTGTCAGGCCAGGCCGTGTGGCTGGCTTGGCAGAGTTTCAGGCGCCTGGTTGTCGTTAAGACCTTTATTGCCGACTACCACAGCCCGTGGTGGATCAGCTATAAAGTGAGCTGTGTTGTCGTCCGGCAGGCCTTGTCGGATATCGTTCCGGTCCCGATCCTACAGGGAACGCTTGGCTCGGATTTAAGCAACGCGCTGGCGGTTGCATCTTCGTCGGGCGTCTCAATTACGCCATTGCAGTTGGCCCTATCCAGCAGCAACGTGGCAATCCCCGGCACCTTGGATCAACGTGCGGCCCTTGAAACGGTCGAGGCGACTTTAGGTTCTCTCAATAGCCAGATCGACGATCAATCCATACTTGTGACCGGGCCGCCGCCCGCCGATCAGAGCGTGGGGTCACTATCGGACTACGTGACGAACGCGGCGGATTCAGCAGGAATTCTGGCATCAGCGGCCGCGACACGTTGCTATGTCGGACGAATTGGAGTCAATCTTAATGGGTAACGTCTCTCCCGTCCGGATTATCACAGCCATCGGGGGCAATTTGTTTCAAATTGCCGCAACTCAATTGGGAAGTGCCATGCAATGGGTCAACATCGCCCAGGCGAACGGCATCACGGACCCGAACCTGTCCGGGCCCACCGAGCTTGCCATTCCGGCGCTTTCTGCCGCCTTCACGAACGGGGTCAGTCCGCAATAAATGCTCCCCGTTCCCGCCCCCGTTATCGAAGTCACCATTGATGGCACGCCAATATCCGGGCTTCTGTGGGCCTATATTGTCACCACGAACTCCTTTTCGGCGGACACCTACGCATTGACCTTCGCTATCGGCGTTCAACCACAAGAGGACATCGGGTTTTGGTCAAGTTTGACTGCCGGCACTGTCGAGGTGGGGGCAGACTACAATTCCCTTATCACCGGCATAATCGATACGATCCGGATCGATCCTATCCGTGGCGTTGCGACGATCGAGGGGCGAGACCTGTCAGGAAGGCTGGTGGACTGCTACAGGCAGCAGGATTTCGTGAATCAAACGGCATCCGAAGTTGTCTCCACGATCGCGCGGTATCACGGCTTGCCGCCGGTCGTAACGACAACAGAGGGCAATATCGGCCGTTATTATGCGGATGGTTATACCAAACTGTCCCTGGGGCAATTTTCCCGATCCCAGTCAGACTGGGACCTGATCGTTCAGCTTGCCCGTGAGGCCGCTTTCGACGTGTTCGTTCAGGGAACGTCGCTATATTTTCAGCCACCCACATCGGCAACCACTGTCCCTATCGCATTATCTCTGCGCGATGTGCAGGCACTGTATGTTGACCGGAACATCAACATGGCGAACAATTCCAGTGCACAGGTGCAGTCCTGGAACTCTCGCGATATGGTTTCATATTCGAGTTTGCAGGCTCAGCAGTCCGGGGCTTCAGGATCACCTTCGCTTCCGTTCCTGTTTTCAGGGTCGAATTATACCGCCCAACAGGTTACTGATACCATGAGCCAATACACTGCGGAACTGGGGCGGCTTACGACCACCTTACGGATTGAAATGCCGTGGAATGCGGCGCTAACACCGCGCACCATCATCATGCTTAGCGGAACCGGATCCGCTCTTGATACCACCTATCGCGTCGATACCGTGGAGCGCCGGTTTTCCGCGTCCTCTGGTTCCGAACAAACAATTTACGCCTGCCAGGTCTGAGATCGGTATTGATTGGGCGCATTGTGACAAACACACTATCAAACATAATAAAGTCTCATGCCTCTACACTCGATAAATCGATTGGGCAGGTAAAATTTGGAACCGTCGCATCGGTCAATCCAAACGACGCGACCGTGCGGGTCATCGTCCAGCCAGAAGGCGTGCTTTCCGGGTGGCTGCCCATCCTGTCCCATTGGGTTGGCAATGGCTGGGGTATGGCTAGCCCGCCAACTCCGGGCGACCAAGTGGCGCTTATTCCCCAGGAGGGGGATATCGAACAGGGAGTTGTCGTCGGTTGCTTATTTTCCAATAAGCAACTGCCGCCGCCGGCCCCTAGCGGGGAGTTGTGGCTGGTTCACGCGGGAGGA
>WSSedB1CaDRAFT_10000932_pt1 | contig 11854 bp, 12 predicted proteins | sample WetSurSB1Cattail_FD_9460 | JGI IMG/M metagenome (IMG submission 9460)
TTGGGCGTCTCTACAGTCTTGTAAAAATTAACAATTTGTAATCTGTAGGATCATTTCGATTTGATCATCCGTTCAATTTGTTCATTCATGCAATACGGACGAAAATACGATTCAGGATTTAAGAACCAGAGGAAGCGCTTAGTATTTTATTAATCTCTCCTGATATTTCGAGAGAACCATCAGTAAACAGACCTTTCATGCCTATCGTTTCCGCTTTCCTGACATTTATCTCTATATCGTCTATAAAAAGACACTCTTCGGGCAGAAGAGAATATCTCTCAATGAGAATTTCATAAATTCTGTTTTCAGGTTTTGCAGATTTTGCTTCAGCTGAGATCAGTCCTCCATTGAAATATTTAAAGAAATAATAACCCGTTCTCACCTCTTCAAAAATATCGAGAGGGAAGTTAGACAGATAATATAGCTTTAAACCGCGTTTTTTTAACGCAGGAAGAACTCTGACGTTCGAATCGAGGGGAAATATCAGGTCGGTACGTAAATTGAAAATATGGGTTATTTCTTCCTTCTTAAGCGTTGATTTTAATGCAATCGAATCAATAGCCTGGGGAGTGGTGATTTCACCCCTGTCAAGCATCTGCCATTCTTTGCTACCGAAAATATCCGCAAGAATTTTAGCCTTAATAGTTTCAGGGTACTTATGTTTATCAAAATATTCTGAGGGTTTGAAACTTATCAATACATTTCCAAGATCAAAAATGATGGTTTTTATCATATCACGAATTTTTCATACTTATTGGCTGGCCGGTTGCCTCAAGGACATTCCACCAAAGTTCTCCTTCAACATCAATTTTTTTACGTTTTGCAACCACCATTTCAATAGGCATCAAAGTAAACTGGTTATTCCAGAACCCGATAACAAAATCAGTTTTTCCCGAAAGAGCAGCATGAACAGCATTCTGGGCCATTAAATTACAGAATTTACTGTCGTTTGCATTTGCCGGAGCACTCCTGATTATATAGCTTGGATCGATATATTTAATGGAATGAGGGAAATTTTTAGTTTTAAAATCTTCTGAGATTTTGTCTTTCAGGAATACACCTATGTCTTTGTATTTTATATTGCCGGAAATATCCCTTTGTTGGTCTGTACATTCGAATAAATCCTGTCCTGCACCTTCAGCAACAACAATTACAGCATGGTGTCGTGCTTCGAGACGTTTTTGCAGGATACTGAGAAATCCCGACGGACCATAAAGATCAAAAGTGATTTCCGGGATCAAAACAAAATTTACCGACTGGATTGACAGAGCGGCTGTCGCAGCAATAAAACCAGAATCGCGACCCATGAGTTTAACGAGAGCAACTCCATTAAATGCGCCTGAGGCCTCATTGTGCGCATACCTGATTATATCATTGGCAATAGAAAATGCAGTTTCAAAACCGAATGATTTTTGAATCAGGTCTATATCGTTATCAATTGTTTTGGGAATACCGGCTACGGCAATTTTCAATTTTCTTTTCTCAATCACTTTGTGTATAGCATGAGCGCCCCGGAGGGTCCCGTCTCCACCTATGCAAAAAAGAACATTGATATTCATTATCTCAAGAGTATCAACCATTTTTTCCACATCCTGGTTTCCTCTTGACGATCCCAAAAATGTTCCACCGGTAAGGTGAATATTTTCAACCATTTGTGAAGTAAGCTCTATAACCGGATGATCATAGTCGGGAATTAATCCTTCATATCCGTATCTGAAACCAAGTACACGACAGATACCATATCTATAGTATAGTTCATTAACCAGACTGCGTATTACATTGTTTAATCCGGGGCATAAACCACCACATGTGACAATTCCGACTTTCGTTTTTGCGGGTTGGAAATAGATATTTTCCCTCGGGCCGGCTTTTTCAAATGAAACCGGAAGTTCACCTGTTTCCCTGCATTTATTGAAGTTTTCAAGCGAGACATCATATAAGATTCTTTCACTGTCGTCTACAAAATTATAGATTGGATTTTCGACACGGTGGGTACGCTTAAGCGGAGATGAAACTCCACATTTCCCAAGAGAACTGACAAGAAAGTCTTCATATTTCATCTTTTCCGGATTTGTCCAATTATAAATAAAGTCAACTGAAAAACATTTGTTTTCAGGGAGGTCAAATTTAGGAAAAAAATTGGATGATAGTCAAAAAACAAAATCAGATTATCTGCTTGATTCTTCCTACCAGGCCATTCTCAAGCATAACTTTTATTCCGTGAGGATGATTAGGCGATGAAGTAAGAACTTCTTTTACTTTTCCTGCAGTAAGCCGGCCTGTGCGTTTGTCTTCTGTTAATTCTACTTTAACCTCTATGCCTGGCTTAATATCAGCCCTTCGGGTTCCTTCCAAAAACTCCAGTTTTTTCAACATATCTTCGAATAAAATCAGGTTCAGAAAATTATCGATCAGATTGCAATAATAAAAAATATTTACTCACGAAAATGTTAAAGTGATAAATGTTTTGACAGATGCAGGAAATCAATGGATCAATAAGCCCCTTTTATCTTTGTTCGTATTCTGTAAAGACTTTTACTTGCTGTGACAAACAGGCTTTTCATATCGTCACCGCCAAAGCAGACATTGGCTGTCCAGCTTTCAGGGATTGGAATATTTCCGATGAAGACACCATCTTTATCAAAAATGGTTACACCCGTACCAGTGAGATATATATTGCCCATTAAATCAATAGTCATTCCATCAGAACCCATTTCACAAAACAGTTTTTTGTTACCAAGTCTGCCGTTTTGATAGATTGAATATTTCCAGGTTCTTTTTCCGCCTATATCAGCAACAAAAAGAGATTTACCATCCGGAGTACCTACAATACCATTTGGCTGAACAAGGTCATCTGCTACTCTTGTAATTGTTTTATGGTCAGGAGCCAGATAATAAACTGCCTGGCAATCCTGAGGCATTGAGTCGTGATCCCACCATGTTCGTTTATAAAACGGGTCAGTAAAGTAAACTCCTCCCTCGGCGTCATTCCACAGATCATTAGGACCATTAAGTGGTTTGTCCTGGAATTTTGAGGGAATAATTGTGATTATTTTGTCTGGTGTGATGCACCATAACTCATTTTTCTGGTCAGCACATGCCCACAGGTTACCATCCTTATCAAAAGAGAGACCATTTGAACGGCCACAGGGCTGCATGAAAGTAGATAATTTGCCGGAAATGCTCCAGACCATTATTCTGTCATTGGGTTGATCGGTGAAATAGACATTCCCTTTTGCGTCAGCGGCTGGACCTTCTGTAAACAAGAATCCGTCTGCAAGTTTTTCAACTTTAGTCCCGGGCTGAATAATGTCATCAAGGTCAGTTTCCCGCACAAAGCAGAGGCCTGTATATACCAAAGGGATTATTATCAGCAATTTCTTAATGTTCATCTTTGCAGTTTCCTATAACTTCATTACTGTATCGCAAGCAAATGTTGAATAGTCCTCTTTCAGATTTTCTATTTCAGTACTGTAATTTTTATATTCGACGGATAGGTTGAGTCGTGGTAGATCCTCTGCGTGGCTTTTTGAAAGGCGCTATCTGAACAGGTGTAAATATCCACAAATTTCTGAGGATTTCTATCCACGAGTGGAAACCATGAATTCTGAACCTGGACCATTATGCGATGTCCTTTTTTAAAGGTATGCGCAATATCCGGCATAGTATATTTTACTTCAGTCACCTTTCCGGGGATAAAAGGTTCGGGCTTTTCAAAGCTGTTCCGATATTTTCCCCTGAATACTTCACCCCTGACAAGCATCTGGTATCCTCCCAGGGGAACTTTTATATCGGAAGAGATATCTGCTTCAGTATCGGGGGGAAAAACATCAATTAATTTAACAATATAATCAGCATCTGTCCCTGTTGTAGAGACAAAAAGATCAGCAGTCAGCGGACCGGTTAAGGTCATATCATCAGAAAGAATGTCAGTCTGATAAACCATCACATCGGGTCGCCGCGATGCAAATCTCTGATCATCGGTCATATATTCGGCAGTCCGGTGAGTTCCTATCGTTTCAGTGTAGGGAACCGGTTTCATCGGATCAGAAACATATTCATCAAAGCTTTCTTTGGCTTCAGGTGATTTAAATGAAACAGCTCCGCCGGGTTGCAAAAAAAGATTTTTTTCAAAAATATTTTTTGGCGGCCATGAGTCAAAGCTTCTCCATTCATCCGAACCGGTGACAAAGATGGTAGCCTCCGGTATTTCATGTTTGCCTTCTCCCTTCAGATAATAGTCAAAGAAGCGCTTTTCAAGAGATTGAAATTTTGCATTTGCATCGAGGCCCCAGTAAATATTGCCCAGGTTTGTTGCTTTTCCGAAGGCCCACTGCCCATGTGACCAGGGACCCATTACAAGAAAGTTCTTTGTTGACGGCGAGTTTTGTTTTTCAATGGCCTCGTAGGTATGAAGTGTTCCATAGAGATCTTCGGCATCAAACCAACCTCCCACTGTCATAACGGCAGGAGTGACATTTGTAAGAAATTGCCTTGGGTCTCTTGCTTTCCAGAAATCGTCATAATCGGGATGTGCAAAAGCATCATTCCAGAATTTAATACTGTCGCCAAGATATTCAGGAGCAAGGTTTTTGTCGGCTCCTGCGGATATGAAAAACGCGTAGTTATCCGGAACAGGCCACTTAAATGAAAAAAATCCTTTCCTGGTCGGTGCCCTGTGGCGATGCCCGTTGCTATAGTAAAAGTCAAAGCAATCGAGAATAAAAAATGCTCCGTTATGATGAAAATCATCGCCTAAAAACCAGGCTGTTACAGGTGCCTGAGGAGAAACCGCTTTTACAGCGGGATGTGCATTAATAATGCCCATTGTTGAATAGAATCCGGGATATGAAATTCCAAAAATTCCAACATTCCCATTGTTATTCGCGACGTTTTTAATCAGCCAGTCAACAGTGTCCCATGTATCAGTGGATTCATCAATATCAATATTGTTCGTCTTATTTGGTATTATTGGTCGTATATCTTCGAATTCGCCTTCACTCATATATTTACCTCTTACATCCTGGTAAACCATTATATAATTATCTTCAGTATATCTGTTGTAAAGCTGCACATGGAAGTTGTAACTATGCTGGCCTCCCGGTTCGATATCATAGGGAGTCCGGTTAAGAAGTATGGGGTGAGTTACAGCAGTATTCTTCGGTGTATATATTGATGTAAATAGTTTTACCCCGTCTCTCATAGTAATGTAGACTTCCTGTTTATCATATCTCTGTTTCAGGTCTTCAATATTCTGAGAGTATGAGTAAGAAGAATCAGCCACAATAATGATCAGCAGCACTACCCTCAGGCATATGAATGTTTTTGATTTCATTTTTTAATCTTTTAGTTTGAAATTCAAGGCTCTAACCCAAGTCGGGTAACCAGGTTTCCGGGAGGAACAGGTCTCCCTTTTTTTGTAGCTATTCCTGTTACTTTTGCTTTGACAATAAGCTTTAAATCAGGCAACCTGAATATGTCCTGAATAAAAAGTATCCGGGCATTTCCCTCTCTTTGGATATCCACAGTAACAATAAATTCATCGCGGCTCTTCAATGGATATTTATATTCGATTTCCACCCTGGTTACAATAAGATCAGTCCCTTCATCGTGGAGCTCGACAAAACTGACTCCTTTAGAGATTAGAAACTGATGCCTGGCATGCTCAAGATAATGCTGGTAATTGGCATTATTTACAACACCCTGAAGATCACATTCATAATCTCTGACAATAAATTTAAGGTTAAATGGATTATTGTTTTCTGTCATCATTTTGGAAAACGGCCGAAGAATTTTTTTAAACTGGCATGGAACTTATGAATACTATGTGGTTTGTAATGCATGAGAATGCACTCTCCTGTTATAAAATTTATTTCTGAGTCTTTAAGCTCATCAAGAGCCTCTTTACTATCAGCCATCTGTTGTATCCAAACCTTTGTTATCCCTTTTTCTTTGGCTTCTCTGATCACAGAAGCCGTTACATTTTTTTTTGTAACAACAATTATACTTTTCACTTCAGGAGGAAGCATTTTTACACTTTGATAAGATTTTTCGCCCATTATTTCATCTGCCAGCGGATTAACCGGAATGATATTCATCCCTTTTTCTTTTAGTTCCTTAAAAGCAGTATATCCAAACTTTTTTGGATTACGCGAAACGCCTACAATTGCGATAGGCTGTGAATCAATAAACTCATTAATTTGTTCCAAAGTTGTCATAGCCTGAATTAATTTTAAAGTTTAATTATAAAATTATCTATTTAATACCAGAGTGTCTGAAGTTTTGCTTCAGAAGAGGTTTTCAATCTAAGTATAAAGACTTAAAAATACAATAAAAAAACCAACTGACATTATTTTTCATTTACTTGGTATTAAGGTTTACGAATAAAAAGTCGGAATGAAAAATCCAAAAGACCGCAGCGGGTATCTATTCTCCAAGAGGTACTCAAATTATGTTTTTATGTTATTATTCCTGTTGTATATGTTTGATTATATCGACAGAATGGTAGTTACATCGATGTTTACATCAATTGAGAAAGACTGGGGAATAACACATACGCAAAGCGGGTTGCTTGTATCGGCAGTATACTGGGCAATCGTCATTCTTACTTTTCCGATATCAATACTCGTAGACAGGTGGAGCCGGACCAAAACCATAGGAGTAATGGCAATTATGTGGAGCTTTGCCACTGCACTGTGCGCTTTAACCGGTAATTTTGTACAGCTCTTCATGGCCCGGATGCTCATTGGTGTGGGAGAGGCAGGATATGCTCCGGGGGGAAGCGCCATGATATCGGGCCTTTATCCTGTTGACAGAAGGGCCCGGATGATGGGTTTATGGAACGCTTCAATACCTCTTGGTTCTGCAATAGGAGTTCTCCTTGGAGGAATTATTGCTGTAAAGCTGGGATGGAGGCATGCTTTCGGAATAGTCTCTATACCTGGTCTTATAGTTGCCATTCTGTTCCTTTTCGTTAAGGACTATAAAACAGTTGACCTTTCTTTCTACGATAAAAACAGCAACAAAATAAAGATGGAGAAGAAGGACATGATAAAAGAATTCATTACAAAACCATCTGTTCTTTTAACATACCTGGGTATGGCTTTAGTTGTTTTTGTTACAACCTCAATGCTGACCTGGCTTCCTACTTATTTTGAGAAAATGAGAAATATCCCACAGGAAACTGCAGGAAAAATGGCGAGTTCAGTTATGGTGCTGGCCCTTATCGGAGCACCCTTAGGAGGCTATCTGACCGATCTTTGGAGAAAAACCAGAGACAATGCCCGGCTTCTTTTTCCTGCGGCATCCACCTTGATATCGGCTTTAGTCCTGTTCAGTGCACTTACCCTGTTTAAAGGAACTGTTCAGTATGTTCTGTTTCTGATTTTCGGAGTGCTTGTTCTTGCCTTTATATCCGGCGCAGCATCTGTTACACAGGATGTTATCCACCCGGGGTTGAGGGCGACTTCATATGCTATAGCGGTGGTTGTGCAGAATCTCCTGGGAGCCTCAACAGCTCCTGTAGTAATGGGCAAAATTTATGATCTGACGAATATACAGACCGCTCTTTCAATTCTCCCTTTTGTTCTTTTAGCAGGAGCCCTTCTTTTCTGGATTGGTTCAAAGCACTATGTAAAAGATCTGGGAAAAGTTGCAATGATTCCTCTGGTAGCAGAATAAAATCAGTTTCTCCTCGCTGTTGTATAATAAACGAATTGCTTTAGAGATTCTTTTACTTCTGAATCGTGATAAGAATCGAGAATTGCAAGAGCTTTATCACGATATTGATTCATCTTAAGTTCAGCAAAGTTGAGACCTCCATACTCAATAACAAAACTTATAACCTCATTTATTTCTGCCCTAGACTTTTTTTTGTTTTTTACGATATTCAGAATATGTCTTTTCTTTGAGTTTGCTGATTGTTCCAATGCATGAATCAACGGAAGAGTAATCTTTCTTTCTTTAATATCATTTCCGGTTGTTTTGCCCGTTAGTCCTGTGCCTTCATAATCAAGGATATCATCACGTATCTGAAAAGCAATTCCAATATTCTCGCCGAAATCCTTCATCAACTGAATAGTTTCAGGGTCTTCTGACACCGATCTTGTTCCGCAAGCCGTGCATGCCGACAGCAATGCGGCTGTTTTGCTTATTATAATCTTATAGTAATCTTCTTCTTTAATATTTAATTTTCTGGCTTTCTGAAGCTGTAAAAGCTCTCCTTCTGACATTGATTTAACTGCTTCAGAAATGATTTCCAGCATATCATAGCGCGATTTTTCCACACATATATGCATCCCGGTCGAAAGCAGGTAGTCTCCTAGCAAAACAGCTATTTTAGAATTCCACAGGGCATTAATTGAAAGAGAACCCCTACGTTCTTTAGCATCGTCAACAACATCATCGTGAACAAGTGATGCAGTGTGAAGAAGTTCAATACAAGTTGCAGCAATATAGGTTGATTCTACAATTTCGCCGTTCAGCTTTGCAGTTAAGAATACCAGCAAAGGCCTCATCTGTTTACCCTTGCGACGGAGAATATAATTGAGAATTATGTTCAATAAAGGGATATCACTGCGCATAGTTTTGCTGAAAAAGGCTTCAAATTCAGCCATTTCTGTTTCAACAGGCTTTTTTATCCCGGCAAGTGCAGACATAAATATTTATTTCTTTCAAATATAATAAAATCAGTCGCTCAAGATAGCCTTTTAGATGATAGTTCTTCAAATCTGAACTATTTTATACTTCAATCGGAGCTGGATTCATCATATCAACATATTTATATATCTTTGCTTCATGAAATTTAATTACTGATGGAATTTAAAGAACTGAATCCCGAGAGTCTTGAAAGAGCAGCAGGCATGCTAAAAGCAATTGCGCATCCGGTACGTATTAAAATTGTTGGGTGTCTCGAAGACGGCCAGAAGAAGACCGTAACCGAAATTCATAAGCAGGTTGGGATTGAACAGTCGACCGCCTCACATCATCTTGGAATACTTAAAGATAAAGGAGTACTGGCTTCAAAAAGGGACGGTAAAAACACATGGTACTTTCTGAAACATGTAAACCTGAAAACAATTTTAAATTGTGTCAGCGGCTGTTGCCAGGAGTAGTATCAGATTTATCTCAAATGTAAAGGGGCTCAGGATAAATTCCTGAACATTTTCTTCTGAAATAATACAATTGATAAAACTCCACATGTTATCGATGAATCAGCGATATTAAACACAGGTCTGAAAAAAATAAGCGATTCCCCTGGTCTGTATGGTGACCATTGTGGCCAGTGAGTATTTATTACAGGAAAGTAGAACATATCAACAACTCTTCCCTGGAGGAATGAAGAATATCCGCCTCCTGGCGGGAAAAGAACAGCGTGCTGGTTAAAACTTTCACTGAATATCATTCCATAAAATGCACTGTCTATTAAATTTCCGATCGCACCAGCCATTATTGCACTCACAGCCAGTATTAGTCCAAGGTTAGCCTTTTTTCTTATAAGAGAATAGAGGAACCAGCCGATTCCAAAAATTGCAATGACTCTGAAAACGCTTAAAATAAGTTTCCCGGGTTTGCCCCCCATTTCCATCCCGAATGCCATCCCATTATTTTCAATGAAATGCAGTATGCCCCAATTACCGAAAAGATGAATTTCCTGGCCGAGCATCATATGTGTTTTGACCCATATTTTCAATATCTGATCGCAAATAAGGATCAGAAATATAAGTAAAACAGATTTTTTCCCTGTTGACATTAGTATTTTTTTAAAATTGAGGAGCGCAAAATAATAAAAAAAACGAAGACCACAATTTAGTGTCCTAAATGAAGCATACTAAAAGGCGAATCACTTTCTGTAACAAAATATAAAGAGGCTGTCTCAAAAGAAGAAATCAATTAACCACAAATCGAAGCGAAGCGAAGATCCCGACCGAAGCGTTGGGATGGCACAAAATAAATTCACAAACCTGCCTACCGGCAGGCAGGTTTGCGGGTAAAAATAACTTTTGAGATACCCTCTTATTTAAATTTCGTTAATTACGGACAAACAGTATTGACTTTATTGGAATCCCAGCAATACCAGTTTGAATCACCAAGATAATCAACAGATTTCACATGGCCGTTGAGAGTAGTAGTATTCCATTCTACATTTACATCTGAAAATTTAACCCCATTGTAGTAATGAATATTATAATAGGCATTTAAATCGTTAGTAGTTAATCCATACTCAATAAAACTGTTTAAAAAGGAGTCGGCTTTAAGATAAGTATATTTTATGTATCCGACACTTGTATCGGTTTTTGTCCAGTCAATCTGAAGAAACGATACTGGAGAGGTCGGATCCTGATAAAGAATCCACTGGCCACCTGTACCATCAAGTTTGGAAGTGCCTTCAAACCAGAGGAAGTCAGTAAAACCGTTCGTTCCCTCTCGTGTAATATACATTTTCCATTGTACATCACTGCTGCGGATAAGTCCTGTAAGTTTAGCATCGTACGTAACATTTAAATATGTTATGCTATAGCTCCACTGCCATGTTTTTGTTGAAACAAATACAGGGACCTGATTCATTGCAGCTTTAAAGGCAGTAACTGGAACCGCCAGTGTAGTATTTATAATTAGCTTCCAATAACCGGCTACTATTGCAGCATATTCCCAGTTACTGTTTTCGGTACCTTTTTGCCCGGGAAGAAGCTCCACAGATTTTTTTGTTGTGGCAAAATTGCTGAAATCAATAACCATGGATTCCTGTGGTGGCAGAACCGGAGGTTGTCCTTTATCCTTTTTGCAGCCGGCAAAGAAACCTGTAGAAATTATTAAGAGCGTAAGAAGAGTAAAGAATTTTTTCATGGTTAAAAAATATTAATTACAAAAAATAAACGATCATAGTCTAAACAAATTGCACATAATTCACAAAGATAAAGACAGAAAAGATAAATAGTATAAATAATCAGTTAATTATTAATTCACCACCGGTGATCTGTACATTGAATTTACTTTAAGTAAGATCAACATTTTTTATTAAGGTTTAATGAAGAAAATTATGCCTTGGCTTAGATTTTACCAATCATTTTTATATTTTTGAATTTGTTGAATATTGTAGGGGAGAACTGATTTAATTCTAATGGTAAAGTATTAAATACTCTAGAACTTACTAAAATGAGCAGATATTCTCCCGGTAAAATAATTAGATATTTACTACCTGTTCTGCTTTTTCTATTCATTACCTGCACTTGTTATCCTATTATTCCCGGGATAACGGATACAGCTGAATTTCCCTCTTCTGATACATTAGTTCAACCCGGTGATAGTGTTGCACAAAAAGAAACTGATACCATTAAACTTCACCCAAAAGGCACAATTATTCCTTCTGTTACAGACTCTGTTTTGGATACCAGGAGGACGCTTAAAGCAGAGGAATTAATAAGGGGGGAACGGCTTTTCTATGGATTGGCTTACCAGAAAAATGAATCGGTTAATTGTGCGGGTTGTCATAATACAATGGTTAGCGATACTCTGAACTGGAACCCTGATGCCCTTGAGATTTCTAAAAAATATCTTCATAAAAATGCACGTGATCTGAGCAGAGTGTTGCTGAAACCTGTCGGACAGAAATTAATGCAGGTACACAAAGGGATCCATCTTACCCCTGAAGATATTGTATTGGTCAAAGGTTTTATGGACAAATTTGTCAGCATCGGACTTAAACCAGATAAACCGGTAATAACAAATCTGATATTGTTCATTTTTGCATCGGCTCTGTTTCTGTTCTCTGTTGTTGATAGTATTATTACCAAAAAGCTGAAAAAGAGATGGGTAAACTATATTATTTTATTAGTTACAGGTAGTTTTATTATTT
>WSSedB1CaDRAFT_10000933_pt1 | contig 11851 bp, 8 predicted proteins | sample WetSurSB1Cattail_FD_9460 | JGI IMG/M metagenome (IMG submission 9460)
GAGCGGACACGAGCCGAAGTTCCAACGGCTCGGTGTGAACGTGCTCTTCGTCGCACTGGTTCTTGTGGTTGGCGGCTCGCTCGCCGGCGAGTGGATGGGCATCCAGCAGAAGCTCGGCAATCTCTGGTTCTGGTTCGGCAGCCAAGGCTTTGAATATGTCGACCTCGGACGATTCTGGCAGATTCTACTCTTTGTTGGCCTGGTGCTTTGGCTGCTGCTGATGGTCCGTGCACTGAAGCCTGCATTTACACGCAACAGGGAAGACCGGTCGTTGCTGTCGTTGTTCCTGATATCGAGCATCGCTATTCCGATGTTCTATGCCGCCGGATTGATGTATGGGCAGCGCAGCCATCTTGTCACCGCAGAATACTGGCGCTGGTGGGTCGTTCACCTCTGGGTTGAAGGCTTCTTTGAGGTGTTTGCCACCGTGGTCATTGCGTTTCTGTTCACGCGGCTTAAGTTGCTTGAGATTCGCAGCGCGACGCGGACCGTGTTGTTTTCAACCACGATCTTTCTCGCAGGCGGCATCATCGGCACATTTCATCACCTGTACTTCTCTGGCTCTTCGGCCGCGGTGATTTCGTTGGGCGCGATTTTCAGCGCGCTTGAAGTGGTTCCGCTGACGCTCATCGGATACGAGGCATGGGAGAATCTGCGCCTTGCGCGGCCAACCGAAAGGGTGCCGTGGATCGCGAACTACAAGTGGCCCATTCACTTCTTCGTAGCTGTCGCTTTCTGGAACCTTGTGGGAGCGGGACTCTTCGGCTTCCTGATCAATCCGCCCATCGCTCTCTACTACATGCAGGGGCTCAATCTGACTCCAGTGCACGGCCACACGGCGCTCTTTGGCGTCTACGGCATGCTGGGACTCGGCCTGACACTGTTTTGCCTGAGAGTGCTGCGGCCGGAGCGAATCTGGAAAGAGAGCATTTTGAAGGCCTCGTTCTGGTGCCTGAACATCGGCCTTGGCTTCATGGTCATTCTGAGTATGCTGCCAGTTGGTCTGCTGCAGGCCTGGGCGTCTATTGAGCGCGGCACGTGGTACGCGCGCTCGGCAGAGTTCCTGCAGTCTGGCCCGATGCAAATACTGCGCTGGATGCGCGTTCCCGGGGATGTGCTTTTCGCTCTGGGAGCGGCTTTGCTTGGCTGGTTTGTCCTGGGACTTTTGACCGGGCACTCCTACACGTCCAATAAGGCAGTAACCAGTGCGTCGTTCTCCCGCGTGAAGGAAGAAGAAAACGAAGCGGCTTTGTCTGGTCGCTGAGAAACCCAACAACCACTCGGCGGCGCCTTCGATGAAGGCGCTGCTGGGCAAGACAAAATCAGGTCGATCTTCGGGAGTGTTCAATGGACTACACATTCATCACAGATCTATTCGCCGAGGCAAACCTGCCCCAGAAGGGAATTCTCAGCAACGTTCTGCACAAGGACGCGAGCGCGAACATCACATTGTTCGGCTTTGCGGCTGGTGAGGAGCTCTCGGCCCATTCGGCGCCAACGCCCGCCGTTCTCTATTTCCTTGAGGGCGAGGCGGAAGTGCAATTGGGGGACGATACGGTGAGCGCCAAGCCCGGCTCTTTCGTGTTCATGCCGCCGATGCTGACTCATGGCATATCCGCGAAGACCCCGGTCAAGATGCTGCTGATTCAGATCAAGTCCACTGCAAGCTGAGAGTGAACGAGATCCGTGCGTCGCGTGGTTCTTGATTTTCGCTCGGGCCGTTATGCTTGTTCTTGTAGAGAGACTGCGATGATCCGGATTAAGCGCGTCTACGATGCTGCAGCGGCCGCTGACGGGGCCCGCTTCCTGGTCGACCGGTTATGGCCGCGGGGCGTAAAGAAAGAGACGCTCGCCATCAACGCCTGGATCAAGGATGCCGCCCCAAGCAATGATCTCCGAAACTGGTATCACCACGATCTGGAACAGTGGCCTGAATTTCGCCGGCGGTACTTCGTCGAATTAGAGGCGAATCCTGCCTCGTGGCTCCCGCTGCTTGAGGCCGCTCGCGATGGCACGGTTACTTTGCTCTATAGTGCGAAGCACGCTGAACATAATAATGCCGTCGCATTGATGGAGTTTCTGGAAGAACGACCCCACAAAAGACAAGTGCGTTGAGGGGCTTGCATCCGCTCGCGGGATGGGCTTGTGTTCTCCCATAAGGACGGGCGGCGAGTGAAGTTGAATTCCTGCTTCGCGTTGATGCGTTCATGGTCCAGATCGAGCAGACCTGCGGCAGATCCTTTTGCTGATCCAATAGAAAAACGGTTTCAAGTATACTGTCTGCGTGATTCAGGCTGCGGACTCTGAGCGGCGTACGTTCTGTGCTCGCGGAGGAGTTTCTAGCGGCCGCGTGCGATGCAGACCGGCGGAGCGGACTATGCTCCCCCGGGGAATATGATGAAAGCGGCTTGCCGCGGGCAATCAAGCTGTATGTAGCACATGCGAAGGCGTTCGAAGGGGAGGATTGTTAGTTTGCCGAAACCAAAGATCAAGCGGCTGTATCTGATTCCGATTCTTTCGAAGGCGCTGGATGTGTTGGAGTTGCTGGACAAGACCAACGGCCCGATCGCCTTGGAAGATGTCTTCCAGCAGACCAACATTTCGAAGACAAGCGTGTATCGGATTCTGAAGACGTTGGTGCATCGGGGCTATGTGGCCCAGGGGCAGAACGGCGAATATAGGCTTGTATCCCGCCCGCGCAGGCTCCGCTTCGGCTTTGGCGTGCAGAGCGCTGAGATGCCGTTCTCCGTGGCCGTTGCCTCCAGCGTGACGGCGGCGGCCGCAGCGTCCGGTATCGAGTTGCTGCAGTTGGATAACCGCTACGACCCGGAAATGGCGGTAAAGAACGCCGAGGAGTTTGTGAAGGAGCGCGTGGACCTGGTGCTGGAGTTCCAGGTGGAGGAGCACGTGGCACCGCATGTTGCGCACATCTTGAAGAAGGCAGGCATTCCGCTGGTGGCCATTGACGTGCCACATCCGAACGCCACCTATTTTGGCGTGGACAACTTTGAAGTGGGTTACGAAGCGGGTGTGCTGCTCAGCCAGCACGCGCGCAATAAGTGGAAGGGCAAGGTCGACTGGGTTCTGGGCATCGGCTTCTCTGAGGCGGGCAGCTTTGTGGAAAGCAGAATCACCGGTGCGTTTCAGGCGATTCGCGAGCGCATGGATCAGATTCCCGCCGACCGGTACATGCGCATTGAAGGACGTGGCATGCGCCAGGCAAGCATGCTCGCCGTCGCGGAGTTTTTGCGCAGCCATCGCAAGGGTGAGCGCATCCTCGTCGCGGCATCCACGGATTCGAGCGCGCTGGGTGTGCTGGAGGCGGCGCGCCAGGCGGGTCGCGAACAGGAATTTGCGATCGTCGGACAGGATTGCATTCCCGAGGTGTTGGACGAGATGCGGAGCGGCAACAGCGCAATTGTTGGGTCCATCTCCCACGGCGCTGAGACGTATGGTCCGCGGCTGATCCAGTTGGGGATCGCTTTACTGCGCGGCAACCCCGTGCCGCCCTACAACTACGTGCGCCATTACGTCGTGACGCCGGAGAGCCTCGCAGACAAGGCTCAATGAAATGAATAAGTTACCTTGATTGCGTCGGGGAGGGATGCGACACTCGCCGTTGGTGATGTTCGGCTGAGAAATTAGTTTTCTATTGCTATTCTAGTGTGATAAGTTCTCTGTGACAGACCAAGATAGGTGATTGTATGACCGTATCCACTTCCCCAACTTTGAAGTTGCTTGAAGACCGCTGGGACCCTGCCATTGCAGACCAGCTTGATGAGCCGGAGCTGCTTCGTTACCGCTCCAACTTGCTGGGCTCTGACCTGCGCCTGACGAACTTTGCCGGCGGCAACACCAGTTCCAAGATCGCGCAGGTTGACCCTCTCACGGGAGAGGCTGTGCAGGTGCTGTGGGTGAAGGGCAGTGGCGGCGATCTGGGCAGCATAAAGCGCGCAGGTTTTGCGACGCTGTATCAGGAGAAGCTGCTGGCGCTGGAAAACCTTTATCGCGGTCAGCAGGCGGAAGACGAGATGGTGGAGATGTACGCCCTGTGCGCCTTTCGCAACAATCCTGTTGCGGCGTCAATCGACACGCCGCTGCATGGATTTCTGCCGTTTGCGCATGTGGATCACCTGCATCCCGACTGGGCTATCGCACTTGCGGCGTCGGCTAACGGCAAGAGCCGGATGGAGGAATTCAACCGCACATTCGGGCACAAGCTGGTGTGGGTACCGTGGCAGCGGCCTGGCTTTGAGCTGGCGATGATGCTGAAGCGCGCCGTTGCGGACAACCTGGGCTGCGACGGCATCGTCCTCGGTGGGCATGGGCTGTTCACGTGGGGCGATACACAGCGCGAGTGCTACGTGAACACGTTGACGATCATTGACCAGCTGGGGCAGTTCATCGCCGAGCATGGCAAGGCCAAAGGCACGGTGCGCTTTGGCGGTGAGCGGGTGCAGTCGCGCGCGAGCCGCATGGATCTGGCCCTTGATATTCTGCCCTTCCTGCGCGGACGCGTGAGCGCGAACCGCCGCTGGATCGGGCACTTCAGCGATGCGGAGGATGTTCTCCAGTTTGTGAACTCTGCCCACGCCAAGGAACTTGCGTTTCTGGGCACGAGCTGCCCGGACCACTTTATTCGCACCAAGATCCGCCCCATGTTCGTGCCGTGGGCGCAGGGCGAGAACCTTGCGACTCTCCAGTCCCGTATTGATGCGTCGCTCGAGGAGTATCGCGCCAACTACCGCAGCTACTACCAGGCGTATGCGCTGTCTAACTCGCCCGCGCTGCGCGATGCGAACCCCACGGTTGTGCTGGTTGCCGGGCTCGGCATGTTCAGTTTCGGTAAGAACAAAACGGAGGCGCGCATCACCGGCGAGTTCTACACGAACGCCATTCATGTGATGGAAGGTGCGAGCCTGCTTGAGGAAACAGGCGCGGCGGCGAGCGGTGCGGCTGTGGTTCCGCAATGCGGCGCAGACATGGACCCTGCCAGCTTCAAAGTATTCACGAACTATGTGGCCATGCCGCTCAGCGAGGCGTTTCGCATTGAGTACTGGGCGCTGGAAGAGGCCAAGATTCGCAGACAGCCGCCGGAGAAGGAACTGAGCCGGAGCGTTGCGCTCATCGTTGGCGGCGGCAGCGGCATCGGCCGCGAAGCAGCACTGCTGGCAGCTGCGCGCGGCGCGCATGTGATGATTGCCGACCGCGACACGGCTGCGGCGGAGAACGTGGTGAGGGAACTCGGCGCGATTACGTCGAAGGAGTTCGTCGCTTCAACCGCGGTGGATATTCGCAAGCGCGAGGCGATCGCGAAGGCTCTGAAGGCAACGGTCGCAGCGTTTGGCGGGCTCGACATTCTGATCAACACCGCGGCCATGTTCCCTTCGTCTCCGGACGGCGTGATCAACGAAGCACTGTGGGCCATGACGCTGGACGTGAACGTAACGTCGAACTACCTGCTCGCGGACGAAGCGGCAAAGCTGTTTGCGGTGCAGGGGCTGGAGGGCTCCATCGTACTCACCAGCTCTGCCAATGCCGTGGTGCCGAAGCGGGGCAGTGAGGCCTACGACGTGAGCAAGGCGGCGCTGAGTCACCTGGTACGCGAACTCGCTGTCGGCCTCTCGCCGCACGTGCGTGTGAACGGAGTTTGCCCTGCGACTGTAGTGAAGGGCTCAACGATGTTTCCGCGCGACCGCGTGCGCGCTTCGCTCACCAAGTACGGCATTGGGTTCGACGAGTCCATGAGCGATGAGGACCTGCGCGGGCTGCTTGCCACGTTCTACGCGCAGCGTACGCTCACGCATCAGCCAATTGACCCCAGGGACTGCGCGGAAGCAATTCTGTTTCTCGCCGGACCCAAGGCACGCTGCACTTCGGGACACCTTATTCCCGTGGACGGTGGCCTGCCGGAGGCCTTTCTGCGGTGAAGCCTTTGGGCCAGTTCGACGCGCGCGCTCGGGTCGCCATCGACCTGGGAGCGGGAAGCTGCCGCGTTTCACTGCTGCAGTGGCGCGAGGGAACGCCGAAGGTCGAACTGGTTCATCGCATTGCCAACGATCCGGTTCACACCGACGGCACATTGCGCTGGCCGCTTGAATCACTGCTTGCTGGGCTTGAAGCAGGATTGCGCAAGGCGGCCGAGTGCGCGCCAGAAGGAATCGCCTCGATCGCCGTGGACGGTTGGGCCGTCGATTACGTCCGGCTGGACGCAGAAGGAAAGCCGCTTGCGGCCCCCTTCTGCTATCGGGACGAACGCACCGTTGCCGCAAAGGAGAAAGCGGATCGGCTGGTTGCGCCCGAGCTGATGTTCCGTCAGACAGGTGCGCAACCGCTGCGCATCAACACGGTCTACCAACTGCTGGCCGATGGCGCGGCCGGCACGGATGCGCATGCGCCCTGGCTGAATATTCCCGAGTATGTTTTGTTTCGGCTAGGTGGCCGACGCATCGCGGAGTACACCAACGCCACGCACACGGGACTGGTGGATATCGCAAGCGGAGGCTGGTCGGATGAATTGCTGCGCGCACTGGATCTTCCGCGTGATGCTTTCCCGGAGATCGTACCCACGGGAACGACGATCGGGAAACTAGCAGGGCCGCTTGCGGAGCTTGCGGCTTTTCGCGACACGGACCTGATTGTGCCTGCGTGCCATGACACGGCTTCTGCCATTGCCGGGATTGTTGCGCCTTTGGCGCACACAGCATATATCTGTTCCGGCACGTGGTCGCTGGTAGGCACGCAGATTCACGCTTCCGTGACTACGCCGGATGCGATGGCAGCAGGATTCACCAACCAGGGAGCGGCCGGAGGAGGCTTCTGTTTCCACACCAACGTGAACGGCCTGTGGCTCTTGAATCAATGTATGGAGGGCTGGCGTCGACAAGGCCGCCCGTGGGTGATTGGGGAGTTGGTTGCTTGCGCCGCACAATGCACTGCATTTCGTGGAATCGTGCCGGTGGATGCGGCGCCGCTGCTGCTGGATGGCGATATGCCCTCGCTTCTGAACGACCAATTGCGCGCTTTTGGCCATGAGGTAATCAAGGACTGCGCAGGAAATGAACCTGTGTTTGCCCAGGTGATTTTCGAGAGCCTGGCAAGCCGGTATGCTACGGTGTTGCACAGCCTGGAGCAGCTTCTTGGCGAGAAGTTCGAACGAATCCATGTCCTCGGCGGGGGCAGTCAGAACCGGCTTCTGACTCAGCTGACCTCGAAGCACACGGGGCTGCCGGTGGAGACGGGCAACGTGGAAGGCTCAACGGTGGGCAACTTTGCGGTGCAGTTGGCGGCGAGTGAAGAACATGGCCGGCCTCTGCAGCATAAGGCGATTCGCTACTGGGCGCAGCAACTATCAGAGAGAGTGGAGGGTCGCGTAGAGCCGTCGGAGTGTCATTGAATAACGGGAGTTTTCTTTGACACGCGCATTTGGCCGCCGCTACACTCCGGTGTCGACAAGATCGCTCGACCTGGTTTGACGAAAGTGCTTGCGCATGAGGGAATCGCCCCTCATCGAGCATGGTGAAGGGAAGAGCGAGAAGTCGGCAAGGCAGTTCAACCCACGGGTGCAGTGCTTTCATGGCCTGCAGAACGTGTCGAACCTGAAGACAGGAGTGCAGCTCGTGGGACCAAACCCATTCTTAGGGGTCATTTTTCACTGGATCGGCGGGCTGGCCTCGGCCAGCAACTTCATTCCGTTTCGGCCGATCAAGCGGTGGTCATGGGAAATCTACTGGCTGATCCAGGGAATTGCGGCATGGATCGTGGCCCCGGCCGTCATGGCGTTCCTGCTTGTTCCTCACCTCTCACAGTTGCTGCATTCCGCGTCGCCTGCAGACATGCGTGAGGCATTCTTATGGGGTTGTCTGTGGGGCATCGGCGGACTCACGTTTGGCCTGTCCATCCGCTATCTCGGTATTGGATTGGGCTACGCCATTGCGTTGGGATTCTGCACGGCGTTCGGTACCCTGATGCCGCCCATCTTCAGTGGACAGATCATTGCCATCGCGCATCGCACCGGTGGACAAGTGATCCTGCTGGGCATTGCTGTGTGCCTTGCTGCTATTGCAGTCAACGGGTGGGCCGGATATCTGAAGGATGCTGAGGTGCCGCAGGAGGAGAAGAGCGAACTGGGCGAGAAGGACTATTCGTTTGGAAAAGGCCTTGCCGTTGCCGTCTTCGCCGGAATCATGAGCTCCTGCTTTGCGTACGGGCTGGCTGCTGGCAAGCCCATTGGGTTGCTGGCGCGCCAGGAGTTGGTGCGTGACGGCCGGCTCGAACTCTGGCAGAACCTTCCGGTACTGGTTGTTGTGCTATGGGGCGGCTTTCTGACGAACCTGGTCTGGTCGGTCATTCTTATCGCGAAGAATGGGTCCTCGCGGCAGTTTCTGGGGGCACCGGGATCGAACCCGATGGGCGCTACCAAGCCGACAGGGGATACGCTTATGGACTTCGACCCCCTGCATGCCGAAGAGACTTACCGGATCCGGCCTATTGAGCTGCTGCGCAACTACGGCCTGGCTTCTCTGGCTGGAGTGATCTGGTACTTCCAGTTCTTTTTCTATTCGATGGGCCAGACGAAGATGGGCAAGTACGATTTCTCGAGCTGGACGTTGCACATGGCGAGCATCATCATCTTTGCCAACCTGTGGGGCATTACGCTGCACGAATGGAAGGATACGAGTCTGCGCACCCGCCTCCTGGTAGGAGTGGGAATCCTGATGCTGGTGCTTTCCACGGTGATTGTCGGCTACGGCAACTATCTGGAAACGCTCTGAAGGATGAGCTGCGCGGTGAGCGCGGCCAGCGGCGGCACGCGGGTTGGCCGCATGCCGCGCCGTTGGTCGATCAGGCGAACTTCTCAACAGTGAAGCCGAGCTGATACGTCTCGCCGTGGGTGAGCAGCTCGTCCCAGGTGACTTCTCGCTTCTGGTAGCCGGCCATACGTCCCAGTATGCAGCTCAACGCGGTTTCAACGCCCGCCGCAATCTGGTTGTGAGCCGCGCCATCGATGATGCTGGCGATGAAGGTGCGTTCCTTGTCGCGGTCGGCGAACTGGAGATTGTCAGAGAATGCGCCGTTGGCTGCGAACTTGCCGCCTTCGGAGTTGGCCGCAGCATCCTGCCATGCCCACTGCTCCTCGCCCTTGATCTGTACCGGGCCTGAATACGCCATCGCTGCGGAACCATGAGAGCCGAACAGCTTGAGCCCGGCGTCGAATCCGCCGTAGTTGTCGAACTGCGTAGAGGTGAACGAGAAGTGGACATCGCCGGGATAGGTAAAGTCCACCTGGTAGTTGTCCCAGCAGTCGCCGAAGTGGTCAAGGACCTGGCGGCCGCCGGTGGCCGTGGCCTTGGTCGGGTGCGTGCCGAGGAACCAGTTGCAGAGATCGATGATGTGGATGTTCTGCTCGACCAGAATGTCGCCGGAGAGTGCTCGGTCCCAGAGCCAGTTGCGCACACGGTACTCTTCGGGCGAGGTTCCGGTGGGTTTGACCTCGACTGACGCAGGCGCGTTGTAAGTGCCGGTGACGGAGACAATCTTGCCGAGGATGCCGCCCTTGATCTTCTCCGCGAAGGCAGCGAGTGGCGGCGCGTTGCGACACTGGAAGCCAACGTCAACGCTCTGTGTGGGCTTTACCTTTTTGGCAATCTCAAGCGCCTGACGCGCCTGGGCTACATCGATGCCTACTGGCTTTTCGCAATAGACATGCTTGCCCGAGGCAACGGCGATGCCAAGATGCTCCACGTGAAAAAACGGGGGCGTGGAGAGCTGAATCAGATCCACCTGCGACGAAGAGGCAAGATGGTCTACGGCGTGAGGGCCAACGAAGAGCTGCTCAGCATCGATGGGCGCGTGGCCCAGCCTGGCGTTCAGTTCGTCGAAATGCTTTTTGCAGGCGGCCAGCCGGTCAGGAAACAGATCGCCCAGCGCCACAACCTGGGCGGAGGTGTTCTGCGCGAAGGAGTCCGCCACCGAGGTGCCGCGGTTACCGCAGCCTAGCAGCCCCAGCCGCACCTTTGAGTTCGCCCCATAACCAAATGCCGTGCGCGTGTTGAGAAGCATCATGCCTGAAACGGCTCCTGTACTGATTTGGAGAAAATCCCTGCGATCCATTTCGTATCACGTCCTTCGTTGGTGAATGCAGCCGGTAAACAGCCGTGCCCGCCGGGAATGCGATCAGGCAAGAACTTCGTTGAGGATGCGTTCGAGGTAGAGCTTCTCCTGGCGCACATCCTCAATCTGCTGCGGTCCAGAGGTTTCGCGCTCAATGGTGACGGCGCCGGTGTAGCCAAGGCGGTGCAGCTTGGTGAGGACCGTGCGGAAATCGACGAGGCCCTTGCCGATCAGAACTTCTTCGCCCAATTCGCTGGGATTCGTTGGCCAGCGTCCGTCCTTGGCATGGATGCTGCGAATATGCGGCCCGAGGATGTCGACGGCATCGACCGGGTTGGCTTTGCCGTAGAGGATGAGATTGGCGGTATCGAGTCCGACGGCGAGGTTGGGCAGGGCCACGTCGCGAATCATGCGGGACATGGCCGTTGGCGTCTCCTGGCCGGTTTCCATCAGGAAGTACTGGCCGTTGCCCTGGCAGTGGCTGACGACGGCGCGAATGGCTTCGACTGTCTGCGGGTAGAGGGGATCGGCGGGGTCCTCGGGGATGAAGCCGCAATGCGACTGTACCTGCGCAATGCCAACGCGCTTGGCGAAATCGGAGGCCTGGCGCAGCGCATCGATGCGGGCGACGCGGGTCTGCGGCGGCACGAGTCCAATGGTCGACGGGCCGCGTGTGAAGTTCCACTCGAGCGGCTGCGGGCCGACGACTTCCACTGTGGTTGCCGTAAGTTCGAACTTATTGAGAAGGCTCTTGAACTGCTCTGCCAACCCGGGCGTGAAGCCTCCGTTAAGGTAGCCGTCGAGGGATAGAAAGCAGTTGGAAAAGCCAAGATCTTTTACGCGGCGGAAGACGGTTTCGGGTTCGCCGAATGGAGTGACCAGCAAGCCCAGCGCCATGGGTTTGAGTGTATGCGGCCCCTCTGCCGCCAATGCTGCTATCGGTTCAAGACCCCGTTCCAAAACTGCTGCCGAGGCCAGGCCAAGAAACGTCCGCCGATCCATCCGTTCTCCTCTCACGAAGTGCCTCTCCGGGGCGAGTTTCTTTCTCCAGAGGCGTCGACTCTAATCTAAGGTGCGGTCCTACGGTTTCACAAGTCGGGCGCCGAAGCGCGGTGCGCTGCCAGACGCAGAGTGGCAAGGGAAGTACCTTGGGTTTTCGCAGGGCGCGCGGACCGATAGAATTGTTGCAGAGGCGCATTTGGACGCTGCTAAGGCGGGCGGCGAGCTCGGATTGTTGTCTGGCATGAATGCGAGCCCGCTGAATAAGACACGTGCAACCACTCTGCGCCAGAGCGCGCTCAATACGAGGTGGTTGCCGAGCGGCTGGAAGTGAGAGAAGGAGCAAGAGTATTCCGGAGATGCCCGGATGGCGAAACTGGCAGACGCAGCGGACTTAAAATCCGCAGGCCGCAAGGCCGTGGGGGTTCAAGTCCCCCTCTGGGCACCATAGATTCAATAATTTACAGGACAATCCTCCGCGACAGTGATCCCGCCCACAGGTCTGGGGATACCTTGTTCCGGAGTCAATCTCGGGGACAAAAATGCCAAGGAAAAGCCAACTGCGCGTTACGGGTGTATGGGAAAAGGTGCCGGGTAGCGGAGTATGGTGGATCCGCTGCACCTCCTGTTCAGGGAGTGAAGGGCCGGCGAGAACTGGACCAAATGGAAGATTAGTATTTCGGGAAAAGGCAGCCTAAACAAGGCTCGCGAACTTTGTTGCTGAAGCCTCGGTGATCGG
>WSSedB1CaDRAFT_10000934_pt1 | contig 11825 bp, 8 predicted proteins | sample WetSurSB1Cattail_FD_9460 | JGI IMG/M metagenome (IMG submission 9460)
CCGCAAGATCATTGACCGTTTTTGCAAGCCCTGTCAGGCTTTTCTCATTGGCATTTTTAATTACAGGTACAATCAGATTTCCATCAGGAAGCGCAGTCGCCATTCCTATATTTATATTTTTCTTTTTTATTATGTTGTCACCATCTACCGAAATATTTACCATTGGAAAGTCGTATAGTGCTTTTGCAGCAGCATCGATAAAAATAGGTGTCAGAGTCAGTTTTTGACCTTCAACAGCCAAAAATTTTTCCTTGTTGGCATTTCTCCATGTTACNAGCCGTGTAACGTCAGCATCAATGAAAGAGGTAACATGTGGTGATGTTCTTTTAGACATAACCATGTGATCTGCAATAATTTTTCTGATCCTGTCCATCGGGATTATTTCATCCCCCGTTGCTCTTGTTACAGGCGTTGGTTCAGTTTGCGGAGTTCTGACAATAATTATAGGTTCAGTCGTTTTTACAGTCTCAGGTATTTCATCAGTGTGTATTGATTCTTTCCCTCCATTCCGCTCTTCAATTAATTTAGAAATATCATCTTTGGTTATCCTTCCGTCCATTCCGGTTCCGGTTATTTTGTCAAGATCCCTGTAACTTATTCCTTCACGCGATGCTATACTTCTAACCAGAGGTGAGAGAAATTTTCCTGATGGAGTACGGTTTTTCATCTCACGCGAAAAAGCTTCAGTTTCTGTTTTACCTTGTTTTACTTCAGCAATTGTATCACGTATTCTTTCAACTTCTATATTAACTTTTTTAAGATCTTCTTCAGTTGGTATAACGTTGTTTTCAATTACTGCCAATACGTCTCCGATTTTCGCCAATGAACCCTCCTTTGCAAGTATCGAGACTATCGTGCCGGCTGCAGGCGCCGGGATTTCAGAATCCACTTTATCGGTTGCCACCTCAACAAGAGGATCATCTTCTTTTACAATGGATCCTTCCGAAACCAGCCATTTATTAATTGTAGCTTCTATTACTCCTTCTCCCATTGCGGGTAATGTGATATTCAGTCTTGCCATAATTTGTTTTTTGACTATTATTTTCAGTTAAAAGATATGTTAGTTGTCTAATATATTTTAAGTGCATATTTCAGGACCAACACCGCTACCAGCACTATAGTTCAACATTTTAACCCAATTTTAAAGGGGATGAAGGCCATAAAATCCTTACATAATAAACAAGCGGAAGGCTGAAATGTTTCAGCTATCCGTTGCATTATGAAACAATTATATTATAATGAATTTAGGACTTTAATTTCAGTCTGATGAAGCGATTTGTAAGAGCAATACCTTCCCTTAAACAGACTGCCAAGAGGATAACAGGCAGGACTGAATTGTATTTACCTTCCACAGCTCGTTTTCTTACATAAACTCTCATAGCTTTGTAAAAATAACGGATATCCGAGTAGCCACTCCTCGATGTGCTTTGACCTTTATAATGGATTATCTGTGCCTCAGGAAGATAGTAATTTTTATATCCGGTTTGCATTAATCTGTAACTTAGATCTATATCTTCACCATACATGAAGAAATCTTCATCGAATGGCCCTGATTTACTGAGGGCTTCGTGCCGTATAAACATGAATGCTCCTGATATTACTTCAGTTAAGGATGTTTCATTAATATTAATCTGAGGAAGATAATATCTGTTGAAATAATTTGATTTTGGAAATAAAATCGAAAAGCCAAACGATTTAAAGAATGCAGTTTTGAGTGACGGGAATGCTCTTTTAGATTCAGGGAGATATTTTCCTTCCCCGTTAATCATTTTTATACCTATTGCACCGGCTTCAGGATGACTTTTCATGAATTCATCACATTTTGAAAAGGTATTCTTTTCTACAAGCGTGTCGGGGTTCAGTAACACAATAAATCGACCGCATGAAATTTTGATGGCCTGATTGTTCGCTTTCGAGAAACCGTAATTTATTTTGTTTTTGATCAGTTTTACACAGGGGAATTCCTTTTCAATCATCTCTGCCGACCCGTCACCAGAATTGTTGTCGACTACAAAAATTTCATGTTCAGTTTTTTCAATGGCTCTCTCAACTGAAAGCAGGCATTCTCTAAGAAGATCACGCACTCTGAAACTTACAATAATTACAGAAAGTTCCATCCTGTAATTATTTGCTATTTAATTCATCGCATATAACACCTGAGAGTCTCCTTACACCTTCTTCAATCTCAGCATTATTTGAAAAAGAGAAGTTTATTCGCATGGTATTATGTCCGCAATTAATACAGAAGAAAGAGGAGCCTGCCACGAAAGCGACATTTTTATCAATGGCTTTTTTAAATATTTCATCAGCATCCAGCTGCGTCGGGAGAGTTATAAACAGGAACAAGCCACCCTGCGGTTCTGTCCATGCTACGCCTTCAGGCATATATTTTCTGAAGCATGTTATCATCTGTGTACGTCTTTCCCTGTAAAGATCAATTGTCTTTCTCAGATTATTATCAAGTAATCCTTTTTCCAGATACCGGGCGATGATTTTCTGTACAAAGGGAGAGGTACAGAGATCTGCAGTCTGTTTTGCCATAACAAGTTTATCGAGTATCTCAGGGTGACCAACAATCCACCCAACCCTGAAACCCGGAGCGAATATCTTGGAAAAAGTGAAGAGTGATATAACTCTGCCAGTTGTATCAAGCTCTTTCATAAGTCTTTGAGGTTCACCCTCGAACCTTATTTCCCTGTACGGACAATCCTCAACAATCAACAGGTCATACTTATCGGCGATTTCAATAATTTTAAGTCGTCTGGAATCAGGTATCGTTATGCCGGAAGGATTCTGAAAATCAGGTATGACGTAGATAAACTTGATCTTTTGACCCAGTTCCCTGAGAATTCTTATGGCTTCCTCAAGTTCATCAGGTTTTATTCCATCTTCATCGAGAGTCACACCCTTTAGTTTTGCACCATAATTTGAGAATGCATTTAGTCCGCCCAGATAGGAGGGAAGACCACATATGATATAGTCGCCAGGATCTAAAAACACCTTTGCTATAAGGTCGAGAGCCTGCTGAGAAGCAGAAGTAATGATCAGATTTTCAATGCCTATTTTCAACCCCTGTCGGTTGTGTCTTTCAACAAGCATCTTTCTTAGAAGTGGATCTCCTTCAGTTGTTCCGTATTGAAGGCTTTCCGGTCCGTTTTTCTCAAGAATTTCAGCTACAATCTCTTTGAGGTCATTAACCGGAAATGTTTCAGGTGCAGGAAGTCCGCCTGCAAATGAGATCATTCCAGGTTTCTCAATATGTTTAAGGATCTCTCTAATTGCAGATCGCTTCATACCCCTTCCCGAATTTGACAGAAAGTGTTCAACTGTTGTTATCATTGCTGGTATGGATTTCTGTTGTTAATAGCCCGCCCTAATGTAATCTCATCGGTATATTCAAGTTCATCACCAATAGCAACACCGCGTGCAAGGGTTGTAATGTGAATATTATATTTATTTAATCTTTTAAAGATGTAAAAGTTTGTAGTGTCTCCTTCCATAGTGGTACTAAGTGCAAGAATTAATTCACTTATGCCTCCCGACCTGACTTTTTCTTCAAGATTGTCGATTTTCAGATCGGAAGGACCAATTCCGTCTATCGGCGAAATGATTCCTCCAAGAACATGATACACTCCCTGAAACTGCCGGGTATTTTCAATCGCCATTACATCCTGTATGTTTTCCACCACACAGATAACAGATTTTTCACGCTTTTCATCATTGCAGATATTACAGATTTCAGAATCTGAGATATTGTTGCAGATTTTGCAATAGTGAATATCCTCATGAAGTTTTATTATGCTCTCTCCAAACATTCTAATCTCTTCAGAGTCTCTCCTTAACAGATTCATTACCAGCCTAAAAGCTGTTTTTCTCCCAATGCCGGGAAGAGAAGCAAATTCATTCACAGCATTTTCCAGTACTCTGGATGGAAATTCAGTAAAACTCATGATTCAAAACTTTCAGACAAAATTAGTTCAATTTTCTGGTGATATTAAACCCTCAGGGAATTTTTTGTCTTCCTTTCTTTTTGCTATTCTTGTAAAATAATTGATTCTTATATGTCCCCTCTTCTCATACTTAGTCTTTTTCTGGCATATACACTGATTTTATTCTCTGTTACCTGGTTAACAGCACGAAAGGCTGACAATCAGTCCTTCTACATAGGAAATAAGATATCTCCCTGGTTCGTGGTTGCCTATGGAATGATAGGAGCTTCCCTCTCAGGAGTAACGTTTATGTCCGTTCCGGGATGGGTAAAAGATACACAGTTCAGTTATATTGTTGTCGTAATAGGATATCTTTTTGGATATGCTGTTATTGCATTAGTCCTGCTACCTCTGTATTACAGATTGAAACTGACCTCAATCTATTCATATCTTGACCAGAGGTTTGGATTCTGGTCGTATAAAACCGGAGCAGGATTTTTCATCTTATCGAGAATTCTTGGAGCTTCTTTGCGTATGTTTCTGGTTATAAATGTTTTGCAGATTTTTGTTTTCGATGCATGGCATGTTCCATTTTGGGTAAATGTTTTCATATTCATAACCCTGATCATTATTTATACTTTAAAAGGAGGAATAAGAACCATAATCTGGACTGATATGTTGCAGACTACTTTTATGCTCCTTGCTGTAGTACTGTCTGTCATTTATATAGGAAAAAATCTGCATATTCCCCTGCTGAAACTAGTTTCCAGCGTGAAAGACAGTCCTGTTTCGAAAATGTTTATTACAGACTGGCATAATCCGAGATTTTTCCTGAAACAATTCTTCAGCGGGATGTTTATAACCATAGTTATGACAGGCCTTGACCAGGAAATGATGCAGAAAAATCTCAGTTGCAGGAACATAAAAGAGGCACAGAAGAATATGTTCACATTTAGCGGAATACTTGTAGCGGTAAATCTGTTGTTCCTTTTTCTTGGTGCACTCCTTTTAATATTTATGCAGAAAGAGGGATTGGTTATAGCTTCAAGCGATGATATTTTCCCGACAATAGCTATCAGGTACCTTGGACCGGTGGCAGGTGTAATTTTTCTGCTGGGCCTTATTTCTGCCGCATTCCCAAGCGCGGATGGGGCATTAACATCTCTTACAACATCCGTCAGTATTGATTTTCTGGGTCTCGAAAAAAGAGAAGGAATTACGGATAAGGCGAAAACAAGAATCAGGTATATAGTTCATATAACAATTGCACTGGTGTTCTTCATAAGTGTATTAATATTCAGCACTGTGAATAATAAGGCAGTGATTGATAAACTCTTTACAATAGCAGGCTATACATATGGTCCGCTGCTGGGATTATACTCTTTTGGATTGTTCACTAAAAGAAATGTAAAAGACAGGATGACTCCCGTAATAGCCGTTTTTTCACCAGTTGCATGTTTCTTTCTCAGTAAATATTCGGTAGAGTTATTTAACGGATATAAATTCGGATTTGAATTATTGCTCGTGAACGGATTACTGACCTTTATTGGATTATATCTATTCAGCAGAAGAGCTGGAGCTTACTGATTTATTTTAATTTCTGATTGTACTGTTTGTGTTTTGTGTATCTGTGTCATCGTTTTCGTCAGGCTGTTCCTTAACCTCTTTTTTACGAATTACCTGAATCTTTTTGTACGGAATATTCCAGACAATAAAATAGCTCATCCCGGGAGTAATAGTCTTTGTGCCGTTTCCAAATCCGGGGAAATTAACTGGTTTCAGGTCTTTACCTGTACTGGTATATAGCAGCATTCTCAGACTTATATTCCAACCGATGCTTAAGTGGTTAAAGATTTCTGCCCTAACACCAGGGGACACCTCCAGAAAATGCCCCCAGTTTGTTTTCTGAGCGATAGAAGAGATTGTAGTACCCCAATAATCTGTTTTTTGAAATGAAGGAACTTCAGATTTGAACCGGCTCAGACCGTATCTCAATCCAATTCCTGCCCAATACTTTCCTTGTGATTTTTCAGGTTGCAGAAGATTAAAATCCATTCCAACGCGAATGTAACTACCTTTGTTCAGATAGGAGTAATTATTCTGGCTATACTTAAAATTCAGGTAACCAGCGTCGAGTATGACCGATCGCTTTTCATTGAGATCAAGTGAAATAAACCCTTCGGCATTCAGAATGTTTTTGTCAGTATAATATATAACCGGACCAGATAGTTCAATACCGGCTCTTATCTTTAGCGGAAAGGATATTGTGTCCTGGGCATTAACCTGAATCATACTGTAGTTCAGGAAAAACAGGAGACTAATAGAATATGCGAATGTTTTCCACATTTAAATTTGTAATAGTCTCGTTACTTATATATATGTCTTTGATGGCATGTTTTGTATGAAAAAGTGTTGTGTCAAGATGATGATAAAAAGTATAGCCGCACTCTTTTGAAATAAGATGAGGATAGGAACTATATTTGAATTCAATGGTATCGGTTATTCCATTTATTTCGATACTAAAGGAACAACTATCAGTTGAAGCATTAAGCGGTATCAGAGCAGGTTGCACATTGGTTTGACTATTATAAATAATTGAGTCACTGTTCAATCCATGAAGTGATATGCTATCAGGTGCTAGAAGTGTTTTTGTAGAATTATCATAAAATGAGGCTTTCAGATACGATTCTGTTTCCTCAAAACATGATCCGCTATTGCACGCGCTGAGGTATATTATAACACTGGTAAAAATGATAAATAGGCTTCCCCTGATCAATCTTTTCATTACTTTTCTGAAAGTCTCAAAAATACAAAAATAAGTCTGTCGTTCACAAAAAAAGATTTTAAATGCTTTATAGGCATTAAAACTAATTCAGACTCATGTTTATGTTTAAAATTTGGGAAGATTCTTCAGCATTCCATTTATGCCGATTTTGATTCTCAGGAGTACATTATTATCTTTCTCTCCGTTGAAATATATTTCTGCTATAATATCCTTATATTCTTTAAAAAGATAGTTCCGTTTCAACTTCAGAGTCGGAGACAATTCTCCTGTTTGTGATGTCCATTCTTCAGTAACTAACCGGAATCTTTTTATCTGTTCAAATTCTCCGAGTGATTTGTTCACTTCTCTGACTTCTTTACTATACCTATCAACCACCTCGTTCAACTCAATAAGCTCCCTGTTGTCGCGGAACTGAATCTTATGGATTGAGCACCAATCGTGCAGGAAAGCGAAATTTGGAGAGATCAAAGCGCTTGCAAATTTCTGGTTTTCTCCGATTACCATTGCCTGTTCTATAAAAAATGACTCTTTTAATTTATTTTCAATTACCTGGGGAGCAATATATTTTCCGGCACTTAGTTTAAACATCTCTTTCTTCCTGTCGGTAATTCTGAGGAATTTTCCTTCTTCAATTACTCCTATATCTCCTGTGTGCAACCATCCGTCCTGATCAATCATTTCGGCTGTAAGTTCAGGAGACTTGTAATAACCCATCATAACATTTTCTCCTTTGCACAGAATTTCGCCATCTTCTGCAATCTTAACTTCAACCCCTTCGATAACAGGCCCGCATGTTCCAAAACCTATTTCATCGATTCTTAAAGGATTAACAGATATTACCGGTGAAGTTTCAGTTAGTCCGTAACCCTGGATAATTGGTATCTCAGCTGCCCAGAAGATCTTCTCGAGTCTTGACTGGAGTGCTGCGCCACCTGAGACAAGTACCTGCAATTCTCCTCCAAGAGCTTCCTTCCATTTGCTGAAAACAAGTTTCCTGGCAATTTTAAGGCGAAATTTATAAAATTGTGAATTGCCTTTTAATTTGAACTTAAGTCCCAGGTTAACCGCCCAAAAGAATATTTGCTTCTTTAACCAGGGAAGATTACGACCTCTGCTGATTATATTATCGTATATTTTTTCGAGCAATCGGGGAACAGTATTGAAAATGTGTGGTTTAATCTCCTTAACGGTTTCAGATACTGTACCCATATTCTCAACATAATAAATGCTTATCCCTTTATACTGAAAGTGATAATTCACCATTCTTTCATAAACATGACAGAGAGGAAGAAAGCTGATAGCCCTGTGTCCATAGCCCAAATGGTGGGCTTTTGAAGTAGTTATGGCATTTTTTACAAGGTTATTATGGGAAAGCATTACCCCTTTTGAATTTCCTGTAGTGCCGGAAGTATAAATAATAGTAACAAGATCCTCAGGCTTAATACTATCTTTTATTTTCTCAAGTTCATCCTGAAATCTTCCGGAATTTTGCCTGCCTTCCTCTACTATTTCGCTGAATGATTTTACACCCTCAAACGGGTCAAATGAGTAAATCTCTTTCAACCCGGGAATTTTATTGACAATCGGATAAACCTTATTATATATTGTTTTGTTACCAACGATAATCATCTTAACCTCTGAGTGTTCAAGAATATATTCATACTCATCAGTTCCGATAGTGGGATAGATTGGTACGTGAATGAGTCCCGTCTGGGCGAGTGCCATATCGATAAAATTCCATTCCGGTTTGTTCCCGCTTATTGTTGCAACTTTGTCACCCTTTTTATATCCCATTGAAAGAAGACCATAACTGACCCAGTTCACATAACTGCTCACTTCTTCAGTTGAATAGGTAATCCATTCTTTATCTTTTTTCCCGCCAAACATGTCTTTTCTGGGATATTTTTCCAGGTTCAACTGAATTATGTCGAAGGTCCTTTTTATTTCCATAACAGAGTTAGATTAATCTGGAGACAATTCTACTGATTTTTTTCGAACAAATAATTGCAAGAGAATAACCAAAAATATTATTGATGATTAAATGCCATATTATCAATGAAATACAATAATATATTTAAAAACATATTTCGAATTTATTATATACTGCAACTTTATTTCAACTTAAGATCGTAGAAATACAGAAGATTCCTCTCAATTAATCAAATTGAGAAATCTTATTTAATTGTAACTAAATTAAGATAATTACTGTTGTGCTTACTAATGAATAATCTGTGCCTGCACTTTAGATTTTTCTGAGATATTCTGCAGCTTTCGAAAGTGCTCGTTGCAGCCCTTCCGGATTTTTTCCTCCGGCCGTTGCAAGTACCGGCTGACCACCTCCGCCGCCGTTGATTTCACCCGAAATTTCCTTAATAATTGCAACCGCACTCAGATTCTTCAACTTAACTAAATCATCAGTCAATGTGACAATAATACTAGCTTTTCCTGCATTTACCGTGCCTATTACCATTATCGTATTTTCCAATGACGAACTCACCTGGTGAGCAATATTCTTTAACACATCGGTTGAATCGGTTTCTATTTTTCCCGAAATCAATCTTATGTTATTTATTGTGACGGACTTGTCAGACAACTCTTTCAAACTTATTTTAGCTGACTGGACCTGTAATTTCTCAATATTCTTTCTAAGCGAGCTGTTTTCTGCCAGAATTTTTTCAATGCTTGCTGAGATATTTCCCGTGCTTTTTAGTAAAGTGGTCACATCCTCAACAGTTTTTATTTTTTCATTAATATATTCTTCTGCTTTTGAAGCTGTTAGAGCTTCAATCCTTCTTATGCCTGTAGCAATTGCTCCTTCAGATACAATTTTTATAATACCGATACTCCCGGTAGCTTTAACGTGTGTTCCCCCACACAATTCTATTGAATTTCCAAATTCTACAACCCTGACATTATCTCCGTATTTTTCTCCAAAGAGAGCCATGGCACCCATCGATCTGGCTTTTTCCATAGGGATACCCTCATATATCATGGCGGTATAATTTTTTCTTACCATTTTGTTAGCCAGCTCTTCTACTTTTAATAATTCTTCCTTACTCATTTTACTGAAATGGCTGAAATCAAAACGCAGGCGGTCAGGAGTAACAAGAGACCCTTTTTGTTCAACATGAGGTCCAAGAACTGTACGCAAAGCGTAATGAATCAGGTGTGTAGCAGTATGGTTATTAGCAGTCATAAGCCGCTTTTCGAGATCAACGGATGCTTTGTAAACTACCGAAAGATCCTCAGGCAGTTTCTCAGCAATATGTATAATAAGGCTGTTCTCTTTAATAGTATCTGTTATTAAGATTTTCTCTTTACCCGATGATATAAAACCCGTGTCTCCGGTCTGGCCTCCCGACTCGGCATAGAATGGGGTTTTATCGAAAACAAGCTGGTAATTTTGCTTCCCTTTGACTTTGACCCCACGGTATTTTGTTATAATCACTTCATCTTCTGTCTTTACATATCCGGTGAATTCTGTGCTGTCTTTCTCTTTTAAGACCGTCCAGTCTGCTGTTTCAACAACGGCATCTTCGCGTGATCTGTCTTTCTGATTTTTCATCTCCAGTTCGAATCCTTTAAGATCGAGATTCATGTTGTTCTCTTTAAGAATAAGTTGAGTAAGGTCAACCGGAAATCCGAAGGTATCATACATCTCAAAAGCTACTTTCCCGGAAAGTGTATTTTTATTCCCTTCCCGGAGTTCGCTTATCATCTTCTCAATCATTTTCAGACCTTTACCAAGAGTTTTGAGAAATGAAGTTTCTTCTTCGAAGATTATTTTAGCAATATGTTCCTTCCCCGATTGAAGTTCAGGATATTGCCCCCCCATTGTTGAAGCAAGAACAGGAACCAGACGATACATGAACGGTTCCTCTGTTCCAAGATTATTATAGCCATATCTGACCGCACGACGGAGTATCCTTCTTATAACATAGCCTGCTTTATTATTTGAAGGTAATTGTCCGTCGGCAATTGAGAAAGAAACTGCTCTTAGATGATCCGCAACGACACGGAGTGCAATATCCCATTTTTCATTAACCCCGTATTTCTTACCGGTAATTGAAGAGATCTCAGATATAATTTCCTGGAAAATGTCGGTATCGTAATTTGATTTTTTGCCCTGGACAACCATGCATAGCCTCTCGAATCCCATGCCGGTATCGACGTTTTTGGTGGGTAAAAATTCTAAAGAACCATCAGCTTTCCGGTTATATTGAATAAAAACCAGATTCCATATCTCAATCACCAGTGGATGACTTTTATTAACAAGTTCATGTCCCGGGATTTTTTTTCGTTCTGCTTCGTTTCTCAGGTCAACATGTATCTCTGAACACGGTCCGCATGGTCCCATTTCACCCATCTCCCAGAAATTATCTTTTTTTGATCCTTTCAGAATACGGTCTTTATCAATGTTAGATGCCCAGTAATCGAATGATTCCTGATCCAGTTCAAGTTTTTCAGATTCATCGCCTTCAAAAACTGTAACATATAAACGGTCCTTATCAATCTTCAGAGTATTGTGCAGAAATTCCCATGCCCAGTTTATGGCATCTCGTTTGAAGTAATCACCGAATGACCAGTTGCCAAGCATCTCAAACATAGTATGGTGATAAGTGTCATGTCCAACTTCTTCAAGATCATTATGTTTACCCGATACCCTCAAGCATTTCTGAGAGTTGGCAACTCTGCGATTTACAGCCTGGCTGTTGCCGAGGAAGATGTCCTTGAACTGGTTCATACCTGCATTCGTAAACATAAGAGTTGGATCATTTTTAATTACCATAGGTGCAGAAGGCACTATGAGATGTCCTTTAGATTCAAAAAACTCAAGAAATATCTGCCTCAGTTCCAGTGCCTTCATGTTATTTAGAATTATATTAAATTAGCGTTCGTTAAAATTTAGCTTGTAAAATTAATTTATTTGCTCTAGATTTGTGAAATAGCAATATATATTTCGAAAAAAACCTATTGTTTATTGATACGACACCGAAAATATGTTCTAGATTTATCCGATTTGCAATATAAGCAGGTCAGGTTGCCATGGAAAAAGAAATTTTTTAACATTCTCCTTTGGCTTGCCGGTTCACTTGTTGTGGCAGCTATTT
>WSSedB1CaDRAFT_10000935_pt1 | contig 11822 bp, 10 predicted proteins | sample WetSurSB1Cattail_FD_9460 | JGI IMG/M metagenome (IMG submission 9460)
ACTTTTTCCGCCAATCCCCTCGCCTGCTGCTGATCCGCAAAACTGGCCACCACGGACGGTCCGCCACCGATAAACCTTTGCCGTACCTCGTACACCATAATGCCAAGAGCACCGGCCAAAGCTTGCGCCATTTCTGGTGTTTCTTCACGCCAACCGTAAATGACAACGACAAACATGTACACCTCCGGTTCTTTAGTTGATGCCAAAACCCTTCAATGTCAGTAAACAAGCGGCAACAACAGTACTTTTTCTTATACTTGGAACCGGCCGAGTTACAAATCCCCGGTCAGCTTCTGCAGTTCGTACAATTTGGGGTTGACGTTTCTGACGCACTCGATGAGTTCATCCAGACGCTGCTCTTCCAGCTGTTCTTCCATGTCAGTGCCCTGGAAAAACGGATACCCCTTGGGGAGCGGGGTAAATCTGCCATCCCGGAGCAGCGACACATCCACCATTTCGTTGATGCGCCCCTTGGCTTCCCAGGGGTCATGGTAATTAAACTGGCGAGCAACGATATGCAGGCTGAGCCCGTTGGGAAAAATGCCTTTCACTTCAAACGAAAAATCCCTCGGCGCACCATAACTTTCACTCCGTCCGGAGCGGGCCATCACCACTGCCCCGGCCCTTTCCATCTGTTCCCGGACCGAGTCCATGGTCATGGCGGTAAACTCTCTGGTCATTGTATATTTCCTTTCCTTGTTGCTTTTCTGAAAATCATGTCCCGGTCAGACGCATCTCGACGCCCCAGGGAACCGGCTTCTCCCCATCCATGGTCAGCACCCACAGTGTGGGAAACTCCATCTGCTCCGGGGCCGGGCCGACTCCGTCGGTCAGGTAGATGACTGCAGCGGGTCGCGGCTGCATGGTGCGCGCATGCTCGAATACCGGCCGCAGATCGGTGAATCCGCCGCCATGGTAGCTGATTGGGGCAAAGGCGCTGCCTTTGAAGCTGTCTATACGCTGGATGCGGCTGTTGGCATAGAGGACCGTGATGTTGGCGTCCCGGCCGCGGGCGATCTGCAGCAGTTCCCGGGCAAAGGCTTCACGCAGTTCCGGCACGTTGGTGGAGTCGCTGACATCGATGCCCACCAGCAGATTCAACCGGTGCCGCTTGCGGCTCCCCGGCGTGACATGGGCAAAGCGGCGGTTCTCCCGCAGCCAGGTGCTCTGCCGCCCGGTCCTTCCGGCGTTGGCGACGAACTGGCGCAGCACCTGCCGCCAAGGAAGCCGGGGAGGACGCAGATAGCCGTCCACCAGGGTCAGCAGCTCTCCCGGTACGCTGCCGTCGCATTTCTGCCAGGCCTCCTGCACCATGCCCCGCACCACCTCTTCCGCCAGCCGCAGCGGAGTACTGTCAGCCTCGCCCCAAACAGCGTGGTTATCCAGGGGGGCGGCTGTCGCCGTGCCCTGTCCGCCTTCGGCTTCATCCGGCCCATCCTCCACATTCCTACCCATATCCTGACCAGCATCGCCCGCACCGTCACCATCAATAGTGCCGCAACTGAAAGGGTTACTCAGCTGCTGATAGTACTCTTCCGCCGCCAGTCCGTCCGGCAGGGCGAAATACTTCGGACGCGGCGCATCCAGTGGCATGGCAGCAATATTCGGGTTGATGGCCAGATCGCAAGCAATGTCCCAGTCATGACGGTTGCGCTCCTTGCGCCGGGCCATATGCAGGTGCAGCAGATGCTTGACGCAGTGCTCCATAAGAGCATTCTGGGCTTGCGGGGGATATTCGACGAACAGCTCCTGATTGACGGTCAGGCGCGGCGCACCGTCACGCACGGTTACGCCGATGGGAAAGGGGGCGCTACTCTCCTCGCGCAGGATGCCGACCAGCAGATGGCCGTAAAACGGGCGTTCCTTGAGCAGACGGACGATGCAGTTTTCCAGGATGCGGGCGGTCATTGATAAGGCCTGCGGCTCAGGCTGCCTCCGCGCTGATGGCCCGAATCGCTTCCAGAACCACCTTGTCATACTTGTCCTGGGCCAGGGCCAGGGCAACGGTCGGGATGGTCAGCAGGCTTTTCACCAGGGCAAAGCGGAGATCGCGGGGCAGGATGTCCACATAGCTCACCAGGTTCTCTTCCTGGTGCGGGGTCGGGTTGCTTTCGATTTTCAGGTGTGCGATCAGTCCGTTCATGGTTCCGGCCTGCTGGTCGTCGCGCTGGTTCCTGGCCCGTTCGGCCGTCTCCGGCCAGCGGTCCAGGATGTCGGTAGCGGTCAGGGGGCGGTCCCGTTCGCTGGCTTGCCAGCGCAGAAATGCTATGGCCGCCTCTTTGCCGACAATGCCGGCATAGACCTCTATTTCCAGTTCCCTGGGGAAACGGCAGTGTCGGCGCAGAATGCTGACCATTTCCCAGCCACGCTCGGTCGGTTCGGCATCCATCTCCATGGCAGCGCCCTGTTTGGCCAGCAAGTCCTGATTGGCAGCCAGGAACTCCTGGACAGCACTGTCGAATTGCTGTCCGTGGGCATAGCGCGCCCAGCAGTGATAATCGGTCTCCACGTAGAGCATGACCATGCGGTCGATCAGGGCCCGGTCGAGGGGGGTTACATTGTACGTACCATCCGGCGGATTGATGGAGACCACCACCCGGTGCTTCCGGGCGAGTTTATGCGTGTGCAGCGCCCGTTGGCCCCCTCCCAGGGGAGGCTCGACAAGCTGGAAGATCGCCTGCAGGGTGTCCTCCTGCTGGGCACGGTTCAGCTCGTCGCAATGGATCACGGTTTCCGCTTCGCCATCACCCGGCCACCAGGACGGGCAGGACCAGTGCATCACCTTGCCCTCACGATAGGGTATGCCAACCAGGTCGCCCACCTCCATCTGGCCCAGACGCAGCGGCTGGTAACGGCGGCCGATCTCCCGGCAAACCTGGGTGACGCCGGCGCTTTTGCCAACCCCGCGATGGCCGACCACACAGGGGGTCAGGTCGGTATTGGTGATGATTTCCTTCAGCACGATTTTCATCTGTTCTATGTTCATGGCGGTTCGAGTGTCCTTACGTATATGAAAATTGATGTCTTAATAAATAGTAGAGTAACCGATGACAAGTCAATGCTTTCTTGGATTGGATGAATACTCCGAAGAAAAGAGCACTTACATAACAGCTTGAAATAACTGGATATTCCAGCCGCAAAACAAGACCGCCCAAGGTAGGATGGATGTTATTTTGACTATTCTTCGTTCGTCACGGGGACATAAAATTATTTGGTGGGATTATATCGCTGGAGGCCGAAATGTTCTTCAATCTCCTGCTGTTTGTGGCCTTGATTTTGGGAGCCCTGCCTCTTTCTGGCCGGACTTGATGCTGGCTGGAGACAAAGTTCGACCCTTGCGAGTACTGATCTGGCTGATTTTTTTCTTCATGATTTCACCTCTCTCTCCAGAGCCGCTATCTTGGCCAGGCGCCGTTTATGGCGCTCTTTGCCGCTGAAGCGGGCGGCGAGGAAAGTCCGGACCAGTTCCCAGGCCTGAGAATAGCCAACCACCAGGCTGCCAAGACAGATGATGTTCATGTCGTCGTCTTCCACGCCCTGATGTGCGGAATAGTCGTCATGTATCAGCGCGGCATGGACACCGGGGACCTTGTTGGCGACAATGGAGGCTCCCACGCCGCTGCTGTAGAGCGCAATGCCCCGTTCCAGCTCGCCCCCGGCCACCGCTTTTGCCAACGGGATGACAAAATCTGGATAATCGTCCGCCCGGTCGAGTGTCCGGGCGCCGAAGTCGGTTACATCGTGCCCGGCTGACCTGAGATCCGTTGCCAGCCGTTCTTTCATTTCAAAGCCGCCGTGATCGGCGGCAATTCCGATTCGCATCAGCTGGCCTCCTTCTCGGGCNTCAGCAAACTCGGAGGCCGCCGGCAGACGTCCCCCCTTTCGGACCGTATTGCCAGTTATGCATAGCTCTCAGAAATGCTCAGCCCTTTTATTTCCCGCCGGTTTTCTGCCCTTGACGGGCAGTTCCCAGTAACTTCCCTGCCAATTGTCCATCCAGTCTTTCCCGGCAATCCAGGGCGGAAGGCTGATCTGAAAGTAGGTAGCCAGTCCGTTGAGGTACGGCTCGTACATCAGGCGCAACTCCCGCAGTCTCCTGTCGAAGAGATCCCCCTCTCGCAATTTCTGCCCGCTTTCGGCCAGAAGGACTCGCAACTCAGCCAGTTTCTCTTGCGGCAAACGGTCATGGCTCGCCCCCCGCGGACCGGTCCTGAAAACCAGTGCAAGGTCGATAACCGCGTGGCGGGCAATGGCAAAGGTAAGCTCCGCCTGACGCTCGCAGGTCCCCTCCAAACCGGACATGATCAGCGCACAGGTATCAAGAACCGCAGTCAGGGCGGCAAGCCACGATTGGTTGTCGTGCTGGGAGCGAAAATAGGCGAGGACCGGATAGGAGAGGTGTCCTTCAAGGAGTTCCGCCGACCAGTGTTCCCATTCATACAGAAGCTGCCGGAGCGCTTCTTTCCCCCCCTCGTGGCTATGCCGGCGAAGCATTTCCGAGGCGGTGGGAGGCGATCCGGCGCGGGCGTCGAGGAGCGAGATGCTCACTTCGCGGCGGGCAAAGGACTGGTTGAGGGCCGGCAGATAGCCGATCACCAGGGCCAGAAAGCCGAATCCCATTCCCGATTCGACAACCACCAGTAGGCGCGCCATGGAAGTACGCGGGAGGACATCTCCCAGCCCAAGGGTGAAAAAAGTAGTGCCGCTCAGGTAGAGGTCGGTGAGCAAGCCGGTTCTTCCATCCATGGTCAGCACTGCCGAGCCAAGCGCCCAGTGAATCAGGGCAAAGCCGCATATCAAGCCGCCGGCCCAGATGCCCAGGAGCAAGAGGAGCGAGAACGGGCCAAAATAGCTCAGCCAGCTTTCCCGCCGCCGGACCGGAACCAGGGTCTTGACCATCTTGAGCCACGGGCGCCAGCTACTCCGGTAAAAAAAGCGGGTAAGGCGGAAGCGGCGAGTCACGCGGCGCGGCAGGACAATGGTCTCGAACCCCTCCCAAAGCACCAGCATAATCAGGGCAATGCCGGATATGACCGCTATGATCGCCACGCTGACCTCCGTTGTGTGGAGACGGGGAGCTACCTTTGCTTAATGAAGGTTCCGTTCTGGTACTCCTCTAAGGCAACCCGCAACTCCTCCTGTGTGTTCATGACAATCGGGCCATACCAGGCGACCGGCTCGTTAAGTGGTTTTCCCGAGATAAACAGGAAACGGACCGGCCGTTCTCCCGTCTCAACCACCATCTCGTTACCTTCCCGCTCAAAGAGAACAACAGTTTCCGGCCCGCAGATGCAGCACCGGTCGAGGTCCATCCATCCCGAGCCCACCATCTCGTAGGCAAAGGCATCACGCTGTTCATCGAAATACGCCTCGCCATCGAGCACGTAGGCAACGGCGGTATGTCCTGCCTTGACCGGATGGCGAAAGGTTGTAGTGGCCGGTATGCTGACATCGAGCATCTCCGGATCGATTACGATATCCTGCACCGGTCCCTGGGTGCCGTTGATCCGGCCGCTGACAATCTTGATCCTGATCCCCGAGTCCAGGGTGATTTCCGGAATATCGGCTGCCTTCACATCCCGGTAGCGCGGCGCCATCATCTTCTGGTCTGCCGGCAGGTTGGCCCAGAACTGAAAGCCCCACATCATGCCGGTCGGGCTTTTCTGCGGCATCTCCTGATGGATGATGCCGCTGCCGGCCGTCATCCATTGGACATCACCGGCGCTGATTACCCCCTTGTTGCCCATGCTGTCCCCATGCTCCACCAGTCCGTCGAGGACATAGGTGATCGTCTCGATGCCCCGGTGGGGGTGCCAGGGAAAGCCCGGCAGATACTCCGCCGGGTTGGCGGTGTGAAAGTCGTCCAGCATCAGGAACGGATCGAACAGCGGAACCTGGGAATAGCCGAAAGCGCGTTTGAGATGAACTCCGGCCCCCTCGATGGTGGGGCGGCTCTTGAAAAGCTTGGCGATGGAACGAGTGCTCATGTGAGTTCCTTTCAGGACCGGTTTTTTTAATATACTATCAGAATGCGAAGCATGTACAACCGCAGCCCTGGCCGTTACGATCGTATGATACCGGGTGAAAGGACTTTTACGTTCACAACAACCTTCCCCCCAAACGCAAATGACCGGCCTGGGAACCAGTGCCGGTCATTTGTCGAACATCCCACTCGGTTAATGCTTTGTTACCCGAACATGCCCCGTTTCATCGGGGTTGTCAGGCAGCCTTGTGCCACGTGATCTCCTCTTCTTCGTGTCCGCCAAGGAATTCCTTCACGAAGCGCACTTCAATTCCATAGGGCGAGTGGGCCTTCAGTATCTCCATGACACCGTTGTAGGTTTCGCTGCGAGCCCAATCCTGCTGCATTTCGAACATAAACTGCAGGGAAGTGACCGGGACCGCCCCGGCCTGGACGAGCCGCTGAACCGCGCGTTCGTGGGCCTCTACGCTGATATCACCGCAGGCGTCGGTGGGGATGTAGACCTCATACCCGGCCTGGAGTAGATCAAGTGCCGGGAACAGCACGCAGGCTTCCGTCCATAGGCCGGTCAGAACAATTTTTTTGCGTCCGGTTTGTTTGAGCGCAAACTTGAATTGCGGGTCAAGCCAGGCATTGATGGAAGTACGGTCGATTGGTGTCTGATCGGGAAAGATATCGGTTATCTCGGAAATCATTGCGCCGCTGAAGCTTTTCGAAGCCACCGTGGACAGAATCGTCGGCACTTTAAAGAGCTTGGCGGCCTTGCCGAGTATCTGGATGTTTTGGACAATAGAAGTACGATCGTGGGAATGGACCCCCGAGAACATCGCCGGCTGATAATCTATCACCGCCAGCGTGCAGTCGGAAGGGTTCAACAAGCCATGTATTCTCTTGCGTTCCATGAGTGAATTCTCCTTCCAGAAGTGATCCGGTTTTCGCCGGTTTGCTGAGGCCATTATATCACGAGCAGTCCGAAAAAAAATATCGGTGAAATTACGTCATAACCATCTGGGCACGTAACCGCACGGCACTAAATTGCTTCAGCGGGAACGACTTCAAACTCCAGCTTCTCCTTGCCGCGAATAATGAAAAGCGGCATTGACTGACCTATCGGCCATTCGGAAAGAAGACGATGAATATCATCAACACTTTCCACAGCATGGCCATTTATCGAAACAATAAGATCCCTTTCCCTGATACCGGCTTTATGGGCCGGACCGGGCTTATTGACGGCGACAACCTCAACAGCATTATTGTTGTGCAAATGGTAGAATCTGGCTAGTTGCCGATTGAGCGGCAGTTGCTGAGCCGCAAGGCCAAGAGAACCGCGACGAACCCTGCCATGGGTCAGGAGCTGCGAGACAACCCAGCGGGCGGTGTCAGCCGGAATGGCAAAACCAATCCCTTGGGCCATGACGATGATGGCCGTATTCACACCAACCACCCTCCCCCGTGAATCAACCAGCGGACCACCCGAGTTGCCAGGGTTAAGGGGCGCGGTGTGCTGGATGATGTTCTCGATCAGCCGCCCTTCCCTGCTGCGTAATGCCCTGCCGAGGGCGCTTACCACTCCGGTGGAAACCGTGGACTGGAATCCGAGCGGATTGCCGATGGCTATCACCAGTTGCCCGGCTTTCAACGCAGAGGAATTCCCCAAGGTCGCATAGGGAAATCCCGAACCATTGGCGCGGAGCACCGCCAGATCAGTGGCAGGATCGGTGCCCACAGGTGTTGCCTCAAAGCTTCTGCCGTCCTGGAGAGTAACCCAAATTGCATCGGAGTCTTGAACGACATGATCATTGGTAAGGATATAACCATCAGGTGCGATGATCACTCCGGAACCCGCGCCCTGCTGCTCCGGTGCATTGGCATTGGCCGATTTTCTCACCGTGATGCCGACAACTGCCGGACCAACGGTTTCAACCACCGTGATGACCGCCCGGGAATAGGCATCGAGCAATTCGACCTCGGAAGCAGCCTCCGGAGTGATCCTGCAACTACCGTCATGGGAAATCCCGTTATTCTCGCCGGCAATACACTTTAACGCCGCGTGGCATTGTTCATCCATGGTATTCAGCCCTCCTGTGTTTTTTCAAAAACACCGTAACCGTTCAATAACCCCATGAACCCTCGATTTTCAGCTTGTTCCTTCTCCTGACGACTTATCCGGGCTCCGTTATCAACGTCTGCCGTATCCTCCTGAAAAACCTCCGCCTCCCCCACGCGAAAAGCCGCCGGAGAAACCACCGCCGCCTCCACGAGAGAAACCACCGGAAAAGCCGCCGCCTCCACCGTGGCTGAATCCGCCGGAGAAGCTGCTGCCCCCTTCACGGCTGAATCCGCCGCCAGCGCTATTGCGGAACGACGGCGTTGTGGCCCCTCCCGAACCAAAGCTACGGCTCGATTCGTAATGTCTCGATGGAGCAGAAAAACCACCCGCGGGCGCAAAGCTTCTTACCGGCGAAGAGAAGCTGCGTGGAATATTTGCACGTCCCACCTGACGGTTACCGATGCCTCCTCCCGGCCGGCTACGCATTGCCCGGAACGACGATGCATTCATCGCCCCCGACCTCAGGCCTGTTGAAGGCAACTCAGCGCGTCGCGAACCGAAACCTGACCGCATGGTTCCCCGCGCGCCGGACACCCCCGCCGACGGCCGCGAAAAAGCGGTTCCACGGCCTGAGAAACGGGCCGCAGATCGAACGCCCGGATCAACGCGGCCAACACGATTGGTAATGCTGTCGCGGAAATGATTTGAAACAAATTCCCTATGATGACGGCCATGGCCATGGAATCGGTCATTGAACACGGCCCTGTGGAAGTCGTTCAAAATGAAGAAACCACCGAACGCGAATCCGTCGCACCAGAATGGATAGGGAACCCACGAATACAGGTAATAGTAGTCGGGTGGCGGAGCATAGTAGGTCACCACCGGAGGTCCTTCGTCGGCATAATACGCGTCGACGGCACCAGGATCGACCAAGCTCTCACCTTCGGGAAGGGCGGTTGCGGTTTCGGAATCGTTGGATGGCGGACTGGCTATGGCAAGCTCACTGGTTATGTCGTCAAGCAGCTTGAGGGCTTCAGCCCGGGGCAATGGGATTGTATGGTTATCCGCCGCATTGCCCAGTGTTTCCCTCAAATCACCCATCACAACCGGCGTCACCGGGTAATCCGCGATCCATCCGTTTTTCGGGGATATGCCCTTCTCTCCCAGCCAGTTCTCGGCCTCGGCCTCATCGTTTGCAGCTGAATTGAGATTCAGGCTATTTGCAAGTTGTACAGCCAGCGTTCCCTCGCGAATCAGGGGCTGGGCAACCGGAGGAAGCCCCTGGGACGCCTGCGGAGTCTCTGCCAGAATAGTCGCGGGAATCAGCACAAGTAGCAGGCTCACAAAGAATATTCTGATTAATGTTGAAGTTGCTCCTTTCATCTGAATCACTCCTCTCGACAAGGAGAAACCGGCTTTCTTCTTCAATCATTATATCAAATATAACCATGCGACTTGAACCACAATCCATTCAACACCACTGGCATCGAATGCACTAGTAATCAATGCCGGGCTGCGGCTCAATATCCTGGCGAAAGGCATGTTTGATTTCCACGATCTCGCTGACCGTATCGGCCAGTTCGATTATCCGGGGATGGGCGTTCCGGCCGGTAAGGACCAGGTGCATCAGGGGCGGCTTGTCGCGCAGGATGTCAAGCACCTGTTCGAGATCGACCAGCTTGAGCTTGAGCGCGTTGTTGATCTCATCGAGGATCAGCAGGTCGAACGAGCCCGAGGTCATCTTTTCCCGGGCCAGGTCCATGGCGTCCTGGGCATTGTCCCTGTGCTCGGCCCAGGGATACGGGTTGCCCTGGATGCCGCAGAACCCCTTTCCGGTGGCGTGCAGCTCGATGGCACAGTCCAGTTTTTTGATGGCGTCCCATTCACCGGCATAGAGATCGCCCTTCATGAACTGTATGATACAGACTCGCATGCCATGGCCGCAGGCACGCAACGCCATCCCCAACGCCGAGGTGGTCTTCCCCTTGCCGTTGCCGGTTATGACCACGATCAGCCCTTTGGCTTTCTTGGGTGTGAGTCGGTCAATTTTGTCGGGTTGCGTTCCTCGTTTCGGCATCGTTCCTCCACTTAAAGATTCAAACGTACTCCAGAATCCGTGACGCTGGAATACCAAAGTGCCTGAAAGAGCCAGGGCCACAACGCCGCCAGTGTCGCTGCAATCTTCAGTTCCGGTGAGCCTCCGCCCGACCGTCGCATACGCAGAAACGCCCAAGGCAAAGGCCTTTCAGGCTAGCGGAGGTATGGAAGCGTCACGGATTCTGGCTACTGATACACCTGTTTTTACACGTCCCACGTCCCTGCTTTAATCATACCATCTTCCGGTAGCATCCTCCCACTTCCATCAGTGTCCTGGTGATCTGCCCCAGAGTCGCATGACGGACCGTCTCCAGCAATTCTCCGAAAACATTTTCTCCGTTCAACGCCACCTGTTTCAGCCTGGCCAGATAGAGCGTGGCATCGCCACCATGACGCTCCCTGAAATCTCGCACCCGGGCAAGCTGCCGCTCCCAATCGGCCGGACCGGGGCGGATCACTTCGGCCACAGGAGGATACTTGTCAGGATGATCCTCCGCTAGTTCGTATGCATTGTAGCCGATGATTCTGCGCATCGGTTTTCGCGGCTGATCAGCCGTAACACGGCGGCGTTCCCGCTCGTACCTGCTGCTGCTCTCGGCAATGCAGCGCCGTTGATACCCCTGCTCCGTGGCCGGCCCGACACCCCCCAACTGGTCCAGTCGCTCGAACTCGGCAAGTATCCGCTCCTGCAGTTCCCTCATCAGGGTCCGGAAGGCATAAGAGCCGGAAAGAAGGTTCTGGATGGCAAACGCCTCCGCTTCCTCGGCCAGATAGTTCTGGATCATGGTCGCTTGCCGCACCCACTTCTCACCCGGCGTGGTCATCGGTTCATCGGCCGAATCGACGTGCAGCGAATTGGTGTTGGCAAGTAGTCCCAGCAGGGCCTGGTAGGTCATGCGCACCGGATTGAGAGTATCCCACTCCTCGGCCTGCAGCGCCCGGCCGGAGGTCTGGGTGTGAAATTTGAGACGCTGGGAGCGTTCATCCGCTCCGTACAGATCACGGAGCGCAATCGCCCATATCTTGCGGCAGACCGCACCATAAGCCAGCCACTCGACCTCGTGGGAAACCTTGAAGAAGAATGAAAGGCTCGGGGCAAAGTCGTTGATCGCCAGACCCCGCCCCAGAAAATTTTCGACATAGGTAAAACCGTTCGCCAGGGTAAAGGCAAGCTCCTGAACCGGAGTGGCGCCGGCCTCCCCGATATGGTAGCCGGAGATGCTCAGCGAGTAGAACCGCTTCACGCTGTTGGTGATGAACCACTCCTGAACATCGCCCAGGAGCTTGATGGCGAAATCGGTCTGGAAGATGCTCTCGTTCTGGGCCTGAACTTCCTTGAGGATGTCGGCCTGCAGCGTTCCCCGCACGGTTTGCACGGTGCGCCGGAACAGGGCCGCGCGCTCGTCCTCATCAAGCCGGCTCCCCTTGTCCTGTTCAGCGCGCTCCAATTCGATTTCCTGGACGGCAACGAAGTACATGGCCAGGATAATGGGCGCCGGGCCGTTAATGGTCATGGAGGTGCTGATCTCGGGGATGCTGAACCCCTTGAGCAGCAGTTTCATATCCTCCCAGCTGTCGATGGCCACACCCCCTTCGCCGATCTTGCCGATGCTGCCGGGGTCCGCGTCACTGTCGTCGCCGTAAAGGGTGATGCCGTCAAAGGCGATGGAGAGCCGTGGCTTGGCGACCCCG
>WSSedB1CaDRAFT_10000936_pt1 | contig 11810 bp, 7 predicted proteins | sample WetSurSB1Cattail_FD_9460 | JGI IMG/M metagenome (IMG submission 9460)
ACGGTTACCCAGAGCGGACCCGCCTGTGGCCCAGGTTAATGGGAGGAGCCCGACAATGAATGCAAAGGATGTCATCAGGATCGGGCGTAAACGGAGGCGGCTTCCTTCCAGTGCGGCGGCCACCAGGTCCATCCCCGAACGCCTGCGCGCTACTGCATATTGAACAATTAAAATAGCATTCTTAGCGAGGAGACCAATCAGCATGATGATACCCACCTGTACATAAATATTATTTTCAATCCCGGCCATGTTGATAAATAGAAAAACGCCCAATAATCCCGTGGGAATGGAAAGTAAAACCGCCAGGGGCAGGATATAACTTTCATACTGGGCGGAGAGTAAAAAATATACAAATACCACNCTCAGAATAAAAATGAGACGGGCTTGTGTACCAGCCGAACTTTCTTCGCGGGAGATTCCGGACCATTCATANGAATATCCCCGGGGAAGATCATTAGCAGCCAGATCACGGATNACGCGAATNGCATCTCCCGAACTAAATCCCGGATTNACGGTGCCACTGATGCTTACAGAATTAAAGAGGTTGGTCCGGTTTATCGTTTCCGGTCCGTACACTCTTTTTAACTGAACGAACGTATTGATGGGAATCATTTGTCCGAAGCTGCTTTTAACAAAGACTCCATCCAGGGAAGAAGGATCCCTCCGATAGGGAATATCCGCTTCCACAATAACCCGGTAATATTTTCCAAACCGGTTAAAGTCCGACGCAAAACTGCTTCCATAATAAACCTGCATGGTTCCCAGAATATCACTTACGGATACATGTAACTGCTTTGCCTTTGCATTATCCACTTCCAGCAGATATTGCGGATTCCCGGTATAATAGAAAGAATAAGCACCGGCAATCTCTTTTCTTTTCATCAGGGCTGCAGCGAATGCATTGGTCGTTTCGTTCAGTTTCTCTACAGATCCGCCGGTCCGGTCCTGGATAATCACTTCGAATCCACTGGAATTTCCAAATCCCGATACGGTTGGAGGGCTGATTATAAACACACCCGCCTCTTTAATGACGGACATTTTCTCATAGATCTTCTCAATCACCTGATTGATACTCTGCGCAGGTTTTCTATCCTTTTGCTCTTTTAACTTAATAAAAGTAACGCCGAAATTTGTACTATTGATGAATCCGCCAAACAGATTCAAACCACTGATGGCTCCCCGTTTGTCGACAGCCTGAACCTCATTCAGCAGGCTATCCACTTTTTGCATTACGGCATTGGTTCTGTCCAGCGATGAAGCAGGCGGCAGGTTGATACTCAGCATGACAAAATTCTGATCTTCCGCGGGAATAAATCCGGTAGGCGTTTTATTCACTTCCCAGATGGTTAGTCCGGATATGACTGCGAGTGCCAGCAATCCAACCCATTTATAGCGAATAAGAAATTGAACAACGCCCATATATCGGTTGGTAGTCGCATTGAATCCGGCATTGAAGGCATTTCCAAATCTTTTTCCAAAACCTGGTTTCTTTCGATCCCCGCCTTCTCCATGATGATTATTTTTTAAAAATAATGCGCAGAGCGCCGGACTCAGGGTCAATGCATTGAGCGCGGAGATTAAAATGGCAATCGCGAGGGTAAATGCAAACTGCCGGTAAAATACACCACTGCTGCCCTGCATAAATCCCACCGGCACAAACACAGCTGCCATCACCAGTGTGATAGAAACAATGGCACCGGATATTTCATTCATGGATTGTATTGTCGCATCATGTGCATTCAGACCGGTCCGTTCCATTTTTGAATGTACGGCCTCCACTACTACAATCGCATCATCCACAACAATACCGATAGCCAGCACCAGTGCAAAAAGCGTAAGCAGGTTGATGGTAAAACCAAAGAGCTGCATAAAAAAGAAAGTACCCAGAATGGCGACCGGGACCGCTATGGCGGGAATTAATGTGGACCTGAAATCCTGCAGGAAAATAAATACGACCAGGAATACCAGGATAAAGGCTTCGAGTAATGTAGTCTTAACCTGGTCGATGGAAGCATCCAGAAAATCCTTCGCACTGAACATTGTGAAATAATGAATGCCTTTCGGAAAACTGGCGGCCGTATTTTTCAGTACCTGATCTATGGTAATCAGGATATCGTTTGCATTGGAACCTGCGGTTTGAAAAATTCCGATACCCAATCCGGGCTTTCCCTGCACCAGGGCATTAGAACTATAAGAAATTGAACCGAATTCCACACGGGCTATATCTTTCAAATGGATCACCGATCCATCCGCCCCGGTTTTGACAATAATGTCTTCATAGTCCTTATTCTCGGTTAGTTTCCCCTTGTATTTAATGATATATTCGAAAGAGGCACTGCTACCTTCTCCAAATTTGCCGGGTGCAGACTCTACATTCTGGTCATGGATTGCATTCATTACATCCTGGACCGAAATATTATTAGCGTTCAGACGATCCGGCAGAAGCCAGATACGCATTGAATAATCCTTTTCTCCAAAGATCACAGCCTGTCCCACACCGGGTACACGCTGTATTTCCGGAAGGATATTAATCTTGGCATAGTTCGACAGGAATTTTTCATCATATGCGCTATCGGAGCTGTACAACAGGGTGACGTTAATCATACTGTTCTGCTGCTTCTGCGTGGAAATCCCGGCCTGTACTACTTCCTGTGGAATCTGATTCACGGCCCGTGATACCCTGCTTTGAACATTCACGGCATCTATGTCAGGATTTGTTCCCTGTCTGAAATACACACTGATGGACATGGATCCGTCATTGGCGGATGTGGACGTCATATAGGTCATGTTCTCCACGCCATTGATTGCCTCTTCCAGAGGTGTGGCCACGGCACGGGCCACCACTTCTGCATTCGCTCCCGGGTAAAACGCATTCACACTTACAGTAGGTGGGGCGATATCCGGAAACTGTGTGATTGGCAGGTTAAACATGGAGATCAGTCCCAGCAGGGTCAGAATAATGGATATCACAGTAGATAAAACCGGCCTTTCTATAAATCTTTTGAGCATTTTACATTTTTTGTTCAGAAAACAGGCGCTACATCGGCCGGATTTTCAGCAGACTGTCCAGGGACATGCGCAACGGATTGATGACGGTACCATCGGTCACCTTTTCTACACCGTAAACAATCCGGTCCCCGGCTTTTAGTCCGTTATCCACCAGGTAATAATTTCCGGAAACGCCTGAAACATGCACCGGTACGCTATTTACTTTATTGCTGTCAGACAAAAGAAACACAAAAACCTTATCCTGTAATTCATAAGTGGTTTCCTGCGGAATCACCAGTCCGGCCGGAAGGCTTATTGAAATCCGCACCCGGCCGGTATTGCCTGAACGCAAAACACCATTTGGGTTCGGAAAATTGGCACGAAAAGGAATGGATCCGGAACCAGAGGCAAACTGACCGGCCACCATTTCCACTTTCCCTGTCTGCGGGTATAAGCTGTTATCGGAGAGAATGAGTTGAACCGGAGGCAGGTTCCTGATTTTATCTTCGATCGTTTTGCCGGGGTATTCATCACGGAACCGGAGAAATTCAGTTTCACTTACAGAAAAATAAACCCGCACATCCTTTACTTCTGAAATATTGGTCAGCGGATCTGCTGTGGACAGGCCTACCAGGCTCCCGGTTTTAATATGAATTCTCCCGATAAAGCCGTCTACCGGCGCTTTGATCAGGGAATACCCGATATTGATTTTTGCGTTGCCGACTGAAGCTTCTGCCTGGGCCACGTAAGCCTTTGCCGCATCGTAAGCGGCTTTAGCTGTTTTCAGTTGAATCGGGGAAATCACATTATTGGCAACCAGCGGCTCCAGTTTATTCATATTGATCTCCGCACTGGCCTGGTTTGCTTTTGCGACCGCCAGGGTTGCATAGGCATTATTTAGTGCTTCCTGGTAAGGCTGGTCGTTGATCTTAAACAGGGGCTGGCCTTTTTTAACAAAAGCCCCTTCATCCACAAAAATCTTTTCAATATACCCGTTCACCTGGGGCCTGATTTCGATATCATTACTGCCTTCCAGTGCAGCTGTATATTCCCTGAAGGATGTAAAAGGACGTTCCGACACCGTAACAACCGGAAGGGCTTCGGGAGGGGGTACCACATGAGCTGCAACAGGTTCCGGATTATTACAGGATTCCAGTGAACTCAGACCAAAAAAAATCAATATTCCTGTATAAAAGAATTTACGCATAGCAGTGATTGGTTCAGGGGTTAAATTCTGATAATTGTCAGACATTACAAATGTAATGATCTGGCAAGACCAAATGGTTAGACTGTTTAGAAGCTCTATTAAAATATTATAAACGGCTAACGATGATACACGGATGCCCTATTCATTTATACCCAGGCCCTTCTCAAAAAATGCAACCAGTTGCCATGCAGGATATTCTGAATATCCGGTCCTGAATATCCCCGATGTTTCAGGAGATCCGGCAGCTTTTGCAAATCAGCAATGGTATCCATATCGAAGGGTGATTGTTCGGTGCCGAACATGCCATCGAGGTCACTGCCGATGGCAATATGATCTGCGTTTCCTGCAATCTGGCAGATATGATCGTAGTGATCGATGAGCCGGTTCAGATTGGCCCCCATGGCTTTGGGCAGCGAAACGCCTCGTATCCAGCCCTCCGTAAGCATCCAGGCATCCAGCACCCCGCCGATAACCGCCCCCCGTTCAATTAACACCCGGATCTGGTCGTCAGTAAGTTGCCGCTGGTTTTTCACCAGGGCCCGGCAATTGTGGTGACTGGCCCAGACTGGCCCCTGGTATATTTCCATGGCTTCTTTAAAACCGGTGTCTGTTAGATGGGTAACATCCAGAATCATATGGAGTGAATCCATTTCCCTGAGTAAATTTTTTCCTGCTTCACTGAAACCGTCTTCCGTTCCGGTTCCCCCGGCGTAGCGGCCTTCTCCATAATGTGCAGGACCCAGGGCCCTCAATCCATAGCCGTATGCTTTTTCGAGATAGGATAGCCTGACCAGGGAATCCGCTCCTTCCAGGCTCAATATAAATCCAACCGGCTTTTCCCGATCGGGTATCGAAAGGTCTTCCCATTTTTTTATATGTGTTTCCAGGTCGGCAAGCCCTTGTACCTGGGTCATCTCCCCGGAATCAGTCATAGCCTGGTACCAGGAAAGCTGGGCCTGGCTTTGGGCCCAGGCCTGTTCCGGGGAATGCCAGCCCGGGAGCGGACTTCCCCTCCGAACATACCGGGCGATCTGCGTAGCAACGACCAGTCCGACCTTTCCTTCGCGCAAAGCAGGCAGGGATACCATATTCCGGCCGCGGTCGGGTTTATCTTTCATGCCTTTTTCACGTTCACGCAAATCGGGAACCGGTTGTTTCAGATCGCGGTTCCATTCCATCGCATTCATGGCCAGGTCGAGGTGGGCATCTATTATAAACATGATTGCAAATTAGCGGGTTATTCTTTCAATTTAACAGGCAGTTCAAAAAACAGTCGCGGGTTAACTGAAATGTTTTAATTTGACGGCTCTTCTTCATTTCTAAAAACTTGCCATGTCTTTTCTGATTTTGCTGACAGGGATTCTATTGCTTATTTTATTAACCACCTGGGCAAAATTAAATGCCTTTCTTTCTTTCCTGCTCGTCTCCATGGGTATCGGCCTGGCCAACGGCATGACCGTCGATTCGGTGACCCATGCCGTGCAAACCGGTATGGGCGACATGCTGGGATCCCTGGTCGTGATACTCGTCGTCGGTGCGATGATTGGAAAACTGATTGCCGATTATGGAGCCGCACAACGTATCATATCTGCCTTCATGAACTGGTTCGGCAGGAAATATCTGGTCTGGGCCCTGGTGGTCACGGCTTTCATTGTCGGTATTCCCCTCTTCTATGGTATCGGGTTCGTACTGATGGTGCCGCTGATCATCACCCTATCCTACAAGTATGATATCCCCGCGGTATATATCGGTCTGCCCATGCTGGCTTCCCTCTCCGTAACTTTTGGTTACCTGCCACCGCATCCTTCACCGGTGGCCCTGATCCAGCAATACCATGCGGACCTGGGGCTCACCCTGCTTTACGGCTTCATCATAGCCATCCCTTCCGTAATCATTGCCGGTCCCCTCTTTGCGACCACGCTTAAAAAATATAAACGGAAACCACTGGCCACTTTTGCCGGAAAAAGTATCCCGGATGAAGATCTGCCGGGCGTCGCCGACAGTTTCATCACAGCCCTCCTGCCCGTGGTGCTGATCGGAACAGCCACCATTCTTCGTTTAGTCATGCCCGTGGATTCTATCCCCGTAAAAATTTTTACCGTGCTGGGAGACGCATCCATCGCGCTCCTGCTTACACTGGCTTATGCTGTTTATGCCCTGGTTCTTAAAAGAGGAAAAAAAATGGAAACCTGCATGATCTCCATGACAGAAGCCGTAAAAGACATTTCCCTGATCCTGCTCATCATTGCGGGGGCTGGCGCCCTGAAACAAGTACTCACGGAAAGTGGTACGGCTGCGCAACTAACCCGGCTGATGCAGGGATTACACCTGCATCCCCTGTTTGCGGCCTGGTTCATTGCTGCCTTTATCCGTGTTTGCCTGGGGTCGGCAACGGTAGCAGGACTCACTGCTGCGGGTATGATCGCGCCCATGCTGGCCGGATCCGGTATCAGCCCCAGCCTATTCGTGCTGGCAACAGGCGCCGGCAGCCTGATGTTTTCCCATGTAAACGATTCCGGATTCTGGTTATTCAAGGAATATTTCAATTTGACCGTTAAGGAGACACTGAAGACCTGGAGTGTGATGGAATCCATCATATCGGTCGTCGGAATGCTGATGGTCGCGCTTATTTATTTTATCACCAGCCATTAAATTTTATTTATGTCAGCCGAAGAAAATTTTAAAAAACTGCAACTGGAACTACCGCCTGCCCCCACACCCATCGGGGTATATATCCCTTTTCTGGCCGATGGTAAACATGGTTATGTTTCCGGTCATGGCCCGCTGTTACCTGATAAAACCCTGATCCGCGGCCGTATCGGGGAAGATATGGATTCCGAACAGGGAAAGCTTGCTGCGCGTCAGGTGGGACTGGCCATTCTCGCCACTTTAAAACATCACCTGGGCAGTCTCGATCAGGTCAAACGTGTGATCAAAGTGCTGGGCATGGTGAATGCCCATCCTTCTTTCGAAAAACATCCCTATATCATTAACGGATGCAGTGAACTGTTTGCACAGGTCTGGGGTATTGAAAATGGTATTGGGGTCAGAAGCGCCGTGGGTATGGCCACCCTGCCGGATAATATCCCTGTGGAAATTGAAGCTTTATTTGAACTGGTTTAATCAACACGATGGAAAAATTCTGGTTTACGGCAGACAATGTGGATGAATTCGATTCACCAGCGCTTTTTATTTATCCGTTGCGTATAAAAAATAATATCCGCATGCTTTTGGAAAGGGTAAATGCGGAAAACCTGCGCCCGCATGTAAAGACCAGTAAAATCGCCGAAGTATGCAGGATCATGCTGGATGCGGGTATCCAAAAATTTAAAGCGGCCACGATTGCAGAAGCAGAAATGCTGGCCATGATCCAGGCACCGGATGTATTACTGGCCTATCCGCCCAATGGCCCCAAAATAAAAAGACTAATCCGGCTCATCCAAAAATACCGGGATACGAAATTCTCCTGCCTCGTGGATCAGGAAGTTCAGGCCGGGGCGCTTTCCCGTTTATTTGAAACGGCTTATTTGAAAGCTTCCGTATATATAGATCTGAATGTGGGTATGAACCGGACGGGCATCCTGCCCGACCTGGCAGGCGCGCTGTTTCAGCAACTGGTTTCACTTCCGGGGATACAGGTTATGGGATTGCATGCCTACGACGGGCATATCAAAGATGCCGACTTCAAAACGCGTACAGAAAATTGCCGGCAGGCTTTTGAACCGGTGATTTTATTAAAAAGCTCGCTGGAAAAAATTGCCGGCCATCCGATAACCCTGGTGGCAGGCGGCTCCCCGACCAGCTTCATTCATGCCGCAGCGGGTGAACGGGAATGCAGTCCGGGAACATTTATTTTCTGGGACAAAGGTTATTCGGAAAACCTGCCGGAACAACCCTTCGAATGGGCTGCCCTGCTTGTTTGCCGGGTGATCTCCATTCCGGCCCCGGATTTGATCTGCGTGGACCTGGGATATAAATCGGTAGCGTCAGAAAATCCCCAGCCCCGCGTATTTTTTTTAAATGCCCCCGAAGCCATTCCGGTAGCACACAGTGAAGAACACCTGGTGCTGAAAGTTCCTGATGCCGGAGGTTTCAAACCCGGCGATGTTTTATACGGCGTTCCCCGGCATGTATGTCCTTCAGTTGCCCTGTACGATAAAGCCTACACCGTTGAAAATAACCGGGTGACCGGTTATTGGGATGTGATTGCGCGCAGGAGGGAAATCAGTATTTAAGCTGAACGCCTGAAGCTGATTATTCAATGATACATCTCTCATGACTCATCACTCATAACTCATCACTCATCACCCTATCTCCTTACCGGTTCCGCATCATATTGAATATCCGGATTGTAATACTTAAACAGGAGCGCGGATAATTTCCGGGTGAGTACCCAGGCTTCATTGTTGTAATCCCAGCTCTGATCGGTATTGTTTTTTGTAAAAATGCTGAAGATATACGGATGGGGCGCATTCACATATAATATTTCATTGCGGCACTCATCCAAGGCACCGCTCTTGGAAGCCACAAATACATTCGGCGGGATCTGCGAAATCGCGTCTTCATCCCAATATTGCCGGCCCAGGGTTCTCAACATGCGGTCGCTGCTGCGCCGACCCAATACTTTTCCTTCTACGATCTGTTCCATGATAAGGGCTATTTCACGAGGAGTGGTTTGGCCCCAGCCAAAAATTTCCCGGTCTTTTTCGCGGCCGGGCGTACGGCTGTTCACCCTTGTATATACATAACCGAGACTATCCATCAGTTCATTGATGCGTTGTCCCCCGCCTGCAAGCCCCTGCAATAAAAGGCTGGCCGTATTATCACTGAGTGAAATGGACAGTAGCATCAGTTTGCTTACCATAATTTTCTGATCCGGTTTGAAAGAAGCCAGTACGTCTTCTCCCGGGTCATAATTCAGGGTATCCTTGTAAACGATCCACTGGTGAAAATCCAGCTCCTTATGCTGGATTTTGCTCATGATCCCGATCATGATCGGGATTTTTACCACACTCGCCGTAGGGAACAGCGTGTCTGCCTGGTAGGAAACAATCCGGTTCTTTTTCAGGTCATGCACATAGATCCCCGCCGTACCATGAAATCCATTTAGCAGGTTTTCGATTTTTTTCTGGAGTTCCTTGTCCGTTTTTTGCGCGCCGGCATTAAAGGAAATGAAGAGAAACAGGAAGTTGAATATTTTTTTCATCCGGTATCTTTTTACAGAGATACAAAAATAGGATTTGCTGAAACAGAACAACCCATTTGATTTCAATGCAGAAATACTTCAACTGGATTATCTTGCAGACCTGATGCTAAGCCGGGTATCCGTCAAACCACATCGAACGGGTATTCCGTTTCAGGAAAACAGCGTATCCACTTTATGCAAAAAAATCAGCGGTTTGCCAATATATTCTTTTTACTTGCGATTGGACTGATCAGCCTCTTTGCATATACCCTGTTATTTTGTGCCATTGCTTTTATCAGGGGCTTTCCCATTTCAACCTGGCAGCTACCGGCAGCACTCGTAATGATGCTCGTCACCCAATACTATGCGTCCCATGATCTTTTCAAAATAAAACCAAAACTTGTTTTTTTAAAAACCGGGGGGATACTGGTTGGCCTCATTCTGTTATGCCTGGTTTTTGCAGGTTCCATATACGATTTATCGTTCGATGGTCAATGGTATCACCAGGAAACGGTGTACCAGCTTAAAACCGGCTGGAATCCATACTTTAAAGAACTGCCTATCCTGCAAATACACCGTGTATCAGATCAAAGCGCCGTCTGGTGTTCCGGTCCCCATGAACCGACCGCGGAAAATCCGGATAGTAGCCGGCTGATTCCAAACATAAAATATTTAAGTATAAACTATTTCCCCAAGGGTGCAGAAATAACTGAAGCTGCCATCTATGCCCTGACCAACCGGATAGAAACAGGAAAGGCAGTCAATTCCATGCTCCTGCTGGCATCCTTCTTCCTTTACCTTTCCGTTTTATATAAACTGAACCGCTGGAGTACAGGAAAAAAATGGCTGCTTGCAGGCATCATTACCTCCAACCCGGTAACTATTTACCAGCTGACCAGCTATTGCGTAGATGGCCTGATGTATTCCGTACTCGCCAGTTTGCTGGCAGTTTTTATTTTATTGATCCTCGAGAAAAATAATTACGCGGTCTTTTTACTTGGACTGCTCATTTTGATCTCCGTGAACATAAAATTTACAGCCATCCTGTATGCCGGTATATTCTGCCTGGGTTTTATCTCCTGGCTGGGCCTGAAAAAAAACCGGGACCTGGTAAAAAAAATCCTTATCACAGGCAGCATTACCTTTACCGTGGGTTTTGTATTTATCGGATTCCACCCCTACATGACAAACCTTATTGCACACAATCATATTTTCCAGAGCCTGCCTGAAACACAACATGAGATTTATGAAGTCACGCCCTTACAACTGAGAGATAAAAACCGGTTTGCCAAGTTCCTTATTTCTTTTAATGCCCGCACATCGGATCATTCGGCGAACGACTCATCCCTCATACAAACCCTGAAGATCCCTTTTACTTTCAGTAAAAGCGAACTCATGAATGCAAATAATCCCGAAATTAAAGTGGCAGGTTTCGGTCCCTTTTTCAGCGGCGCCATATTGGTATCCCTGGTCGTTCTGGGTATGCTGGCGGCTGACCATGCCAGAGAAGATGTTTTTAAGACTACCCTGTTCATCATGTGTTTTCTCTTTTTATCCATCTTCCTGATTCCGGATCCCTGGTGGGCAAGGTTTGCCCCACAATACTGGCTGTTTCCCAGTATGATTTTGTTTTTATCAGAATACCTCCCGTTCCGGGGCCGGTTGATCAGGCCTGTTTTATATGTTTCCCTGGCACTTAATATCATCTGGGCGCTCTCCGGGATCCTGTTTAATATCCTGATATCGGCGCATGTGAATTACCAGATCGCCCAATTGAAAACCCTGTCGCAACCCATCATGGTGGAATATTGCGAATACCGGGATTTCAGGTCAAACCGGATTCGTTTTTATGAAAATCATATTCCTTTTATTGAAAAAAACGTAACCGGGCTGCATATTTACAACGTTATTCATTCGAATACCCGTTTTGAAACTACTGAAGAACTACCGGAAGTTCCGGAAACCTTCCTGATGAAATTAAACAGGAAATGGAATCATAGTCAGGCAGATTAGTCATAAAAAATGTTTTGACACGCATGGAAAAATTAATGGAAAAAAAGATCCCTCAACCCATGGCCTCCACCGCCTTGACAGCGACCGTTTACCCGATCCTGCTGATGATAAGTTTTTCACATATGCTCAACGACACCATTCAATCGCTGATCCCCTCCATTTACCCGCTGGTAAAAACGAATTTTCATTTGAATTTTTCACAGATCGGGCTGATTACCCTCACGTTTCAGATGGCCGCTTCCTTATTGCAGCCCCTGGTCGGACTGTACACGGATCACCGGCCCAAGCCCTTTTCCCTGGTAACCGGTATGGGTTTCACCCTGACCGGGCTGATCTGTATGTCGCAGGCCGGCCATTTTTATATATTACTTTTTTCTGTAGCCCTGATCGGGATCGGTTCTTCGATCTTCCATCCGG
>WSSedB1CaDRAFT_10000937_pt1 | contig 11802 bp, 6 predicted proteins | sample WetSurSB1Cattail_FD_9460 | JGI IMG/M metagenome (IMG submission 9460)
AATTCTAGATCAGCCGATGGAAATTCTTACGGGATTGCCGTCTGACAAGGCAGTCTGTGCAACGGCAGGTGTAAATGCATGGTTTGAAAGTAGTGCCGCACAAGATTTGTATCTCTTGGCAGCTCCATATGCATATGCTGCTGCCAAGGGGAATTTTCGTGTTTGTTGCGCAAAAGAACATGTGCCGGAGGCAGAAAAAATATTGCAGGAGATTCAGCCGCAATTTGCATTTTATAACCATATAATCCCGTTGAAAGAAAATCCACCCTTCGATATTATCGAAATGCCAATTTTTTTATTGGACTCATGGGAGGATCAGGCTGCCGAGAGGAAGCGGGTTTCACTTCATAAAGCCGTATTGGTATCAGAAGCCTATTTCAGGATGCATCCTTTTAGAGAAACCGATGAAATTATCCGTCAGCAGGATTATATAAGGGAAAGCCTGCTGGCACTTTGGTGGCCGGCCTTTGCTACCGGTGATGACAGTAATATATGTGCAGGGCTGCTGGCCTATATGGATGCACTTTATCAGGAATCCATACATGGGAAAAAAGCCTATCTGGAACGCAAAAATTTTTGGCTGAATTTTGAACCGGAGGAAACAATCGCTTCCGGTTCCGGTATTGACAGGGATTGTAACTTTCCGGGAGGTGAATCCATAGTAGTTCAGCAAATATTTTTTATGTTGGATGATATCCGAACCTCTAGTCTGGGCGAGGAGGGGCTTCGTCATTTATTGAATGCACTGTATGATATGAAAAGTCCCTGTCAAAAATAGACAGGGACTTAACAGGGATGGATGTCCGGCTGGTACTGCAGGAAGAAGAAGGCAGATTTCTTTCCCAAGCGAATGATACGGATCATATCAAAGTGGTATTCAAATCTATGCAAGAAAGAGCCCTATACTTGCAGAAGCTGGAAGCAGATCAAAAGAGAACATCATTTTTACTTCGGTTGCGGTAAGCTTCATAGCAACTGTTGCTGTTTGCTATCTGTATGTAAATGGCGTTTGTCAGCGATACTGTTTAGTTGTGTGCTGATGTGCTTTTGGCGGGTAAAATCTTGTAAGCGACCGGGGCCTTTTGTTTTTGAAAAGAATGCATAAAATAATCCTGACTGTCAAGGGGTATGGTATTCGCAGAGCAATGTCGAAAGGTTCCATCGGGTTGAAGTTCGCGGCCTTTGACAGTATCGGCAAACATGATGGATAAAGAATCAATGATTTGTGCCTGAAGTTTTTTATCCAGTATAGGACAGGCAATTTCCACACGGTTTTCTGTATTGCGTGTCATCCAATCTGCTGAAGAAATATACATTTGCAGGTGGGAATCTGTTCCAAAACAAAAAATACGGGAATGTTCCAGAAAACGTCCGACAATGCTTCGGATATGGATATTTTCTGTCTTTCCTTTTATGCCCGGCAGCAAGCAGCAGATACTGCGGATAATCAGTTGTATTTGCACTCCGGCGGAAGATGCGGCTTGCAGGGCATCAATGAGATTCCGGTCAGTAAGAGAGTTCATTTTCAGGATAATACGGGTGGGCTCACCCCGTTCTGCCCGGCTCTTTTCTTGGGCAATATAACGTAGCAGAGTATATTTCAAGCCGAAAGGTGCAACCAGAAATTGTTCGTATGTTCCGTTCAGATTGCCAAGTCCCATATTTTTGAAGAAAATATCCGCATCACGGCCAATGGCCTTATTTGCGGTGATGAGCGATAAATCTGTATAAAAAGCAGCTGTCTGGGCATTGTAATTGCCAGTACCAATTTGGGTAATATAAGAAAGCTTCCCCTCGGTACGCCGTGTGATAAGACAGATCTTTGAGTGGACCTTGTAACCGTCAAACCCATAAAGAATACGACAGCCGGCTTCCAATAGATTTTCGGACCAAAGCATGTTGTTTTCTTCGTCGAAACGGGCTTTCAGCTCTATAAGAACGGTGACGTCTTTGCCGAGCTCAGCTGCTGTGATGAGATAGTTCATGAGTCTGGCCCGGTGTTTGCCAAGACGGTAAATTGTGATTTTGATGGAGAGTACATGCTCGTCATAAACTGCTTCGCGTATGAGCTGTAAAAAGATATCAAAGCTTTGATAGGGATAAGAAAGCAAAAGGTCTTTTTGGCGCACATAGTCTATAACACGTGTATTCTGAGGAATAACGGAGGCAGTTGCTGGTATGAAGGGAGGATAAAGAAAAAAACTGGATTTTTCGGCGGGAAAATATGCAGGTAAACTATAGACATAAGATAGATCAAGAGGTGCTGCAGAAAGGTAAGTTTGTGCGCGTTCAATGTTAATACGCTTGCGGAGGTAATCGACGAGCAGGGAATCTCCTTCTGTCTGAAGTTCCAGCCGTACGGGAGCAAGCAAATTTCGCTTTTTCAGGGTGCTTCGCATATGCTGCAGATAATCTTCACCGAGTTCCGGGGCTTCGTCGTCCGGACTGATGTCTGCATTGCGGGTGACGCAGACAACCGCTTCATCCACAATCGAGTACATGGAAAAAATCTCATGGATGTGTTCCATAATAAGTTCTTCGGCCAAGGTATAGCGGACGCCTTGACCGGGAAGGAAAATGAGCCGTTGCAGCACCTTGGGTATGGCAATGATACCAAGTGTCAGATGCTTGTTGGACTTTAGGAGAACAGCGATATGAAGCCGCTTGTTTGCCAGGTGCGGAAAAGGATGGTGTAAATCGATGATCTGGGGTGAGAGGATGGGGAAAATGTTTTCTGCGAAATAATTTTGCAGAAAAATTCTTTCTGTGTGTGTGCAGGTTTTGGGGAGGACATGGCAGAGTCCCTCAGCCGCCAGTAGATTTTCAAGATGAGAGAATATCTGATCTTTTTTCTGAGTAAGCGAATGTGAAATAGCAAAAATCCGTGCGAGTTGTTCGGAAGGCTTTAAAAAGCTTTTGTTGTCAAATTTATCATTACGGAGCAATGAAAGTTCATACAAGCTGCCAACGCGTATCATGAAGAATTCATCAAGATTGCTGGTGAATATGGCAACAAATTTCAGCCGTTCAAAGAGAGGGACGGTTTGGTCCGTTGCTTCTTCCAGCACGCGTTCGTTGAAGCGTAGCCAGGAAATCTCACGGTTTTGCGTATAGCTGGTATCAAGCATCCTGTCCATGCGTGTTCACATCCTTGTTGCCGAGAACCTGTGAATAGAGATAGCCCTCACGTACACCGGTCGTACTGATATGAATTATTTTACTGTTGAAATATTTGATCAGTGTGTGCAGGACAATCATACCGGGAAGAACTGTGCGTACGCGGTCCGGAACTGTTTTTAGAAGTATATCAAGTGTATCAATGGAGATAAGCTCGTCATCTTCATCATTTTCGAGTAGGCGAATAAGCTTTTTTATGTTTGGAGTATTGATTTCCATATTGGTGGAAGGCAGATCGAAAAGCTCATTGTTTAATTTCCCAGCAGCACGGATAGTGCCGCCAACACCGCAAATTTCCGTAATATTTTGGTATTTGGCATGGAAAAAATCATCGTCTTGAGACAGGGCCGTAAGCACTGCCTGCTTAATGAGCTTTCGTTCGCTGCGATTGGGAATCAAATGCTGTACATATTGGTTGTACATATTCAGGGAACCAAGCGGCATGCTAAAGGCTTTAAGAATCTTTTTTCCCTGATAAATAACGAGTTCTGTACTGGCACCGCCTATATCAATGAGAATGCCGCCGGAAACCGGCATAGAACTTGTTACTCCAATGAAATCAAGCTCCGCTTCTTTTTCACCGGGCAGTACGACGATTGCCATTCCGGTGCGTTGCGAAAGTTCGGTTACAGCTTCCTCACTGTTGTCAATATTCCGCAGCGCTGCCGTTGCAAAGGCGAAGCTTTCAACTTTGAAATAATCGAGCAGAACCTTGAAATCTGTGAGGACTGTACAGGCATGTTCAAGGCCTTCTGTGCTCATGTGCCCCTGATTGATATAAGAAGCAAGCCCCGTTGAATTTTTTTTACTCAAAAGCAGGATAGGTTTGTTTTCTACGATGCGGTAAATGTTGAGGCGGATCGTATTTGAACCAATGTCAATGATGCCATACATGATATCGTCCCTCTTTCTTGAAAGTCTTTATTATGGTATAACTTCATTTTAGAACAGAGGTAAAAAAGACATGTTAAGATTTTGTAAAAAAATTGTAAAGTTGCAGCGGTTTCTTTCATATATCTGGCTAAAAGGAAAAAATTGGCGGTACTGAAAAGCATCGTTTCTTATAGGATGATGCCATCAATACCGCATTTTGGCAGATGCTCAGGAGCCAGCTTAGTATATTTAATTTTCGTGTTCGCGCTTTTTGGTCTTTTTGACGGTTTGGCATATCGTTGAAAAAACGCTGCCCACCATATTTGCATTACGTTGGTTGATTTCAGACAATTCCGCTGCAGATGGATTGTCCGTGGATTGGCATTCAAGCAAAATACTTTTCGTCTCAAGCATTTTCAAAACAATATCTTTTGCGAGTTCTTCCTTCAAGGTAAAGTCCTCCTTCAGCTCCTGAACTGTAACATAGATATTCTTTATGTGGAAGGAAAAGTCCTGCTTTAAGCATCAAAATAAACAGAAAATTTTCAGCCGCAATTCTCGATGACGAAGCTGCTTTGACGCGTAGCTTTTGCTTTCTTTTTGATTTCAGCGGCCTTGGTAGCGAGCATTGTGGTTGTCAGCTTATTTTTGTTTACAATATGGAGTACGGCTAGAGAAATAGACATAAGTGGGAATTCTTCGGTTTGCCCATGACGGTTTTTGGCGATAACATATTGTTGAAATTGATGCTCAGCTGAGTAAAATTGTTTTGACTGTGCGTCAAAACAATCTATAATGGCTTCGCAAACCTTGCTGATATCATTCGTTTTGATTACGGCGATAAAATCGTCACCGCCAATATGGCCGAGAAAGAAATGATTGGTATAATTGGCAAGTACCTGGTGGAGAATATGGGCCGTATGTATGAGTACCTTGTCACCGGACTCAAAACCGTAAATATCATTATATACTTTAAAATTATCCAAATCTATATAGATGACGGCGAATGGCAGTGAACTTTTGATATGCTGGGACAGGGTGCCTTCAATTATATTATTTCCGGGCAGGCCCGTGAGTGGATTGGCATGCTGTGCACGATTGATTTCCATGCGTGTTGTAATTGTAAGCAGTTTTTTTATCGTGACGGTCCCGTAGTATTGGCCATTGCGTGTGACGATAATTGATTCATACGTGTGACGTGTATTCCGTGCCAAAGCCTGTGCGGCCGTTTCTTCAACGGAAGTGTCATAGTCGATGATCAGTGGCTGCGTATTCATTAACAGCTTGATCGGGCGGCCGCTGTAAAGGGAAACACCATAGGTTGTTGCCAGATGCTGGTAAAAAAGATTATGATTCAGGATACCAACGGGGATGCCGTGTTCGGCTATTATTACATCCTCAATATCATCAGGAGCAGAGCGAAAATAGTCGAAAATCACATGGCCGGGCGTATCAGGGGAGAAAGCTTTCTGCTGCAGGGTGATTTTGCCAATGTTCATATTCTGCAGCGTACAGAATTGAAAAGATTTTTTTTCAATATAGGTTTGCCGGACTTTTTGTTGGATTCCCGCTGCTATACCGGAAAAATCCGGTGCAGGATGTCCCAGCAGAAAGCCTTGTCCGTAGTTTATGCCAAGGTCGATAAGAATATTAAGCTCTTCAACGCGTTCGATGCCTTCGGCGATTGTAGCAATATGTGTGGCTGAGGCAAAATCAGCCAGGGCCTTTATCATAGACTTTTTTGTATAGTTCGAGTCGATATCACGGATGAGTCCTATATCGAGCTTGATGAATTGCGGAGATATCTGTGTGAGCAGGTTAAGCCCGCTGTAGCCTGCTCCAACATCATCAATTGCAATACGGTAGTTTTGCTGTTGGTAATTTTCCAGGATGGCGCGAAAGCTTGCATAGTCGGAAATAGCAGTTTTTTCACTGACTTCGAAAATTATATTTTTAGCATTCATATGGTTTTCAGCTAAAAGCTTGGCAGTGGTTCCCTGATGGAAGTCGTGATCATAGAGGATGTTGGCGTCAACATTGATGAATAAAAGTTCCTCCTGCAGGAAATCCTTAGCATGCAGCAGAGCCAGGCTGCGGCATAAATAATCAAGTTGCCAAAGGCACTTTTCTTTTTTGGCTTCGGCGAACAAACGGTCCGGCCTGAACAGACAGCTGTTTTGTGGTCCCCGGCTCAGGGCTTCATAGGCAAAAATTTTTCCGTTGGTGAGGTCTACAATAGGCTGAAATACCGGTGTGATGAGTTTTTGTTTGATAATTCGTTGCAATTCAAGCGCTTCAGGCGACATAACAAAATCCTTTCTATAATTAGAATCTGTAACTTTAGTCTAAGATAAACATGCCCGTGATTTGTTATCTTTCTGTTATAGTTGCGTTATCTTTGCGTTAAACTTCTTGAATCGGAAAAAGGAGAAGCTATAATGAAAACTGTCAAACAAAATTTCAATCAACGAGGTATGCGCTATGAGCTTACGAAAGAAGTTTTTGTTTTTATCTGGGCTGGTTGGCCTTATTCTAATTGTCGTTTCAATGATCGGTTATTATATTGCCTACAGGCAGCTTGCAGCGGCTATTGAGAATGAAACCATTACAATTATGCAGAACCATGCACAAAGCATGGATGCCTGGCTGCAGCGTAAAGGCGAGGTTGCAGCGGCAGCAGCCAGGCAGATCCAGCATTTATCCGGGGAATCAGCGAATGTACGTGCTTTTTTAAGCCTGGTAGATGGTGATAAGGAAATTATGGATTTACTGAATGGAACAGAATCAGGAAGGCTTCTTTCCTGGGCGGAAGGCAACATTTCGGCCGATGATGGTATAGACCCGCGAAAACAGCCATGGTACCAGGAAGCAAAAGACAAAGGGAAAATGATTTATACCGGTATTTACGAACATGCCGGGGGCAAAAGCAATGGACGACTGGTTCTGTCAGCTGCGGTGCCGTATAAAGATGCGTCTGGCAAATTGCAGGGAGTTATTTGCGAAGATATCTATGTGGGAACTCTTATAGAGCAAGTTAAAAATATCCAATATCATAATAGTGGAATTGGTATCCTTTTGGATGCATCGGGGAAGATTTTGGCGACAGCTGGTAAGGAAGAGAGAATGTCTTCTGTAATGGATGATCCGGTACTTGGACCGTACTATCCACAAATGAAGGATACTGCCGAGGGATTTTTTGAAGTGGAGAAGGATGGAGAAACACAAATATTTTCTTATGCTGTCGTGCCTTCTACAGGCTGGATTGTCGGTCTTTATATTCCGGAATCGCTCGTTTATGCGCAGTTGAAAGAGATGGGGCTTCTGTACGGTATTCTTATTTTGATTGGTATGGCACTGCTATCTGTAACGGGTATTTATTTATCAGCTGACTTAAAAAAAGCAATGGAAAAACTTATGGTATATGCTGATTCCTTATCGCAGGGCCGACTGGAACAGCCGGATTTATCTGTTGGGGCTGACAATGAAATCGGGAAGCTTGCCGGGTCCTTCAATGTCATGCGGCACAGTCTGCTGGAGCTTATTAGAGGGACAGCTCAGGCAGCTGAAAAAGTAACAGATTCTTCCGGGCAAGTCATTAAAAATGCCGGCAGTGCAAAAGTTGCGGCCGAACAGATCCATGAAATTGCCCGACAGGTTGCACAAAGTGCAGAGCAGCAAAAGCTGCATATGCATACGACACAAGAGAAAATGGATAAAATTGTTTCAGGAATTACGCAAGTTGTTCAAAAAACGAACAGCATTACGGTAGTTTCACAGGAAACCGTCCAAAAGGCTGAGGAGGGACGCGTATTAATGGATACTGCTATGCAGGGCATAGAAAGTATTGAGGACCGTGTACGTGAATCCGCGGCAGTTGTAAAAAAACTCGGAGAGAATTCTGAACAAATTGGACAGATTATAGATACCATTGTTTCAATAGCCGACCAGACAAACCTTATTGCGCTCAATGCCGCGATTGAAGCGGCCCGGGCAGGAACCTATGGTCGTGGATTTGCCGTGGTCGCACAGGAGGTTGGCAAGCTGGCTGTACAATCGCAAATTTCCGCAGGAAAAATAGGAGAACGTATTTCAATTATACGCAGGGATACAGCGCATGCCGTATGCACTATGGAAAATGGCACGGAAGAGGTTGATAATGGGCTGCTGGCTGTTCGTGAGGTCGCAGCGAAATTTACTGAAATTCTGCAAAAAATCAGCGACATCACAGGAAAAATACTTGCGGCGGATGAAATCGTCCAAGCTGTAGAGCATCAGGCCAAAGATATTATTGAAGTGGTTGCAGCCGTTGACCGCATGAGCGATAAAACCGCCGGAGATACACAGCGCATTTCGCTGGCGATTGCAGACCAGACAATGTCGATTACAAAAATCCATGAGTCCTCAGAAGAGCTTTCAAAAATGGCGAATGAATTGCAGATTTCAATACGAAATTTTAATCTGTCATGAATTGTCTGAGGAAGCTGGGCGGGGAAAGCATCAAGGTACTGCCGCAAAACGTAGTGTGTTGAGAAGCGGGGAACTGCCATCAGTTGCATATGTAGGCAGGATACTTTATAGAAATCCTTTCGGTTAAAAATTAGCAGAGGAGAGAAGAAAATATCTAGTCTTTGCTGTTACTGAGCCTATGCGGTAAAAAAATAAGCTTCATAAATAAGCAGAAATTTGCTTACTTATGAAGCTTATTGCATGACGTATATATTTCCGGCAGATCGGTTAATATGCACTGCCACACAAAAAATCAGTCTGTATGAGACTTATTACTGCTGCCATAAATAAATGAATGAAAGGCAGCAACCGTAGTTTACTCTAAAACGTTATGATATATGCGCCGCATGAACATAAAAAGCTGCTGGCGTTCCTCAGAAGAAAAATCCTCCAGGGCTTTTTGCCGATGCAAGGTAACAACATCTTCTAAAGGTTCATATAATCTACGGCCCTCGTCGGTCAGAAAAATATGTTTTCCCCGACAGGCTTTTATGTAGTGCCGTTCAATAATATGTTTTTTTTCTAACTTCGTCAGGGTTTTCGAAATAGCAGCAGGCTCGACGCCAAGATAGTCAATCAGCTCTGTTTGTGAAATGGTTTCGTGCTCCTTTACGAGCTTCAGGATTGTCCATTCCGAGCTGTAGATGCCGGAAAAACAAATTTCACTGTTTAATGTTTTTGAAAATGCCCGTATGGTCTGATAAAGCTGATGAATCAGCCGATCCTGCGTATACGCTGCGTTATCAAGTAACTGACGGATAATAATCGCATCCTTCCAATTTGCTATTTTTTATTATAACAAATTGACCTGTATAAAGCACTTAGTTTTCTTCTGCTTCATTGAGATTTTTCCTGGGCTTGAGAAAGTTTTGTATGAGACAAAAAGCAATAAAGCAAAGCATGATTCCAATAATGTATTTATACATCCCGATATATCCTGTAGTGCCTGCCAGACTGCCGAGTACCAGCAGGCCACTGCTGGTACCGATATCCAGCATATTGTAGAATGTCGCGCTCGCGGCACTACGACGGTCCGCACGGACGACATTTAACATCCAGGTCATGAGGGACGGCAGCAGTACACCGCCGCCCAGACCGTAAAACATGGAGGCAATTAAGAGAACTGGCAGAGATTTCGCAGTAACGATGAGGCATAATGCTATAATGAAAAGAATTCCGCCGGGTAAGACAACAGCAAAAGCCCCTTTGCTGTCAAATAAACGGCCACCAAATGGACGCGAGATAAAAATAAATAAGGTGCCGATAATGAAGAAGAGCCCGGCATGTGCAATACCAGCTTCCTGTGCCATCATGGCAATAAATGTATTCACGCTGCCATAAGCGGCGCCAAAACAAATCGTAAGAACTGCCGGGATACCAGTACCGCGTTCGAAAATCTTATTTCGTATAGAAGAGTGAAATGCCGGAGTTGGCAGTTCCGGGGAGTTTTTTTTCGTAACGCAGAGCTTTGCCGTAAAAATAGCAAGCAGGCTCATGAGTGCTGATAGGGGGAATAAAGCATACGTTCCCAGGTTGACTAATAAGGCAATGCCCAATGCCGGTGCGAGTGCCATAGCAATCGTGCTGCCTAGTCCAAGATAGCCAATTCCTTCGCCGCGTCGTGCTGCTGGGATAATATCAGCGGCAATGGCTGCCGCAAACGTTGTGCTGAGGCCAAAACCAAGACCGTGGATGATACGCGCGAATATGATTTCATTGATTGTATTGAAGACACAATAACTGCATGTAGCGAGTATGGACAGGAACAATCCTGCATAAAGGCATTTTTTCTTTCCCAGCGCGCGAACTCCTGTATCTGTAAATAAGCGGATGAAAATTGCTGAAAATCCAAAAATCCCGCTGATTATACCAATTTGTGTACCTGTGGCACCGAGTCCTGCTGCATACATAGGAAGCGTTGGCAGCAAAAAATGAAAGCTGGCGAACAGCAATCCGTTTGTAGCGATGAGTGTTATGAAATTTTTAGTCCAAAGTTTTACTGGTTGCAAAAAAATAATCCTCTCTGTGGTATGATTTGCCATAAATTAACTAGTTAACTTATGGCAAAAAGAAATTAACTAGTTAATTTCATAAAGCTTACTATAATACTTTTTCGATAAACTGTCAAATTGTATAGGCATAAAATCATGGATACTTTTCAGGATGGTTTCAAGATTATAAATCATGAATTGTTTGTGGTGGGTTAACAATACCACAGCTGAGTAATTTCAACTTATCGATGGGTATATCCAGTCTGCTGATTTTAAAAATTGTTTTTAAATTAGCAAGGAGTAGTATTGATTTTAAAATTTATGTAAATATTTAAGGATAAAAATATACAAAGAAAAACAAAATAAAAACAAAATAAAAACAGAAAAATATCTTGATTTATCTTCTATAATGTTGTAATATAATCGTTGTAAAGAAAATGAAAGAAGAAAAGAAGAAAAAAGAAGATTGAATGTTTTTAATGAGGTGGGTTGATTATGTCAGAGGTAAAGTACTATCTGGCTGTGGATATCGGGGCGTCGAGTGGACGACATATTCTGGGATGGCTGGAGAATGGCAAGATCCGTATTGAGGAGATTTACCGATTTGAAAATAAGCTGGTGGAAAACAATGGGCATCTTTGCTGGGATATCAATCATCTTTTTTATGAAGTGGTTGAGGGAATAAGAGAATGCAAGCGTTTGGATCGTATTCCGGCGAGCCTGGGAATCGACACCTGGGGGGTGGATTTCGTACTGCTGGATGCAGTTGGAAATGTTCTCGGCAATACGGTGGCATATCGTGATAATCGTACACAAGGCATGGATAAAGAGGTGTACAAAAAGGTCAGTGAAGCAGAGCTTTATAGTCGCAGTGGTATTCAGAAGCAGTTGTTCAATTCGATTTATCAGTTGGCAGCAATTCAAAAGACACAGCCGCAGCTATTGGATCAAGCAGAAAATTTTCTGATGATTCCCGAATATTTGAATTATTTACTTACAGGCCTTCGGAAAAATGAATATACCAATGCTACAACGACGCAGCTTGTAAATGCAAAAACGCAGGATTGGGATTGGGAGTTATTGGCAAAGCTTGGGTTGCCAAAGAAAATCTTCGGACCGCTCAATATGCCAAAAACTGTCATAGGAACCTTGTCTGAAAAAATGCAGCAAATCATTGGTTTCAACACGGAGATTGTGTTACCGGCCACGCATGATACCGGATCGGCTGTTATGGCTGTTCCAGCAAACGATGATG
>WSSedB1CaDRAFT_10000938_pt1 | contig 11798 bp, 8 predicted proteins | sample WetSurSB1Cattail_FD_9460 | JGI IMG/M metagenome (IMG submission 9460)
TCTTCGAACTAGCAAGGAACGAAAGGCATGCGCCGTTCTTCACGTAGTCTTTTCGTTGACTCGGAACGGCGCCTGCCAATTCGGTGCACTACGAACCGTTATAGCGCGAACTGCCTTCGATGACGCAACGCAATACTAACGCCGAGCGGCAGGGAGTGTCCTTATCAGGTGGCAGGAAAGTGGAAAGCTCATGGTCAACACGGCTCATTTGGCATTGGCTCGGCGTTGCGTTGATTGTTGGCCTTGCCTGGTCTGAAACAGGTTGGACCCAGGTTCCTAAGCCGCTGTCGTCTGCAGATAAGCCAACACAAGCCGAAGGAACTCAGGCGCCGCCTGATGCTTTGGGTCGTACCACTCCTCGCGGCACCGTTTTCGGTTTCCTCACTGCAGCATATGATAAGCGGTTCGATGTTGCAGCCCAGTACCTGAACACTCGTGGGCGTGACAAAGACGTCTCTGTGCTGGCAGAGAAACTCCTCACAGTACTGGATCGAAGATTACCGGCGAAGCTGAATAATCTTAGCAATGATCCCTGGGGATCAATGTCAGATCCACTCGATTCGCGTCGTGAACTCGTGGGCACCATCGCTAGCAACAGTGGACAGGTCGACATCTACCTTGAACGCGTCGATCGACCAAATGGCGTATCCATATGGCTATTCTCGCGACAGACTCTCGCAGTCATTCCCGATGTCTATGAGGAATTGGATACCGTGGCGGTGGAGAACCTTCTGCCGGAGTTCCTTCTTGAGAGGTATTACGGGTTTACTCTCTTTGGATGGTTGTTTTTCTTAGTCGGATTACCGCTGGCTTATTTTGTTCTAAGCATTTTGAACAGGTTTCTGGGCGGAGCCTTCGGCTACGCGCTGCGGCGACTCAAGAAACGTCCAGAACTCAACAATCCAAAGATCCTGCCTCATCCTGCTCGGCTCTTGATTGTTGCAGCGGGGCTTGAATGGGGGCTCACCAGATACAGTATGTCTCTCGTGGCCCGGCAAGTGGGCTCTACAACTGTCCTGATGATCCTGATCCTGGCAGGTGTTTGGGCATTGATTCTCTTCAACTTCCGGTGCGAAGGCTATTTCAGGAGACAGATGGAGCGCCGGGGGCGGATGGGCACAGCGGGAATTTTGGCACCTGCCCGACGGGTCGTGGATGTCATCGTTGCGTTGATTGGCTTGATGATCGTGCTGTATCACTTTGGAGTCAACCCCGCTGCGGTTTTGGGCGGATTGGGCGTGGGCGGAATCGCAGTGGCGCTCGCGGCCCAGAAGACCCTGGAGAACATGATCGGCGGCGTTTCTCTGATCATGGACGAAGCACTCAGAGTAGGGGACTTCTTCAAGGTGGGAGACACGATAGGCACCATAGAGGCAGTTGGCCTTCGTTCCACTCGCGTGCGCACCCTTGACAGATCAGTGGTAAATATTCCCAATGGGCTGATGGCTACCATGGCCTTGGAAAACTTCTCTGCGCGCGATAACTTCTGGCTGCGGCATCTGGTTGGCATCGGTTATGACACGACGCCTTCCGTATTGACCCGCGTTCTTGACGACGTCCGCCGCCTTCTTGAGGCGGATCGAAGGATTCTCCCCGCTTCAGCCCGTGTCCGCTTTCTGCGATTCGGTCAATCGAGTCTCGAATTAGAGATCTTTGCCTATGTTCTAGCCCGCGAATGGAGTCACTTCCTAGAGATTCAGGAAGAACTATTGATGCGGATCAGAGAGATTATTGCTACTGATGGCGCCGTGATTGCCTATCCTGTACAGACTGTCTACCTCAAGAACGAAATCGAACCAGAGGGCAATCCTGAACGGCCGCAGCAGAAGGTCTAGCCACGGGAAGGGTGGCGACATGAAACCCGGAGCACCGGACGAAGTTGAACACTATCGACATTGTCAGCCCAAGTCGGGAGTCTTTCTTCTCACCCTCTGGTTGGCCGCTTTGTCTCTGGTGGCAAACGTTCATGCACAGCAGATCTCACCCGAAATCGCATCTGTCGTAGAACCTCTGCAGGTGGTGCCTCAACCTACGGACCAACAGAATCCGAAGGCGTCACAATCGAATCAAGCCGCCAAGCAGTCTCAAGGTGCCTTTATCGGAGGAGCCATACCGATTTCCAGTCCTGCTGTCGGAAATGGCGCGACCATCTTTGCCGGTTATATTTTTCCGATCAGCCGAAAAGACAAGGTCTCCCCGCCATCGATCATTGGTGGGGCGGCAGTACTTACCGACAACGGAACTCGTGCGTGGGCGGCGGGTACTGAGCTGTACTTCAATCAGGATCGATATCACCTCAGGGCGGGCTTTGCGCACGCAGACCTGAACTACGACTTTTATGGCACGGGCACTGGCGCGGGCAACGCTGGGCTAAAATTCGGCCTGAATCAAACTGGCGACGTCGTATTTGGCGAAGTGGTGCGGCGGATCTTCTGGGAAACCTTTATTGGCCCACGATTTTGGTTTGGTACATCCACTCTGGTTCCCCAGCACACTACTGAGAACCACCCGGATCTACCGCCTCTTGGCGTTACGCTCGACATGAGATCGATTGGGTTCAAAGTCGAGCGGGAGACGGAAGAGAACCGTTTCTATCCGATGCAAGGTTCCAAGTTTCAGTTTGAGGCCGACTTCTTTGCTCAGGCGCTCGGTGGAACCTACACGTTTCAAAAATACGTTATGCAGCTCGATCGGTACCTGAGCGTCGATAAGAAGCAGGTACTGGCGTACGATCTCTATGCCTGTTCTACCGGTGGTGTCGCACCGTTCTTTGGCGAATGCATCTTCGGAATACAGAATGAACTTCGCGGTTATCCCGCCGGCCGGTATATCGACCGGAAGATGCTGGCAACCCAAGCGGAATATCGATTGGCCCTACCGTGGCGCCTTGGCCTGGTTGCCTTTGGCGGACTTGGCGAAGTGGCACCGAAGATTGCAAGCTTCAATGCTGAGAATGTTCTCGGTTCGGTCGGCGTTGGTCCCCGGCTGTGCCTGAGCAAGAAGTACCACGTAAATCTCCGTGCGGATGTTGCCTGGGGCAAGAACGGCCGCGTCTTCAGTATGGGGATCGGCGAAGCGTTCTAGGGAACGCCACATCGATACTTGAAATGCCACAGTCATTACGCCGCTTGGCCGGCGGCTCTCATTTTTGCTAGTCGTTGGCAAGAAGTTTCAGATGTAGGCTGATGTCGTTCAGGTGTGTCAGATCTGCTCAAGGACTTGATGGGAGCCGACCCTCTGCGAATTGCCTGAATTGGAGATGAACAATGTCCAAGCAGCCTGAATCCAGCATGATCGTTGAGGTCCGCCATGATGCAGAATCAGCTTCTTCCCACAGCAGAGTCTGCAGGTTTCCGTCACTCTACCAGATCAACACTCGTGTGTTGATTCAGGAACTGACACGCAGCATCGGACGGCAGGCAACCCTTGATGACATTTCAGATAGCCTTCTCGATCACCTTTCGCAACGGAACTTTGACTGGGTGTGGTTTCTCGGTGTCTGGCAGACAGGTTCGGCCGGTCGAAGAGTTTCGCGGGAAAACGAGGAATGGCAGCGAGAGTTCCGTGAGACTCTGCCTGATTTCACCGAAGAGGATGTATGCGGGTCGTGCTTTGCCATTACAAACTATGAGGGCAACCGGGAATTTGGCGGGAATGCAGCACTAGATCGCCTCCGTGATCGCGTGCATCTCCGAGGCATGAAGATGCTTCTCGACTTCGTGCCCAATCATACGGCGCTCGATCATCATTGGGTGAGCGAGCATGAAGAGTTCTATGTACATGGCACTGAGGGGAAGATTCACGAGCAGCCGCAGAATTTCATTCAAATGGAGTGTGGTGGAAAGCCAGCCATCCTTGCTTATGGGCGTGATCCGTACTTTGCTGGTTGGCCGGACACTCTTCAATTGAACTATGCCGAACCCGCTGTGCAGCAAGCCATGATCCATGAACTGCAAAGAATAGCCCAACACTGCGACGGCGTTCGTTGCGACATGGCGATGCTGATCCTTCCAGAGGTCTTTGAGCGGACCTGGGGAATGAGGCCCGAACCGTTCTGGGCCAAGGCGATCGACGCGGTTCGGAAGGGAAGCCCTGAGTTCCTGTTCATGGCTGAGGTGTACTGGGATCTGGAATGGACTCTTCAGCAGCAGGGCTTTAACTACACCTATGACAAGCGGCTCTATGACCGGCTACGTGACGAGCAGGCCGGCCCGGTACGGGATCATTTCCGCGCCGACATGGATTTCCAGACGCGGTCTGCACGCTTTCTTGAGAACCATGATGAGCCTCGTGCGGCCGCTACGTTTGCGCCCGGGCCGCATCAAGCCGCGGCTGTGCTGACGTTTCTTTGTCCAGGATTGCGATTCTTCCATGATGGACAGTTTGAGGGCAGAACCAATAAGGTTTCGGTCCACCTCGGCAGACGTCCTGACGAGGCGATCAATCCCTTATTGCACGAGTTCTACGAACATCTCTTGGCATGCGTCGGCCTTCCCGAAGTTCGGGGCGGCTCTTGGAGCCTGCTGGAATGTGCGCCTGCCTGGGATGGGAATTGGACTTCGAGTTGTTTCATATGCTTTGCGTGGGACAGGTCACCGCAAGAAAGGCTCGTGGTTGTCGTCAACTACGCACCGAACCAGAGCCAGTGTTATCTGCGCCTGCTGTTCGGCGATCTTGCAGGCCATTCGATCTTTTTACGAGACCAGATGAGTGAACAGGTCTTTGAGAGAGACGGAGCGGAACTGGCCGGCGGTGGGCTTTACCTTGATGTGGAAGGTTGGGGATTTCATGTTTTCCGCGTGACTCGCTCGAAAGAGGAGTCAGCAGTTAGCTGACAGGGGCCCGCAGCTCTAGCTGGACCAGTAAGACGGATCAAGAGGCTGCAGTCTCACGGTCTGAGACTGCGGCAAAGAACGCCTGTGCGCGTGTGTCCATAACCCCTGCCCAGCGTTGTAGTTTCCACCAGGTCATTCCCAGCGTAAAGCAGCAGTCCGTTGCTTCTGCGTGATTTAACGCAGGCACTAGCAATATTGGGAGTTCATGACAGGAGTCGAAGCGAACTACTGTGAGACTTGACCAACGGTATGTGTGTGCGCGTCCGAATGGTCTATGGGTGAAGGTCGCAAATGCGACCACTTGTGCATGAGAACGCGAATTTCAAATCTCAAGCGTCTGGAAATTGTTCTGCTGGCAGCAGGCACACTCCTTGTTGGTTATGCCGCAGTGGAGTACATCGGCGGTCGGCTCTATTCACATGCCGCCCTGGCGAAGTTCCACGCTGTATCAGCCACGCAGCAAGAAGCAGGGGGCCGGACGCTCAAGAGTGCGATTTCGCTCGACAAGAGCCTTTGGTCGGAAATACGCATCCGGGAATATGAGGCATCGATGGCCGCGCAGATCGACGACCCGGTCGCCGTGCTTCGCGTGCAGAAGATTCACCTGGAAGTGCCGGTATTTGACGGCACGGACGATGTGATTCTGAACCGTGGTGTAGGAAGAATCGTGGGGACGGCCCGCGTCGGACAAACGGGAAATGTTGGAATTGCGGGTCATCGCGACGGCTTTTTTCGTGGACTTAAGGACGTGAAGCTTGGCGACACGATGGAACTCGAAACGGCCACGGGTATCGAGAACTACGTTATCGACTCGATCAAGGTGGTCGCGCCAAACGACGTTAGCGCGCTCAGGAATGAATCAACTCCGGCGCTCACCCTTGTTACTTGTTACCCGTTTTATTTCGTTGGAAGTGCTCCTCAAAGGTACATCGTACATGCCTCTTTGAGGGGTGAACTTAGGACAATAAACGAGCCTTCCAAGGCGAGTTTGCAAGCCACTGCTTCAAGAACCAAGGAGAAGACACAATGAACGCAAGAACTGCATCAAAGCGATTGCTGATGATCCTTGCGGTCGGGGCGATCGGACTCGCCTTTACCGTCAGGATGAGTGCACAGGTTCAGACCAGCAAGGCCGTCACACCCGGAGCCGCAACTCACGAAGTCAAGGTCGAACATGCTGAAGTGATCGCGGTCCAAGGGAACGACCTTGTGGTCAAGATGGATGACGGGTCATTCCGCCACATCGCCAACGTGTCCGAGAGTGCCCGTGCAATGGTTGACGGCAAGGAAGTTGGAATCCATGACCTGAAGCCAGGCATGCACCTTTCGAGAACGATCACAACCACAACCACGCCGAAGGTGATCACCACCACCCAGACTGTGACAGGAAAAGTGTGGCATGTGAATCCTCCGTTGACTGTGATTCTGACCATGGAAAACGGTGAGAATCAGACCTTCCATATTCCCAATGGCCAGAAGTTTATGGTGAATGGGAAGCAGACGGATGCCTTTGGCCTAAAGAAGGGCATGATCGTCAGTGCGACGAAGGTTGTCGAGGAGCCCGTCACCGAGGTTGAGCGTCAGGCCAAGCTGACCGGCCATATGCCTCCGCCTCCGCCGGCACCCGCAGCCAATGAACCAATTCTGATTGCAACTGCCGCTCCGACCCCTGCTCCTGTAGCGGAAGCAGCGCCAGCAGAACTTCCGAAGACGGGCAGCGAACTGCCTTTGACCATGCTCCTGGGCTTCTTGTCCATGGCTGGTGCAGGTGGCGTCAGGCTGTTTCGGAAAGTCCGCTAGTGAACCCTTAACCCGCAAGGGCCGGTCGAGAAGAGAACGGCACGAGGAAGCAAGAGATTCTACGATTCGTTCTTGACGATAAGAAAGACCGGCCCGCTCAGTAAACCGACCGAGCGGGCCTCTTTCGACCGGCCCTTGCGGTATTTTGTTGTGGAGAAATGCGATTTGATGCCGTGAACTGCTCTCGATGAGCTCTTATCCAACATAGGAAAAATCGTAGCCGGATGGATAAACAGAAGGTGACGGCGTTTCTGTTCTCAACCCTTTGGGTCGATTCCCGGATGGAATGAGTATCCCACCTCCCGAACCTCCTAGTTTGGCCTTCACAAGAACTCGTTTGAAGAAAGTGACAAGAGAGCCGCGTCCTTAAGCGGTAGACGTCAGTCCGGAGCCCTGAAGCAATGAGGGAACAAAAGGCCAATAGGTTGCGGCTCGCGGCCGCGCCCCGTAGCCGGACCACAGATGCTTCTCGAAAACGCATCCGGCCGGCGGAGCAACAGCCAAAAACTCCTGAGGCGGCAACTGATTGCTATTGGTACTGGAACCTCGACTCAAACGAGATCCAGTTTAGCGACGGAATTCTCGCGCCTCTGGGCTCTTCTGCCGCAAGAGCATCCAAGAAGGGAAAATTTCCAAAAGGTATTATCCATCCTGCTGAAGAGGGTGCGTTCGGGTCGCACGTGCAGGCGCTCCTGTCGGGAATGACCGAAGAATTGGATTTCAAATGCAACTTGCGGGCGAGAACCGGAGAATCCAAGTTGTGCCGAATTCGCGGCAAAGTCGTGCAGCGAGACAAGCACGGCCTTCCTCTGGCGTGTGCGGGCGCGATCTTTGAGACTCACACACATGACATTGCCCAGGGAGAACTGGCGAAGTCGCACGCGCGGTTGTCGGCAATGTTTCAGGTCGCAGACGATTGTATCTGGGTGGTGGATCCAGAGACTTTTCAGCTGGTGGCTTTCAATAAGGCTTATGAGGATGTTGTCTTTAGAGCGTCCGGAGTCCGCTCCCGCCTGGGGATGCATGTCGAGGAACTCGTCCCGGAGACGGCAGAGCAATGGAATCAACGTTACAGAGACGTTCTGGAGCATGGAAGATTCGATTTCGATCACCAGATTATTTCCCTGGGAGAGACGTTTCATGTGGTGTTGTGTCGCCTGGTGGGCGACGACCAGACTGTCCTTGGGATCGTCAACGTTGCTCACAATGTTACTCATCGAAGGCGGATGGAAGAGTCGTTAGGAAAATCAGAAGAGAAATTCTACAAGGTGTTCCATGACAGCCCGCTAGCGATGACGCTAACGAGCCTGCGCGATGATCGCTATCTTGAAGTGAACAAGAGTTTCGAAGACGCGACAGGGTACAAACGGGATGAAGTGGTCGGAAACAGGCCGGGAGATTTCGGATTCCCTTTGGACCCAGACATCCGGATCAGAGGCAAGGAAGAACTGAAAGCCAAGGGGACCGGTCGTTTTGAGTTTGCCTATCGAACAAAGGCCGGCGAAATCCGTTTTGCCATTGGAACCGCGTCATTGATAGACAGCCACGGTGAACGCTGCATTCTCGTCATGTCAACAGATATCACCGAACGCAAGCGGACCGAGGATGCCCTGCGCGACAGCGAAGAGCGACTTCAAATCGCGATCAGTTCAGGCCGGATGTATACGTCCGAATGGAATCCCGAGACCGGCGTTGTTCTGCGTTCCGTGCAGAGCAGCGAAATTCTGGGGATCGATGAGAATGAAATCAATGCCACGAAGGATGAATTCATCGGGTGGATCCATCCCGAGGACAAGGAAACCTATCAAAACGCGCTTCGCTCCCTGAAGCCGGAAAGCCCCAGTTACAGGACGCACTTCCGCCTGATTCGCCGTGACCAAAGGACGATCTGGCTGGAGGAGTCGGGCCACGCCTTCTTTGATCTGGATGGAAAAATGAGCAGGGTGGTCGGCATGACGAGCGACGTGACGGAAGCTCGCGAGTCCGAACGCATGCTGCGGGAGCTCAGCGGGCGGCTGATCACAGCTCAGGAAGAGGAGCGGAGCCACATTGCGCGCGAGCTCCATGATCACATAGGCCAGGAGTTGGCCCTCCTCTGCGTGCAGGCACAGAATTTTGATTCAGATGATCCAGACCAGAAGCGCACCACGCATAGTGACGCGCATGATCTATACAGAAGAATCAAAGAGATAGCGCAAGACGTGAGCAATCTTTCGCATCGGCTGCACTCCGCAGAACTGTCCTTTCTGGGCCTACAGGTTGCCGTGGAACGGTTGTGTCGCGACTTCGCGAAGCTGCACAACATCGATATGGATTGCCAAATCAAGGACGTTCCCAAACTCGATGCAGCGAAATCACTATGTTTCTACAGGATTCTTCAGGAATCGCTTCAAAACGTCGCAAAACATAGCCGTGCCACTAGCGTAATGGTTGAATTACGACGCAAGGGCAACGAATTGATCTTGAGGATCGTCGATGACGGCATTGGCTTCGATCCTGAAAAAGTACGCTTTGCGTCTGGCCTCGGCCTGGTCAGCATTCGAGAGAGGTTGAATTTGATCGGCGGGCGGCTGGAACTCACCTCGGGAGAAGGCCGCGGGACCTGCCTGGTCGCGACAGTAGCAATCGCCAATTGACTCAATACAACAAGAATCCCCTCAGCCGGAACACACCGAAATCCACCCGAACTCCAATATTTTGGGGGTTTTAACGGGTATCGCCTATATATTAGAGAAATCACTGGTGTATATTTATTTCGCAAGTTATTGCTTGGATTCGACGTTGCCACTGTTAGTGTCTGGAGCGTTCGTAATGGAAAGTCGCCATCGCGCCAAGGTTGTTATTGCAGACGATCATCGATTGGTTGCCGAAGCTTGCAAGAGCCTTCTCGAACCTGAATTCCAGGTTGTTGGAATTGTCTCCGACGGACGCGCCCTGGTGGCGGCCGTAGGGGAGTTACGACCGGACGTGGTGATTTTGGACATCGCAATGCCGGAACTGAACGGCCTTGATGCGGGCGAGCAGATCAAGCAGAAGAACCATGCAGTCAAGCTTGTATTTATGACCATGTCGATGGGGCCGGAGATCGCCGCAGAGGCTTTTCGGCGTGGCGCATCAGGCTACGTGCTTAAGCACTGCAACGCTGAAGAGTTGGTTCTAGCGGTGCGCCGCGTCCTGCGCGGGGAGTCTTATCTTTCTCCGCTGATCACCAAGGAGACCGTTGAGTTCCTTCTCCGGTCAGGCGCGGTCTATGCGGAAGAAAAGCATATTTCCGGACGCCAAAGCGAAGTCCTCCAACTGCTTGCAGAGGGCAAGTCGATGAAAGAGGTCGCCTACATCCTTGGACTCAAGCCCGGCACGGTCGCTTTCCATAAATACAAGATCATGGACTCCCTGGGCATCCGGAGCAACGCTGGGCTCATCGAGTATGCCATCAAGCATCACCTGGTCTCTCAGTAGGCGGCTATCTGTTTGACCGGGATGTACCACTAATTTAGATAGTATCTTCCGCCGCATCGGGCTCCTAAGATGTTCTACGGATACGGTCAGATCGATCGTAGTTCCATGGAGTCTACCGTGAGCGAGCGGCTTCGAGTGCTATTGGCCGATGATAATCCAGCAATTCTGGAAGTCGTAAAGGATATGCTCCAAAAGGACTTCCAGATTGTGGGCATGCTTGAACAGGCAAGCATGGTCCTGCTTGAGGTTCCCAAACTCAATCCGGATGTCCTGGTTCTCGACATTTCAATGGGCGATATGAACGGGCTCGAGGTCACGCGCCGCTTAAAGGAGGACAATTGCGCCTCAAAGATCATTCTCTTAACGGTCCACGAGGAACTGGAATTTATTCGGGCGGCGTTTGATGCTGGCGCTTCCGGCTACGTGTTCAAATCTCGCATGAATACAGACCTCCGCACAGCGATAAACACTGTGCATGCTGGGCGGGTCTTTATCCCGAGAGCACCCATCCCCCAGTAGAACCTGGACTCGACAAACCCTCAAAACAACGAGGGTTTTTGAATTTAGCGTCAACTGCCAAATCTAATAGTTCCGACGCGTGGGATGTAGCAGCTTCTTGGTTTCGAGGCCATAGATGCATTACGAGATGTCTCAGGAAGCGCTGATTCGGTTAGCAACAAGAATGCTGATCGGTTTCGCGCTCGCGCTGGCATTTTGGCTGTGAGGCACTTTGAAGCCGGTATGGGCCCCCGGTTGGGAATAACCCCTTGGAGGTGATTGGCCCAGTGAATAACGCAAGCAGTCTGGATTGATTTCGTTCGTGCGGGACGACCGACGAATATGATTAACCTTCTTCTCCAACTTGTCCTCAAAGTTTCGCTGATTGTCTTCATGGTCGGAAACCTGCTCGCGATGGGGCTGCAGCTCCGCGTGTCGGATGCGAGCGCACCTCTCAAGAGTGCCCGATTTGTTTTCACCACCCTAGTTGCCAGTTTCGTGTTCAGCCCTGCGCTGGCATATCTGTTGACCCTCGTTGTTCCCATGGAGCGCCCCTACGCTATCGGATTACTGCTGCTCGGCTTGGCACCCTCGGCGCCATTCTTGCCGTTGGTCGTGAAGAACGCACGTGGAGATCTTGCTGCGGCCGCAGGCCTGATGCTCCTGGCGTCGGTGGGAACAATCGTCGTGATGCCGTTGAGCGTTCCATTGCTCGCTCCTGGTATGTCTGCGAGCGCATGGAGTATTGCAAAGCCTCTGGTGTCAATGATTCTCCTGCCCTTGGCGCTCGGGTTGGCCGTGAAGTATCGCTGGCCGAATACCGCAGATTGGCTCTATCGATACGTCAAAGCCATCACTGGAATCGGGACGATCGTCTTCCTCGTGGTTGTTATGGTCCTAAACTTCAGCAGCTTTATAGGGGCAATTGGTAGCCGGGCATTCCTTACCCAGTTCTTGTTCGTGCCCGGCTTGACCGTAGGCGGGTACCTGATCGCGGCGGGCATGCCTGAGACGCAGAGGTCCGTGATGAGCCTGGGAATGTGCACACGAAATATTGGAGCGGCCGCAGCCATTGTGGGAACAAACGGCGACCAGAAGATCATGGTGATGCAGGTGATCACAACCCTCGCGACGGTTGCCGTCTCGTTCGGTGCGGCGGCTTGGTTTGCTCGATCGGCTGGCAGAAGTCGGCGTGGCTCGACGCCC
>WSSedB1CaDRAFT_10000939_pt1 | contig 11788 bp, 9 predicted proteins | sample WetSurSB1Cattail_FD_9460 | JGI IMG/M metagenome (IMG submission 9460)
CAAGAAACACATTGATAATATTATTACGTTTTTGAAACACCGCATTACCAATGCATTTGCAGAAGGTACAAACAGTGTTATTCAGCATATAAAATCATCTGCACGCGGCTTCAGGAACTTTGAGAACTACAGAATAGCCATACTTTTTTTCTGTGGCGGACTTAATTTGCACCCACAAGAAAGCCGGTAGAGCCAAAATTATAGAGAGAGTTTTTTGTATTTAAATCTACTATAATCTTTTGATTTTTTGTCATTTTTTACGTGTTACCAAATGATATGCAATATTACTCTTCACTTTTTATTCCTCAATTTCATACTGTTAAATTTATTAATTACGAAATTTTATTTACACTTCATTTTTTTCGCTTCAAGAATGATATGATGAAAAAACTTACCCCCATCATCGTATTTATGTGATACAATTAATTTTTCATTCTTTAACATATTTTACTACTGTTTTTCCAGTAAGCAAGAACCTAACCTGTAATTCCGGTTACGAAGCGATTGGCGCGGTTTATACGTAGAGAGCGCAGCGATTAGCACAAAATGTGACAAAGGAATTATCAGGTTGAAGAAGTTGCCAGCTTATCTGTCACTCTACCTTGAGCTCTGCATAAATTTTTTCGATATATTCAACATGGGCGTTAAGATGATTATTGTAGATTTGGAGCCATTTATTAATTGTTACCTTTTCAGCTTTTCCATTAATCGTTCTAATATAATAATTTTCTTCCCTGGAGCGTTCATCTTCTTCTTTGATAAAATCATATGCTAATTCTCTGATTCCGCCGAACAGTTTCAAATACTTGTTCATGTCTTCGTTTTTTCTTCTTAAATTTTTAGTCCAGTCCTCTTCATTCATTACATAACATTCGGAAGCAGGTTGAGCAATTATCGATTTTAAGCGAATAAAAGCATTGATTTCGCTATCCACTAAATGAATTATGTGTTCTTTAATTGTCCAATCATCAGCATGTTCAGGCATCTTATCCAGCAAAGATTCATCTATGCCGGCAATTAAATTATTAATAATACTTACACCATTTTTATACATTTCCAATAACGGACTATTCATGTTGACCTCATTTTAAGAAAATAGAATACATATCTTATTTTGCAATGATTTTTGTGATTATAATAAGAAACACAGCTTATGAACAGTACTTCATAAATTTTTCTTCTTTTCCAATTGGGATATTTATGCTGCTAAAGAAAACATGACTACCATCCGGCGATGGTAAAGGCAATATTTGTCCGCTTTACTATCCTTCTACTGTAATGTTTATAGTATCTATATCTAATCCAGACATTGCTTCAAAATACTTTTCCAACTCTATATTCTTATTCCATTTATCTGCAGGATATGAACCATACCTTTTTTTTACGTCATCCATACGTTTTATTATACTTGTTGAATGATCCGGTAATGCAATACTGTCACACAATTGTATTAATCGGTCATAATCATCATATTCATAATTCTTTAGAAGTGTATTAATCTTTTCATACCTGTCATCTGTTATATCTTTTTTACCTATTATAATCTAAAATATTTTTTATTGAAAATGAATGTGTTATGCATATTTTTGCTGCTTCATCATATCCTGATTTCATTAGAAAATCGTATCCATCGATAACATGAGCAATATAAGTAACTCCTTCCTGCCGACCTATGTCATGAAGCAGTCCTAAAATGTATGCTTTGTCAGGATTCATATCTCTGCAGCAACTGGAAATTTTATATGCACATTTGGCAACTATTATTGAATGAGATTTCCATTGTCCAGGATTTTTTTTATATCCGCTCTCTAAAATCCTCATTGCTTCTACTTTTGTTGGCAGCATTTTTTTCCCTATCTCCCAGTTATTGTAAATGCTATTCAGGTTCTTTACCAGCCATGCAAGGCTTTCTGGCATCACCCTTGCAGATACCGGAGTCCGCGGAATTTTTATTGTATTCCATTCATGCTCTATGCGCACTATATTAGCCGGAGATTTCAACGGCTATGCTGAAAAAGTATCCGGTTTTTCAGTTGCTGTTTATATGCATCATTTGATACCTGAGCCGCAGTTCAGACGGCGTAATTCCCATCTGCGCTTTGAACTGTCGCAGAAACTGACGGAGAGAACCGAATCCGCAGTCGACTGCAATCTTCTCTACGGTGTCCCGTGTCTCCTCCAGCCTGCATATTGCCATCTGTATTCTTTTTTTTAATATAAAATTTCCTATAGAAATCCCCGTACCCTCTTTGAATTTTCTGCCGACATAATCGGCATTCATCGAAAGCTCCGAAGCGATTGTCTTCACGGAGAGATCAGGGACAACGAGATGCAGCGATACTTTCTTTATGACCTGATAGGTAATATCCGAATACTTTACAAAATTCCCTGTTTTTTCCGCAAGTGTCGCTTCCGTTAAGTTTACAAGTAATAGTTTGAAAAGCAGCTGATATTTTACACTGCTGCAGGGAGATGAACGTTCCTGTTCGTACAGGAGCGTATGGAAAGCCTGCTGAAACGTCTGCGAATTCGGTATAGTAAAATTTAAGGGCAGTACTATTTTACAGGATGAAATGTTTCCGTCTGTCGTAAGTCCCGTTTCGGTATTTTCAACAGACAGCAGCGGAGGGGAGGCACTTCCGAAATGAATCCAAAAATAGGAAACGCTTTCCCTTATTTTCTGCTTTCCGTAATGTATAATGCCGGCAGGAAGTATCGCGATTTTTCCGGGGGCTATTTCAAGTATCTGGTTTTCGACGATAATTTCGGCCTTTCCCTTCTGCCCGATGATAAGGACCGAACTGGATAAATTCCGCCTGGGATGGATCCAGCCCGGTGACAAAACAGCGTTGCCGCAATTATGCGCATATATCTGATTGAAATCCGTAAAAACAACGTTCATAGCAGAATATAATCACAGAATACGGAACGTTTTTCGACTGTGAATATCCTCCCTCTGCCGCCCGATTAATACTCCCGCCGCACGAATGTACCATTTTCACCCTTTTATGGCTCCGATCATGACTCCCTTTGCGAAATACTTCTATAAACGGATAAAAACAGAGAATGGGGACGGTTGAAATAATCATGACCGCATATTTTACCTGATCTGCGGAACTTTGCGCGTACCCGCCCTGCACACCTCCGTTTCCATTCGCAAAGGCTTCGTTCAAAATAAGGATACGGCGGAGGACAATCTGCAGCGGATCATTTTTATTATCGCTGTTGAAAATCAATGCGTTGAAGAAATCGTTCCAGTGAAAGACCGCATAGTACAGAATCAACACGGAAACTACAGCCTTTGAAAGAGGCATGACGATCTGGAGGAAGAACCGGAAATGGGAACAGCCGTCGATAACGGCGGATTCGTACAACTCGTTCGGAATATTTTCCACGAATGTCCGGGCAATAATAAGATTGTAGGTATTAACAGCAACCATGATAATAAGGATGGTTTTTGTATTAATAAGATGCAGCGCATTGACCGTCATATACAGGGGAATCAGCCCGCCGCCGAAGAACATGGTAAAAACAAAATAAAACATAACAATATTGCGTGCTTTAAATTCATGCTGGGAGAGTGCGTAGGCGGCAGGCATGGTAACTGCAATATTTAAAGCCGTACCGGCGGCGACATACAGGATCGTGTTGAAGTAGCCCTTCCATATACGGGCATCGTGGAATACCTGTTCATATCCGTACCATCTGATATCCTTCGGCCAGAAATGGACTTTACCGATATTTACAAGGTTTGAATTACTTACGGATGCAATGATGATGAACCAGAGCGGGTATGCTATGATTATAAATACAAGAACCGTAATAAGATACATAAAAAACACGAAAACTGAGTCACCTGTTAAAATTTTTTTGTTTTTCATTTTTTTCCTTTTACATTAATCCGCATCCTGAATATTTCTTAGCCTGCCGGTTTGTAAAAATAAGAAATACGAAATTCACAACAGTATTGAACAAGCCGACTGCAGAACCGAAACTGAATTGCGCAGAACGAATACCGACGGTGTACACATATGTCGAAATAACCTGCGAAACACCTCTGTTCAGGGAATTCTGCATAAGATAAATCTTATCGAATCCGACGTTCAGAATACCGCCCATACTCAGAATGAACAGTATCATAATGGTAGGAAGGATAGCCGGAAGTTCAATATGAATGATTGTCTGAAATTTATTCGCCCCGTCTACTTTTGCTGCGTCATACAGTTCAAGGTCAACAGATGAAAGGGCGGCAAGATAAATAATGCTGTTCCAGCCTATGCTCTGCCATACTCCGGACCAGATATATACAGGAACGAACGCCTTCGGGTCACCCAGAAGATTCATATTTCGCGGAACAAGGTGTACCGCTTTTAAGAAATTGCCGATAACTCCGCTGCCGTTTGCCAGTAAAACATTAAGCATGGAAACAAGCACAACGACTGATATAAAATACGGAATATATACGGTTGTCTGTACGATTTTTTTCCAATACCTGTTTTTAATCTGATTTAAAACCATTGCCAGAATAATGGGCGCCGGAAATCCGATAATAATACTCAGGGAAGCGATTTTAAATGTATTGACAAGCGTCGTCATGAACATGGGACTGTCAAAATACTGTTTAAAATACTTGAGGCCGGCCCATTTTCCGCCTGTTATCCCGGTGGAAAAACTGTAATCACGAAATGCCAGCTGTATACCATACATCGGGACATAGCAAAAAATAAATATGTAAATTATTCCGGGAGCCAGCATTACCCACAGCGGCCATGTGCTTTTTAAATAATTCCGGCGTTTTACTGTCATATACACTCCTGTAAAAACTCTGCGTCAGCGGTACGTATTGAATGAAGCCTGGCGGATTTTCAGAATTTTCTGAAGACCTGCATCGTCAACGGATTTAACATACGATTCCCAATCCGCATCAATATCCGACCGGCCGGTAAGCCATAAAGCCCAGTAGTTGTCAATAATATTGGTAACATTGGCCTGCATAACGGCCATAGTGTTTATATCTTCCGCAGAATATTTCATAAACTGCTGCGGATAATAATCGCCGTCGGAACTGTCCGTCCTGAGTTTTCCAAGTACGGATGCATACACTTTCCGTTCGTTCAGGGCGTTCGTCATATCCGGAGCCATATCGATTCTTGCTGCCTGTCTGATATACATTGGGCCGTTATCGGCAAACGTGCTCGTCCATTTCCACGTCCCCGGATCAGTGTCAGGATTAAGCGGTTTTTCAACTTTAAAATAATTATCACCGGCTTTGGAAATGCAGCCGTCTGAAATTCCTCCGAACAGCACTTCCACACTGACGGTGGGATCATAAAATTTATTTATAAAGCGCATCGCGGCGTCTTTATGCTCACACCGGGCACTCATGCAGATTCTGTCCGGACTCATATTAAGTCCCGTATAATCGTTTATCCATCGTGTATCGTACGTTCCGGCAGGCACTCCTATGTCGTAAGCGAGTGGCGGAACAGGTTTATACTGAGAATACAGTTTTGAGCCGAATTTATCGGTTTCTTCCCATCCGAACACACAACCGACGACAGCGTTCCCTTTTTCGTCCCCGCGCGAAAGTGATTGAAAGGCTGAATAGTCGTTGGTAATTGCATTCTGATTGATTAAGCCTTCTTTATATAAACCGGCAAGATATTTCATAAACAGTTTATAACGGGGATCTACAGCGTAATTCTTTACGACACCGTTTTCAGCAAAATAGGCATCCGGCGCCCAGTTTGTAAGTTGAATTCCCATGGAGCCGAGCAGTACGGGAAGTCCGTATGCGGCTCCGAACCAGCCGTTGAAATCAAGCGGAATTTCATCGTCAGGAGTTCCGTTGCCGTTGCAGTCATTTCTTTTAAACGCTTCAAGAACCGTTTTCAGTTCTGAAAGAGTTGCCGGCATTTTCAGATGCAGTTTATCAAGCCACTCCTGATTAATGAACATAACAGTATTCGTCGAAGGCCATTTCCCCTGAAACTTCGGCAGCGCGTATATTTTCCCGTCAAGTGTCCGGGCAAGGACCCGGGTATCCGGTTCATCAGCAAACATTTCTTTTACATTTGGCGCATCTTTGTCTATCAGTTCCGTAAGATCCTGAAAAAGACCAGCATACATGACATAATCCGAACTCGCTGTTGCGTTGATTAAAATATCGGGTATATCACCTGAAGCAAATCTCGTGGATTTCGTCTGGTTCCAGTCCGTATACACCTGTTCCCATGTAATATCGACGCCCGCTTCGTCTTCAATTTCTTTAAGCCATTTCATGTCATGTACGCTTTTCGTAAGCGGATGTGAAACAAAAAGCCCGGTAAGTTTTATCTTTCCTCCTGATGCAGAAGAAGATTTTCGGTCATGTGAGCATCCGGTAAAAAACAGTACAAAACAAACAATCAGAAAACCATTCAGTACCGCAGTTTTTTTTACTCTCATATTTCCTCCTGTGAAATATCGATAACGGTGATGCAGTTCAGACAGAAATCTGTACCGATATCTGCATATCATTATCCGTCTGCCCTGCTGACTGCGGTAGTGTAGAAAACACGGTTCTTTATGTCGGATTCCGACCTGTATGATTTGTTTAGCTGATTGTTACCTTTTACAGTTGTTATTACTTTACTTTATATTAAAGAACATAATCGGAGGATACATGAAAGACGTACTCAACGTCCCCGCCGCACGGATAAAAACGGCTGCAGTACTGGCATTACTGCTCAATGCTTCCATTTCATATGCAGAACAGTTACTCTGCAGTCCTGTTGCTGTTTATCGCGATGACAAAAGCCCCATAGTCTATTATCTGCAGAAAAAAGACAGCGGAAAAAATTCCCACGACCTGCTGGTAATTCTCCAGGGGTCTGACTGCAACAGTGTACGAAATGTAAAAGCTGTTAATAAGTTAAAAAAAATATATGATCCGGCGGATTTGCTCACCGTAGAAAAATACGGTGTGACAGCGGATCTGCCGTACAGTAATGAAACGGAAAGAAAAGACTGCCCTCCGGGCTATATTGAACACGATAACCCCGAACAGCGGGCGGATGACATTGACAGAGTTATTACATGCCTGCGGACAAACTATAACTATGCAGGAATAATAGTCACAGGCGGCAGCGAGGGAGCTGTCGTTGCATTATTGCTGGCTTCAAAAGTAAATTACGTGACTGCTACCGTTGCATTCGGAGGGGGTGGCCGAAGCTTTAAAGATGACGTAATTCACAGTATGAAATATACCTATAAAGATAAGGATGAACTGGATAAAAACATAGAGGGCTTTTCCCAGTTCTGCGATTATGTCGTATCAGGTGAACCTTTTCCGATAGACATGAGCAATCACGGTTATTCGTGGTGGAAAATAATGTTGAGCCGTGATCTGGAAAAAATACTTGCGGCAATTCAGACACCGGTGCTGATTATGGAAGGTTCGGAAGACACCAGTTCATCGCCTGAAAAGACCCGGGAAATGTACAACGATCTGGTAAAGCAGGGAAAGAAAAACATAGACTTCCGCTGGTATGAGGGATACAACCATTCGTTAAACCTGTCGGTGCCGGACAACTCATCCGACAGGGTAATACAAGATGTACAAAAATGGCTGTCCGGTAAAACCTGACAAAAAAACAGGACAGAAAATTTCTTCTGTCCTGTTTTCCGTATCAATTATTGAATTTTGAAATTATAGATTATGGCTGTATTTGTATTTGAAATCTGTGCATCATTACCGCTCATGTCGGTAAACGCTACTGTAACAGAATCTCCTGATGCAAACGTTCCGCCGTTGCGGGAAATAGTGACATCTACACCGGTACCTGCTGCATTGTATTTGCCTGTAACTGTAATAGTGTTGTCATTAAATGTGTGGCTGACATCCATTCCTTTAATTGCTTCGCCCGTAACGTTTGTTACAGTGAAAGTAACCGTACTGCTTGCATTAGCACTGCTCAAACTGTATGAACCGCCAGTTGAATCTGCCGTAACTCCTGCTGAACTGCATAAGAACACAGGGTGTACCGCATCAGACACTGCGACTACAGTCGAGCTGTAACACAAATTGTTTGCTGCTCCAAACAATACATAAGAAACTGTGTGGTCTCCGTAATTATAATCTGCAGCAGTCTGCGGCATTACTACCGTAACAGCTTCCTTACGTACATATTCCAGCGGTGAAACAGACACTGATGTTCCTGTATCGGTCCATCCGGACAAAACTCCCGCCGCATTGTACGTTTTCTTCATAACAGAATACGTTGTACTGCTGCCGCTTTCATCAAGCGCAAACGGAATAAAACTGAACGTCAGGGCTGTTGAGGAATCGATTTTAGTTGTATCGTTCCCGAGTGAAAGCGTGCCTGCAGTTTTTTCAGTCGCATCAACGCTGTCGGTTTTTACAGTTACCTTAAAATACGCGTTACCGTTGTACACGCTTGTAAGCAGGGCACCGTCGGCATCATAGACACAGACATATACTGAACCGGTAAAATCAAGCACGGCATCAGGAGTAATTGTCATTTTCTTTGAAGAAATTGTACATACAGCCGGTATATAGGTACCGTTGGTTTTCTGAACTTTTACTTCATCAGTGTAACTCTTACTTGTATCGACGCCGGAAGATGTTGTAAGAATTGCACTATACCCGGTCACAGGCTGGTCAAATTCAAGAACAACGGCTTCATTGGCTGCAATTTTTGCAGTTGTTGCATAATTACTTCCGGTCTTAACCATGGGATTCGTAACAGTGAACGTAATATATCCCGGTTCTGCTGAGTCATAAATATGTTCTTCGTATCCCGCTGTACCAAACGTCTTGTTTACCGTCGTAAATTCTGTTGTTGAATCAGATGTAACTTCAAGCGACATATGGTATGTTCCTGCGGCAAGATCGTCAGACGGCGTAATTGTTACAGTCGTACCGGACACAGATGCTGAAACAGGCAGTGCGTTTTCTGTAATAACCGCTTCGCCGGCTTTATACAGCTCCGCATTTACAACAGATCCTGTCGCAAAAGCTTTGTCGAATGTAAGCGTAACCGCCGTGCCGGGAGCTATTGAACTGGTAACTGAATCATCCGTATCGTTGATTGCACTTGTAACCGTATACAGATTCGATGATGAAATCCGGTATTCGGGATATGCAAAATATGCGTCAAGTTTCCAGGTTGAGCTGCCGAATGCACATGTTGACGTATCTCCGTTTGAAGATTCAACAGTTCCCCATACCTGTAAATCTGCAGAAGCAGAATTTACCGCATCACCGAACGGAATGTAAAGAACTTTATCTTTTGTTTTTACGGAGACGAGGGACCTGCCGCTGTATGTATCCGCAGTACCCATGTACACAGCCGCTGAGGCAATCGTATCGTTGAACGTAAGCGCCAGATACTGTGAAGCTGTCACTGCTACCGCACTTCGTGCTGCGCTCACAGATACAGTAGATGCATCGGTCGGGACAGCGGAAGAATCGATAATGCTGACGCTCTGTACTCCGAAAGAAAGGAAGTTTACATCATATACTGTCTGTTCAAACGATGTACTGCCGTCCGATGCTTCGCCCGTCAGGACAACGGCTTTTATTGCACTGTCAAACTTGCCGTTTGCAGCTGTAATAGTCGCTGTTGTTCTTCCTGTATCCCATGTAACTGCTGCTGCAGCAGAAACTTTGTTTGCATCAACAATAGTACTTGATGAATAAAACACCGGGGAAAGACTTGCCATTGCCCGGTCAAATGTAAATGTAAGCGGTGTTTTTACGGAAAGAGGTGCCGCAACTGTAGATTCACCCGCATTCGTTGAAGAAATTTTAATAGTTGAATCAAAATTTACTTCGTACAACGACTGTTCAAACGTCGTACATCCGTCCGATGCTTCGCCCGTCAGAACAATATATTTTATTGCACTGTCGAACTTGCCGCTTGCAGCTGTAATCGTCGCTGTTGTTTTTTCCGTATTCCATGTAACTGCTGCAGCAGCAGAAACTTTGTTTGCATCAACAATAGTACTTGATGAATAAAACACCGGGGAAAGACTTGCCATTGCCCGGTCAAATGTAAATGTAAGCGAACCGGTAAGAGAGAGCGGGGTGTTTGTCGTTTCTGCCCCGACGTTATTGCTTGTCACTATAATCTTTGTAGGCTGGGCATAGAGAATGGCATTACCGACAGCGAATGGTGTTTTTGTTGACTGTCCGTCGATAATAAGATTTGACTCAGATGCATGGTCACCGTCAAGCCACGCTGCTTTTGATGTTGAGAAATAATACGTTGTTCCGTCAACTGCATAATTAAATCCGGGAACAATAAGAACCAAATCAGTTGCAGCCGGAAGTTTTTCAACAGAAAAAGTTCCGTCGGCAGCCGTAGTTACTGTTCCGTACAAGTTATCATCAACAGCTCCGCCCGTATATCCCTGTACCTGGACTGTCATTCCTGCCGGAGCCGATATAACAGTTTTGTCTCCCGATGTTCCAAAAGCAACCGGGCAAAGTTTGAACGTTCCCGTTACAGAACAGGTAAGCGGAGCCAGCTTAGCCACACTTGCAGACACACTGTATGTATAAGCAACTTTACTCATGCCGGATGCGAGGCTGCTGATTGAACTGCTCAGATCAGTCAGCGAAACTGCTTCCGCACCATTTTCTGATGTTGTAGTCCCAGAACTTTCAATAGTCAAGGTCTGCAGATTATTAAGCTGATCACTGTATTCTTTCAGTACTTCGATAAGTGCACTGGAAACAGCCGCTTCATTATACGGATCATCATCAACATACTCATGCGCATTAACCCAGATACCGTTAACTGTCGTAGAAGCATAATTTTCCCTTGTGACGACTGCAGTATATCCATCTCCTGATTTTGCTCCGGCCGTGGACGAATAATTCGGTGTAACGCCTTTTATAACCCACACACCGTTGGAATCCGTCGTTACCGGCGTATATCCGCCCATGGAAACAACAGCTCCTGAAACCGGTGTGACAACAGAAGTACCTTTTTCAAGTACAACGCCCGAAACAATACCTGTTACACCGTCTGCGGCAGCAGCCGTAGACGTATCCGATGAAGGATCTGTGGTATTTTGACAGCCTGTTGCTGTAAAAAATATACCGGCAGCTGCCAGTATACACAGAGAAAGTCTTTTCATGATAATATCTCCCTTGAACATTATAAAATCATCAACAATTATGTTGATTTTTTTTTACACGAAAAAAAACTGAGGTATACATAATAGAGATTTAAAAAGATGATTTACTTTAGACTAAAACCGCATAAAATAGCATAAAATACATTTTATATATTCCCTCTTCACTATAAGTTTAATATCATTATCAGCAGAATGTCAATATTCTTAAAGCCTTTCTACACTTTTTTTATCAGATTTACTGCAAAAAAGAGCTGCCCGGAAAAGTTTGCTGTCAGCCTCCTGATAATAAGATTACAATACCCTTAATTATATATCATTTTTCCGGAAAAACAACTTTTTGAGAAAAAAAAATCCGGCAGTGCGCACACTTTGCTCACTGCCGGATTTTCTTAACGTTCTCACCGTTCTCGCCGTTCTCGCCGTTCGCTGCGCTCACTACCGGTTTTTTTAACGCTCGCTGACGCTCTCTAAAAACCGTATGGTCTGCTGAGAAAAATACTTATATATTGTTGGAAAAAAGACAAGGGGTAAACAGATTTAAACAAAAAAAGCCCGGCAGCAACCTACTTTCCCGCCAAAAGGCAGTATCATCGGCGTAAGAGAGCTTGACTTCCGTGTTCGGAATGGGAACGGGTATAAC
>WSSedB1CaDRAFT_10000940_pt1 | contig 11781 bp, 12 predicted proteins | sample WetSurSB1Cattail_FD_9460 | JGI IMG/M metagenome (IMG submission 9460)
ATCTCTTGTACAGTGCCGGTAATGCCTCCGACGGTTACAAAGTCAGTCACCTTGAACGGCCGCAATACAATCAGGAAGATGCCTGCTGCCAGATTGGCAAGCAGGCCGCTCCAGGCTGCGCCTATGGCGATGGCGACACCAGCCACCAAGGCGGCAAAGGTGGTCGTCTGAACTCCAAAGTAGCCAAGGATGGCAACCACCAATATGATATTGAGTGTCACGGCGACGAAGTTGCCAATGTACCGTATCAGGCTGGGATCAAGCTTTTGCTTCTCAAAGGCCTGTTGCATCAGGCGTCCAACCAGACCGATTAGCCAGCGGCCCACAATCCAGAAAATAATTGCGGCGACAATCTTGGTGCCAATAGCGGTTGCGTAGGTTATGGCAAGCTGCTGATACTGACTTACGTTTTCCATCGGCAGACCTCCCTGATTTCGATGCGCCAGCATCAACCCTGGCGCTCTGAGTATCTAATGAAGCGGCAACCTTTTAAGCGTTTCATGAATATACATATCAGGCATACTATAGTTTAGACGTTATCTCGGATCTGTCAAAAAAGATCACATGTAAAAATTTGATTTTATCTTGCGTTTCAAGTGGGCTTTGCGCAAAACTGGAAAGCAGAATACCAACATAACCTCGGGAGAAGCTCCATGACGGAACGTAGAGATTTTGATGCCGCAGCAGCAGATTGGGATGAAAAACCGCGCCGGGTCAAGCTGGCGCGGGAAATTGCCAATGCCATATCAGCGGCGCTGCCGCTCGCAAAAGCATGGGATGCCATGGATTTCGGCTGCGGAACCGGCCTGGTGACATTGAATCTGGCGCCCCACCTGGGCAGCATCATCGGCATTGACAGTTCACTAAAAATGGTCGAGCGTCTCAACGCCAAGGTCAGCGAACAGAACTGCACTAACGCCAGAGGGAACCGGCTTAATCTGGAGCAGGGCGAACTGCCCGGAGGGCGTTATCATTTAATCACCAGCGCCATGACCATGCACCATATCCCGGAAATCGTCCCGCTGCTGACAGCGTTTCGCAAGCTGCTGCATCCCGGCGGCCGGGTCGCCTTGGCCGACCTGGAGGCCGAGGACGGCAGCTTCCACGACAATCCCACAGGTGTGTTTCACCACGGCTTCAGCCATGAACGGTTCACGCAATTGCTCAGCCAGTCTGGTTTTACGGATATAAGCATCACAACCGTTACGAAAGTGTCCAAGGGAGAACGCAACTACCCGGTGTTTCTGGCAACCGCGACTGCTTCCTGACATGGCAACGAGTTCTCCGCAAAAGCTCTTGGCACGGGCACGTTTTCTGGCGCTATTCACCATCTTCTACAACATCGTCGAAGGCCTGGTTTCGGTCTGGATGGGTGCCAGCGACGAAACTCTGGCATTGTTCGGCTTTGGCGTGGATTCTTTTATTGAGGTTATCTCGGCAATCGGTGTCTGGCACATGCTGAACAGGATCAGGGACAATGCCGGCGAAACCCGCGATGAATTCGAGCAACGGGCGTTGCGAATTACTGGCGGGGCATTTTATACGCTGACCGGCGGCCTGGCGCTGACGGCTGCAATACATCTCTACCAGCGGCACAAGCCGGAAACGACGCTGTGGGGTGTGGTCATCTCGTTGGTATCGATCTCCTTCATGTGGTACCTGATCAACCAAAAGACAAAGGTAGGCAAAGCACTCAACTCTCCTGCCATCCTGGCCGATGCAGCCTGTTCCCGTGCCTGCGTCGCCCTGTCGCTGGTGTTGTTGATCACGAGCGCCGGGTATGAGTTGACCGGCATCGCGAGCCTGGATGCAATCGGCGCCCTTCTGATCGCCTGGCTGTCATGGCGCGAAGGCAAAGAGGCGCTGGCAAAAGCCAGGGGGCTATCCTGCTCGTGCGGCTGCAACGGCGCTCCGTAAAGCCGCCGACTTGACGTGGCGGCAAATCCGTTCTATACACATTCTCTATGCAACAACTCGCCCAGACATTCAAATGCCTTTCCGATCCGATCCGCCTGCGCATACTCGTCCTGCTCCAGACAGAGGGAGAGCTGTGTGTCTGCGACCTGATGGCAGTGCTGAAACTGCCCCAATCCACGATCTCGCGCCACCTCGCCTATCTCAAGCGCTGCGGCTGGCTGGACGACAGACGCAATGGCGTTTGGATGTACTACACTATCAGCCGGACCATAGGCCTGCTCTCCACGGATCTGCTTGACCTGCTGAAACGTCATGCCTCGGGAAGCAGCGTTGTATCCGAAGACCGGTACAGCCTGGCGAAATTCCAGGTCCAGAAGCAGACCACCCCCAGCTGCACAACGAGCTGATCCAAAACAATTTTAATTTTTTTGCTTGAATACATCGGCAACATCCTGGCCGCGCTGCTGGCAACTTTTATGAACAGATCATTCAGACAACATGGCGGAAAAAACGCTTAAATAACCAACATCAAATGACCCCTCCATTTCATTAAACATTATATCCAATGCCGAATCCTTATCCAAGGCATCTCGATATGATCTGTTGGTGGTCAATGCACTATAAACATCTGCTATAGCAACAATTTTGGAACTTTCAGTAATATCGTTACCATTCAATCCTTCAGGATACCCCTTGCCATTCATCTTCTCATGATGACTCTTCACTATATCCAGCGATATTGGGCTGAAAGCATCAATCATTTTGAGTAAGTCATACCCATATTCGCAATGTTTCTTAAGCTCCTGAAATTCAGCCGCTGTCAGTTTAGCCGGTTTTTCCAACAGTTCCACAGGTATATATTTTTTGCCATAATCGTGAAAGACTGATCCCACTCCAATATCTATGAGGTCGTCTTCATTGAGTTCAAAAATACTGGAATGAAGAGCAATGGAATATAAGCTTACTTGAATTGAATGTACATATGTATAGTTGCTATGCTTAACTAATCCACCCAAGGTTTCCATTAACACGGAAGCACTTAATTTTTCATTCAGAATATACCTGACAAGCTGTCTACACCGGCCCATGTTCTGCTGAATGCTACTAGGATGAGAATCAAACAATTCATTTACATAATTCACTGAAGTCTTACATAAAATTTCTTGTCGTTTTTTTACGGTTAAGTTAACATCGTTTAAATATTTAGACAGATTAGATTCAACATACTTATTATAATCAGACAACTCACCTGAATAAATATATAACTCATCTACCTTACTCTCGATCAATCTTTCTTTGTCTTTTTCTGTAAACGACAAACCTCGTGCTTTGTATAACACGTAATGACCTGCGTGCTTTATAAACAAAGCCACACCAGGCAGTGTTTGTGGCAACAGGGTATCAAGACTAATGGCTTTATAAATTTCACTTTTCATCTTGCTTTCTTCGCATTCCAAATACCGCCTTTATTAGCTCCACCCAACCAAAACAAATCTTCCAGCACGAATATTTTTTATTTTAAATTCTACAAATGGGTTCTAATCGGTTATAACGCAATACAGGCATTTAATCGAAATTTTTTTTATGACACAAAAATATGGAGGGAAGAGGGAAAAAACAAGGAAACCGCCCTCACCGAGAGACCTGCCTACGAATAAGGCCGGACAACGTCTCGTGTAAACTGCTTTCAGGTCACGAAAATCTGTGCATTACAGCATAACTATGATTATCCAAAACGGATTTCACCATTATGCTACATATTTTTGGATTTTGTTCGTGTATTTAGTGCTTTTCGTGGACAACCTGATTATGACGCCGTGCTTTACTGGAAGAAGGCATGAACGGTATTTTCGGAGATACCGATGCCGAGTATGCCCTGAGGATGTCCTTATGAAAATACAGAAACTGACCATCGAGAACCGCGCCAAGGTCTACGCGCTGTTGCAGTGCGCTTTTCCAGGCAGTAACCACGAAGCCGGGCTGGTGCGGAAGCTACACGAGAACTGCAAACCAGTCCACGAATGGGTTTGCATTCATACCGGCAAGGCCATCGCTTACATCGCCTTTACCCATGCCTATCATGGCAAAGACATCTGCGGATTGCACCTGGCACCCATGGCCGTGGCGCCAGAATTTCAAAAGCAGGGGGTGGGCGCTGAACTGCTCAGATTTGCCTTGAGGCAGGAAACGATCAAAAGCCAGCCCCTGTTTGTCCTGGGCGAACCCGGCTTTTATAAAAAGTTGGGCTTTGAACCATGCAGCCTTCCCATCTGTCCGTTTGATACAAACAATGCGCATTTCCTGAGCATGAGAAATACCGTCGTAACCAGTTTCATTGTGAGCTATGAACCTGAGTTTAAACCAGTTGCCAAACCGCCTGGCACGCAGGCCAAGAAGCGCCGGGCACGGTGAGTTTCGGGAAGAAGAAGTGGTTTTCGAGACATGACCAATATCACATGTGATTTAAGTCGACATCTTGGAGCCAGTTCCTACAACCCCTTCAGAGGCGCTTGACGAAGTTTGTAAATTGGGAAGTGCCCCGCTTTTCCCCGTGACCGCAGGGGGCATTAGTCGCTCAATAGAAAAATCGCACGCAACATCCCGCCAGCCCCCTTTCTGGAAAGAAATATCTATTTATCGAGAAGTCAATAGCGCTAGTTTTTTGTGAAACAACGGGTTGCAGCATAAAAATGTTCGCCAGCAGCGCATCAAGGTCTATCTGGTCGTGTTTGTCTCGAAACGCATAGCGATAGCGGCCCACAATCATAATCACCTCGAATCGCAATCATCCGTTGTCAGCGCACTTTAGCGCAGGGGAATCTCACCACCACGCTCTCCATGGTCCTGGCAATCACGGCCAAGCTTATCTGGGAAAATTTTCGTTGATACCTGAAAGGGCCTGCTCCAGATCGCAGCACAGGTCGGCAGGGTCTTCGATACCAACGGAAAGGCGAAAAATACCGTCACCGGCAAACTGGCGATATGAAATTTCCTGGGCAGGAGTGAGCGGAAATGAGGTCTGTAGCAAATCAGCCGTGGGGAGATAAAATATCAAGCTACGGTGGTGACCGAGTGAGACAGCGTAGTGGATAATGCCCAGCTTGTCGGCCAGGACACGGGCCGTTGCCGAGCCATCATCCACCTGGAAAGTGAGCATGCCGGAGAAGCTGGCCATCTGGCGCTGTGCCAACTCAAACTGGGGATGTGACGGCAATCCCGGATATATCACCCGTCTGACCTTGGGGTGCTGTTCCAGAAAACGGGCCACCTTGTGGGCGCCTTCGGCATGGGCCCGCATGCGTAGCGGAAAGGTAGCCAGCCCCCGCATGATCAGCCAGGCATTGAAGGGACTGAGAATCCCGCCGGTGCGGATCGCAACTCGCTTGCGCAGGTCCGCCAGCTCACCTGCCCGCCCCAACAATGCACCACCGATGGCATCGCCATGACCGCTAAGGTATTTTGTCAGGGAGTGGATCACATAGTCCGCGCCCAAACTGAGCGGCCGGGTGGCAAAGGGAGTTGCGAACGTCGAATCAACCGCCAACGTTGCACCGACTGAACGGGCAATGCCCGCCACGGCGGCGATATCGGTCAGCCGCAGCAGCGGATTGCAGGGTGTTTCGACATAGATCAGACGAGTACGCTGAGTAACGGCGGCAGCCAGTTCATCAAGATCGGACAGATTTGCCTTGATGACCTGCACCCCCAGGCGAGGCAGCAGCTCGTTAGCCATCTCTGCTGTCGCGGCATAGGTTACATCGCTCACCACGACCTGATCACCTGCGCTCAGAGTGTGCATGAACAGCGCCGTCACGGCAGCCATGCCGCTGGCAAAAGCGATACATCCACCCGCCCCTTCCAGGGCAGCCAGCTTGCGTTCCAGCTGGTCCACGGTTGGGTTGCCCCAACGGGTGTAGATAAAGGGGGTATCTTCCTGCAGTCCCTCCACCGAGAACGAGGCATCCGGTTCGGCAATGAAGGTTGTTGACATGACGATATTGGGCGCCGAAGCGCCGCTGACCGGATCAGGCTTTTCTCCGGCATGGACCGCAAGAGTCCTCAGTGAGGTTGATTTGAGTCGATCATCCATGTGCAATCCCTTTCCGTACCTGCATTTTCATATCCCGCGATGCTTGCCGTCATGCACTCCGGAAACCCGCGAACCACCTTGCAAATCTAACGCAACCAGCTGCTGCTTGACGCAATTAATGCAGTCCCGCAGGGCGCAGACACCGCAATTGTGGGACATGAACACAGGGATATCCTTTGTTGAGGCCGAACTCATGGCCTGATTACGGGCCTGGTGGGAGATCTTGCTGGTGAAGATCACCACCGCCTGGGAATGCCCGATCTTGGCCTGCAGGTTGTTTTCCGAGCGGGTAAAGATACGCAGATCAACTCCCAGCTTTGCTGCCTCATCCAGGTAATGTTTATGAAGCCGATCCATGCCGCCGATCAGTGATATTCGCATCGTCCCTCCCCTCGGTAAACCTGCATGGGTACTGCATCCCATTACAAGTGAATTTACGGCCCAAAAGCCACATTCCCCTCACGTGAATAATCCCCGCCCCACCCTCAGCCGGTCAAGCGTTCACCCTCGCTCTGTTCCTCCCGCCGCAGCTGATCAAACCAGTGAAAAGCTCGCTTATAGTGAATGTCATGACCGCCGTTGAAAATTTCGAAGAAAAACCGTTCCGCCCCCGCCTCTTCCAGCCTGTTCGCCAGCCGCCAGCTCTGGCGGTAATCAACTATCGGATCAAAACGACCGTGGTGCAAATACAGGTTAGCCTTGATCAGTTGTTCCACATGGAAGATCGGAGAACGTTCCCGGTATTCCCGGTCCACCTCAGGGTCATTGCCTGGCTTGCCTCCGCAGCAGACAGCCACATGTTCGGCATAGTCGGGATTTTCGCCATACCAGGCCGCAAGATCGGTAATCGGCACCCAGGAACTGACCCCTTTCCAGCGCTCCGGCGCAACAGCAGCCATCATCAACGCCATGTGGCCGCCACCACTCCCCCCAATGAGAAACAGGTTTGAGGTATCAATGGAATAGTCGTCGGCAACCTTATCCACGGCATCCAGAATATCCTGACGGGCCAGTGCCGAGGCGCAGGCCTGCCGGGCACGGGGATTGTCTTTCAGGTTCGGTCCGCGAAACTCGGGCAACAGCAGCGCCCACCCGCGTTCACGGCAAAAGGGGAGCATGGCTGGCAGTTGATTGAAGCGGTTGTAACTCCAGGTGTGTAGCCCCACAACCAACGGTACGGCATGCGGGGTGCGCGGGACATGGAGCAGAGCCTTTTCCAGAGAATTATCCATACTTGATCTGAATTCCAGTTCAGTTACGTCCGGTCGTGCCATGGCGCTTTTCATCTCCCCATCGTTGATTCAATGCTGAAGTCTGTTCAGTATAAAAACCCTGATGCCTGACTGTCAAGCAAAATATTTATCATCTATGGATTTAGTATTTAAATAACATGCGCGGCCCCCCTCATCCCCTTCAAAGCATGCATCCACATCTCTGTTGGATGCGTTGCGCACCCAACCGCTGACCCCCGGATTAGGGGCCATCAACTGGGCCTGTTCCTGATATCCGGAGTCCTGAATCGCCTCTTTAACGACGACTTTTCTACAAACCGACATGAGACGTCCTCCAAGTGTTGATACAAAAAAGCGCCGGATGAATGACAAGCAAATCCGGCCTCACGTTCTCGCGTCGGCCCAAAAGCATTCACATCAACTGAAATGACTTAACACAGTTAATGGCTTGATTTTTCTCTGAAGCCTCCGTCTCCTCTGTGGGCTCGTAGATCTGCTCGGAAACTATCCCGGCTGCGGAGGCCACGTTCAGGACCAAAATTTTCAAGGCGCTAATGACGTCACCCTGAAGGAGTATTGATTGGTGAAAGTAATGCAATCCGATTATGTTTGACCTTAATAACAGCTTCCCTTAACATTCCCGCGATAAAAATGAATGGAGAGGAACAAACCATGGACATATCTTTGTGGCAATATGACGAGATGACCAAAGTAAATATGTCGAACAAAAATGAGAAGAAGGGAAGCCTACAGCATGGCCTCCCCGGAATGCGCGCCAAATTATCAAAAAGGAGTACCACATGTTGAAGAAAGCTCTATTCCCCGGGAAATACCTTCAAGGCGCCGGCGCCCTCGCCGAGCTGCCGGAGCTGATCAAGCTGTTCGGCAAGCAGGGGCTCATCTTGGCTTCGCCCACCGCGCACCGGAAAATCCTTCCTGAAAGCGGCATTGACCAAAACTCCGGCTCCCTGCACGTTGACTGTTTTTCGGGAGAGTGTTGTGAAAAGGAACTGTCCCGGTTGAGCGACATCGTTCGGGAGAAGAATGTGGATGTTCTGGTCGGCATGGGTGGAGGAAAGACCATTGACACGGCAAAAATCGCCGCTGATCGCGCGAACATCCCGGTAATCGTCGTCCCTACTGTCGCATCGACCGACGCCCCCTGCAGCGGATGCGCCGTATTGTATTCCGAACAGGGCGTCTTTGAGTCGGTGTATTATCAAAAATCGAACCCGGCCGCGGTTCTTGTCGACACGAAAATTATTGCGGAGGCCCCGGTCCGTTTTCTGGTGGCGGGCATGGGTGATGCTCTGGCAACTTGGTTCGAGGCACAATCCTGCAGCGGGACGCAGTCGGAAAATGCATGCGGCGGACTCGGCACATTGACAGGACTAAACCTTGCCAGGCTCTGTTACGACACGCTCTTCAACTATGGCGCAGCCGCCAAAATTGCCGCCGAGCGGCATATCGTCACGCCGGCCCTGGAACACATTGTGGAGGCGAATATCCTGCTGAGCGGAATCGGCTTTGAAAGCGGCGGCCTGGCCAGCGCCCATTCCATTCACAACGGATTGACCGCCTTGGAAGAAACCCATCGGTTTTATCACGGCGAAAAAGTCGCCTTTGGCGTGTTGGCCGGACTTCAGCTCACCGATGCACTGCCGGAAGAATCCGACGCTGTTTTTTCATTCTGTGAACAAATCGGCCTCCCCACAACCCTTTCGGATATTGGTCTGAAGAATTGTGATCACAAAAAACTGACCAAGGTTGCCGAAAAAACCTGTGCCCCGGACGAATGTATCCACCACGAAGCAGGCAAGATAACGCCGGAAAGAGTCCTGCATGCCATACTGGCGGCGGATGCCATCGGCGAATCCAGAAAAAGCCGCATATAAAGGTGATGACCATGTATTCCTACCTTTTCCGTGGCGCCAGTTTGTTGGATGGCTCGGGAAATCCCCCTTGCATAGCCGACGTGGCCGTGGCCGGCGGACGGATAGCGGCGGTTGGGCCGGATCTTGACGTATCCTCGGAACGGGTCGTCGATGCCGCCGGCCTCATGATCTGCCCCGGCTTCATCGACATCCACGGCCATTCCGACATGACTCTTTTCAGACACCCATTGTTGGAAAGCAAGGCTTTCCAGGGAGTCACCACCGAAGTGACCGGTAACTGCGGACTGGGACTTTATCCGGTTAAGGCGGGGGGCGAGCGTGAACTGGCCGATTACCTGAGACTGCACGATTTTTTTCTGCCGGATGACGGGATCACCTGGAGCAGCCTAGATGAATACGCCGGGAGGATTAATAGAGATGGGCTCGGTATCAACGTGGCGCCGCTGGTCGGACATGCACCGCTTCGGATTGCCGCCATGGGGATGGAGGACCGCCCTCCCGCTGCCGCTGAAATGGAGCAGATGGAAGCGTTGCTGACAACGGCGCTGCAACAGGGAGCCTGGGGGATGTCCACCGGCCTGATCTACCCGCCGGGCAGCTATGCCGCAACAGGTGAACTGATTGCCCTGGCCGGGATACTGGCCCGCCATGATGCGCTCTACACCAGCCACATCCGCAATGAGAGCGACAACATAACATCGGCGTTCGACGAGGCGGTCGCCATTGGTGCGCAGAGCGGCGTCCGGGTCCAGGTTTCCCACCTGAAGGCCATGGGGAGGAGCAACCGCGGGCGTGCCGGGGAGCTGCTGGAGAGATTGGCCGCAGCCCGCTCCGCCGGGGTGGATATCGGTGCGGACCAGTATCCCTATAATGCCTCCGCAACCACCCTCACGGCCGTGGTTCCGCAGTGGGCGCACGCCGGTGGCGTCAAGGCCCTGCTCAAGCGCCTGACCGACCCGGCGTTGCGGGAAGAACTTGAGGACCGGATCGGCAGTGAAATAGCGCGGCGGGAGGGAGCGGCCGGAATCATGGTGACCGGGTGCCGCTCGCCACAAAACCGGCAATTTTCCGGAGAAACCATTGCCCGCATTGCCGAGCGATGGGCCTGCTCGCCGCAAGAGGCGGTCACCCGGCTGATCCTGGAGGAAGAAGGAAATGTCGGGGCCATATTCTTCTCCATGGCGGAACAGGATGTGGCAACAATTCTGGCGGATCCCATGGTGGCAATCGGTTCCGACGGTCACGCCCTGAATGCCGCCGAAGACGCGGCGGAAACAACCCATCCCCGTTCCTACGGCACGTTTCCCCGGATCCTTGGCCGCTATGCGCAGGAAGAAAAGCTCCTCTCACTCGCCTCCGCCATCCACAAGATGACCGCCCTGCCCGCCAGCCGACTGGGATGTAACGACCGGGGACTGGTACGGCCGGGCTTTGCCGCCGACCTGGTGCTCTTCGACCCGGCGACTGTTGCCGATCTCGCCACCTATGCCGAACCGCACCGCTACGCCACCGGCATCATTCATCTGCTGGTGAATGGCAAACCGGTAATATGGGATGGGCGGCTGACAGGAAGCACTCCCGGACGAGTTTTGAGAAAGACACAAACAGGTAAAACCGAATGATCGAAATAACACCTTCACTCGCCTGGGGCCTGCTGGGACTAGCACCGCTTCTGGTCTACATCGTGCTGGTATTCCGGGATGTGGACATCCTGGCGGCCACGGCCATATGCGTGGTGCTCGGCGCTATCCTGAGCCACCAGTCCCTGGTCTCCTTCGGCGCCGCTCTGGCGAACGGCATGTCTTCCTTCCTGGCGTTGGTCGGGTTGATCATCATGCTGGGGCGCGGCCTGGGAGAGGTGCTGAATGCCACCAGGGTGTCCCATACCATCGTGCACAGGATCATCTACGGCATCGGTGTCGATACCGAGAAAAAAGCCATGCTGGGCATTATGGTGGCCTGCATGGTGATCGTCGGCCTGCTCGGCACCATGGCGGGCGGAAATGCCATTATCGCTCCGATCGTGCTGCCGGTGGCCGCGGCGGTCGGTCTGTCGCGAAGCACTGTTGGTGTCATTTTCCAGGCGGTCGGCGAGGAGGCGCTGATCCTGGGTCCGTTCACACCACCGGTTATCACACTGCTGGGGCTGACCAAGCTCGGCTACGGCGAGATGTTGCTCTATGTCTCCGGACCGGTGGCCATGATCACCCTGACGGTGACCTGGCTGATGATTCAGCGCATTCAGCGCAACACCAGAGAGAGCAACGCATATCAGCAACCTGAACAAACAGAACAGTTCGAGCCGACCGCCAGGAACCGGCGAGCCACCGCCGTGTTCGCCCTATGCTTTCTGGCAGCCGTGGTCTACGGCATCGTTGTCAAGGCGCCCACCTCGTTCGTGATCGTGATCATGCTGGGGTTGTCGGTCATTACCGGGCTGGTAGGAGGGCTGAAATTCGATGAAATACTCAGGCACGTCGCCAAGGGGATGGCGGGCAATGTGGGCTTGTTCCTGCTCTTTCTGCTGCTGGACCCTTTTATCGTCTTCGTGGACAAGGCGGGAGGCTTTGCGGCGCTGACCGCGTTGATCAAGCCGATGATGGAGATCGGCGGCAAACCGGCCATTGTCGTNGCAGGCGGGGTTTTT
>WSSedB1CaDRAFT_10000941_pt1 | contig 11771 bp, 6 predicted proteins | sample WetSurSB1Cattail_FD_9460 | JGI IMG/M metagenome (IMG submission 9460)
AAATCGANNANGCCGATTCCCACATTTACACCACCACGACGACTACGACGGGATGAATATCTCCCCAAACCCAGCTGGCTAAGAGATACGCATTCTGAGGGCAAGGTCAAGCAGGCGGAGCGAGACCTCTGAGGCGCGTACGACGGCAATACGTCCAAGCTAGGGTCATGCTCCCAAGTGGAGCGGATATCGACTGGCAGCGCGGGACCGCATATGCGGGTACGACGTTGCCAGTCGATGCACGATGGTTCGTTTCTATTCAGTGTCTTTCACGCACCGAAAGCCTACGGTGCCAGACCGATCATAACTTGGCGCCATTAAAAGAAGTTTTCCGTGTTGATCGTTTTTGTAGGCCTGAGGGAAATACCACACTGAACCCTGAGGTTGATAGTGGCTTCCGCCGCGAAGAATGCCGGCACGCGTGTGGTCATCAACATATTCGTCTGTCCATTGCCAGACATTGCCCACCATGTCCATCACCCCAAATGGGCTTGCACCCTTGGGATGAGTATCGACATCGCTGGCCGGCAGCATGACGCGGCCTTTGTCTGGTAGAGGAGCGTATGTTTCCGCGGCCCCGAGCTGGGATGCGCAGTTCGGTGTTCCGCCCTGGGTCTGAGTCAGAAGCCAATCGCAGTTGCCCCATGGATAGGATCTACCGTCAGTACCCTGCGCCGCGTACTGCCATTCCCACTCGTGCGGGAGGCGCTTTCCGGCCCACTTCGCATATGCGCGGGCGTCTTCGAGCGAAACCCACGTGACTGGTTTCTTTGCCGCGCCTTCGGGATAGTTACCGTTCTTCCAGTCCTTCAGAAAATTGTCGTCATCTTTCGGATGGTACCGGGAGGAATCGAGGAACTTCTTGAACTCCGCGTTTGTGACGGGGTACTTGTCGATGTAGAACGGCTTGATCTTGATTCTGTGTTCATGGAATCGCCGCGGACTGTCCTCCCACGGATACTGAACATCAACGCCGCTATCGTTGCTTCCCTCGATCTCGATCCCTTCTGCGACAAACAGAAAATCAGCACCCTCAATTCGAGTCATGCCATCCGGGGCAGACGAGGCAGGCGTGGTCGGAGGTATATCAACGAGTGTCTGTTTCGTCATTTGCCATTCGTGAGAGAAGCTCGTGAGCGATTTTGCCGTCATTACCTTCATCTCATCCAGGAACTTTTCTAACTTCGCGTCGGGGGCATCGGATGTGGAAAGGATCGCGGCGTACCCATGTGCTTCGCTTTCAAATGAAAGCACGGCCTGATCAGCATTCACTTCGGGCGTTAATTCAACACCGTGATAGAGGTCGAAATAGCGTGTCCCCGATTTGTATGGAACGGTGATCTGCCTTCCAACGACGCCGTATTCATTGCGATTCACGATCGTCCACAGGGTTTTGTTGGCCAGCGGCCAGCGGCTCGCGAACACTCCGTACCGGTGCGTCGGATAAAAAGGTTCCCAGTCTGGACTCGTCAGGAAGGGAGCGAAGGCGCGCTCGATTGTAGCGATTCGCCTCGTAGCCTCTGCATCAACCGGAGTAATGCCATTCCATATTCCCCAGATGTTTTCCCAGCTCTCCCATCCCTCACCGTTGAAGAAGGCGAATTGCAGATTGTCGTTGTGGTTCCTGTTCCAACGGTCCGAAATGTGGACCATATGATGAGTCTCAAGCCAGCGGTGGCGGTCGATGCTAGGCACAAACTGGTACTTGTAATATCCCCATGTCATTACGTCCCAAGCGAGTCCCTCATCGCTTGTCCCACCTTCCGGCTCAAACGCGAGCGGGTGGCCAATCTTGTCGGCAGCGAGTGAGAAAGCCAATGGTACGCCGTCCTGTGTGTCGCCGTTGACTCCATCTGCATCGAGCTCTTTCAGGAATTCCGCGATAGCATCTGGCCAGGGCTTTCCTGGATCTCTGGTCCCCTGATCCCACATCATCATCGGAAAGAGGACCTTAACTCCGCGGCGATGGAAATCGGCGACCATCTGTTTTACGCCCTGGACTCCACCTGGCATGGAGCGAACCATATCCTGCTGGTTCCGATCGTCGATTCCCATATTCGGGTAGGTCGCCCATACGAGAACAGAATCGATTCCGCCGTATCTCTTCTCCAGATCATCCAGATAGCGATCGACGGTGTATTTTCCCTGTATTGGGTCGTAGAAGTATCGGTCATGCACCATCATCTGAGGCTGAATGAAGCTGGACTGCGTCCACTGAAGCGTAGGCAGCGAATATCGTGCGGGATCGTAGCCGACACGAATGAGGCGCTCCGCACGCCAATGTGTCAAGTCCAAAAGCCATTCCTTGTGCGTCAACGGAGTACACGGAGCACCTCCACCTTCCCAGGCATTGTGCATCGTTAGACACGGCGGCGCAGGGAGCAGTTCATCCATAAAGGTGGAGGGCGCGTACCGCGAGTCCTGCGCGAATACGGGCATCGCTAAGACTGCCGACAATACGACAGAGAGCTTGATTTTTCGAATTTCATGAGCTGAGATTTTCATTGCCAGAAACTCCTGAATTTCTTGGACACTCGATCCAAGATGGATTCTTAAGCCTGAGGGATATTTGAAGAAAGGGCAGTCGAGTGCGCGCTCATAAATGACTCCACCTCGAACATGGTGGGCATGGAAGGTTGCGCGCCCATTCGCGTCACCGAGATGGCGGCTACACCGGCTGCGAATACTGCGCTCTCCTGAGGAGACTTTCCCTTCATCAATGCAACAGCAAATGCGCCATTAAAAGCATCGCCAGCTGCTGTTGTGTCGATCGCATTCACAGTAAAAGCCCGGACAAACTCCCCGATCCCTGCCTGGGAAGCCAGATAGACGCCGCGGGAACCCATCTTGAGAACGACGCCACGACATCCCTTATCGAGCAGTTTCCTGGCCGTTTGCTGCGCTGTTCCGGGTGCAGCCTCATTCTCCATCGCAAAGAATGCGGCTTCGGTTTCGTTTGGTGTGAACCAGCAGGTCTCTGCCAGCAGCTTTGCCGGTAGCTTTCTGGCAGGAGCCGGATCGAGCACGAGTGGTACATTTGCGCGTGCGCAGACGACAGAGAGATGCTCGACGGTTTCAATCGGTATTTCCAACTGGGTTAGAACCATGCCCGCGTTCTGAATGAGTTTCAAGTTCTGCTCGATGTACTCGGGGGTTACGTTGGAGTTTGCTCCCGGCGCAACAACAATGCTGTTTTCTCCTCTCGAAGAAACGAGGATTACAGCCGCCCCCGATGAGCCGTCGTCAGTGGCTACTCCGCTGATATCGACGCCTGCATTTTCCAGGTGAGTTCTCAACTCTGCACCAAATGTATCGTTCCCGAGGCGACCGATCAGGTGCACCGGGTATCCAAGCCGGGCCACAGCGACCGCCTGATTTGCTCCCTTGCCCCCTGCGTGCATCTGGAAATCAGTCCCGATAACCGTCTCTCCAATGGCCGGGATCTTATCTGCCACCGCGACCAGATCCAGGTTGATGCTGCCAACAACTACGATTGGTTTAATGCTGGACATTTCGTCTCCCATATATTTGGCAGATGCTCCACCGTAGCTCTGCGGATGGTGTCCGGATCTGTGAATTCCTCAAGATAGGTCCTAGAACAGTGGCGCCAAGGCTACTGATGTTAGTCCAGCGAGAAAGAGAACAAACATCCATCCGATAAACGCTCTTGCGATCGAAGGTGCTGAAGCAAACTCTTTCCAAACGAATACTCCCCATGCCGCCGAAACCATCGTTGCGCCCTGACCAATTGAATAGGAAACAGCAGGTCCCACAGCGTGTGCCTGCGATGCGACGAAATTCAGAAGAGCCCCGGAACACCAGATCATGCCCCCCAAGACCCCCCAAGAGTGATGCCCTCCGCGAGTCCGGAAATACTCGGTCATAGATGCGGGCTTGCGTCCATCAAGAGGCTTTCGCATCAGCATCCAGTTGAATGGGATAGCACTGAGTCCAACGCCGAGTGAAAAGAAGAAGACGGCCGCGTAGGGGCCAACCGGTGTCTCACCAGACATCGCTTTGGAAACGAATGGATAAAAGCACCCCATCAATACACCTGCGACCAGGCTGATGATGATGCCCCTTCGGCTCATGGCTGCGCCTGTCGCTTCTCGTTTTCTGTAGGCGACCGCATCTGCGATAATCGCGGCCACAACCAGAACGATCCCGCCAAACAGTAGAAGGGGATTGCCCTTGGGCGAGATGAAGTAGTTGCTTACCGCACCGATCACCAGCGCCAGCCCAATGCCGATGGGAAAAGCCACTGCAAGACCTGCGATGTCAATTGCTGCAACCAGCAGCAAGTTGGCTATGTTGAAAACAGCTCCGCCCACGATGGCCAACGCTGCATTTTTTGAGCTCACGTCGGCAATATCAGCCAAGAAAGACCGACCTGACGCACCGAACGACCCTAGCGTGAATCCCCAGAGGCATGCACCGAGTATCAAACCGATCACGTAATCCCAATAGAAGAGCTGGAATCTATATCCAGGACAGAGCTTCAGAGTATTGGCCCAGGATCCCCAGCAAAGCATACTCATGATCATGAACAAAAGGACAACGCCGTACACCTCTGGCTGGTACATTCAATTCGTTCCTTTCTTGGCCCCGAATCTGAATCTTCGGACCAGGCAAATACACCAACAGCAAAACTGCACGAAGAAGGCAGGCGGCGCCAAATGCCGGAAGACCTTTCCAGCAGGGAGCATTGAAAGCTTTCAATAACAGACGGAAAGCAAAATATAAGGAACATTTCCAAAAGTCAAGAGAATCCTTGAAGCGCCTCAAGAGCATTGGTTTCAACCCATTTTGGCCAGCCCTTTAGTTCAACTTTCTTCGCTCGCCGTCGATTTGCGTCGTCGGGCAAATTTCAGCTCTGAGGATGAATCGTTTCATTCGGGGTATACTCGACTTCGAATTTACTTTATGAATCAGGGCTTCATTTGAATTCAAAGGGAAGCGGAGGCCAGACACCATGGCCAATATGAAGGACATCGCCCGGATCGCTGGCGTATCGCTTGGAACGGTTTCCCACGTCCTGAATGATTCCGCCAACGTGAGAGCACCACTCCGCAAGCGGGTTCTCGATGCTGTGCAGGAACTTGGCTATCAACCCAGCCAACTCGCCAGAGGATTGCGCCGCGACAAGACGAATGTCATAGGAATGATTATTCCGGATATTACAAATCCGTTCTTCCCGGGAGTGGTGCGCGGAGCGGAAGACACAGCATTCTCAAATGGTTACCGGCTGATTCTTTGCAACACAGACAACGATCACTCGAAAGAGCTTGCGCACCTTAATGAGCTACGCACTTACCTCCCTGCCGGTCTAATTGTGATTCCGTCAAATTTCAGCGATCTGACGGCACAGGCAGAATCCTACCGCCGAGTTGGTACAGGAGTGGTCTGTGTAGACAGATTGCCAAGGAATTGGGCCGGCGATAGCGTCACCGCCGACAACCAGGAAGGTGCACTGGAGGCCACGCGCCACCTCATTCAGATGGGACATAAATTACTTGCAATGATTATTGGCCCGCAGCATCTCACAAATGCCAAAGATAGACTCATTGGCTTCAAAAGAGCGATTCGAGAAGCCGGAATTCGCGTTGCACCGGAATACATACAAGAGACAACCTTCGATAAGCAGGGCGGCTATGCCAAGACCCTTCGCCTCCTCCGGCTCATTCCACGGCCGACCGCAATTTTCGCTGGCAACGACATGATCGCGCTCGGGGCACTCCGCGCCATCCATGAATCCGGCCTTCGCTGCCCGGAGGACATTTCGCTGATGGGTTTTGACGATCTGGATTTTGCCGAGGTGACGCACCCGCCGCTCTCGTCTGTATCGCAATCTGGCTACCAGCTGGGTACGACCGCAGCGCACATGCTGATCGAGCGGCTCCATGGTGACAATTCACCGGCAAAACACATTATTCTGAAGACCTCGCTCAGTTTGCGAAGCTCAGTTGCAGCGCCCCCTTCCGAGTGGTAACGAGCAGAAGGCGACAAGACTCCATCAAGCTCTGTCTGTGGGTTGGACAATCCAACTCGGGGCAGCGCATTTCGGAACGAGTCTCCAGGCCGACGACTCGTCTGGAGAGAATCGATGGGGCGAGCGGGCTTCTCAAGCCCCAAAATCGACATCGTAAAAGGCCGCCCAAAAAATCCCTTGACATCCCGGTTTGAAACGTTTAATTTTTGGCGCGTCCCGGCACCTGTGGCATTTCATGCATGAGAAACTGGGCTTTGTGCACACCGAGCGGTGACTTTGATCGCAGTGCTTGAAAGCTTTCAATCATAAGGTCATTTGAAATGATGCAAACCATGATCGAGCAATCTCCCTATGCAATCGCACGTGGCGAACGCCGCCGCCGCAGCTCTTATGTGCGAACGATTGCTGCACTGCCCTTGCTCCTCGTCCTTGCCGCTTCGATCTGCCGTTCTCAGGCGGCTTCCCCGTCGCCGCCGGGCGCCGCCAAGGTTCAGAACTTCTATGAGAGCGGCATTGCAATGGTCAAGAGTGGGCATATCGATGAGGGCATCGCCAGTTTTGAGAAGGGGCTCGAGATTGCACCCAGCGACAAACTGCTCCTGAACGCCACAGGCGCAGCGTACAGCATCAAGGGTGAACTAGAGACTGCAAGAGCCTATTTCGTACGAAGTCTGGATGTAGACACTGGTTTCACCCCGGCAAGGCAAAATCTGGGAATCACGCTGTTCAGCTTGGGCAGCTATACAGAAGCAGGGAATCAGTTCAAAACTCTTGCCACGCAGGCAGGTCCCAACCAACCGATAGCCCGGTTCTTCCTGGGAATGATCGCGGAAAAGCAATCGGATTGCATGACGGCCGTTGATCTGATGAAGGACGCCGGCTCTCTTTTGACTCAATACCCTGATGCGGCGCTAGCCTACGCTGAATGTGCATATCAGGTTGGGGATTACGCGACTGCAGAGCAGACTCTCGCCGCATTCAGTCGTAGCAATACCGCATCTTCAGCGGAGCGCGAACGCGCAGCGGATCTGTCCAAGCGCCTTAATCAGGGGCAACGGTCACACCCGTTAATGGACGCGGACCGCTCCAACGAGACACGGATCGAACTCGAGAAGAAACGCGCTGACCTTCTGAAAAGATCGGGCAGGCTCGAGGAAGCACAAGAAGTCTTGGAGAATTTGACCGCGTCCAGACCGACGCCAGATCTACTCATTGACCTTGCCCGACTGGCGAAAGAGCGCGGCGACATTTCGGTGGCCATGAAGGCCTTGAAGAAGGCCTCAGAAGTGGATCCCGATCGAGAAGAAAGCTACCTCGAATTCAGCACAATTTGTTCCGATCACGGCAGTGATGCACTAGCGCTTGAAACCGCTGATATCGGTCTCCTCCATGTACCGAACTCCTATCGCCTGACCGTACAAAAAGGTGTCGTGCTCGAGAAACTCGGGCACCTCGGCGACGCGGAAACCGTGCTCAGAACCGCTGTCGGCATGGAGAAAGACAACAGCATCGCAATGCTAAGCCTGGCAGTGGTTCTAGCGCATGGCGGGAAAGTAGGAGATGCAGAACAAACACTAGCCGAAGCGATTCGGAGGTTTCCCGACAACTACTACATGTATTACTTCCAGGGAAAGCTACTGCTTCAATTTGATAGTAGTACCAGCGATCCAGAGCATCTGAAAGCGTTGGCGCAGCGCTCTCTGGAAGAGTCAATCAGGCTCAACCCAGACTACGCCGATTCGTACTATCAGCTTTCCGATTTGTACATGGCAAGCTCCCCAAAGAGCGCAGAAGCGGCACTCCAGAGATGCCTCAAGCTCGACCCGAACCACATTCCGGCACAGTACTCTCTCGCGCGACTGTATCTCCGGAGCGGCCGGAAGACTGAGGGTCAGGCTCTCTTTGCCAAGTTGAAGACTCAACAGCGCAGAGAAGAACTCGAGCAGCAAAAGCAACTTCGTATTGAGGTCGCCCAGAAGTAGAACAAGGACGCATTTTCAGCATTATGAACGGCAAATCAGCCATTTGACGCAGGAGGTAAGATGGTCAGTCTAACCAAACTCAGACAAGTAGCTCCGGCAATCGCTCTCTTTGTGCTCGTGCTTCTCTCGCCACCACGTGGGTTCGCGCAGTTCAGTAGCGGATTCACTGGTATTGTGAACGATCAGACCGGAGCAGCTATCGTTGGGGCAAAAATTGCCGCGACCAATGACGCGACGCACGTGGAGAAAGTGGCGGTCAGTAACGAGAGCGGAAACTTCAGAATCCCTTCGCTGCCTGGTGGGGTTTATACCATCGTCGTAAGCGCAGACGGATTCAAAACCTGGAAGCAGACGGGAGTGCAACTGGAGTCAAACGAGACGAAAACACTTCACCCGGCTCTTGTCTTGCCAACGCAGGCCACGTCTGTGCAGGTATCGGAGGCCGTCGCCTCGGTACAGACTGACAAGAGTGATACATCGCGGGAAATCGCAGAGCAAACCATTACTACAGCTCCACTGGTTGGCAGGAACGTCTACACGAGCATGATTCAGCTCGCTCCTGGAGTTACCGGATCAGGGCTGCCAAGCGGTGGCGCATTGGGATCAGGGTCTGCAAACAACGATAGTTTCGAGCAGGAAGCAGGCTACCAGATCAATGCTTCCGGACAACGACAGGAAGACAATGAGTACGACGTTGATGGCTCGATAGTGAACAGCGCTTCGCGTGACGGAGTTGTCAATCTCTCGCCCGAGCCGGACTTTATCCAGGCGATTCGAGTTTCGGGCGCGACATTTGATGCTGCCAAGGGGCGGTATAGCGGTGCATGGGTGCAGGTCTACACCAAGCCAGGGACGAACAACTTCCATGGGTCCGCCTCTGAGTATTTCACCAACAATAACCTTACGGCTCGCACCGAGTTTCAGTACTGCGCGCCGGGGACAACCGGCTGTGTTGCTATTCCCCCCTTCCGCAGGAACGAGTTCGGCGGTACATTCGGCGGCCCAATCATCAAGAACAGGCTGTTCTTCTTCGTTGGAGCATATGGTCTTCTTTCGTCCAATGCGACGACAGACGTGGCCACTGTCGAGACCAAGGACTTCGTGCAGTTTGTTCAGCAGAAATTTCCGAACAGTCTCGCCAACACGTTCTTCTCACAGGCTCCGCCGCCAAGTTACCCGACATCGAACATCCTGACGGTGGCGCAGGTTAATCAGGCGAACCCCGGCTTCTATCCGAGCGACGCGTTTCCCTCGGATCTTGCGGCTGTTGGCACACTCAATCTCCCTTTGAGCCTGACACACAACGCCTATCAATGGCACGTCCGCACTGACTATGATATGAATCAGTCGAAGGATCGCATCTTCTTCAATTGGTTCAGAACCTATTCTGACCAACTGCAGAATGATCCACGGCCAATCTATCGCGTGGTTGTTCCGAACACCGGAATGTATGCGAAGGTCGACTGGACCCATACGTTCTCGCCCAGCCTAATTAACGAAGCGGGATTCACCCTGGTTCGCGCCACCGGCAATAACCCAGGTACGTCACACAACAAAGACTTACCAAATGTGAACATTTCCGGAGTCGCAGGCTTTAACCAGTGGGGTTCGGCTGGCTGGGTGCATGAAAATTTCAATTGGCACGATGTTTTGACGTCAACCCATGGCAAGCACACTATTACAACCGGCTTTGACATCGATCGTCACCATGATGACGATAAGTTCACCTCAGCTGTCCTTCGCCCAACTTTCGGTTTTGGAAACCTGATGGATTTCGCTCAAGATGGCGTCTTTTCTCAGAGCGGACCCGGAATGAAAGTGGAGACGAGCTCGCTCGCAGACGACCTCTATGAAATTCTACGGTGGGTCTACGCCGGTGTGTTTGTTCAGGATGATTGGAAAGTAACATCTCGCTTTACTCTAAACGCCGGCCTGCGGTGGGACTACTTCGGACACTGGGGAACTTACTACAACTCGAGGACTCCGTTTCCGTTCTTTAACCCGGGTTCAGGAAACGACTTCGCCAGTCAGATTGCCAGTGGTGCAATGACTCTTCACGGTGGGAACAATGCCTACGTGGTCACCAATAGGCCCAATGGGTTTGATCCGCGCATTGGCTTCGGATGGGATGTATTTGGAAACGGAAAGATGGCGGTTCGAGGCGGTTACGGTTGGTACTACAACAACGTAGCAGACGGTTCATGGTCTTTCCCATCAAGGGCGAATCCGCCGATCTGGGCCAATCCCTCCTTCAACCTTTCCAGCAGTTCGCATCCGTTTACATATTCGCTGGGCAGCACGGATGGTCTCATTTGGCCTATTCCACCGGGAATCACCTTTGAGACGACACCTTCTGGAGGAATCGTAGGTCTTCCGGTCTTGACCTCCGGTGTGCAGCCGCATGTAGATCAGCCGCACACGCAGATTTGGATGTTGGCTATCCAAAAGGACTTGGGCCATGACCTCACGATTGAGGCGGATTACAACGGATCAGACAGTAGAAACCTCTATCTGCAGACCGATGTCAATCGCTTCCCAGGAGATTTGATTACCAACAAAGGAAGCCAGACTCGTTTGCAAGGGGAATTCGGCCCGATCATCTTTGGTCGGACAATCGGCGTCGCCGATGGACACTACGGGTCACTCATGATCACCAAGCGCATGAACCACTCCTGGGAAGTGCGTGGGATCTATACGTTTGGAAAAGCAACTGACGAAATGAGCAGCAATGACAACGGAACAGCGAACGGAGAGGCTATCCTCAACGCGCTCGATCCGATTTCTCAACATGGACTTTCAGACTTCGCCGTATCTAAACGCTTCACCATCGACAGCATGGTCGAGGTTCCGAACGTCTTCAAGAACAGCATCGCAAAACAACTGCTTGCTGGCTGGCGAATGTCAAACATCGTTGTTCTCCAAAGCGGGTTGCCATTCACTGTCTTTACGAGCGCTTCATTCAATCCAATCTACGACGAAAGTGGCAATGTCATCGGATTGAAGCCAGGGAGCGGAGACTTCAACGCAGATGGATACGGATATGACGTGCCCGACAGGCCTCCGTCAGGAACAGTGAAGACAGGTAACAGGAGCGACTTCCTCAACGGAATTGCTCCTGCCTCGGTATTCCCGACTCCCGCGCTCGGAAACCAGGGGAATGGTGGTCGAAATACCTACATCGGTCCTGGCATGGCAAACGTGAATACCCAGTTTGCAAAGGAATTCAGTTTCGATCGATACGCTATCGAGTTCCGCGCAGACGTATTCAACCTCTTCAATCGAGTGAACCTTACGCAGCCCGATGGCGATCTGTCGAGCGGAACTTTCGGACATTCCACAGGACAGAATCTCCCACGATCTGCACAATTTGGGTTGGATTTCAGGTTCTAACGAAAAACTCCTCGCAGGTGCGATCGTCTGAGAAACGCACCTGCGCGGCCTCTCACTGGAAAACAAATCTTCTTTGGGGAAGTGATTTGCCTATGTATTTCTGAGCCAGCGGATGTGTACGGAAAAAGGCCCCCAGCCGTAGCTGGAGGCCTTTCTTGTTTTGGACTGCAAACAACTGGCTTGGGTGCCCGCGTTTGGCTGTCTTAGTATCCGCCGTCCATGCCGCCGTAGCCGCCGGCCGGGACCGCTGCCTTGGGCTCGGGAAGCTCGACAACCATGGCTTGAGTGGTGAGAAGGAGACCGGCGATCGAGGCTGCGTTCTCGAGTGCCGTGCGGGTCACCTTGCCCAGCCGCTGATTGACAGCATCCACTCCGCCACAAAACAAAGCAGCGGCGGGAGAAGTGGCACC
>WSSedB1CaDRAFT_10000942_pt1 | contig 11767 bp, 8 predicted proteins | sample WetSurSB1Cattail_FD_9460 | JGI IMG/M metagenome (IMG submission 9460)
GCCTACCGTAGTCCGCAAACAAAGAGGGGCCGCCGCAGCGGCCCCCTTTTGCATCTCTTCTGCTATTTACTCTTCCCCACGTCCAACCGCAGGAACCGCGCCGCGTTGTTGTAGAGAATGTCGCGCTTCTGTTCCGGCGTCAGGTAGTCCGCGTTCTGGATGATGCTGATCGAGTAGGCCATCAGCTTGGGCCACTCCATCTGGTCGGTGCCGAACATGACTCGATCCTCAAACCCGGCCTCCACCAGCCGCTCGATGTAGCGATTGACCTCCTTGATCGGATAGCTCCAGATCAACCCGGCCACATCCACGTACACATGCGAGTTGGCCTGCAGCAGCGTCAGCATGTTGTCGATCATCGGATAACCGGCATGCATCACCTGCACGCGCAGCTTCGGGTGTCGCGCCAGCAGTTCCTCCAACAGAAGCGGGTTGCCCATCGACCCGCGAAAACTGGGCATCGCGACGTTGGCGCGGCCTGAGCCGCCCGTGCCCATGTGGATCGCCACCGGAATGTCCAGCTTCTCCGCCAGTGCAAAGTACTCATCAACCGACATGTCGCTCGGCGAAATCCCTTCGTACTGCAGACCGATCTCGCCCATCACCTTGAAGCCGCCTGAGGTGAAGTCCTTGTTCAGTTCGTCCAGTGGAACGCGCTTGCCCGGCTCCATGCCCTCATTAAAGCTTGTGCCCGGAATCACATGCCCCGGCATCGCATCCATCCACTTCTTCACGCTCGCCGGATCGCCAAAAACCACCGCTGTCACGTTCAGCCGCTTCATCTCCGCAGCCATGTCCTTCAGGTACTCGCCCTTGGCCGAGGGATACAGCTTCGGTGTGCACTCGTCCTGCGCCCAGCCGAAGGGCGCCTCCTTCGTTGCAGGATCGGAGGCCGTGAACTTCGACGTATTGGGGCACATCTCCCCCATCCCCGGAAACGACTCGTCCATCGCATGCACGTGGACATCGATCACCGGCGGCACATCCGTGCCGGTGTTCTGTGCCCGGCCACGCGTGGCACTGAAAAGAAAGATCGCAAAACACCCCATCACAATTGCGGTATTCCGTACACGCATGCCCATTAGGAATCTCCTTTTGCGGGAAATACTACGCTAGCCGCTACACGTTGCGACAGACCGGAAAATGCGAATTCAAAGGCGCCTGTTCGATAGTAGCCATGCGCAGATCTGCGCTTCAGACAAACTGCTGAATGCACATCAACACAGTCGCCGCTTCACCTGCAATGCAGACCGTGGAGTATGTTGGTTCTTCCGTCCCCTCGGTAGTTCCACTGGCAAAGGGCCCGGGGCCGGCCGTCGTCATGCCGGGGCGCGAAGATCCACTTGCCCTCGGGCGCACGCTGCGGTGCCAAGCCTGGCTCAGGTCTCGCTGTGCCGAACTTCAAATGCCAGGAAACTCCCGAACGTATTACCCTTGACGCGCGTATCCAAAGCTATTCGGCGAAGACTCGAGCGCCCCGATCAAGCATTCAAACCGAATCCAGACCCACCTGCACAGAGAGCCACATGAGCCCACGTTATCTCGCTTCTATTCTTTTCTGCCTTTCCGCCGCTTCAGTCGCCCAACAATCTCCTCATAGTCCAGAGACCGCCCCGCCGTTTCGGCAGCCGGGCCTGCCTATTGAAGATCGTGTTCGCGACCTGCTGCAGCGAATGACCGTGAAAGAGAAAGCTCGGCAGCTCGATATGTATGCGGGCGTGCCCGACCTGGTTGACCAGGCTCTCGACAAGACCCACGCGGCGCAGAATGCGAAGTTCCAAACGCACACCGCCGAGAAACTGTTTGGTACGCTCGGCGTGGGGAGCATCCACGATCTGTATCCGAGCGCTGAGCTCTCCAACCAGATGCAGCAGTGGATCATCGCGCACTCAAGGCTCGGCATCCCCGCTCTATTCATTGAAGAGGGCCTGCACGGATACAGTGATGGCACTGTCTTTCCTGCTCCGATCAACCTCGCGGCAACCTGGAATCCAGCTCTCGCCGGGCATACCGGCGCAGCCATCGCGAGCGAGATGCGCGCGGCGGGCGTGGATATGGTGCTCGCTCCGGTGCTCGATGTAGCACGCGAACCACGCTGGGGCCGAGTGGAAGAAGACTTCGGCGAAGACCCCTACCTGACCGGACAACTCGGGCTGGCGTATGTGGAAGGTGCCCAGGGTGAATCATTACGCAGTGATCACTCCGTGATTGCGGTGCCAAAGCATTTCGTAGGTCACGGTTCCCCCGAGAGCGGTCTCAACACCTCTCCTGTTCACATCGGCGAGCGCGAACTGCGTTCCGTCATGCTCAAGTCCTTCGAGCCGGCAATCCGTCAGGGGCATGCGATGGGCGTGATGGCCGCTTATCACGAGATCGACGGTGCGCCAGTTATCTCCGATCCGGACCTCATGAACTCCGTCCTCCGCGGAGAGTGGGGATTCCAGGGTTTCGTGCTCTCCGACCTCGGCGCGATACGGCGTCTTTGGGAAGATCACCACACCGCCGCAAATGCCAAGGACGCCATCGTGCAGGCCATCAACGCCGGCGTCGATATGCAGTTCTATGACTTCAGCCACGATGAATTCCAAAACGCAATCGTCTCCGGACTGCAGGACCATACCCTCTCGCCGGTTGCTCTGGATCGCGCAGTGTCCTCAGTCCTCAGGGCCAAGTTTGCTCTTGGACTTTTCGAGCACCCCTACACAGACACATCGATGACTGCGCGCGTAAAACGCAGCAAAGAGCACCTTGCACTCTCGTTGCAGTCGGCAAGAGAGTCCATGACGTTGCTCAAGAACGACAGCCACCTGCTGCCGTTATCCAAAGCGCTCAAGCGCATCGCACTCATTGGGCCAAATGCAGCCGTCGCACGATACGGAGATTACGAAGACGAGAAGAACGGCCTGCACATCAGCATTGCCGACGGATTGCGTACACTCCTGCCGAATGCCGCAATCGCAGTCGAAGATGGCGCCGACGTTCAGAAGGCCGTCAGAGATGCCCGCGACGCCGAGGTGGTCATCCTCGCGCTCGGAGAGTATCAGGGCATCTCCGGAGAAAGCTTCGATCGGCAGAGTCTCGATCTACCCGGCAGCCAGGAGCAACTCCTCGAAGCGATCGTTGCAACAGGCAAACCTGTCGTATTGGTTCTGGAGAATGGCCGCCCGCTGACGATCCCGTGGACTGCGGAACACGTTCCAGCAATCCTCGAAGCCTGGTACCCCGGTGAGTTCGGCGGTCAGGCCGTCGCGGAGACGATCTTCGGCGACAGCAATCCAAGCGGAAAGCTCACCATCACGTTCCCCAAAAGCATCGGCCAGCTACCTTCCTTCTACAACTTCCACCCGTCCAAGACCGACAAGTACGTAGACGGCGACCGCAAGCCCCTTTTCCCCTTCGGATACGGCTTGAGTTTCACAAGCTTTCGATACGACAACCTGTCGGCTGTTGCTCCCGCGCAGGCAAAGGACGGCGACGTCGCTGTAACCGTAACAGTAGCGAATACCGGCACCGTAGAGGGCGACGAGATCGCGCAACTCTACCTGCACCACGACGTAAGCAGCGTGGAAGTGCCGGATCGCGCTCTTGCAGGCTTCGCACGTGTACACCTGAAACCGGGCGAATCAAAGCGCATCGAGTTTGCTGTGAAGCAGAGCGATCTAGCCGTTTGGAGCAGGAATCATCAGTGGGTCGTCGAGCCGGGCACCTATACCGTGTTTGCCGGCGGCTCCTCCGATGCAACGCTCGCGACGAAGTTCACGATCCCTCGATGAAGCAAAGGATCAATCGGAACACTATGATTCGAACGCCCGAGATCGTCGCCGCATTGCAGCCACCCCGCAAGTGACTACTTGACATCTCGGGACGACGAATTTGCACGAACACTCAAGGGGCTGAGTTGCATCCGGCGATGGAGGCGCACCTCAACCCCTTGCGGATCTTCCCTGAAGAATCTGCCTACCGGCAGCCTGCCTCAAAGCAGAGATTCTTGCTGAAGAACGGCATCACGTGGTTCTGGAAGCGATCTGCTACAGCACTGGTGTGCGTGCCCGAGTACACTTCAAAGCTGTTCGCAATTCCGTATTTATCGAGCACTTCATGCAGCGTGGCAGTATCCACGCGCAAGCCATCCTGATCGCCAACGTCGATTGCAATAGCGCGGTACTGCCGCAGGTTGCCGATGTATTGATCGATAAACGCAAGCGGAGCGTTGGCCGCCCACTTGGCCAGGATGTCAGCCTGCACTGCACCGTCCTTAGTTGGCAGATCAAGATACAGCGGCGGATTCTTTGGATCGGGCGACCACGCTGCAGCCGTGGCAAGCTGGGCACGCTCAAAGAACCCAAGCTTCGCGGAATCCTCTGCCGTCTTCACTGTCTCGAGCTTCTTCTCGAGGTCCGGATTGCTGGGACCGGCAGGTCGGGCCGACATGCAGCAAGGGCTCATGATGTAGAGGCTGCCAAAGACGTCGGAGTGCTTCATGCCGATGCGGCTTGCGCCATAGCCGCCCATCGAGTGGCCAACAAGGCCGCGGCTCGTCCGCTCAGGAATTGTGCGGTAATGCGCATCGATATACGCGACAACGTCGCGGGCGATGAAATTCTCGAAGTCTCCAGTCGTGACCGAACTCGAGTACATGGAACCGTTGTGCATCGTCTTCGAGTCGGGCAAAACGACGATCATCTCCTTTGCACCCTGGGCAAACGCGCCTTCGATCGTTTGCGGCACATGAATCTCGTGCGTCCACTGCTCGGCGCCGATGGAGTAGCCGTGCAGCGCATAGACGACCGGATACCGGCGATGCTTGTCTTTCTGATAGCCGGGCGGCAGGAAGACGATCACATCGCGATCAACAGCGTCGCCCTCCAGGTTGCCCTCCAGAGCCGCTCCATGAATCTTGATGTGTTCCAACGTCACTGGCTTTGCGCCTGGCATCACCGCAGGAACAACGGTGGCAACCTGGGCCACAAGCCCTGCTCCCATGGCAACCGCCATCGAGAGTGCCGTTCCGTAAAACAGCTTCTTCTTACTCATCGACGCCCTCGCTCGCAACACTCAGCTACCCCCCAATCGAGATCTTCCGCTCTGCGTTGAATTCAACGGATGCCCACAGCACATTGAAAGGTCTTTCGATCATCGCCACGGGCGGCGGCCACATGCTCCCATATCGATCGGAGCGCACAGTCCTTGTCATGGCTCCAGTGAGATGACCGTCACCGACTTTGGCGCAACCGTCAAGGACAGCTTGCCGCCTTTCACGCTTGCGGAGACGGCTTTCGGCACAACACTGTTGGGCGCCGCAAATGTGTTCACGCTGTCGACAGCGGCCGCGGTCAACGTCTCTCCCTTCGCCGACTTGACCATCATCCCTGATACGTCCGCATCTATATCTGCAGGCTTTTCAGGATCAAGATTCGTGATCTCGAGCCACACCCTGCCCGACGCGTCCTTGGCAGCAAGAGCATCCACGCGCGGCAGCGTGATTCCATCCCGATGGAGCGAGCCTGGATCGAAATCAATCGGAATAAACGTCGCGTCCTGGAACGGAACATACATCTTGTAGACGTAGTACGTTGGTGTGAGAACCATCTTCTCCTTGTCCGTCAGAATCATCGACTGCAGCACATTGATCATCTGGGCAATGTTCGCCATGCGCACGCGATCGGCATGCCGCGCAAAGATGTTCAGGTTCAGCGACGCCAGAATCGCGTCTCTCAAACTGTTCTGCTGGATCAGGAAACTCGGATTCGTGACCGGCAGCGGCGCAAGCCACGCGCCCCATTCGTCCACCACCAGCGCAACCTTCTTCTGCGGGTCGTACTTGTCCATCACAGCTTCCTGCTTGCGCAGAAACTCGTCCATGAAAAGCGTGGATTTCAGCGTCTTGCCGTAATCCTCAATACCGAATCCCGTCGAAGGCATCGACGGCGGCCACCCGCTCGCCACCGTGTACCAGTGCAGAGATAGGCCGTCGATATTCCAGCTCCAGTCGTGATGCTCCCAGGCCTTCATGACGGTCTCGGTCCACTCGGTCTCGGGAACACCCGGGCCGACGGCGATCTTGAGCATCTGGTTCGCGCTCTGCTGCGCAGGATTATCATTCCGAACGAAGTGGCTATAGATCTTGAGCTGGCTCAGGTAGTAGTCGGGCGCCATGTTGCCCCCGCAGCCCCAGCTCTCGTTTCCGATACCGAGAAAGCCAACCTTGTATGCTTCGGGATGCCCATTGGCGGTGCGCTCTTTAGCCAGCGCCGTCGGTTGCGCGGCGGTCATATACTCCAGCCACTCGGCCGCCTCCTGCGGAGTCCCCGATCCGACGTTGACCGAGACGTAGGCCTGGCTGCCGATCTGCTGGATGAAGTCCATGAATTCATCCGTGCCAAAGCTGTTCGTATCCACCACCCCGCCCCACGCGGAGTTGAGCGTAGCCGGTCGCTGTGCAGCGGGGCCCACTCCTTTCCGCCAGTGGTACTCATCGCCGAAGCAGCCGCCCGGCCAGCGCACGTTCGGCACTTTCAACTCCCGAAGTGCGGTCACGACATCTTTGCGGATCCCACGCGTATTCGGAATCGAAGAATCCGGTCCAACCCAGATGCCCTCGTAAAGTCCGTGTCCCAGATTCTCTGCAAACTGGCCGAAGAGGTTGCGATCGATCTTCGCTCCAGCCTTGGATGCATCGATGGACAAATGAGTATTCTGCGCGGTCACGAGCGGCGCGCTCGAAACCAGCAGCACAAGACAGATGCGAAGGACGAACCGAATACCGCCGATCTTCATAGGGACTCCCAGCGAGAACGCCGCGGGATCAGACAATCAATTCGCGTAAACGTTCCCCGAACCTCGGACTATATAGAACCTCTCTGGCTGCGGACAAGTCAAATAAATCGCTTTATTCATTTCGATTTCATCGATGGATTCTCGCCCGCATCAGAACCAGCTCCCAGAGTGCGCATATTCAAATCATTTCCGGCTCGCGGCTCATCCCCAGCAACTCCGCCAGGGCATTGGCCTCCGCGTTGCTCGCGCTCAATTCTCTGCAGACAAGATTCAGCCGCACGTCCCGCGTCTTACCGGCCGCCAATGGAAGTGCAACAAAATCACCCCTGTCGAGTTCGGTCTGGATGCGGTACCGCGGCAGCCAACCGAAACAAAGGCCGCTCCGAACCGCTGCAATCGCCGATTCGATCGCGCCAACCGAAAGTACGCGCTGCGCGGCGGGGCGCGGCTGCTGCTTCAGGATCCCGGATGCCGTGCCTTCGATGGTCACCAGCATGTGTTGCATCAGGTCAGAGCGCGAGAGCCTGCGCCGGATCGAGTGCAGAGGGTGGTCGCGGCGCGCAACTGCGATTATTCCGATTACAAGAATCGGCTTGACGAACAGCTCGCGCGAAATCAATCCGGTCACGCAGAGTTGCGCGTTGTGGAGCGAAAACTCCGAATCGGCCGAAAGAAACGTGCCCTGCCGAAGCTTCGGCTTAACGTGTGGGAAACTGTGCGAAAAACTGGCCAGTGCCGCAAACAGGCGGTCGTCAGGAAAGATGCTGTCCACGGAAAGCCCGACCTCCGCGGCGCCGCCCGAGGCCATCAAACGTGCGCGCTCCTCGAGTTCGTGGAACCCGGCCAAATGAGGTTCCGCGTCGGCCAGCAGCACCCTCCCCACTTCAGTCAGCTGTGCTTTCCTTCCGCGGATCTCAAACAGCCGGACACCCAGCTGCTCTTGAAGGCGCCCAATGGCATAGCTGATCGTCGATTGCGACCGATTGAGCTTTTCGGCGGCGGGCGCAAATCCCCCCAACTGCACCACGGTCTGAAGGATCTCCCAGGCATCCAGCGTCGTATCCATGGCCTGAGAATACATCGGATAAATCGATGTACTTAGTGAAAAAATGCGGCTATTATTCGAGATTCTCCGTCGAGTACCATGCCGCTGTCAGGAAAACTGTGGCCCGCGGCATAGATTTCCGGAGCCGGAGAACGATTTCCCGGCGGCATAGTCGATCCCGGTTGCACCAGGTCTCCGAGCCGATTCGTGGCCCGGAACCTTCAGGGGAAGTGGTGCGGGATCAAGGGGACCCAATGAAGAGAATTGGCATCGCACTATTCCTGCTCTCGAGCTTTTGCTGTGCACAGGCCACCGGCGGGTTCAAGCCCGCGTTCACCAATGTATGGGGCGCGGCGTATCCCCGCGTCGACGACAGTGGAAAAGCCGAATTCCGGGTGAAGGCGCCCGACGCAGCCACTGTGAAGCTCAATTTCTGGAGCGGGCCGAAGCTTGACATGGTCAAGCAGAACGATGGCTTCTGGACGGTCACCACTCCGCCCCTTGTTCCTGGATTCCACTACTACACGATCATCATCGACGGCGCAGAATTCAGCGATCCCGCAAGCCACTCCTTCTTCGGTGGCGGCAAAGACACGAGTGGAATCGAAATCCCTGAACAAGGGTCAACTTACTATCTGCCCCAACCAGTCCCGCACGGCGACGTCCGTGAGATCTGGTATTCCTCCAAGGTCACCGGCAGTTGGCGGCACGCCCTCATCTATACGCCGCCGGACTACGACACGCAAACCAGCAAGCGTTATCCCGTGCTCTACCTGCAGCACGGCGGCGGCGAGGATGAGACCGGCTGGATCAGGCAGGGCCATGCCAACTTCATCCTCGACAACCTGCTCGCAAGCGGAAGTGCGAAGCCCATGATCGTCGTGATGGCTTACGGTTATGCGAGGCGCTCCGGCCATCCCGATCCTGACCTGACCGGGAAACCCTTCGGCTCGCCCGAAATGATGAAGGCGATGCAGGAGATGGCGCAGGCCTTTGAAGACGATCTGACGCAGGAACTGATTCCCTTCGTCGATAACCACTTCAGGACTCTGGCGGATCGCGATCACCGTGCCATGGCCGGTCTATCGATGGGCGGCATGCAAACCTTTCAGGTCACCTTCGATCACCTCGAACTGTTCTCATACATCGGCGGTTTCAGCGGTGCCGCTGGCCCGATGGTGCTCGGCAACGAGAAGCTCGATCCGAAAACTTCATTCCGCGGCGCGCTCGCCGATCCAGATGCCTTTGCGAAGCGCGTGCATCTGCTGTGGCTGGGTGTGGGCACCGACGAACCTCCGATGATGAAAGCCGGACTGGAGCGGCTGCACACATCGTTGGATGAGGCCCAGATCAAGCACGTGTTTTACGAGTCACCCGGTACTTCGCATGAGTGGCAGACCTGGCGCCGCGACCTCAAGGATTTCGCGACCCGGCTCTTCTAGTCGCCAGGAATCCGCAAAAAGTTCTGGCGCCCGCCATTGATCTTGCCTCCTGAATACTTGGCCCGAATGCCCAACCAGCATCCGGGCCGTTCTTTGGGCTCTCAGCAAGCTGGCAACGGCTCCGGCAGGACAATCGATCATCCGCCGTCAGTCTGCGCTCTCCTGGAGTTCATTCCGCATGGTTAATCCGATGATCGGAATCTCAAAATTCACCGCTCTGGTTGCTGTTTCCATACTCATGGGGCAAACCCGGATGTGCGGCAGCTGACCCCAGCGCATCCTGCATCCGTAACGCCGTCCGGGCAGACTGCTAAAACTCCTGCGTGGTGCAATTGCTGTCTATGCTTTGCTCAAAAGAACAGATTGAACACGATCCCAATCGCGCTAATCTGTCGGTTGGGCGCTTTGGAAGTGTCGTTCTGGTGCTCGTAATATGGTTCTATCTCTGAGTGCTTTCGGATGGGAAACGGGCAACCAACAGTCTCAGCAGTCCTGCTGAATTTACTGTATCTGCTGTCGTAATAGCCTTCTGCGCGAAGATACGGGGCGAAGTGGTAGGACTTGATCGCAAACTCCCGCTCTGCTGTTAGGCGATTTCGATATCTCCAGGACGAATCACCTTCGATAAACCTGAGATCGACCCTGTTTCTGTCCGACACAAGTACGTCCCAGCCGAGTGGGTAGCGTCCTGTCGCCTCCATGATTCCGCGCTGCTCTGTCGGGGAAGACGTTGATGGCATGTACCGGTATCCCGCCCTGAGCATGAGAAGCCTGCTCTTCGACTCATCCAGATCAAACAAGATGAACCGTTTTGCCTTGCGCAGAGGCTTTACATAATAGTCCAGATTTGGTCCGACCTCGGCATCCGATCCTGAACGACCCTCTCTCGTCTGAGCGGCAAAGAACGAAATTCTTACGTTCGAATTCAGCTTCAGGAAGGCGTCGATCTCGGGCCATCCCTGGGCCGAACTATTCTGGGCCTCCGCTGCCGAACCCGCGATTGTGAGAAGGAGCCCCAGGCACACAAGTTGCCAGCAGCGCGTCGTCCAGGCTCGACAGGGTTCTCTCACGAACGAATCCTCGCTCGTTCGGAATCTAATGGAAGTGACGGGGGGAGAAGAACTGCAATTTATGCCAGTGAACACGCTTTATGCCGCAACCTGAACGGCAGTAGGCGATGGGATCAGGTCTCCAAAAGCAAGTGATTGACCTTAGCCTTCCATCGCGGACCAGATTGCATGTTTCACAGCTTGAACTAGCAAAACCATCAGATGCGGGCATTGTTCCCTGTTGCTAACATTCCCCAAAACGTCGGCGATCGTTCCGCGTAGGGAGCTTGTCGTGTCCAAGTGCCACAACTCAAGGGTTTGAGTCGCCAACTCCAACTGTCTCAAAGGAATAGCTTCTGTGTCGAGGTCCCGCTCAATCGAACGTCAGGAACGCGCTGGGTGTGATCACTCCCAAAAGGAATTCGCTAAGCGCCATTACATCTGGCCTTTGCAAGCTGGTGGAAGCGAGCTGCCGCTATGTCAGCTCTCCACCTTGGCAATACTGACAACCTGAAATGGCATGAAGGAAGGAAATCATGGCCCACGGTAAATCACTGAGAATCGTATCGATCACCTTTCTGGCGCTTCTGTTTGTGACGCTTTCGAACACGATGGTCTCCGCCCAGACCAAGCTGGAAGGCATCATCAAAGGACGAAGCGGATCGGAAATCATCCTGCAGACGGCGGATTCACCAAAGGTCATCGTGCTGCTGACGAACGACACCGATGTCGCCCAGGTAGTGGGCGCGCTCAAGGCCCGCAAGAAGGAAATGTCCATGGCCGCCCTCGTTCCGGGGCTCCCGATTCAGGTCGAAGGGAATATGAACGCCCAGAACCAGTTGGTTGCGACCAAGATCAGGTTCAAGGGCGACGACCTGGAGCAGGCGCAGGCCATTCAGGCGGGTCTGGCCGAAACCAGTCAGCAGGCGCAGCAGAATAAGGAAGAGATAGAAAGACAGAACGCAATGCTGAAGGAGCAGCGTGAACTGATCGCCGCGAATACCGCGCGCTTCGGCCAGCTGAACGATTACTACATTTATGACGAAGTCACCGTGTACTTCGCCAACGGCAAGACGAAAGTCGATTCCAAGTACAACCCTCAACTGGTAGCGCTGGCGGAAAAGGCCAAGAACGTCAAAGGCTACATGATCCAGGTAAAGGGCTATGCGTCCGCGTCGGGCAGCGCTTCATTGAACCAGAAGCTGAGTGAGGACCGCGCGAACAACGTCACGAACGTCCTTTTGCAGGATGGTCATATCCCGCTGACGAACATGCTGGCCCCGGGAGCGATGGGCGAGAGTCGCCAGGTCACCAAAGACAAGACCGCAGATAGCGACGCCCAGAACCGTCGTGTCGTGGTCCGGGTACTCCAGAACAAGGCCATCGCGGGAATTCAATAATGCGCGCCCTCGCTTTGCCGCATCCTGCTCCGACGGCCATGCCCGCCGGAACAG
>WSSedB1CaDRAFT_10000943_pt1 | contig 11749 bp, 7 predicted proteins | sample WetSurSB1Cattail_FD_9460 | JGI IMG/M metagenome (IMG submission 9460)
CCACTCCTTCGGCGGAGGCGGCAGCCACTCGTCCGGAGGCGGCAGCGGCAGTAGCCATGGTGGAGGTGGCGGCGGACATCACCGTTAAGCAGTCTTGTTTCAGGCCCGTTCCGGCATCACACTGGTGAGGGCCTTGTATTATTCCCGCCCAGTGAATTTAGTCGATGCCCGCCCTTTCCCTTGTCCCTATGCTCTGTCTGCAACTTCATTTCATTCAGAGAAGGGTCCAGCATTCCTCTCCTCCGCAGTATTGCGGTTGCTCAAGGAGAAGTTCAATCCAATGGCCACTCGCGCGGAGCAGGATCTTGCCGCAATGCTGGCATAATCACCAGTCCCCGAAGCAGACTCTCTGCCTCGGGGATTTCTGTTTTTACCGGTGCTGCCACCCGGCAGTCCAGCAGTGCACGCCAAGCCCCTTGCAGGAAAGCGTGGCAACGTGTGCCGCCTGCCGCAATGCACCTTCGAAGCTGTTGGTGCACAGGAAGTAGTAGCAAAAAGCTCCATGCAAAACGTCGCCCGCTCCCAGCGTGTCTACGGCGTCGATCTCTTCCACTTCAATTTCGAAGCGCCTGCCGCGTTCAACGGCAAGAATCGGTTTGGCCCCGCGGGTGATCGCGATGAAGGGTACGCCGCGGTCAGCGAACCAGGCAAGCGCTGCCTCCGCATCGCCTTCCCTGCCGGGCACCGCAAATCGCTCGCTGCAAATAGCCGCAGTGAGCAGCGGAGCGAGTTCATCGGTTCCCGGTTTCCAGCTCCCACCATCAAGACAGAGTGCAGCGCCTGTTCTATGGCAGGCAGCGAACAAGCCAAGTGTCTGCTCCAGATGAAAGCCGTCGGCCAGAATCATGCGCGGCATTTCACCCCATAAAGGATTCCATGCAGGCGGAAGTTTGGGTAACGCGGTTTGCGTGAGCGGCGGATTGACCGCCGTGCGCGTGGCGCGTGCAGTGTTCAGGAGCACGGTAACAAGCGGGGTTTCGTAGGCTGTTCCCGCGGCCAGATCGACGCTTTGAATGCCGCACTGCTCGAGTTGCTCTCGCACGGGCCGCGCCAATGGGCCGCCTCCGATGGCAGAAAGCAGTAGCGACGTGCCACCGAGCAGCGCGTGCGTTGCCGCAGCGTTGGTCGCCGGACCGCCCGCGGCGGTACGCATGTCAGCGGCGTAGACTTTGGTGTCCTCTTCTGGAAAGCGGTCGAGACGGTAGAGAACATCGAGGGTGGTGCGACCCGCGAACAGTACGCGCGATGCACCGACGCTTGGGGCAGGATCCATGACACGATTGTACGGAGAAACTGTAACTCGGGGACGTGCTTCGGCGGCTCCAACCTGCCGCTGAAGCACATCGACTCACGAGTGTGTTTCCGTCAGCGCCTCGGTCTCCTTGCTCATCTTTGCGGTGCGCTCCAGCTTGTCCCAGTTGAAGGGTTTGCCATCAATAGCGCGCTTCAGTGTCTTGAACAGAACAATTGAGAACACCTGCCGGTAGGCAAATCGCTGCAGCCAGATGTGGAACAGCAGCCAGCCATCGCCCTTGTTTGCAGGGTGACGCCGCTCGAGCGAGAAGGCCACCGCGGATGTGACGAAGTCGATGAGCAGGAAGGTGAGGAAGTAAGCCAGCAGCTTCATAAAGCTCGCTGCCGACGCGGCTTCCGGATGATAGTGCCGGTCGATGAAGTAGTGCACCACTCCGGCAGCAAACATCAGGTCGATGAACGGTGACACTAGGGGTAAGAGCATCTGGAAGATGAGAATGTTCGGCAGAGCGAACAGTCCCATCGCCTTGTTGCGCACAAACGCCAGGCGATGCTTCCACACCGACTGCAGAATGCCGAACGACCAGCGGAAGCGCTGCCGCATCAGGCCGCTCGCGTCGATGGGCGCTTCGGTAAAGGCAAGCGCACGGTCTTCGTAGACGACCTTGTATTGATGCTCGAGCAGATTCATTGTCAGGTCAGCGTCTTCGGCCACCGTATTCAGCGGATAGCCGCCCGCCTCTTTCACACCCGCAGTACGCCATGCGCCAATCGCGCCCGGCACCACCATCACAACGTTGAACAGATCCAGCGCGCGCCGCTCGAAGTTCTGGCTGGTGATATATTCCAGCGCCTGCCAGCGGGTCCACAGGTTCACGCGGTTACCCACTTTGGCGTTGCCCGCTACGGCGCCCACCTTTGGGTCCTCAAAGTGCGGAATGAGTTTGGAAATCGCGTCCATCGCAATCACCGTATCCGCATCAATGCCGACGTAGAACTCTTCGTCCAACTGCTCCAGCGCATAGTTCAGCGCGGCGGCCTTGCCCCCGTTGGCCTTGGTCAGCACCTGCACGCGGCCTGCGGCAATCTCGCGCGGATAGGCGGCTCGCGCAACTTCAAACGTACGGTCGCTCGAGCCGTCGTCGATCACGATCACGTGCAGATTGTCGTAGTCCGAGTTGAGCACCGAACGGATCGTCCGCACGATGACCTTCTCCTCGTTGTAGGCTGGGACGAGCACGGCGATGCGCGGATTGAAGCCCGGCGAAGCCTCCCGGTGTGGCCGACGCAACCGGTCGATAATAGCGAACAGCCCCACCAGCAACAGTCGGGCGCTCATCAGAATGTCACCAACGAAGAACACCAGCACGATGAAGTTCCCAATCACGGCCAGCGTTGAGAAGGCCACCGAGTCTGGCAATGAGCGAACCTTTTGCCAGAAAGTCAGCGGCGGCATCACTTGCGCAGTTGTTTTTTCCATCAGCGCAGAGACGGGCACAATGGAGTAGCCGTGCGCGCGCAGCGTGTCGATCAGCACAGGCAATGCGGCCACAGTGGCCGAGCGGTCACCGCCGCCGTCGTGTAGCAGAATCACTGAGCCGCGGAACTGCGGCTTGGTCTTCATCCGCTCCAATTGGTCCAGCACCGTCTGGGCGATTTCCTCCGGCGTTTTGTGGACGCGCTCGTCCCAGTCGTGGGTGTCGATCTTGTTGCCGACGACGATGAAACCATCCTGTTGAATACGGACAATTGGCGCGGCTTGATCGTCGGTATCGGGCTCTTCGTCAATGTCGTAGGGTGGCCGGAAGTAGAGCGGCTGCACGCCAAGCTTGCTGGCAAACAGTCGCTCGGTCAGCTTCACTTCCAGGTCCAGCCGGTTCGCAGAGATCCCGCTGATGTCCGGATGCGTGTAGGTGTGGTTGCCCACTTCGTTGCCTTCGCGCACCTCGCGCTTCAGCAGGCCCATGTTTTCCAGGGCGTCCTCGCCGATGATGAGGAACGTGCCCTTCACATTCTTCTTCTTTAGAACGTCGAGGATGCGCGGTGTCCACTTCGGGTCCGGACCGTCGTCGAACGAGAGCGCCACTTTGTTGGGTTGGTAGCCGTAGTACTCCACTGTATAGGTGTGCGGATACACTTCCATGTGCTCATCGATGATGAGCTTCTTGCGCGGGTCCGGCTCGTCTGTGTCCACATCGACGGTGCGCCTGCCCTGCTGCGGAAGACCCGTGATGCGCATGACGTCGCCCTCGCCTTCCTGATCCACTTCGTGGCCAGGCGCCAGAGGCCCCAACTCTCCAATGGAGGCGGGGCTAGTCGGCCGGTCCCACACGTTCCACAGGGAGCTGTCTTCAGTACCGAGCCTCCACAGCGCAAATGTCTGCAGGCCCATTTCGCGCGCCGCTCGCATCTCGTTCAGCAGCGTCACGCCGTCGAGGAACCACACTACGTGGCGCTGGTTGTTGTCCTCGTCTATGTACTCGAAGTGTGGATTGAGTGAGTCGTAGTCCAGGTCCAGATCGGCGTCCGAATCCGAGGCACGCTGCCATGCGTCACTCACCGGCAGATCTTCGGTGTTTAGCACTTGGGGCTTGGCCGGCTTCCGGCCCCGCTCTGGCGCCGGCGGAATCGATAGCGTCCAGTCGTAGCCGTAATTGCCCAGTGCGCAGATCAGCTTCTCCTTCGGCACCGCCTTCAGTACACGCGCCAGGTTGGCTACGAACCACGTCTGGCTGGCGATCGGGCCAGGGTCGCTGTCCGTTTCGTGCTCGTCATAGTTCATCAGCACAAGACCGTCGGAGTTGGCCGCGATGGCCTTTAGCGTGGACGAATCGGTGCCTGCTGCGGTGGTGACATAGAGCCGCAGATTGCGCGAATGGAGATCGGCGTAGAGTTCCTGAATAAAGATCAGGTAGGCCGGTGTCGCCTCGTCTGGCAGGCTCTCAAAATCCAACGAGAGACCTCGATAGGAGGGAAACGCCGTAAGAAAGCGAACAATCTGCTGGCGTAGCGCGGTACGATTCTGCTCGTTGCCCAGTAGCATGCCCACATTCGCATCCCAGGTCTGGTTGGCGGAGACGAAGTTGTTCAGGTGCGGAAAGATTTCCGTATCTTCCTTCGCCTGCTGAATCGTCCGTTTGATGCGGCCAAGGTCGTCCGGATCATGCACCGTATTGCGGTCAACCACGGGATAAGTGCGGTGGCTCTCATTGTCCATCGCCATCACCGTGGGGCTCGCGCCGCTGACGTGCAGCCACTCTGGGAACAGCATGTCGATCTGGTTCACATGCTGTTTGAACGAGGCGTAGCTTGCCTCGTCGTAGGGCACATAGTAGGCCGCGCGCAGTCCTTCGCCCGTGTTAAAAGGAATGTCGGAGGGTTTGCGCGTGGTGTGTCGCCGCGCTGGCCGTGCTCCCTTTGGACGCTGCGTCCCGTGGTCCGGGAGTGCCTTGTAGTTGTGCTTGGCCGTTGGCAGCAGCAGCTCCGGTAGGGGCTGGCTGCGCAGCATGTTGAAGATGAAGCCGGACAGCACCAGCGTCGTGGCAACCGCCGTGATGTCGAAAATGCGCCGCAGGCGCTTCCAGCGCTTTCTCTGCGGATCGTAGAAGATTTGGCGGTCGGGCATAGGGGGTCTCGTGGTGCGTGCGTCTGCGGAATCAGCCCGGAAGGAAAAAGCAAAGCAGGGGCGATTCACAGAATCGGTGATCGCGCAGACCGCCGCGGCAGTCTAGGCTATACATTACAAATCGTATGGAAGCTGCTCCCGTGAGTCAATTGAACCCCGTCCCGTCTCCCGCGCGGCCTGCCGCCGCCCTGTCCATCGGTCTGGCGTTGGCAGCCGGCTTGGCGCTGCGCCTGTGGATGTTCGCGCACTTCTTTGAGGTCAGCGGAGACTCGTTGGTCTACGGCAGCATCGCCAAGAATCTACTGCTCCACGGCCGTTACGCTCTCTCGCTGCCCACCGGCGAAATGTTCTCGACGCTGATTCGTCTGCCGGGCTACCCGCTGTTTCTCGCCGTCTGTTTTCGCCTCTTCGGCGTAGACAACTACGCGCCTGCCATATGGCTGCAAATCGCTCTCGAACTTATCGGCTGTCTGCTGCTGGCCGACTGTGCCTGCCGGCTAGCCCCGCAGCGACTTAAATCAGCTGCGATGCACGCCACGCTCTGGCTCGCCTCGCTCTGCCCGTTCACGGCGATCTACGCGGCCAGCCCGCTCACTGAGGCCCCCACGCTATTCTGCCTCGCGTTGGCCCTCTGGTCGGCCGCTCGGTTTCGAGAGCAGCCGCGCTGGTCCATGGCGCTTGCGTTCACCTTTGCCGTTACCTTTACTGCGTTGCTGCGGCCGGACGGCGCTCTCGCTCCCGCCGCACTCGCCCCGGCGCTCGTCTTCGGCTTGCCCGCCAGCGCTGGGCAAAGCGAACACCTCCGTCGCATTTCGCTCGTCTGCATCATGCTGGCTGCCGTGCCCTTCGCCGCCTGGACTGCACGCAACTGGAATGTTTTTCACGTCTTCCAGCCGCTCGCGCCCAAGTCCGCTACAGATCCTGGCGACCGCGTTGACACCGGATGGGAACGCTGGATGAAAACATGGTGCCTCGACTTTGTGTCGACTTACAACGTGGCCTGGGTGGTGCCCGGCGACACCTTCGACGTAAACCTGCTGCCCTCCCGTGCCTTTGACTCGCCGGAAGAGCGCAGGGAAGTCACGGCCCTGGCCGACGCCTACAACGCGAATGGTTACAACATGACGCCCGAACTCGACGTCGCCTTTGCACAACTGGCCGCGCGCCGCATCGCAGCGCACCCGTTGCGGTCGTACGTGGGACTGCCCGTGGCCCGCGTGGCTGACATGTGGCTGCGACCGCGTGTCGAGAACCTGCCCATCGACCTCGACTGGTGGGTCTATGCGCACCACCACGCCGAGACACGCTTCAGCTGGTTCTACGTTTCGCTCAACGCGCTCTATTTGTCGTTGGGAATTGCCGGCCTGTGTCTGCGTCCGAAGCTCTGGCAGTGGATGCTGACATACATCGTCCTGCGCAGTGCGATGCTGCTGACGATTAACCCGCCGGAAGCTCGCTACACTATCGAGTGCATCCCGATGCTGTTTGTGCTGGGCGGCGTAGCGGTCGCGCGTTTGGCCACGAGCCGGGCACGGATAACTAATCGCTGACAGCTGACCGCTGGATTAGTGCTCGACGAATTGCGTCTTCGCGTCCGTCTTCGCCTTGAAGGCGTCTGCTGGCAGCGGCTGGTTCAGTTTGATGTTGAAGTAGACACATACGCGCGACTGGCCCTGTCCCTGGTCGAACACCTGCTTCAGGCTTACGCCGCGTGTCGTGTCCAGCCACACCGTCACCTTGGGCAGGTTCTTGCGCACCGTCGGGTCCTTAGCCACAAGTTCCAGCTTCTCCGTCTTCACCCCGTCCAGTGTCTCCGGGCCCAGGTACTTGATGTCCCACTTGTCGGATAGGTCCTTACCGCTCGCTCCAAAGCCGAGCATTAAGTAGCTCTCGAATTTGCCTGCGCCCTTGAAGGTCGTCATCTGGTCGATCATCGGCTCAAACAGCCGTAGCACGCCGCCCGTGTAGGTATACATGCGTGGTGTCGGCTTGCCGTTCATCTCCGCAATGTGCGCCGACATCTGGAAAGCCGTGCCTTTGCGCTCGTAGTACGCCGTGCCTTTCTGCGTGTCCCGCTCAGGGAATGGATCGGTCTGATAGGTGTCGAACTGGAAGTCGGCCGTGGTCGAGCGGAAGTTCGCAGCAGCCGCGTCCAGCTCGTGCAGCACGCGCTGCAGGTCGTCGGCTGCCAGGGCGGCGCGGCCCGGCAGTGCCAGGCAAACCAGCGCGGCCACGGCGATAAGTTTCCTTCTCAAAGCCATGAATGTCCTCAGTGTGTTCCATGCCACGAGGCTATAGACACCAAATTTTGTCTAGCGATGCGCCCAGATCTTCCAGATCAAGTTGCCTTCCGCGTCCTGCGTCGTCTCCCAGCGCTCCACGAACACCGCATCGCCCGTCACCGGCTCTATGGCCTTGCGCAGCGCCCGTTTCATTTCGCTGTCACTGGCATCTTTGGGAACCGTCACGTCCGCCGCGCTCAGCGATACGATCACACCCCGTCCGCCGTCGCCCACTACTTGAATGGGGTGCGCCAGAGCCGCCGGGCTGGTGGGCTTGTCGCCATAGCTCCAGCCGGGAATCTGCGGCGTGACAAAGATGAACAGCAGAATCAGTGTCACCATCACGTCGTAGTGAAAGTTGCCGCGCGGGTACGTCCAGTAGAAGTAGCTCTTCAGAATCCGATTCATTGCCAACCTTACTTCGTTATGCGTTCCAGCCCGCCCATGTAGGGCCGTAGCGCCTCCGGCACCACCACGGAACCATCGGCTTGCTGGTAGTTCTCTAGAATCGCCAGCCACGTGCGGCCCACGGCCAATCCGCTGCCGTTCAGCGTGTGCACAAACTCTGCCTTGCTCTTGCCACCTGCCGCCTTGTAGCGGATATTCGCCCGCCGCGCCTGGAACGAGTCGAAGTTCGAGCACGACGAAATTTCGCGGTACAACTGCTGGCCCGGCAGCCATACTTCCAGGTCAAAGGTCTTTGCCGAAGAAAAGCCCGTGTCGCCCGTGCACAACAGCACGCGCCTGTAGGGCAGCTTTAGCGCTTCTAGAATCTCTTCCGCGTTGCGCGTCAGCTTCTCGTGCTCGGCGTCAGACTCCTCAGGCCGCGTAAACTTCACCAACTCCACCTTCTGGAATTGATGCTGGCGAATGATGCCGCGCACGTCTTTGCCGTAAGCGCCAGCCTCGGCGCGGAAGCAAGGCGTGTAGGCCGTCAGGCAAATCGGTAGCCGTGCCTCGTCCAAAATCTCGTCGCGATACAGATTCGTCACCGGCACTTCCGCCGTCGGAATCAGCCAGTGGTCATTGTCCTTGAACTCGCCGCGCGTTACCGCTTCAGCGTCCGCGTCCGAACAGCGGAACAGGTCGTCGGCAAACTTGGGCAACTGCCCGGTGCCAAACAGGGATTTCGAGTTCACCATGAACGGCGGCAGGACTTCCGTATATCCATGCTGCTGCGTGTGCATGTCCAGCATGAAGCTGATCAAAGCCCGCTCCAGCCGCGCACCTGCGCCCATGTAGACCGCAAACCGCGCGCCGCTCAGCTTGGCCGCGCGCTCCAGGTCCAGAATGCCGAGCGCCTCGCCCAACTCCCAGTGTGGCTTAGGCTCAAAGTCGAACTGCGGCTTCTCGCCCCAGGTCTTCACCATCAGGTTGTCGGCTTCGGACGTGCCGGTGGGCACCTCGTCGCGCGTCAGGTTGGGCGCGCGTGACAATACCTGCCACATCTTCTCGTCGTATTCGGATCGAGATTTATCCAACTCGGCGAGATGTTCCTTAAGGTCGCGAATCTCTCCCATCAATGCAGCTTCTTGGTCAATTGCAGCTGTGCCTTCAGGAGTAGCTAAATACTCTTTTGTCGTCTGGACAGAAGTAGCAATCATTTCTCTATCAGACATAGAAAGCCTATTCTTGGCATCGCCTGCCGTCGCATTGCGGCCCTTTCTGTGTGCCTGCTTGAGTACACCTAACCGCTGGCTCAAATCGTTGAGTCGAGCCTTGGTCTGCTCGGCCTGCGTAATGGCCTCGCGACGGCGCTGGTCCAGCGTGCGAAAATCGCCCAACAGCGCTGCGGGGTCCGCCCCGCGCGCGCGTAGCTTCTCTTCAACTTTTTCCAGGTTCCCCCGGACAAATCCCAGATCGAGCATGGCTCTTTCCAGTTTACTCGACCCGGGCTCGCCGCTCAGCCGTTAGTCTTCCGGGGCGGTTGGCCGCATCTCAAGTAGGCCTCGGCTATACCTCAACAATGAAAACCAAGGGCATACAAGCAGACAGGTGGTGGCTACTTGCCTGCCTCTGCATCCAGCTTCTTCTGCATCACTCCAATCTCCGGATTCGCCATGAAAGTCTTCCAGAGCAGGCCGGTACGGTAGTTTTCCACCATCACGGCAATCGGAGCCTGGTTGAGCCCCATGTAGATGGGCGAGACCCACCCGGTGGTGGGATTGTAGGCGTCCCTTGGGCCGTAGATCCCCCAAAGATCGCGCCCCAGATCCCGGTAGTAGTGCTTGAAGGCTTCCATGGACGCTTCCGGAGTGTAGGGGAAGGACGCCAGGGCTCCGGTCAGGGTCATGGTTCCGCGGTCGTCGGGCCCATCGGGAGCCGATGCGTTATAGCCCTCCGGCGTGTCACTGGCGGTGAGTCCCCATGCATTCGCGCCATAGCCTTTGAAGTGCTTTGGGTTTTCGATGCAATAAGCGCGGTTGATCAGCGCGATATTGCGGTTGTTTGCAAAATACGAAGCGGTATACCGGTCGTGCAGTTTGTGCGGATCAAACCCGAGGAAGGAATAGTGGGTGAAAAAGAGCGGCCCGCCCGGGCCCACGCCTACGTCGAGCTTGATCCCGTAGTAGGTATGTCCGTTTGCGTAATGGTTGCCGTCGGTGCTGCCTGACCATCCCTGACGATAATCGAGTGCAGATTGCGTCTGGCTTGCCCAGCCTGAGTAGTACATCGATGCCGGGGCCGCATGCGTGGGCGAGGCAATCGCCAGCAGATACGTCACCATGGCTTCGTTAAAGCCGATCAGCGGATGGTGAATCTGCCAACTCCACTGCGAGGACCAGTGCCAGTAGAGAAAATCGCTCTGTGGCGATTCCCGGTACCAGTCCCACTCCACTGTTTCCCAGAGATTGGTGATGCGGCTGTAGAGCTGCTTCTCCCGCTCGTCGGGTCCATTGAAATACTGTCGCGCAGTGAGCAGTCCCTGCATCAGAAAGGAGGTTTCTACCAGGTCTCCGCCGTTGTCGAACATGCCAAAGACCGGCATAGTCTTGCCCGTCGCACCATCCATGTAATGCGACCAGGCGCCGTGGTAGCGCTGCGCGGACTCGAGAAATGAAACGATCTTCTCCATGCGCTCCAGGCCCTGCGCACGCGTGATGAAATGGCGGTCGACACCGACCACCAGAGCACAGATGCCCATGCCGGAGGCTCCTGTGGCGACATAGCGATCGTCGCCGGGAAGATTTTCATAGGCCATTCCGGAATGCGGCTCTGCTGCTTCCCAGTAGTACTGGAAGGCGGCTTCCTGCAGCATGGTCAGCAGTTCCGCATCGCTCATGGCGTGGGTCGCTGCGCTGGCCTTGGCGGAAGCTGCGGACTGGTCCTCATCCATGCCTTCGGCCATTACCTTGTAGGCTGCTTTGACGCCCACCTTGCCGAGAAAGTCCACATAACGATGAACGCCGGGTATTTGAATCCCGATGGGTGCGAACGGCCCACCGTCCATGGAACGAAGGATCACATACCGTGCCGGGGCGACCGTCTCATCGGCGTCCCAGTGGAGCACAATATGCCGTTCGTAGCTCGTGGCCTGCAGATGCTGTGGAGTGGCCAGCGCATAGCTGCCACCGCCGGTGGCAGTCCCCTCATCATCGACGCGAATATCATCCACGATCAGCAGGTGCCTGGTTCCGTCCGCCTTGCCTTGATGGAAGATGATGGTCTGCAGGGACTCGGGATGAAAGGCGTACACAGACGCCGATTGCAGCGGAGTCATTGGGATGCGCACTCTCGTCCAGCGGCCGGCCGGCAGATCCCCTGCATATTTGCCCAGAGGCTCAGCGACCGTGAAGCTGCCGGGGAACTGCGCGACCTGTAATCCTTCAGCGGTATTGGAAAGCACGATCTCCGGCAGGTCCGCCGCAGCAATGGCCTCCGGCGCAAAGCACCACAGATAAAGATACTTTCCCTCTAGTTCAGGAAAACGGTTGCGGAAGTTGACAAGGTGAATCTCCGCGTCCCATCCCCCGCCCGGTTTGGATTGCCACTCGAGGCGCAGCGCATTCGGTGGCGTCCGGAAGATCTGGGCATCTACGGGCAGATGTCCGTCCTTCTGCCGCAGAACGCTGGGAGCGACAGGCACAGCCGCGCTGTACCAATAGAACTCGTCATTCTGGCTGTTGTCGAAGATCACTTTGCGGTAATAGCCCGACTGGGCATAGGCGAATGAGCTGAAACACAACAGGGCAACCAGCAGCACGGTCCAGCGCCGCATCTGTGAGGCCGCAACCGGCCCGCGCTGAGATGAATAGCGGAGAGACGAAAAACTGGACTTCTGATCGGGGAACATGTCTTCTTCCTTCTGAACAAGGCTTGAGGCCTTGGATGCTTCGGTGGTACGTGTTGATAGCCCGACATGATATCGAGCCGGGGCGCAATGCGTCCGTGACGAGCGGGCGGCGCGAGACGTCAGGGGCAGTCGCGCCATAATCCTCCGCAGACTCTGCAAACTATTTCCCCGAAAAGCGCACACTGAAAGCAGCCCCTGAGAAGAGGACTGCCAGTCGGACAGCGTCCCCGGGCCAATCTGTCAGACATGTGACCGGTCTGTACCCCCGTCTGTACCCCCCCTCCCCCCCCCCCC
>WSSedB1CaDRAFT_10000944_pt1 | contig 11725 bp, 14 predicted proteins | sample WetSurSB1Cattail_FD_9460 | JGI IMG/M metagenome (IMG submission 9460)
ACCCTGTCGCCATCGTCATCGGCGGCGGACAGGCGGGGCTGGGCATCGCGGCCTGCCTCGGCCAACTCGGCGTCGATACACTTGTCATAGACCGGCATGAGCGGGTCGGCGATGCGTGGCGCAAGCGGTATCATTCGCTGACGCTTCATAACGAGGTGCATATCAACCACCTGCCCTATATGCCGTTTCCACCCAACACGCCGGTCTTCATCCCCAAGGACAAGCTGGCGAACTGGTTCGAGTCCTACGCCGACGCGATGGAGCTCAATATCTGGACCGGCACCGAACTGAAGCACGGCACCTTCGATGAGACGACCGGACGGTGGGAAGTCCAGTTGCGCCGGCAGGATGGGTCAGAGCGGACATTGCGGCCCCGGCATCTGATTTTCGCCACCGGCGTCAGTGCGATCCCGATCCGTCCGGATGCGCCGGGTCTGGACGATTTCGCCGGAACGGTGATGCACTCCGGCCAGTACACCATCGGCCATGCCTGGAAGGGCAAGAAGGCGCTGGTGATGGGCACCGGCAACAGCGGCCACGACGTCGCGCATGACCTGCATGCCAGCGGGGCGGATGTGACGATGATCCAACGCAGCACGACGCTGATCGTCAGCCTGGAGCAGGCGCAAAAAGTTTACGACATGTACAAGGAAGGCCCGACGCTCGCGGATTGCGACCTGCTGGCCACGGCGGTCCCCTATGAAGTGCTTGTGCAGGGCTACAAAATCTCCACGGCCGCGTCGCAGGCCGCCGACAAGAAGCTGCTCGACGGTTTGGCGGCGCGCGGCTTTCGGTTGGACGATGGGCCGCCGGACGGCACCGGATTCCAAATGAAATACCTCCGCCGCGGCGGCGGATATTACTTCAACGTCGGATGCTCGGACTTAATCGTCGATGGCAGTATTGGTCTTATTCAATACAGTGACATCGACCGTTTCGTTCCGGATGGCGTGCGCATGAAGGACGGACGCGTGCTGCAAGCCGATCTTCTGGTCGCCGCGACCGGCTACAAGAATCAGCAAGGAGTCGTGCGCCTGTACCTTGGGGATGAGATCGCGGATCGCATCGGCCCAGTCTGGGGCTATGACGAAGGCGGCGAGGAGCGCAACATGTGGCGCCGTACGGCGCAGCCAGGGCTGTGGTTCACCGCCGGTGGACTGCCGCATGTGCGTATTTACTCCAAGTATCTGGCAATGCAGATCAAGGCGATCGAGGAGGGGCTGTTGCAGGCCGCGCCCGTTCGGACGGGGGAACTCCAGACTGCTTAGGCCTCCCGTCGGCGCGAGGAGGCATGGCGGCGCGGCAATCTGGTCCGCGTCACGCCGCCACGCTTCTCGCTCGAAGATCCGCCAGTACTACCGGACTGTTACGAGTAGCCGAATAATTCTGCGTTGATTGACTTTGACCTGGGTCAACACCGGGCGGGCATTTCCGTGCTCCATTTCCTCGTCTGGCATTATTCGCCAGTTCCCGAGAAGGAGATTACGCTATGGCCAACGCCCCCGTTCCGGTCAAACAGTCCGTGGCTCCCTCCAGCGCCTCACCCGACATCTGGCGTTCGCTCAGGACGGAGATGGACAGGCTGTTCGACACTTTTACCGGCCGCTTCGGCATGACGCCGATGTTTTCGCCGCGCTTCGATACCACATTCGCCGTCCCCTCACCCGCGGTGGACATCACGGAAAATGAGGCGGCCTTCACCTTGACCGCCGAAGTTCCCGGCATGACGGACAAGGAGGTCCAGGTTTCACTATCAGGCGATACGCTGATGATCACCGGTGAGAAGCGGCAAGAGCGCGAGGAAAAGAATGAAAACCGCTATCTGGCGGAACGGAGCTACGGCTCGTTCCAACGCTCGTTCGTCCTGCCGGACTCGGTGGACCCGGAAAAGGTCGCGGCGTCGTTTGCCAACGGCGTTCTGAGCGTCACCTTGCCGAAGGTGGCAAAAGCCGCAACCAAGAAGATCGAAGTCAAAGCCGCGGCTTGATCCACGGTCGGAAGGGGCGGGGTCACTCCCTCCCCTTTTTCCAACAGGGTACGGGTGCCCTCGGAGAACACGAATGGCGTTCATCAATCGGATCGATGCGGCTCTTCCAACCAAGCTGACACCGATGCTTCTGTGCGACCGTTTACTTGCGCTGGCAGACGAGACAGACCGCGCTGGATTTCAGGTCGTGACAGAACATCTTATGTATCTCGCGTTTCAGATGGTCGACGATCAAGCGGGCCTGAAAAATAACGATAATAGATAGGGTGACCGTCATGTTCGCGATAGCGGCCTTGATTTGGATTCTCGCCAGCCTTGCCGTTTTCGTCGCCCTGGCTTCCGTGTTGGACATGGTCCTCGAAGCCCGCGGCCGGATCGGGAGAACGCATCCCAATGCCCGGGCCAGTGGCTTCAGACGACAATGAAAGGACGATGGAAATGCCTGACGATATCACATTGCAAGCCATGGTCATGGACGAACTGGCCTGGGAACCCAGTGTTGATGCCGCCCACATCGGGGTATCCGTCAAGAACGGTGTCGTAACGCTCAGCGGGTTCGTTGATAATTACGCCGCCAAGGCCGCGGCGGAACAGGCCGTTGGGCGGGTGCGCGGCGTGAAAGCGATTGCCGAGGAAATCGAGGTGCGATTGCCCCACCATCAGCAACGCGCCGATGACGAAATCGCCGAACGGGCAGTGCGCATCCTTGGTTGGGATATCGAGGTACCGGCTGGGCGCATCCATATCACGGTCGCCCATGGCGAGGTCACGCTGACAGGGGAGGTTGATCACTATTTCCAGAGACACGCCGCCGAAAACGCCGTCCGGCGACTGAGCGGCGTGCGGTCCGTGATCAACCTTCTGACGGTTTCGCATCGTGCCGGAGCCGCCCCCCAATCGCGGATGATCCGCCAGAAAATCGAAGAGGCGTTACGCCGTAGTGCCAATATAGACGCATCTGGTATCGAGATCGGCGTCGATGGCGGCACGATTACCCTGAAAGGCCATGTGCGTAGTTGGTCCGAACGTGGGGCCGTCCGGCACGCCGCCTGGGCCGCGCCCGGTGTCCACGAGGTCAGGGACCAACTGGCAATCCAGTCTTGATGCGTCCCCACTGATGGGCAGGAGGGAAGAAAAATGACAAGCACCTCTCGAATGGCTCTCGTGTTGGTTGCCATGGTCGGAGGATGTGCGACGGAGCAAGGGGCTGTCTCATCAGGTCCCGCGCCGGTGGCCGGCCAGACCATCGTTCCAGGAAGCCAGGAGGATTTGGTCAAGAATGTCGGAGACCGGGTTTTCTTCGACTTCGACCACGCTACCATTGCCGGTAACGGGGCCCTTACGCGGAACAATGTCGCGACCCTGGACCACCAGGCGGCGTGGCTTTCGCAGTATAACCGCAACAATGTCCAGATCGCCGGCAATTGCGACGAACGCGGGACCGAGGAATACAATCTGGCGCTGGGCCAGCGTCGGGCCGACGCGGCGCGCGGATATTTGATCGCGAAAGGGGTCGCGGACGGGCGGGTCACAACCATCAGCTACGGGAAGGAACGACCGACCGCGATGGGGTCCAACGAGGATGCCTGGTCGCAGAACCGCAACGCGATTACGTCATTGAGGTGAAATCGGCGGCGGCACCGATAGCCAGCTACACGAAAGCCGCAAACACCTCTTCCAACGCCTTGACCTGGTTCCCGGCAGCGGATGACGGCACGATGATCAGGTCGCGCACTCCGGCGTCGCGCCAGGCTTCCACGCCCTCACGGACACGCGCCGCGGACCCGAACAGGGTGTTGTCGGCCAGCCATTTGTCGGAGAAATACTTCGGCACGTCGTCCTTGCGACCCTCGGCTATGGCCTTCTCGATGGCATCCATTTCCTCGATGTAGCCGGCCTCGCGCCAGTAGTTCCGGTAGTTCGGCAGGAACCCGTAGCTGGTCAGGGTTCGGCGGTTCACCGCCTTGGCGGCCTCGACATCGTCGCTGATGCAGGTCGGGATCATGTTGCCGATAAAGAAGCCCGGATCGACCCGCTTTTCCGCCGGCAGGGCGGCCAGGGACACGGCCATATGCGAACGGGAGGCGTTGGCGAACACCACCCCCTCGGCGATCTCGCCGGCCAGGGCCACCATCTTGCGGCGCAGGGCGGCCACGATGATCGGTGGCAGGGGTCCCAAACCCTCCTGGGCGCGGAATTTCTCCACGAACGAGCGGATATCACCCAGCGGCTTGCCGGGAGTGACGCCCATGCGGACGTGGGACGGCCCATGCGCCACGCCGATGCCAAGACGGAAGCGGCCGCCAGACACCTCGTGCATCACTGCCGCGCTTTGGGCGAAGTCGCCGATCGTGCGCTGGTAGATCGGGGCGATGGCCGTGCCGAACGGGATGGTGCTGGTGTTCCAGGCCAGCGCCTCGCAGAACGACATATTGCCGAACATGCTGGGCGAGTAGATTCCGGCGAAGCCCCGGCGTTCGATCTCCTGCGCGATCTCCACGGTGCGGCGACGGCGGTTCGGGACGGCGACCAGGGCGATGGCAGGTAGGGTCATGCGGCGTTCCTCGGTTTTGGTTTCCCAGGGTATCGCGTCCGTAGGATACTCGGCAATGTGACGCCGATTTCATGCTTACAATTGGCAATCGATAGTATTCCGTTACTGATACAGGGGGCACAAACGCGATGTCGTTATCAAGGCGGGGACTGCTGGCCGCGGGATTTGCGGCCGCTGTCGCGGGTCGGGCTGCTGCCGGTACCACGACGGATCTGGCGGTCAGTTGCGATGCGGCGGCCGAACCGGCTGTCATCGCGGCGGGTCTGGCATTTCGACAAAAAACCGGCGTCAGGGTCAGGGTATTTCCCACCGAGCAGGGGCTTCTCCTGCCCCAGATCGAGCGGCAAATTCAGAACGATATCATCGTTACGCAGCTATCGACGATTGATCAGGCGGAGAGGGAAGGATTGGTCGAACCCGGCAAGCGGGTTGGACCATGGCGCAACCGGCTGGTGATCGCCGCGGCCGCGACCGGCCAGGCTGGGGTGTTCGCGGTGCCGGATGCCTCACCCGCTTCGGACATCGACGGGTTTGCTATTCTCCGCAAGCTCGGAACGACGACAGGCAAGGTCATCGGCGTACTGGATACCGGCGCGGTTGCCTGGACGCTGGTGAACGGCGGCGCCCGCCAGGGACTGCTGCACCAGACTGAAGTCCTGGCGGATGACCGGCTGCGGGCGTTGATCGCGGTGCCGGACGAAGCCTGGCCGCCGATCCTGTACGGCGCGACAGTGACCAAACTCGCCCGGCGTGGCGATCCCGCGGCGTTCGTCGCTTTCCTGGCCGACCCGGAAGGTCAGGCGGTTTTACTGGCGGCCGGGCTGGAGGCGGTGGCATGAGCCAGGTCGAAGTCCAAACCCATCCGATCGCGACGCGCCTCACGCACTGGCTGATGGCGCTGTCGATCGTGATCCTGATCGGCAGCGGCTGGCGGATCTATAACGCCAGTCCGATTTTCGGATTTACCTTCCCGGAATGGGCAACCCTGGGCGGCGATGTGGAAGAGGCGCTGGCGCTCCACAACGATCCCGGCGTGGCGAGCGCCATCGCCTGGCATTTCGCGGCCATGTGGCTGCTGGCGCTGAGTTACCTGTGCTTCATGCTGTGGAATATTTTCTCTGGCCATTTCCGGCGGGATTTTCTGCCGATCGGGCCCGCGTCTTTCTGGCGCGATTTCACTGCCGCGATCCGGTTCAGGCTGGATCATCGTTTGGGCGAATATAATGTCGTCCAGCGTGTGGCCTACTGGGGCGCGCTCGGTTCCATCGCGATGATGCTGCTGTCGGGGATCGCGATCTGGAAGCCGGTGCAGACCTATCCGTTGGAAACCCTGTTCGGCGGCTTTCAGGGCGCGCGCCTCGTTCATTTTGTCTTCATGACGGCAATCACATTGTTCATCGTGGTTCATGTGGCGCTCGTGATCCTGGTGCCGAAGACCTTCGTTGCGATGACGCTGGGAAAAGCCACCGCCGTACACAAGGGAGAGTCGTGATGGACCTGGAAAGAAGGCGCCTGTTCGGCGGCGGCCTGTCGATGGGTGCGCTGACGCTGCTGACGGGCTGCGACATCAGCGACCATGACAGCGTGCAGAAGGCCCTGGCCATGGTGTCGCGCTTCAACGACCGGGTGCAGGCGGCGCTGTTTAGCGCGCATAAGCTGGCTCCGACGTTCAGCGAAGCCGAGGCGGTGAAGGATTTCCGCTACAATGCCTGGTACGGCCAGGATAAGTCACCGAAGTTATCGCCGTCCGAGTATCGGCTGACGCTGGCCGGAATGGTCGCCGACAAGACCCCATGGACGGTGGAAAAACTCTACACCCTGCCCCAGACCACGCAGATCACGCGGCACGTCTGCGTCGAAGGCTGGAGCATGATCGGGAAATGGAGCGGCACGCCGCTCAGCTCGTTCCTGCAGCGCACCGGCGCCGATCTGACAGCCAAATATGTCGGGTTCGAGTGCGCGGATGGCTATTACGAGGGCATCGACATGCCGACGGCCCTGCATCCACAGACGTTAATGGCGTTCAAATTGTCGGATGAGACTCTGCCGACACGCCATGGCTACCCTTTCAAAATGCGGATTCCCACCAAACTAGGATTCAAGAACCCGAAATTCGTTACCACCATCTATGTCACCAACCAGCAGCCAAAAGGGTTCTGGACCGACCGGGGTTACAACTGGTTCAGCGGGATATGATGCATGCGACCTCTGCCGCAATGCGCGATCGGGGTGATGGCGAAGGCGCCGCGCCCCGGGTTTTCCAAGACGCGGCTCTGTCCGCCCCTGCGGCCTGAGCAGGCCGCGGGGCTGAGTGCCGCATTCCTGCGGGATATCACCGAGAACATCGCGGCGGCTAGCCGATCGGCATCGATCGCCGGATATATCGCCTACGCCCCGGCGGGGCTGGAGATGCTGTTCCATGGGCATCTGGCGGCCGGAACGCGACTGGTCCTCGCCGATGGGTCGGTTTCCGTGCCGGACGACGTCGCCGGGTTCGGCCGCTGCCTTCTGCAGGCGGTTCAGGCAATGCTCCGGCATGGCCATCGTTCGGCGGTGGTGCTGAACTCCGATAGTCCCACACTGCCCACATCGTTCCTGGTACGAACAGCCGAGGCCCTTGCGGCTGACGGCGACCGCGTGGTGCTGGGACCGGCTGACGATGGAGGATACTACCTCCTGGGCATGAAGGCGCCACACGCTCGGCTGTTCGCCGATATCGCCTGGAGCACCGACAGCGTGGCGGCCGCAACCCGGGATCGGGCGGCGGAATTGCGACTGGAAGTGATAGAGTTGCCGGTTTGGTACGATGTCGATGATCGCCAGTCGCTGGACCGGTTGGCCCAGGCTGTGCGCGCGAACGCCGCCACGACACCGCCCCCCTACCCGGCACCGTTTACCGCCGCGGCGCTGGAACGGATCGGTTTGCAGCCGCGAGATCTGGACCTCGCGGCGGAATGATCCGTCTCGGGCTCCTGGGCGCGATCCTGTTGGCGCTGACCTTGGCTGGGTTGTCGTTACACACGCCGGGTGCCGGGACCGTCGGTTCGCCCGAGGCAAAAGTCGAGTTGGTGATCCTGCTGTGCGTCAGCGGCGTGGTCTATTTCGCGGCCGTCGCGTCGGTGCTGCGGTGGCCGGGGCGTGCGGTCTGGTTGGTGCTGCTGGTCGCCGTTGCCCTGCGCCTGCCGTTGATCTTCGCGCCGCCGTTCCTGTCCAGCGACCTCTACCGTTACGTCTGGGACGGGCGCGTCCAGGCGGCTGGAATCAACCCCTATCGTTACGTTCCCAACGATCCGGCGTTGGCGGCTTTGCGGGACGAAGCAATCTTTCCGCACATAAACCGGGCGGACTACGCCCACACGATTTATCCACCGGCGGCACAGGTGGTTTTCGCGATCGTCGGGCGGCTTGGGTCAAGCGTCACCGGCCTGAAGCTGGCGATGTTCGGGTTCGAGGCCCTGACGGTTTTCTGTCTGCTCGCCCTGTTGAAGGCGGCTCGGCTGCCGGCGGAGCGGGTGCTTATCTACGCCTGGAATCCGCTGCCGGTATGGGCGTTCGCCGGCAACGGCCATGTGGACGCGGCTGTTTGCGGGTTCGTCGCACTCGCCCTGCTCCTGCGCGTGCGACGGTTTGATGGCTGGGCCGGGATAGCGTTGGGCGCGGCGGTCCTGACAAAGTTCTTGCCGGCGGTGATCGCACCCGTGTTGTGGTCACGGCGCGGCGGCTGGCGTTTGGCGTTGTCCGCCGTGGCCACCATGCTGGGGTTGTATGCGCTTTACATCGGGGCAGGCTGGCGCGTGTTCGGCTTCCTGAGCGGCTATGGCGCCGAAGAGGGGCTGGATAGCGGGTCGGGTATCTGGCTAATGGCCGGATTGGCGCAGTTGGGTCCCCTGCCCTTGCTGGCCTCCAAGGTTTATCTCGGCGGGCTGGGTTTGCTTCTGGCGGGCCTGGCCTGCTGGTTTGCATGCGTGCGCCGGCCGGACGATGCGGTGGCGATCTGTTCGGCCGCCGGGGTGATGATGGCGGTGCTGATCTTCGGCATCAGCCCGCATTATCCCTGGTATTTTGCCTGGCTCGCCGTGCCGTGCGTCCTGGCCCCAACGCCGGCGGTGCTGTGGCTGGCGACAGCGCCGGTGCTGATGTACCTGGATACCCATGGCGATCGTTTCGCTTGGCCGTCCGTTGTCTATGTGCCTGCCATTCTGTTGGCCTTCTGGCGTTCCTCAACCGCACCGAACAAGGGAATAACCTGATGTCCACAACAACCTTGAAGGACCCGCGCCGTTATTTCGAGGCCGTTTCCGCTGAACGGAACGCGGTTGCGGAAGCGCCCCCGGTTTGTCTCTATCTGGAGGTCACGAACCGCTGCAATCTGCTGTGCGAAACCTGCCCCCGCACCTTCGAGGATTTGGAACCACCGGCGGATATGAGCTGGGAACTGTTTACCACGATTGTTGACCAGGTACCGAATGTGGCACGCGTGGTGCTGCACGGCGTCGGTGAACCGATGCTGGTAAAGAACCTTCCGAAAATGATCCGCTATCTGAAGGATCGCGGGATCTATGTCTTATTCAATACCAACGGGACGTTGCTGAACCCGAAGAAATTCCAGGAGATCATCGATACGGGGCTGGACGAGCTTCGCGTCTCCCTGGATGCGGCCGACCGGAAAAGCTACGCGGCGATCCGTGGCAAGGATTTTTTCCCCCGGATCGTCCGGGATGTCGGGAAATTCACGGCCTATCAGCGGCAGATGGGGGCCGAGAATCCCCGCGTCTCGCTGTGGTTGACCGGGTTGAAAGAGACGGTGGACCAGTTGCCGGAATTTGTCAGGCTTTCGGCTTCGATGGGGGTGAAAGAGGTTCACCTTCAGCGGCTGGTGTTCGACGAAAGCGGGTTCGGCAAGGCGCGCGCGGAGTTTTCGTTGTTCGAACAGACCCGCGACGATGAGCAGTCGGCGATCGAGGCGGCGACGGCGATCGGGGCCTCCCTTGGCGTGACGCTGGACGCCTCGGGCGCGACCGAACCGGGATTGAGCCTGAAGCGCGCCGCCGGCGACAAGCCATGGGCAACCTGCCGCCGGCCGTGGTCGCTGATGTATTTCACCGCGCACGGGCGGGCATTGCCATGTTGTATCGCGCCATTCTCGGCACGCGGATACGAAAACTACACGCTGGGGGATGCGACGCAGCAGACCTTGCGGGACATTTGGAACAGCCCAGAATACCGGGGATTCCGGACTTCGCTATTGGGGGAAGCGCCGCCCGCACCCTGCCAGAATTGCGGACTGCGATGGAGTTTGTAAGCAAGGCGCCGACACAGTGAACGTCAGTGTCGTCATTCCGACGTTCAACGAAGCCGCCGCCATTGCAGCTGTCGTCCGGGAAATTCCTCGCGACATCGCGCTTGAAGTCATCATCGCCGATGGCGGCAGCACCGACGGCACCCGGGACGTCGCTTATGGTGCCGGCGCGTCGGTGATCGATGCCGGTCGCGGATACGGGCGGGCCTGCATGGCTGGCGCGATGGCGGCACGTGCGCCCGTGATCGCGTTCCTGGATGGCGACGGAGCGGATCGTGGCGACCTGCTGGGCTCGATTGCCGGACCGGTCCTTTCAGGAACGCATGATTTCGTCATTGCGTCCCGCACAAGCGGGCGGCGTGATCCGGGGTCGATGTTTTGGCATCAAGTACTGGCCGGACGATTGGCCGGTTGGGGCATGGGCGCACTTTATGGTGTTCGCTATACCGATATGTGTGCCTTCCGCGCCATCCGTCGGGACGCCCTGCTTGGCCTGGACATGCGGGAAATGACCTATGGCTGGAACATCGAGATGCAGATGAAAGCCGCCCGATCCCATCTGCGGATTTTGGAAGTGCCGGTGCCGTACCGCTGCCGGATGGGCGGGCAGTCGAAGGTGGCGGGCTCGTTGCGGGGAACGATCCGGGCCTCTGGAAAGATCGTCTCCACTTTCGTGCGCGTTGCGTCACAACGTGGCGAGCCTGGTGGCCGGGCGACGAATTCGTATTGAACATATGCGCCGCTGATAAGACCCTTCCCACCGGCCGAATGTCACTGAAATGATGTTCGGGTCATTGGGAGGGGAAACATGACAATGAAAATAATCGGATGGTTCTTTGCCGCCTTATTGGTGGCAGGGGCGGCCCGGGCCGCGCCCAACGTGAACTGCTCGCCTTCCAAGGGCGTTCATTTTATCTGCGGCGTGACCAATGTGGAAGATTTCGCCCCGGTGCCCGGCACGAAATGGGTCATCGGCAGCGATCTGTCCACCGCGAGCGCACCCCAGGGCTACCTGTATCTGTTTGATACCACCAAGCGCAGCGTCGCGGCGGTGAAGCCACCCGAAATCGCGGTTCGCCCTGACACCAAGACCTATCCGGAGTGCCCCGGTCCGGCGGATTGGAAATTATTCGGTCCGCATGGATTAGACCTAGCGGGCAGTGGCGCGCATCGCGTGCTGTACGCGGTCAATCATGGCGGGCGAGAGGCGGTCGAAGTGTTCGATGTCGACCTGTCCGGGGCCACGCCGAAATTTACCTGGACGGGATGCGTAGTGGCGCCAAAGGGGTTCTGGCCCGATGCGGTTGCCGCGGTTCCAGACGGCGGGATGATGGTCACCAGCCTGTGGGACCCAACCGATCCGGACCGGGCGAAGAAACTGACCGCGGGGCAACCCGTGGGCGGACTGGACTCTTGGTATCCGGGCAAGGGCTGGGCGCCGGTTCCGGGAACCGAGGGAATGTCGGGCCCGAACGGGGTGGTCGTTTCGCCGGATGGAAAGCAGGTTTTTCTGGCGTTATGGTCCGGCAAGCAGGTGGCCCGTATCGATCTGCGACAGTCCCCGCCGAAGGTGGATACCGTCCGGACCGACATGCTGACCGACAACGTCAGGTGGTCGCCCTCGGGCAAGGAGATCTTCGTCGGCGGCCAGGCCGCAACGGTGCCCCAGGTGCTGGAATGCTTCGAATCCAGTGCCACGAATTGCAAGGTGCCGTTCAAGATCTACGAGATGGACCCGCAAACGCTGAAGATGAAGACGTTGGTCACAAGCGGGGTCTATGGGGTCATGGGTGCCGGGACCGGCGCGATCGAGGTTGGGAAGACGCTCTGGGTGAGTTCATTCCGAGCCGACCGGATCGGGATTTTTCCTCTAAAGTAGGCGGCC
>WSSedB1CaDRAFT_10000945_pt1 | contig 11724 bp, 11 predicted proteins | sample WetSurSB1Cattail_FD_9460 | JGI IMG/M metagenome (IMG submission 9460)
AGCAATCGGGCCGCCGCCTGGCGGAAACCCTGCGCGGCCTGGGCTTTCAATACGCCGGACGCCACCGCTCCAAGTCGATGGACCTGTTTCGCCAGGGCCGGATCAATATGATCTTGAACAGCGAACAAGACAGCGCCGCCGCCGAACATTTCCAGTTTCACGGCCCATCCGTCTGCGCCATGGCCTTCCGCGTGAACAATGCGAAACAGGCGGTTGCCCGTGCGGAGGCATTCCTCTGTCCTCCGTGGCACGAACCGGTTGGGCCCGGTGAGCGTCCGCTTCCCGCGGTACGCGGACCCGATGGCACGTTGCTGTATCTGGTTGAGCCTGCGCCCGATGGTTCGACCATCTACGAGGCTGACTTCAACCTGTTCCCGGAACAAGCGGCCGACTCGTTTCTGACCTCGGTCGATCATATCGCCCAGGCGCTGCCGATGGGCCGGCTGGACAATTTCGTCCTGTTCTATTGCGCCCTGTTTGGCTTTATGCTGGAACAGCTATGGGAAATCCCCGACACAATGGGGCTGATCCAAAGCCGCGCGATGACCAGCGCTGGCCGGGATATCCGGCTGCCGCTCAATATCTCCGAAAGCCGGGAGACGACGACCGGCCGGTTCCTGACCACGTTCTTCGGGGCGGGGGTACAGCACATCGCCATGGCCACGACTGACATTCACAAGGCAATGGAGCAACTTGTTACCCGCGGCGCGCGGTTCCTGCCGATACCCGGCAACTACTACGAGGATATCAAAGCCCGCTGGAGTCTGGACGCCGAGATGCTAGAGATGTTACGGACACACAATATCCTGTTTGACCGCGACGATGCGGGCGAGTTTCTTCACGCCTACACCGATCCGTTTGACGACCGCTTCTTTTTCGAGATCGTTCAGCGAATCGGTGGCTATCAGCAATATGGCGCGGCGAATGCCTCGGTACGGATGGCAGCGCAGGCAAAACGACGAGGGACGGCGCGCTTAACCGAATTTGTGCGTAAGGAAGCGGGCACCTGAACAGCCCGGAAAAAAGGGGAAACCAACCAATGAAGCCTGTGAACACCGGCCTGCTGCTGGCGCGCCGTAAAGTCCTTCTGGGAGCCGCCGCGGGCTCGCTTGCCGCGCCATTCATCGCGCGTGCGGCCGATCCAATCAAAATCGGGCTGCTGCTGGCGAAGACCGGACAGATCGCGGCTCAGACCGAGTATCTGGCGAACGGGTCGTACCTCGCACTCGAACAGCGCAACAACATGATCATGGGCCAACCGGCCGAACTGGTCTGGCTGGATGAGCCGAGCCCGCAGGCGGCAACGCAAAACATGCAGAAATTGGTTCAGGAGAATAAGGTTTGTGCCGTGCTGGGCGGTTCGTTGTCCTCTAACGCGCTGGCCGAGGAGGCTACAGCCGCGCAATTGAAAGTTCCGTTCGTCTGCGACAACGCCGCCGCGACGGAAATCAGCGGCAAGAACTGCAACCGCTACACGTTTCGCCTGAACACGCCGGTCGCGGTGCAGTCCCGCATGCTGGCACCCTTCGCGCTGACCTATGGCAAGAAGTGGTATCATATCACCGCATCTTACGCGTTCGGTCAGGACATCCTGCGGTCGTCGCGGGAACTGCTGAAGGCCGCCGGCGGAACCGAAGTCGGATCGGACGAGGTACCGTTGAACACCGCCGATTTCAGTTCTTTCATCCTGAAGATACGCCAAGCGAAGCCGGATGTGGTTGTCGGCGGGCTGTCCGCCGGCGATCTGTCCACCTTCCTGAAGCAGTGGAACGAACTCGGCATGAAGGGCAAGATACCCTTCGTCGAGATCGCGATCGGCGACACCGACATCTGGGCCGTGGGTCCCGAGGCTGCGACGGGCACCTTCACCAAGATGTGGGAGCACAGCAATCCGGACAACCCGCCCGAGGAAAGGGCTTTTGCCGCAGCCTATTTGAAGAAACACGGCAAGCCAGCCGCTGATAAGGCTTGGATGGGCTGGATCACCGCGCGTTCGTTGTTCGAATCGATCGATGCAGCGAAATCGCTCGATGGCATGGCGATCGTCGAGGGGCTTGAAGCCTGGAAAGCCCCAGCGGGCAATGCGTCCTACAGCTACCGCAAGTTCGACCATCAGATGCTGGTACGGAACCTCGCGGTGTCCGTGAAGCCGAATATAACCGACAAGTGGGACTACTTCGACGTGAAGGCGACGCTGCCGGAGAACCCCGCTGACATCGACAAAGTCTTTGGCACGCAGGAAGAAGTCGGCTGCAAGATGGGTTAGAGCGTAACCTGCCTCCTGACGCCTCTTGGTCATGGCGGGGCGTTACGCCCACCTTTCGATGATGATAACGATAAGCCGCGTGATGACCGGGCCCTACCCGGTCATCACGCGGTATGGGGGAGGCTAAAAAATGCTCGAAATACTACTCTCCCAGGTCGTGAGCGGCTTGGTGCTGGGCGGCCTCTACGTGCTGATCGCCATCGGCCTGTCGGTCATTTTCGGCCTGCTGGGAATCGTCAACTTCGCCCACGGCACGTTCTTCACGTTGGGCGCGTACCTCGCGCTGACTCTCTACCAATACTTCGGTTGGCCCGCGGTTATCTTCTCCCCGATCCTGGTCGGCGCGATCGGGATGGTCGCCGAACGCCTGCTGATCCGCCGCCTGTACGATAAAGAGCCGCTGATCAGCCTGATCGTTACCTTCGCCCTTGCGCTTCTGATCGAGGCTTCCGTCCGCCTGATCTATGGCGGCATTGGCCAACCCTTCAGCCCGCCGCCGTTGCTAAGCGGCTTCCTGATCTGGGGCCCGATTCTGATCACCAAATATCGGTTTGCCGTCCTGCTGACCACCGCCGTCCTGCTGTTGGGCCTGTGGCTGTTCCTAGAGAAAACGCCCTTCGGCCGCATTCTTCGGGCCGGTTCCCGAGACCCCGAAATGGTTGGCCTGCTCGGCATCAACTTGCCCCGGGTCCTCACCTGGGTGTTCGGCCTCGGGTGCGCCATTTCCGGCATTGCTGGTGTCCTTGCCGCCCCGCTCTGGACCATCACGCCGGCCATGGCCACGAACGCGATCATGCCGGCCTTCGTCGTGGTGGCGATCGGCGGCCTCGGTTCCTTCGCCGGAGCGGTCATCGCCGGACTGCTGGTCGGGGTGGTCATTGCCCTTACCATCCAATTCTATCCGGCTGCGTCCGGGGCGGTGATGTATCTCTTCATGGCCCTGATGCTGCTGGTGCGACCACGTGGCTTGTTGGGTGAGCGTTGGGAGCGCTTCGAATGATCCGCCATCCCGTCCTGATCACCTTCGCGGTGCTATTGGCCCTGACCGTGATCTGGTACCTGATGGGTGCCCCGATCGGCCTGATCACTCAGATTGCCATCTATACACTGTATGGCGCCGGCGTATGCACCCTCGTCAGCTACACGGGGCTGGTGCCGTTCGGTGCCTCTGTTTTCTTTGGCTGTGCCAGCTATGCCGTCGCCTTCGTCATGCTGCGCGGCGCGCCCAACGAGATCATCGCACTGCTGTTCTGCGTCGCTTTCTCCATTGTCCTGGCCGCGATCATCGCATCGATCATCCTGCGCCGCCGAGGCTTGTATTTTTCCCTGCTGACCCTGGCATTTTCCCAGATCGCGTTCGAGATCGCGTACAAATGGACCGACGTTACCGGGGGTGAGAACGGCGTGCAGGGCCTTCCCCGTCAGTTGTTCACCAGCGCCTGGTCATTCCACGCCTTCACCGTGGTCACCGTCTGCCTCGGCATGGGCTTGCTCTGGCGCGTTGTCCACTCGCCTTTCGGCCGCTCGTTGCAGGCGTTGCGGGACAACGAGCAACGTACGCAAAGCCTTGGCTACAACACATTCCAACTAAAATTCGTGTCCTTCGTGATCATGGGCGCGGTCGTCGGTTACGCTGGCGGCCTGATCGCGTTGATGCTGCAAGGCGCCTACGCCGATAACCTGAGTTGGCAGCACGCCGGCGATTCCTTGCTGATGGCAGTGCTGGGCGGCGTCCACCACTTTCTCGGCCCACTGTGGGGCGCCATTGCCTTCATTCTGCTCGAGGACCGCCTGTCGGCCATCACCGAAAGCTGGTGGCTGATCTTCGCCCCGATCGTGATCCTGTTCGCCCTCGCCTCGCCCGAGGGCATGCAGGGCCTGCTCTTCCGCCTGCTGGGGCGGCAGGGCTGGACCCTGACCCGCAAACAAATTCCGCCCCGCCCCGCAACGATTCAGCCATATCGGACCGCCGGCGCCAAACTGGACCCCGCCCGCCCGATCCTGACCGTCACGGGCTTGAACAAGCGCTTTGGTTCGCTGGTGGTCGCGACAGACCTAAACCTCCAGGTCTATCCCTACAAGCTGCACAGCTTCATCGGCCCGAACGGCGCCGGCAAAACAACATTCTTCAACATGCTGACCGGAATCCTGAAACCGAACTCCGGCATCGTCATGTTCGACGGCCATGACATCACTAACTTGCCGGTCTACCAGCGTATCCGCCTCGGTCTGTCGCGCTCCTTCCAGATACTGAGTGTCTTCCCAAACCTGACCGCATTCGAGAATGTGCGCGTTGCCGTACAGGCGCAAGACAAGCGGGCCTGGGGACTGTGGCGTGATGCCTATGACTATGATGACCTGAACGCCCGAACCTGGTCGCTGCTCGCGGCGGTCGGTCTGGAAGACCGCGCCGCCGAACCGTGCGCAAACCTCGGCCACGGTCAACGGCGCTTGTTGGAGATCGCGATCTCCCTCGCCACGGACGCCAAGCTGCTGCTGCTCGATGAGCCCCTCGCCGGTTTGGCGGAGGCCGATCGGCAAGTCGTCGGTGCGCTGATCCGCAAGCTTGCCGACTCCCATGCCGTGCTGCTGATCGAGCACGATATCGATCGCGTGCTGGCATTGTCGGATCGCATCACCGTTTTGCATCAAGGCCGCCTGATCGCCGATGGCAATCCCGCCGAGGTCGGAAGTAACCCGGACGTCGTCGCGGCTTATCTCGGTGCCGAACGAATTATCCCGCCGGCCGCCCCCACGGACGCCGATCGTGCCGCGCACGCCGCCAGCAAGCCGATCCTGGTCATCGATAAATTGCGCGCCGGCTATGCGGGCAGCGTCGTGCTGGAGGACCTTTCCCTGGTCGTTCACGAAGGCGAGGCGGTCGCCCTGCTTGGGCGCAATGGTGTTGGCAAGACGACGACGTTGCGTGCGATCACCGGGACCGTGCGGTCCAGCGGCGGCCAGATCACCTTGGACGGCGGCGCGATCACCAATGCCAAGCCGTACGAGATCAACCAGAAAGGCATCTCACTCGTGCCCGAGGGCAGGCGCCTGTTCCCTAATCTGACCGTGCTGGATAACCTGCGTCTGGCGATGCGGGCCGGCGGGGCCTCGTTGGATGACGTCTATGCATTGTTCCCGAAGCTGAAGATCCTGCAAAAGTCCAAGGCCGAGAGCCTGTCCGGCGGCGAGCGTCAGATGCTTGCGATCGCACGGGCGCTGATGGTCCCGGCCACGCTGATCCTGCTGGATGAACCGTTCGAAGGCCTGGCACCCGCTATCGTCAAGGAGGTCATGGACGCGCTCGCCCAGCTTCGCGGCCGCGTCGCGATGGTTATCGTGGAGCACCACGCCGAAACCGTGCTGCCGCTGGTTGATCGGGCTTATGTGCTGGTGAATGGACAGGTTGCCTTCGAAGGCACTGCGAAAGCCTTAGAAGAGCATCCGGAGTTGCAGGCGCGATTACTGGGCGTGGTGCAGAAGGAGGCGGCGTAACCCCGGTTACCCGCGAACCCATGGGGTCTGTCCGCTCGGGATGGACGACAGGGACGCGTCAGATGCGCTCGGCGACGTGGCCGCGGGCCCTCGCGCGAGCCAACCGCTGCCGATGTTTTTAGCGCGCGCGACCGGGGCCGGCCGCACCCGTTCACGTGCACCATCGCCCTGCTCACTCACCGCGATCGAAAAATTTCATACTCCGGCGAACTTCAATTGAATCCGCATTTGGTCTAGCGTGCCTCCTGTGGGGAAGCAGACTGACCCGTGGGCGCTACCGGCGTTGCGGCGGTCTGTTTTCGACTCATCGTCCCGGAAGCTGAAAGGAACGCGTCATGGCTGCACTCAAGGGTAGCAAGACCGAAGACAATCTGAAGGCGGCATTTGCCGGCGAATCTCAGGCGAACCGCCGTTATCTCTATTTCGCACAAAAGGCCGACGTGGAAGGCCATAACGACGTCGCCGCCGTGTTCCGCTCCACCGCGGAAGGTGAGACGGGTCATGCCCATGGCCACCTGGAATACCTGGAAGAGTCCGGCGATCCGGCCACCGGCCTGCCGATCGGCCCGACCGACAAGAACCTCGCGGCCGCCGTTGCCGGTGAAACGCACGAGTACACCGATATGTACCCGGGCATGGCGCGCACCGCTCGCGAGGAAGGCTTCGACGAGATCGCCGATTGGTTTGAGACCTTGGCGAAGGCCGAGCGTTCGCATGCTGGCCGGTTCCAGAAGGCCCTGAACGAACTCGTGGCCTGATTGAAAAATCCTCTTCCCGGCAACGGGGAGGGGATTCCCATCAGAACAAGACGGAAGAACGCCGCATGAGAGAAGGCAGCCTCGACGCGCCGACGCGTCACCCGATCGCTTGGCAGGATCCGGCCTTCACCGATCCAGCGGCTGTCGAGAAAGAGCTGGAGCGGGTTTTCGATATCTGCCACGGTTGCCGCCGCTGCTTTAATCTGTGTGACTCTTTTCCTCGCCTGTTCGACCTGGTCGATGAATCGCCGACGCAGGAACTCGACGACGTTGACCCGAAGAACTTCAAGTCGGTCGTCGATGCCTGCACGCTGTGCGACATGTGCTTTTTGGCGAAATGTCCATACGTCCCGCCGCACGAATTCAACCTGGATTTCCCCCATCTGATGCTGCGTTACCGCGCCATGGAGGAGAAGCAGGGCAAGGTCGCTTTCGTCGACAAGCAACTGGCCGCCACGGATCGCAACGGCGTGCTGGCCGGCATGGTTTCCAGCGTCGCCAACTGGGCGACCAGCCGCGACAATAAGACAGTCGGGCCGGTTCTGCGGTCTGCAGCCGGCCTGGACCCCAACGCGGAACTGCCCAAATATTCTGGCCAGTCGCTGGTCAACCTGTCGGCCGCGGCGCCGGTTCTGAACCGCGAAGCCCCTGCCTTCGGCCGCAAGGCCGTGCTGTACGCCACCTGCTTCGGTAACTACAACAGCCCTGACGTCGGCATGGATACCCGCGCGGTCCTCGCCCGCAACGGCGTGGAAACCGAGGTTGTGTATCCGAAATGCTGCGGCATGCCGCTGCTTGAACAGGGCCGTATCGCCGACGTCGCCGCCAATGCCAAGGACGTTGCTGTGGCGATGAAGGAATGGATCGCCAAGGGTTACGACATCATCGCCCTGGTCCCGTCCTGTGCACTGATGCTGAAGTTCGAGTGGCCGCTGATCTTGCCCGACGACCCGGATCTAAAGGCGCTCTCGAAATCCACCTTCGATATCAGCGAATACATCGTCGATATCGCCAAAAAGGAAGGCATTGCTCCCGGCCTGACTCCGACGCCGGCTACGATGACCGTTCATATGGCCTGCCACGCCCGTGCGCAGAACATGGGCCAGAAGGCCGCCGAAATGCTGCGCCTGGTGCCCGAAGCCACCGTCAAGGTGATCGAGCGGTGCTCCGGTCACGGCGGGTCCTGGGGTTTCAAGAAGGAATTCTTTGAGGTCGGCATGAAAGTCGGCCGCCCGGTCGCGCGTCAGGCGGCACAGAACGGTGCCGGTTTCGTGATGTCGGAATGCCCGTTGGCGGGTGTTCATATCCAACAGGGTATCGAGCGCATTGGCGGCGACGGTCCGAAGCCCACATTGGTGACACACCCCATTCAAATTCTGGCGCGCGCCTATGAAGGCGCCGTCTAAACCCACCGAGGTTGCCATGGCCAAGCGATTTCTGACCGAAGCCGACATCATCCCCACCGGCGAGTACGCCAAGGATCGCAAGGAGTTGCGCAAGAAGGTCTCGGCGAAGAAGCAGAACCGCAGGGTCGCCATCGGTCCGCACATCACCTTCTACTTCGAGTGCTACGAGACCATGTGGCTGCAGGTGCAGGAGATGGTGTACATCGAAAAGGGCGGCGCCGAACAAATACCGGGCGAGCTTGAGGCCTATAACCCGCTGATCCCGAACGGATCCGAACTGATCGCCACATTCATGGTGGAGATCGACGACCCGATCCACCGCAAGCGCGTGCTCGACGGCCTGGGCGGCATCGAGGAAACCGCGTTCCTGCGCGTTGGCGGCGAAACGATCGTCGGACAGCCCGAAGCGGACGCCGACCGCACCTCCGCCGAGGGCAAGGCATCGTCGGTCCAATTCGTTCACTTCCCCTTTACCGTCGATCAGATCGCGGCGTTTTCCCCACCGAACGCCGAGGTCGTGCTGGGCTTCAACCATCAGAACTACCGGCACATGGCGGTCATGAGCGAAGCCGTCCGCGCGGAATTGACGACCGACTTCGGGTAGCAGAACCTGAGGTGGTCCAAGAGAAGGAAACCGCCTCATGTCGCTTCACGAAGCAGGCGCCATTACCGGCATCGGTGAGACCAAATACCTGCGTGGCACAGACCGCACAGCGCTGTCTTTCCAGCTCGAAGCCTCACTGAATGCAATTCGTGACGCAGGTCTCAAACCGTCGGACATCGACGGCTTGATTCCCTATGGACACGGCGCCGTCGCCGAAGATTTCATCACCAATTTCGGCATCAACGATCTGCGTTTTTCCGCCACAACCCCGATGGGGGGCGCCTCTGCCGTCGCCGCCATTCAGTGTGCTCTCGCCGTCATCCATGCCGGCATCTGCAAGCATGTGCTGATCTCCCTCGGCCGCACCGGCTATTCCGGCGGCCGCATCGGCACCCGCGTCCAGCAAATGCCACAGTTCAAAGTCATCGGTGAGTTCGAAATGCCGCTCGGCGCGATCGCCCCGGCCCAGCTTTATGCGCCGATGGCGCGACGGCACATGGAACTCTACGGCACCACCTCTCGCCAACTTGCGGAAATCGCAGTGACCACCCGCTACCACGCCTCCCTTCAAGCCAACGCCACGATGAAGAGCCCGATCACGATCGAGGACCACCAATCCTCTCGCATGATCTCCGATCCGCTGCGCCTGCTGGACTGCTCGTTGGAAAGCGACGGCGGCGCCGCGGTCGTCATCAGCGCACCCGACCGCGCGCGCGATCTTGCCAAAAGGCCGATCATGGTAATGGGCTTGGCCGAGGGCCATCCCGACTCTCCGTCCGCCATCACCCAACGTCCCGACCTGACCACGCTCGGCCTGGCCAAAGCCGCCCCGAAGGCGTTTGCGATGGCCGGCATCACCCAAGCCGATATCGATGTCGCCGAGGTCTATGACTGCTTCACCTACATCGTGATGTGCCAGCTTGAAGATCTTGGATTCTGCAAGAAGGGTGAGGGCGGCGCTTTCGTGCAGGATGGTGCCTTGGGGCTGAACGGACGCCTGCCGGTCAACACCCATGGCGGTTTGCTGTCCCAGGCCCATATGGCCGGCATGAACCACATCGTCGAACTTGCCCGGCAACTGCGAGGTGACGCAGACGCCCAGGTCCCGGATGCCGAGATCGGCCTCGTCACCGGTTATGGCGACATGGGCGACGGCGCCCTGGCCATCATGCGGAGGGCTTGAGATATGGACGGCTACGATAAACTGGTCCCGACCCCGACGCCTGAAACCCAACCCTACTGGGATGGTCTGCGCGAAGGACGCCTGCGCCTGCAGCGCTGCGCCGACTGCGGCAAGGTTCGGCATTACCCGCGCCCGGTCTGCGACGCTTGCTGGTCGATGAATATGGAGTGGATGGATGCGGCGGGGCAGGGTACGGTCCACAGCTGGACGATCACCCACTACGCCTTCCATCCTGGCTTCAAGGGCGACCTGCCCTACATCCTTCTCACCGTCGATCTACCGGAAGGCGTACGCATGAACGCCCGGGCCCGCGGAATCGCGGCATCCGAGTTACACATCGGGCTCCAGGTGAAAGTCGCGTTCGATCCGGTTAAGGACGACCTGACCTTGCCGGTGTTCGAGGCCGCATGACCCAAATCAAAGCCGCGTTACCGGGATCGTGCTTTTAGCGGCGGAGTCAATCGGGTAGAGGACTGCCGTGGACACACGCCAAACAGTCGCGCCGCTTCGGCCGGTGAAGCTCTTTCATCGGTTTGCCAACCCGGGCCAGTTCTTGCGGCTGTCCGGCAAGGTGCTACCCTGGCTGTATGGCGCCGGAGTTCTGCTGACCGCTGTGGGTGTAATCTGGGGCCTGTTCTTCGCGCCAGACGACTGGCAGCAGGGCGACACCGTAAAGATCATGTATGTCCATGTCCCATTCGCCTGGCTTGCTTCCGCCGGCTATGTCTCGTTGGCCATCTGCAGTGTCTTGTCGCTGGTCTGGCGACACCCACTTGCCGACCTTGCGGCCGTGGAGTTGGGACCGGTTGGCGCCGCCTTCACCGCCGTGTGCCTTGCGACCGGCAGTCTTTGGGGTAAGCCCACCTGGGGTGCCTGGTGGGTTTGGGATGCCCGCCTGACGTCGGTCTTCGTGCTATTCCTGCTTTATCTCGGCCACATCGCGCTGGTTCGGGCGTTCGATGACCCCACGCGCGGCTATCGGGCCGGCGCGATCTTGGCGCTGGTTGGGGTGATCAACCTGCCGATCATCAAGTTTAGCGTCGACTGGTGGAACACATTGCATCAACCCGCTTCCATTGGCCTGACCGGAGCACCGACGATTGCGGCCTCTCTGCTATGGCCGCTGTTGTTCACCACCCTGGGTTTTACCCTGTTGTTCGCCGCGATCACGATCGCCCGAACCCGGGCGGGCGTGATGGAACGGCGCATTCGCATGCTGTTGATGGCAAAGACGTCCGAGGCCAGCCAGTCATGACCCACCTTCCGTACATCGCCGCGTCCTATGTGCTGGCCCTTGGTGTACCGCTTTTCTTCGCAATCGGCACCGCCTTCCGACTGCGCTATGCCAAGCGCCGCCTCGCAGTTATCGATCCCCGGGGCACACGGTGAAGCGCAAGACCAAGCGACTGCTGATCCTGCTTGCATGTGGCGCGGGCTTGGCGTCCGCCGCGGGCCTGACTCTGTCGGCATTCAGCGACAACCTGGTGTTCTTCGTTTCGCCGTCCGATTTGGGAAAGAGCACGCCCAACGGCCGGCAGATGCGCCTGGGCGGAATGGTCGAGCAAGGCACGGTCGAGCGTACATCCGGTGGCCATGCCGGAGCCCGGTTCAAGGTCACTGACGGGAAGGCCGACGTGTTAGTAACCTACAATGGCCTGCTACCAGATCTGTTCCGTGAGGGGCAGGGTGTTGTGGTGCTCGGTGTCGAACAGCCTGATGGCGTGTTCAAGGCCTCCGAAGTGCTGGCCAAGCACGACGAGAATTATATGCCTAAGGAGGTCGTGGACGCGCTGAAAAAGTCCGGTGAATGGAACCCCGCGAGCGGATCGCCACCGCCGAACGCGGTGTGGAACGCGCCCGGGAAGCCGGCGGGTTCGTAGGCACGCTAACCCACCCAATTTTGTACCAACCCGCGTTGACATTAGGCTGTAGAAGTCTCGACTTAAACTGACAATCGGGATTTAATCGGTGGGCAAAGATACCCGGTGTGTTGGCTCGCAGGGAGGCGGAGC
>WSSedB1CaDRAFT_10000946_pt1 | contig 11714 bp, 6 predicted proteins | sample WetSurSB1Cattail_FD_9460 | JGI IMG/M metagenome (IMG submission 9460)
GTGAGAGCATTGTGAAGTGATTGGGATACTTCGACAGCGTCACTCCTGCCGAACCGTTGTTTGCGGCAGCCGTCGACTCGAGTTGGGTTGCCTTTTCGAGGAGCTGCGCCTGGGTCAGCCGGTCCACTTCTACCGCTTGTGCGAGGGCAGCGGCGGGCATCAGGGCAGCTCCACATAACACTGCTGTACGTATGCTTCTGTTCATGATCGCCTCGCTTGTTGGCACAGGCCGAGGAAGGGTTCCGCGAATCCTGCAAAGTTTCAGCGACTCAACCAGCCGCCATCGACAACCAGAATATGGCCGTGAACGTAGTTGCTCGCGGACGATGCAAGAAAGACCGCCGCCCCGGCCAGGTCGGATGGAGTTCCCCAGCGTCCAGCGGGAATGCGATCCACGATCTGTCGCGACCTGTTCGAATCTGCGCGCAGCGCAGTGGTGTTATCGGTCTCCATGTAGCCGGGTGCGATGGCGTTCACATTGATGCCCTTCGAAGCCCATTCGTTTGCAAAGGCCTTGGTCAACTGCCCCACGCCTCCCTTGGCCGCCGCGTACGACGGGACGAATATCCCGCCTTGAAACGTCAGCAGCGAAGCAATGTTGATGATCTTTCCAGAACCCTGGGCGAGCATGTGGATTCCCGCATGCTGCGACAGGTGAAAGACGCTGGAGAGATTGGTATCGAGCACGGTGCGCCAATCCTCAAGAGAATGCTCGGCCGCTGGAGAACGACGAATCGTTCCGGCGTTGTTGACGAGAATGTCGATCCTGCCGAACTCGGCAATTACCTGCCCGATCAACTTCCTGCAGACATCGGCGTTGCTGATATCCCCGGTCAATGCAGCAGTCTTTGCTCCGGTTGCTGCAACCAGTTGGACTGTGGTGGACGGCACAGATCGCGAGCCATGCAGTGCGACACTCGCGCCAGCTTCTGCGAGTGCACATGCAATGCCTGCACCCAGGCCTCTGGAGGAGCCGGTAACAAGCGCGATCTTTCCCTTCAGGGAGAATTGGTCGAGAATCACCGGGTGCCTTTCTCCTGGGTTTACATCAGGTCTGCAACTGTGAGGCGATCCATGTCGTCGTATTCCTGATTTTCGCCGCCCATGCCCCAGCAGAACGAATAGTTCGTCGTGCCGACGCCTGCGTGAATCGACCAGCCAGGCGAGATTACGACCTGCCTGTTCGCGATGACCAGATTGCGGGTCTCATGCGCCGGGCCCATCAAGTGCACGACTCTTTCGGTTTCCGGGAGATCGAAATACAAATACACTTCGGAGCGTCGATTATGTGTGTGGGGTGGCATGGTATTCCAGACGCTTCCTGTGGCTAATTGCGTGAAGCCCATCACCAGTTGGCAACTGCGGATTCCTTTCAAGTGAATCGCCCGCTTGATATCGCGCAGATTTGCGGTCTCAGGACTTCCCAGAGTTGTATGTGGCAGGTCGACAGAACGAATCAGCCGAGTCGGATGGACCGCGTGCGCTGGGTAGCTCAGGAGGTAGAATTCCGCGGGCTTTTCGCTCTCCAGGCTTTCGAATTGGATGTTCTGATTCCCACGTCCCACGTAGAGGACATCGAGATGGTTCAGTACGAACGTCTCATCGCCGACGGTTATCTGCCCGGAACCGCCGATATTGAGGCACCCGAGCTCACGGCGTTCGGTGAAATATGCAGCCTTGAGCAATTCAGGGCAGGTCAAGGTGAGAGGGCTGTTCACGGGCACTGCGGATCCAATGATGGTTCGATCGAGATCGACATAAACCAGGTCCAGTTTGCCGGGCTGAAAGAGATCGCACAGCAAAAAGGTGCTGCGTAGTTCCTCCGTAGTCATACGCGTGTAGCGGATCGGATCCGCCATTTGAAGTAGTCTCATTGCTCCTCGATCAGTTCGTCCTTGACGAATCGTTGCTGCGTTGTCATCGTGAGTGCCGCGTGCGCGATACGGCCGTCTGCCGTGACAGCGACCTCGCAACCCGCATGAATTCGCCCCGCACCGGCGTTGAGGCGCCGCATGACTTCTTTGAGGCGCTCACAGTGCCAGCTACAGCGGTCGGCAGTCCTGATCGCTACGGCACGAAATCTGCCATGGGAAATAACGATACCACAGCTTATTCGGGGAATTGCAGGCCCAATCGACATGACCGTTCGAGCGATATTGCGTGGCTGACGGTACTCGCCACGATCTACCATGAGTTCATTGTGCCCCGCGTCTTCAACGCCAAAGCGTCGGTGCTTCTCTTGTGTACGCTTGCAGGGCTGTGCGATGCAGGCGCAGCGAGCACAGGCCCCGTAACACTCTCAAATGAGAGCATTCGATTGTCGTTTATTGCGGGCCGACATGCGCCCAGAGTCGACATGGTGAGGGGACAGACGAGCGGCGATTTGCAGAATGAATCGGACGAAGAGCTGCCTTCCACGGCCGAGGTAGACGGTCGAACAGTCGCAGTGAATTGGGAACTGAAACCAGAACTTGGGCGGAGTACCAAACGGCAAATCACGCTGGTTTACGAATCTTCGCAGCCGCATCTGCGACTCACGTGGATATGGGTATGTCGCGCGCAATTCGGTGCGGCGGAACACTCCATCACGGTGGAGAATCTGAGCGACCGTGAAGTATGGCTGCCGATGATTGATTCGTTGCGGCTCAAGTTCAGATATCCCGCTGACCGGACACTGGATCATTTCTACGTCGAGAAGGGCGCTGATACGCCATCATCGCAAGGCACGCATCGCGAGACCATTGCCGAAGGTTATCGATGGACGGGGAAGTCCTCAACCTATGCCTTTCCGATTCCCGGGGAGTCTCGTGAGATTATCCCTGCGGAGTTTGTTTTCGGCCACGATGCCCGGCAAGCCGGATGGTACGCGGGCCTGGAGTTCAGCGGGCGGACGCGCATCCATCTTGAACGCAGCAGCGGTTCTGTGGCCACAGTGCTGGGGCTTAATCCTGATCCGGGGCCGTTCCGCACCCGGGTGGAGCCGGGCAGTAGTTTTGCTACGCCGACGGCCTTTCTCGGTGTCTTCTCCGGCGGCGCGGATGGTGCCGCAAATCAACTTCGCCCCTGGGTGCGCACAGTGCTCGGCAACCCTCATACCTGGAATGATCCGCAGTACCCGCTGACGGTGAACAATAGCTGGGGCAGCGGCATGCAGGTGGATGAGCAGCTCGCGCTGCGCATGATTTCCGATGCAGAAGAACTCGGGCTTGAGATGTTCCATCTTGATGCGGGCTGGTTTCGCGCGGTGGGCGACTGGTATCCAGACGCGAAGAAGTTTCCCCACGGACTTGCTTTGATTGCCGAGGCGGCGCACAAGCAAGGCCTTCGCTTCGGCATCTGGGTTGACTGGACGCAGGCCGCCTTGAGTACTGAGCCGGGCGCGTTGAACGTGGATGACCCCAAAGTGAAAGACTGGCTTCTCACTGATCTGCCCGCAGACTGGAAGCCGGAAGAATTCAAGGGGCAAACCGCTGATCTGGGGGTTCCCGCCGCCCGGGACTACTTTGCGCATGAGGTGAAACGGATGGTTGAGGACTACCACCTCGACATGCTGGAGCATGATGGCTACCTTGTTGCACAGGGATGCATTCGGGAAGATCATCCGCACGCTCCTCCCAATCGCAGCACGATGAGAATTGTTCACGACGGGGCAACGGACTTTGTGATCGCCTCGAACTCGACGGATGTAAGCTACCACGCGGTTCGTGCGTACTACAGCGTCTACGAACAAACGCGCCGTGAACACCCCGGATTGCTCTTCGAAATCTGCAATGACGGTGGACGGATGGTGGACTTTGGGTCCGCAGCGCATGGGGATTACTTCTCAATCACAGACACGTACGATCCGCTCTCAAACCGTCGTGCCTTCTACGACACGAGCTTTATGCTTCCGGCGGCCATGCTTGAGAGTTACGTGGAGAAATGGCCAACACCGCGCGCGGAGACCTTTCTTTACATGTTGCGCAGTGGAATGATGGGGTGGGTGTCAATCATGACGGATACAAACGCCTGGTCTCCGGAGCAGCATGATGCGGCCCGTAAGGCGATCGCACTCTATAAGGAGAAGCTGCGCCCATTTATCCGAGACGCGGAGCTTTACCATGTTTCTCCGCGGCCGGATGGTGTTCACTGGGATGGCATTGAATACTGGGATGAAGCGCGCAGAAGGGGTGTTGTTTACGCATTTCGCGGCACAGTCTCGAACGAAGAGAGGCACGTGTTCACTCTCAGCGGGCTCGATTCAGCCAAGTTCTACAAAGTGCATTTTCAGGACGGGACTGCGCCGGACGCGCAGGTTGCCGGAAGGCTCCTGGTGCAACAGGGGCTCGAAGTCCATCTGGAGCATCCGCTCAGCTCCGAGTTGATCTTCCTTGAAGAGGCTGGGAGCGCTCTCAACTGACTGGTTCAACGTCTGGAAGCGCCTGGCGAAAGTGACAGACAGCTGTGGCGAACGCGGCAATTGGCAGACGCAAGCGCCCAGGAAGAGCAAATGGTTGGTCCTATTGCACCGTAAACAATTTAGAGGGACGAGTTGTGATCGGTGCTGATCGTGGGTGATTCAGGCAGGCGATCGAGGAAGAGCGGTAGATTGCTGCGCAGGATGATGTGCGGCGCGACGCGTGTAACTGGCTCTGGCTGGATACCTTCAACGAGGTAGCGGCAGAGCATCTCAAAGGCGAGCTTGCCCTGGGTGTAAGGGCGCTGATAGAGCGTCGCGAGTATGCCTGCCGATTCGATGAGTGGAACCAGCTCGGCAAAGAGATCCGTGGCAACAACCTTGACGCGCCCCAACATGCCGTTTTCGTCGATGGCGCGCAGTACAGGCAGGCTGTTGGCGGTGCTGATATAGATTCCGGCAGGCCGGGGCTTTCGCTTGAGGAGCGCAAGCGTGGCGCGATAGGCCTTTTTGGGGCTGTCGTGCGTTTCGATGGCCGGAATGAGCGTGAGGTGCGGAGCCATGGTGGCGAGCGTGGCAGCGAAGCCGCGCAACTTCTCTCCGTGGTCAAAGGTGTTGAGGTCGCCGGTGATGGTGGCGATGGAACCTTCAGACTGCAGAACGGTCCCGAGCAGTTCGGCGGCGATGCTGCCGCTGATGGCGGCATCGACGGAGACGGAAGCGAGCCGCGTGGACCGAGGCGCGTCACTGGCCACGCAGACTACGGCCGTACCTCGCTCGGTGAAGCGGCGGATTGTGGACTCCACCTGGCTGGGGTTGCCTGGCGTCATCACAATGCCGTCGTATTCGCGATCGAGGTCCTCGTCGAGCAGCTTTCTGTCGCCCTGGCCAAGATGCGGATAGGTGCGGAAAGTGAGGTCGACGGTGACGCTGTGCATGGCGGCCGCTGCCTCGCGCACTCCGTCGCGGAGCGGGTCGAAGAAGGAAGCGATCTGGCGCGGCAGATGAATCGCTATACGGAGGCGGCGATTGAGCTTGAGGCTGCGCGCGGCCAAGTTGGGACGATAGCCGAGCTTTTCCGCGATTTTGAGCACGCGGCTGCGAGTTTTCGGATTTACGCCGGGCCGGTTATGCAGGGCGCGGTCCACGGTGCCAATGGAGATGCCGGCGGCGGCGGCAATCTGTTTAATGCCAACCGACTTGAGGGCGCTATGACTCATGGATTGTCAGAATTGTACCGGACTCATGGTGAATTTACTGTGCAGGCGCACGGAGATGGATGCGCTGCGCGATGCAAGTGGGAGGGATGGGCAGCTAGATCCACGTGTCGAGCGGGGGGTGACTCTTGACAATGAGCGCTTTAGCGTGTACGTTAACGCACGAACACACGTTCTTGGATTGAATGGAGCGCAGCAAGGATTTCGAGCGCTTCTACTATTGAGGATTGGTTCTCATGGAAGACATAAGCAAGACGGGTCCAGTTCGCTGCTGGGAGGAGCCGGTCGTTATTCCGACTTATCCGGTCCAGGATGCCGATCCGAATCCGATGTTTCTGGAAAAGCGGGTCTACCAGGGAAGCAGCGGTAAGGTGTATCCGAATCCGTTTACGGACCGCGTGGCGCTCGAGAAGCAGGACCAGAGCTATCGCGCAGTATTTCTTGAGAACGAGTTTATCCAATTGATGATCCTGCCGGAGATTGGCGGCCGCATTCACGCCGGGTTGGACAAGACGAATCAATACGACTTCATTTATCGCCAGAGCGTGATCAAGCCGGCGCTGGTGGGGCTGTTGGGGCCTTGGATCTCAGGAGGTGTGGAATTTAATTGGCCGCAGCATCACAGGCCTTCGACGTTTATGCCGGTGCATGCGGCCATTGAGCAACACGCGGATGGCAGTTGCACCGTGTGGTTAAGCGAGCACGACCCGATGCTACGGATGAAAGGCATGGTCGGCATCTGCCTGCATCCGGGACAGTCGCTGGTGGAAGCCAAGGTGCGGCTCTACAACCGCACTCCCCTGGCGCAGACATTTCTGTGGTGGGCGAACGTGGCGGTACGGGTGAACGATCAATACCAGGCATTCTTTCCACCGGATGTGAGCTTCGTGGCCGATCATGCGAAGCGCGCGATGTCGTCGTTTCCGATTGCACGCAATTCCTATTACGGTGTGGACTACGGGCCGGGGACGGACATCTCGTGGTACAAGAACATTCCTGTGCCCACCTCGTATATGGTGACGCAGTCGAAGTACGACTTCTTTGGCGGGTACGATCACGGCCGCGAAGCAGGCATGGTGCATACTTCCAACCATTACGTGGCTCCGGGCAAGAAGCTGTGGACATGGGGCAATGCGGAGTTCGGCTACGCCTGGGACCGCAATTTGACGGATGCCGACGGGCCGTATGTGGAACTGATGGCGGGCGCGTACACGGACAATCAGCCGGACTTCGCGTGGATCGAGCCTTATGAGACGAAGACCTTCAGCCAGTACTGGTATCCGATTCGGAAGATTGGACCGGCGAAGAACGCGCATACAGAAGCTGCGGTGAATCTAGAGTTTGATGGTGACCGTGTCCGCGTTGGCGTTTGTGTGACGGCTCGGCGCAACGTGCGCGTGGTACTGACGTACGACGGCAATCCAGTGCTGGATCAGCAGGAAAGTATCGGGCCGGAGAAGCCGTTCGTGACGACGCTTGAGACGAACGGGGCCCAGCCAGAGAAGTTCATTCTGCTTGTGAGCGATGTAGACGGGATTGAGTTGATCCGGTATCAGCCGGAGCATCGCGTGGAGAGAGAGCTGCCGAAGCCGGCGGCCGAACCACCGATGCCGACGGAGACTGCGAGCGTTGAGGAACTGTACCTGACGGGACTGCACCTGCAACAGTACCGGCACGCGACGCGCTCGCCTGAGGCGTATTGGCTGGAGGGATTGAAGCGCGAGCCAGACGACGTGCGGCTCAATCACGCGATGGGTCTCGCGTCTCTACGCAAAGGCGCGTTCGCCAAGGCAGAAGCGCACTTTGAGCGTGCCGTGCAGAGGCTGACCTTTCGCAATCCGAATCCGCAGGATGGGGCGCCGCACTATCATCTCGGGCTGGTGCGGCTGTACCAAGGCAAGACGCAAGAGGCGTATGCGGCCCTTTATAAGGCAACGTGGAATTATGCGTGGCAGAGCGCGGGCAACTATGCGCTGGCAGCGATCAACGCGCAGCGCGAAGAGTGGGAACTCGCACTGGAACAGGTAGAGACGAGCTTGCGCACGAACGCCGACAACCTGAAGGCGCGTGCGCTGCGTGCGCTGATTCTGCGGCGTATGGGGCGGGTAGAGGAAACGCAGGCAGAGATCGACGCATCGCTGGCACTGGACCGGCTGGATTTTCGGATGTGTGCAGAGCGGTTCCTGCTGACACGGAGCGAAGAGGATCTTCTGGCGCTGGTGAACGGACTCGATGGCGATCTTCAAACGCTGCTCGATGTGGCGTTCGACCTGGCGTGGTGCGGCGCGCAGGAGGATGCCGCGCTGGTGCTGGAGGCGTGTGCGCAGGCTGAGCGCTGGGATCATCCGATGCTGTGGTACACACTGGCGTGGCTTGCGGCGACCCTGGCGAAGGAGGCGAAGGCAGCAGAGTTTGCGGCCAAGGCGGAGGCTGCGCCTTCTCGATACTGCTTCCCGGCGCGGATCGAAGAGATGATTGTGCTGGAGAGCGTGATTGCGCGGAACCCCACCAGCGCAAAGGCGCATGCCTACCTGGGCAATCTTTTCTATGACAAGCTGCGGTATGATGACGCGATTCGGTGCTGGCGGCGATCGGTGGAGATTAACGGAACGTATTCAGTGCCGTGGAGGAATCTTGGAATTGCCGAGTTCAACGTGCTGCACAATGCGCAGGCCGCGGAGAGGATGTATGAAAGCGCGTTTGCATGCAATAGTGATGATGCGCGGCTGCTGTATGAATGGGATCAGCTGAAGAAGCGGGCGGGACTTGCCTCTGCCGAAGAGCGGTTGCGCGCACTCGAGGCACATGCGGAGCTTGTGGGACGGCGCGACGACCTGACTGTGGAGCGCGTAACGCTACTGAATCAATGCGGGCGATGGGAGGAGGCACTTGCTGCATTGAGCGAAAGGCGCTTCAGCCCGTGGGAGGGTGGAGAAGGACTCACTTCGGCGCAGTATGTGTATGCGCATCGCGCGCTAGGGCTGGCGGCGCTGGAGGAGAATGACGCGGCAAAGGCGCTTGAGCACTTCGAGACGGCGCGTGTGTATCCGTACAACCTGGGCGAAGGGAAGCATCTGCTGACACTGGAGCGCGACCTCGACTATTTTTCTGGGGTTGCGGCGCAGCAACGCAGTGATGTGGATGCAGCGCGCCGGTATTGGAGCAATGCGGCTGAGCCATTGGCAGAGCCGGGGGCGCATATGTATTTCCAGGCGCTGGCGCTGCGGGCGCTGGGAGAGGATGCCGCAAGCCGCATGGTGCTCGAAGAGCTGGCGCGGTTTGCGGAGGAGAAGGCGCACGCAACCCCGAAGATCGACTACTTTGCGACTTCGCTGCCGAACTTGCTGTTGTTCGACGGCGATATGGAGAAACGCAACAGGATTGAAGCGATGGTGCTGGCTGGTCTGGCGAGTCACGGATTGGGTGCGAGCGAAAAGGCGGCTGCACTTCTGTGTCAGGCGGTGGCCGAAGACCCGAATCACCTGCTGGCGATCGATGCGTCGCGCTGGATCGCGCGGGACGCGGGTGTTGAGGCCGAGGCGCGGCCAGCATCATGATTCCTTCAACCACTACGGTCAGGGCGGGCGCGGAGCAGCACGCACCGATGCGAACGGCGATGCTTTGGCTTACGGCATCGGCCGGGGCCCTGGGAGGATTGCTGTTCGGTTACGACTGGGTGGTGATTGGCGGCGCGAAACCCTTCTACGAGCTGTATTTCCATCTGGATTCGCCTGCCTATCAAGGCTGGGCAATGAGCTGCGCGCTCATTGGATGTCTGATTGGCGCGATGGCGTCGGGCGGGTTGACGGAGCGCTATGGCCGCAAGCGACTGCTGACACTGGCGGCGCTGGCGTTCGCAGTTTCATCAGTGGGTACGGCGCAGGCAGATCAGTTTGCGGTGTTTGTGGCATGGCGTGTGATGGGCGGGTTCGCAATCGGTCTCGCGTCCGGCGTGTCGCCGATGTATATCGCAGAGATTTCCCCGGCGCATCTGCGCGGACGGCTTGTCTCGCTCAACCAGGTTGCGATTGTATTCGGGATTCTGCTGGCGCAGGTGGTGAATTGGCGCATTGCGCGACCGGTACCGGCGGGTGCAACGGCGCAGCAGATTCTTCTCTCGTGGAACGGACAGTTTGGCTGGCGGTGGATGTTTGGAGTGACCGCGATTCCGTCGCTGCTCTTTCTGGCTGCATCGCTGCTGGTACCGGAGAGCCCGCGATGGCTGGCAGTGAAAGGGCGCACGCGGCAGGCCTTCGGCGTGTTGGAGCGGCTGGGTGGCAGCGCGTATGCCGAGCGCGTGATGGCAGATATTGCAACGGCGAGTGCGCAGGAAAAGGGCGGGTCGTTGCGCGAGGAACTCCGCATGCCGGGAGCGATGAATCTTCTGGTTATTGGTGTGGTGCTGGCGGTGCTGCAGCAGTGGTGCGGCATCAATGTCATCTTCAATTATGCGCAGGAGATCTTTGCGGCAGCGGGCTACCAGGTTTCGGACATTCTGTTCAACATTGTTGTCACAGGCGCGGTGAACGTGGTGTTCACGTTTGTCGCGTTCTTCACGATCGACCGGTTCGGGCGGCGGTTTCTGCTGCTGACGGGACTCACGGGGCTGGTGATGACCTACACAGTGCTGGGGCTGATGTACCACATGCACTTGCAGGGCAAGCCGATGCTTGTGCTGGTGCTGGCGGCGATCGCCTGTTACGCGATGTCCCTGGCTCCGGCAACGTGGGTGGTGATTGCGGAGATCTTTCCGAACCGGATGCGCGGTGGCGCGATGGCGATTGCGGTGACGGCGCTTTGGCTGGCGTGCTTCCTGCTGACGTACACGTTTCCGCTGCTGAATGCTGCGCTTGGTGCGGCGGGTACATTCTGGACGTATGCGGCGGTGTGCCTGGCGGGTGTGGTGTTTCTGGGCTTGCGTTTGCACGAGACCAAGGGCAGGACACTGGAAGAGATGGCGAGTGGGGAGAGTGCGGGGAATGCATAGGAGGCACTGGATGGTACGCAGAGCAGCGTGGGGAGTTTGCGCGGCATTGTTGGCGCTAGGAACAGTGAAGACACTCGCAGCGCAGGAGGAGGCGACGCGAGTGACGCTGGATGGCAACTCCACGGGGCGCGTGTTCGACGGATTGGGTGCGGCGAGCGCGGGCGCGTCTTCGCGGCTGCTGATCGATTATCCGGAGCCCCAGCGGAGCGAGATCCTGGATTACCTTTTCAAGCCGGGCTATGGGGCAGCGCTGCAGCATCTGAAAGTGGAGATTGGCGCAGATGTGAACTCGACGGATGGTTCGGAGCCGAGCCACATGCGTACCTCTACGGATCACAATGCATCGCGCGGGTATGAGTGGTGGCTGATGACGGAGGCGCACAAACGGAACCCACAGATCCTCCTGGAGATTTTGCCCTGGGGTGCGCCGCGCTGGGTGAATCCGATGCCGGGCGAGGAGGACACGCTGTACACGGCGAAGATGGCCGAATACGTGGCGGACTTTATTAAAACGGCGAAGAGCGCCTATGGGCTCGACATCGGCGCGACGGGAATATGGAACGAGCGCCCTTACGATACGGCCTATGTGAAGGAGTTGCACAGGAGACTTGAGGCCGAGCATCTGGATACGAAGATCGTGTGCTGCGATGAGTATCCGGGCGAGGGCGACGGGCAGTGGGCAATTGCGGACGCAATGTTGAAGGACGCGGAACTGGCGAAGGATATTGACGTGATCGGCGTGCACTATCCCTTGGTGAACGGGCGGTTGACGACGACGGATGCCGCGCGCAAGACGGGCAAGCCGCTGTGGTCGAGCGAGGACCAGCCGAACGGTGGCAGCGGACCGTTTGTGACGCGCGACTGGGCGCTGGGCGGGCGCATTCTGGCGCATCTCTACAACCGCAACTATCTTGAAGGCACGTTTACGTCGACGGAAATCTGGAGTCCGATCACCTCGTACTACGACAACCTTGCGGCGCCGAATTCCGGGCTGATGTATGCGAATACGCCGTGGTCCGGCAACTACGTGGTGCAGGGCGCGATATGGGCAACGGCGCACACTACGCAGTTTGCGCAGCCGGGATGGCAGTATCTGGATGCGGCATCGGGCAAT
>WSSedB1CaDRAFT_10000947_pt1 | contig 11707 bp, 7 predicted proteins | sample WetSurSB1Cattail_FD_9460 | JGI IMG/M metagenome (IMG submission 9460)
GTTTGGCCACCGACCACCTCGACCTGCGCCCTGCCAAGCCGATCGGCTGCCGGAGATTCGAAGCGCAGAATGACGTCCCGCGGGAAGAGCGAGGAATTGTGGATCAGCGCGTAGGCACTGCCGGCGAAATTGAATGTATTGTTGCTGACGCCCAGATTACGCTGAGCCTTATTGTTGTCGTCGCTTATGAGGTAGTCGTCCGGGCCCGGAGTTCGGTTGAGCAGCGAGGGCGTCTTGTAAGGATCGTCGGTGGAAGCGATCTGCACTGCAATGCAGGCATGGGTGGAAGCCGTCGGATCCTGGTGCCACGAGTAGCCTGCCGTCAACGTCTTCTCAACGTCTCCGGACGCGAAGCTCAGGACCGGGTCTGCGGTTGTGCCCGCATCCACGAAGTTGCTTCCGGTTCCGAATGGAGAAACGAAGAAGTGCGCCGTCACCGAACCTGTTGATCCCGACATGTTGCGACGAACGCGGACAAAGGCGTAGTTGTCACCCAAGACTCCCGCGCCTGCCTGCATGTTGTCGGTCGGGAACCAGCCGCTCGCATTCGGTGTGCCGGGGCTGTTAACGGAGCGGTTCCACACGTCGCCAGAGTAGGCCCAGTTCGGGCCAGCCGAGGGCTCCACGCCGTTGTCGTAGGTCGTGGGGGAGGTATTCCAGTCGGAGACGTAGAAGTCCTTGTCGGCAGACAGGTTTGCGGCAACGGTAACACAATTGCCCATGGCGCTTACGCAGGAGTCGTTCGCCGTCGCTGCCTGGATGCGATAGTAATAGGTTTGCCCATGCACCACCAGCGAGTCGGTGTAGGTGAGCGTAGGGGCCGCGACAGTAGCGATCCTCGTGAATCCAGCTCCGCAGCCTGTCTCGTTGCGCATCACAAAGTACCGTGTAGCGGCAACTCCGCCGGAGGTCCAGTTCAAGGTGATCTGGTGGTTCGCGGCCGTGGCACTCAGCGTCGGCGCCGTCAGCACTGGGCAGGTGGTCTGGTTCTGGTTGGCTGGGTCGCCTACAGCGCCACAGGCTATGCCGTGGCGATTCAGCGCCGCAAAAATTGCCGCCGCGTGAGGAGTACCGTTCGCGGTGCCATCTCCATCATCGTCGATGGCGCGCATTCTGGAATAGAGGCTGCCGGTACCGCACCCGTTGGATGTCTTGGTAGTCGTGCCCGTGCAGGTGTACATGTCGGTAGAGTCCGGCATTCCTGTGTAAAAGAGCCGATCTTCCAGTTGCCATGCGCTGACGGAATCCAGGTTGGTTGGAGCAGCCACCAGGTCCCTGTTCACGAAATCCCAGAGGGCTTGGGTGGCGAGGCCCGACTCACAATGGTCTTCCCAACCGCAGGGACCGAAGTACGACCCCCCCGAGCAGCTTGCTGTGCCCCATACCGTGCCCTTGTTCTGCGGCGTCCATGCCGTGGGAGTGGTGTGCATGGCGAAGTCCGCATCCCGAACACCAGTACAGGCTGTGCAGGGGTTGCCGTGGCCATTGCAATTGAGTCCGGAACTGGGCAAAGGCGAGATGTTGACGTAGAAACCGTTTCCCGCGCATGACTGGTGGGTCTGCAGGATGGCTGTCCAGTCGGCGCGCGTCTCCAGCGGCCGGTTGTCGGTTCCAACGCCCGAGCCGTCATGTTCGTCCATGCCGTGGCCCCACTCATGAAGGGAAACGCCCGGTAATTCGCCTGTGTTGGCACACGTATATGTGGTTGTGGACCCAAATGGAGTGTAGTCGCCCGCCTTGAAGAAGTTCACATTCTGTGTTGAAGGACTCCAGTAGGCGTTGCAGTGCTGGTTGATGTTCACGTTGTCTGTGAGGCGCCCCTGTAACCAGGTATTGGTGGGCAAGTAGCTGATGCCCTTCATCTTGATCTCGGTTACGTTCCAGTACTGCGTTCGGGCGGCGTGCGTGTTGCCGGCGCCACCGACGCCGGGCGTCGTGCAGTCCGTGCCTGCGCCGGTGCTGAAATCGATGACCCCCGAGCCGCTGGATGCCAGAGAGACAGGCCCGCAGACATCTGCGATGGCGACACCGCCCGGCGTCCCGGTGAGCGGGCCGACCATTGTGGAGGTTCCGGTCATCGCGGGATAATTGCCCAACGCATCGGCATAGGCGCCGGAGCCGTAGTCGGCAAAGGGGAAAGCCGCAGACACCTCGGTCTGCGGGGCGTCAGTCTTGTACACACCACCCTTGATCTGCCCGTAGATATTCGAATCTCTGAAGCGGAGAAGCTCACCCGTATGGGCGTCAACCAAAGCCTCCCAGTTTCCCAGCACGCCTGACCGTTGGAAAGCGAGCTTGTAGACCAGCGCGTAGTCGATCATCTTGCCGAAGGGGACCTTGAGAGCATCGGGATCGAGTCCTTTCGGGGTAATGGGTATGATCGACAAAGTGCCTTGGTTCAACACGACGTCCTTATCGTTCGTTCCGCCCACGTAGTTTCGCAGCACCTGCCAGGCTCTTTCGGCAGAGATCGTGGGCTTGGGATCCAGGTTGATATCCCCGATATTCTGCATGCCGACTTGGATGAGATTCCCGTTGTTGATGGTGAAGAATACCGATCCGCCTTCCACGGGCAGTCCCCGGTAAACCCACTGGAACCGCAGGTGGAAAATGGAGTTCCCCACGGGCACCGACCCCACCGGGTCGAGCGCCAGTTCTTCCGGATTGACCTTTATAATACCCTGGTTCCGTCTAAGGAAATCCCTGGCCAGGGATTCCATTTTGACCAGCGGTATACATGAAGGACTGTCGCACTTTGCGGAAAAATCCTGCCATCGCAGCTTGTTGGCGGGGCCTGGAATGAAGGGGATGGCGCCGCCGTCAAGGAGATCCACTCGTCCGGTCCGCTCATCAACCAGAATGTGCCAGGCCTGGTCGTTGTCCGATCGAAACCGGCTGATCGCCTCGCGGTCCCAAACGCCTTGTGGAAGACGCTCCGCATCGATCAGCGTCCGCGAGATCCGCAGTCCGGGTTTCGCAAACGTAAGCTTGTCAAGAGAGCTCAGCCCCTCTTTGGCGCGCTGGGCTGATGCGGGTACTGCCAGAACGCCCAACATCAGCGCCAGAATCAGTTTGTGCCTTAGGCGCCCATACACGAAATGTCGCTCCACCCCGGGAACCAGATTCGCCCCCAGCTTTGTGCTTCTGGAAATACCAGTTTGAGACATAGCCATCTGTACCCCCTTTCGCGTTGCAAACATGCGTATTTTTGATATCTTCGTCTGGCCCCATACCATCCCTGCTGTCAGTTGCCCAATCAGTCAAACAAGATGTCGATAAAACTTATGATTAAGCAAAACCCGTTGTGTCAGAGTTATTGTTGCAGCAAACGTTTTGTATCCCGTGTTACCCTCCAGACGCTTTCTGAGCCCTATAAACGACAAAAAAAGGCCGGGCAACCTGAAGGTTTTCCCCCGGCAGCTCGGCCATCTTCGTACTGAAGACCCGCCGCTTTCCGCCCCCTTCTCACGAAGAGTTTGGCTTTATCGGCAAGCTTATCATTTGTTATTAATGTTTAATAGATTACAGCGAATCCAAGTCCTGTCAAGGTAAACAAAAATTAAATTTTAGAGAGTTGACAGATCAGACCGGTGCGACATTCCACAATGCCCCTCCGGTTTAAATAGGGACGCAATTAACGGGAAAAACGGGGAGTGTTTGAATGATAAGCAAGCGTTGAAGTGGAACCTAAAAACGGCGGTTAACCACGGATGCATACGGATAAACACAGATAAATCGGCATGATACATTCAAAAAGGCAACTACCCTGACGGTGAATGACTTTCAGTTTTTTTTGCTTGGTTTTATCCGTAGTTATCCCATGTATCCGAGTTCCAACTGTTTTTTGTAGGTTGAAGCATCCGGTGACATTGAAGAACTGGTCAGCCCTTATTTATTCTGGCGCCACGCGTGGTCAGCTTTTGAATTGAGTATGTCCCCGAAATTCCGGGAACTGTTGAGTGCGTAAGTGAGCGGCTCAAAACCCCCAGCGCAATTCGAGCATATGCAAATCCACTCCTGGATTTTTGTCGTAAATACAGGCGTTTGACATATGCTGAAACCGGTAACCAATGCCAAGATGTTCGGTTAACCGGAAGTTAGCGCCAACATGGCTGATAAACTGAAACCACCCGCCGAGGTTCTGATCTTCGAAAGAATGTTCACTCAACGCCGCAACGCTGGCGCCACCTGCCAGAGAAACCCTGCCTTTAAGGAACTCCATGGCAATGTCCGGCCCCAACGACCCGACAAAGCCGGATTTTCCCGCTCTGGTGAGAACACCCGCGGTCCCTTCCATGCGAGTGGATATAAGCACTGCAGGACACATGTGATAACGCCACGGCAACCTGTAAGCGGTAAAGATTTCGTATTGTCTGAAATTTTCCCGACTATCGGTCCACGATCCTCCACTCCGGATACCGGCCGCCCAATTGCTATCAGCCGCAACACTCATTCCCGGCAAAGCAAAAACGAATACCAGCAAGATCGTGATAATTAAACAAGGTGGGATGTATCTCTTCTTCATCAATCGCACAACACAGCCAGGATTTGAAACGGGGATTTCGATCATCTTCGACTAGGAATTTTTGCCAAAAACCGAAAACAATGTCAACCCTTTTTCATGATAAAATCAAGGTCATCCCAGCACAAAATGCCTTGGCTCTCCACCTCGACCTAAATACCGATGGCTAATTATTCTATATATCATGTGGATCATGATTGCGTTTCGCCATACGAATTCGATTCAGATTCAAGCTTTCGTATGTGTTTGATGATGTTAATAGCAAAAGCGTCAAAATGCTCACCGATCTTGCGAAATCCCAGGTTTCCAGGAGTACGTGAGTCTGCAAACCTTACAAATCCGTCAGGTACGTCAATAAGATCCTCGTCATTGGATGTCCCCTCTGTTATCCCCCGCCATTCTGCTGTTTTCAGAACATTGCGCAGTATGCCTTCTATACCCCCAATCTGAGATTTAAGATTGTTCTGAAGTTTTTCGAGTCGCTCGATTTCGTTTCCGGTCGAAGCTGATTCACCTCTTATGGCTTCTTGCTCAAAGTCCAGTGTTTTTACGATACGTTCACCAGCCAGTTGGGCCTCATTCAACACCATCGACACCTCCTCAAAAAGTCCTCTCCGCATTTTCCAATGGTCTTTTTCCTGACCTGGAATGAACGCCTCGCGCAGACGCCTGCGTTGTAGCCTGACATTCTGAAAAAAAGTCAAAACGGTTTCGTAGATTTCCTGGAGCCTCTGAATTCGTCGATCCAGCGCTGCTTTGGCCATTCGTTGCTGTGCAAGAGCCGCCTCCTTTGCCCGCTGTGCACGATTATAGGCAAGCGCAAAACCACCTACGGCTACGGTGCCCAACAAAAAGGGAAACACCTTATCGTAAGTATCTCGACGCAAGAGGAAAGGAACTTCGTGTGGATTATCTTTGTTTACATAAAATGCCGCCAACCCAATCGCTGTCAAAAAGGCTATAAGTGACAGAAGAAAAACACACAAATCAAAGGGCTTTATCCGTGGTCTATTCATAACATCCCCTTGTGTCGTATATGCTGAAAGAGCAGAGATCGATGGGCGTTACCCCGGATTAATACTCAAGCAAGGCATGACTCACGCAACGATGCTACTCACTCACCGCACGATACCGCAATATACTTTTTGCTCCGCCCTCAGCGGAGACATAGATCAAGACATCTCCATCCCTCTTCAATTCCCCATCCTGCGTAATAATTTTCAGCCATCCGCTTCGCACGACCTTTTCCGGCAACCTCTCGATCAGGCGGACACTCTCGTTCGCCGCCACTTCCACCATTGACGGTGTCTCCGCTTCCACCAAACCGCGCTTAACGTCCTCGGATGCCGGTGGTTCGCCCAGCATTTTGTCGAGCGATTTAGCAACGACGGAAACATCAACGGGCTTCTCTCCCACGCTGCTCACCGCAATCGACAAATTGCCGCGAGAGAAGAATGCGGCCACGGTAGCATCAGCGTCCTGTTCTTTCCCGACGAAGCAGACATCACCCAGCCGTGCCAGCTTACCGGTTCCCTGCGGAATCGCCGGCCGCATGCTGTGATGCAGGCGATCAAGCAGCTGATTCTGAGCGTTCCGCCAATAATCGGTCTCCACTATGCCAACTCTGATCAATTCCCGGCCCTCGCTGCCCTTTTTCTGCCAAAGGTAGACCGCTTCGGGAAATCCGGACTCGTCTTCCATCGTCGCGATTTTGGTCAGCTCCCAACCCCGAATCTCGTTGCCGGTCATCCGGAAGTTGTAATTAAAGACATGGCGTCCGCTCGTGGTGGCCGCCGCCCATTGCTCGATATTGTAGTGTGTATTCATAAGTGATCTCCCCTTTCCGGCGGCTAGTTGATGGGTCTGCGCTGGCGCGTGGTGGCAGGCTGCGGCTGGCACACAGCGCAACCGTCGGGTGTCGGCGGACAGAGGCGCAAGCGATAGTTCATCGTCACACAATCACCGAACAGCATGTTTACCGGCAACAGCGGCGTATGGGGTGGAGTCGTCGGATCAACATCGGCATCGACCTTGAGGCAACCATCAAAAACATTGTCATTCTGAGTACACGCCCCTTTCCACGCCACCTCGTGGTAACTGAAACTTCCCGCGAACGGTATCGCCCAGGTTGCGTAGCCGATGGCAATCATCGGATTCAAACGAAAGCTCCAGCCCATCCGCGATTGCCAGAGATCGCACCCGACCAGGTTGGCAAAGGTAGACACCGTGTTGGCGCTATCCGTGCAATTGACCTTTTCGCCGAGCCCAAGACCACCATTCAACCGTTCGATCATCTCCGTCAGATTATAGGTTCCCCATCCGTAGAAGGTGGCTCCGGAAACGGTGTCATAGGATACACGTCCGCTGTTGTTATAGCCCGCGGCAATGCGAGCGGCCGCGGTATCCCGGTCGGTGGCGGCGCTGGCCCATGTACAGGCGATTTCCAACGCATCGGTCCAGGGCAAAGAGGTGCTGCCGGCAGTCTGAACCCATGGCAGGGTCGGCATCTGCAAGATAATGAATATGCGGTGGCGCGTGATGACGATCTCCCGCCACGGGTCCGTGAGACTGGAGCGCCACTGCCAGCGCCAAACTATATTGTAGGCGTTAACACCATAACTATGAAACGTGGGATTCTCAATCTTGAAGGTCTGAAACCCGGAATCACCCGCACTATCGAAGGAGACGAATTGCTCCCTCAGTGTGCCCAGGCGGCCGCCTCCGATGGCGCGAACAAAAGCGCCGCTGATGCCGTTTGCCTTGAAAGAAGCGCGGATCGCGAGCGTTTTGCCCTGGGTCTCTTTGATGGTATAGGCTGCCGGAGAATCGGCATAGGTTGAGGATACGCCTTTCCGCCAGGATGGCGATGGCGCCGGCGTCGTATAGTTTCGCCTGATGTTGAGGGCGTCGTTGGTTATGGCGCCGGTGTTGAAGTTGAAGTTGATGGCCGAAACTTCACTGACGAGCTGGCTGAAAGAGTAGAGCACGTCGTTGAACTTGTCCGCGCCAAAACCTTTGATGTCCGCCAACTGGGTAAGGCTGGCAAAACTGCCCAGGCTATTGCGCTTGGCGATGATGCGCTGTGCCACCTCAATGCCGATGTCGTAGTCCCGCACCTGGTCGCCAAAGCCCGAAGTTGGATCGTCCACCACCGGCCCCTCCTGGGGTTCGGTGCCGGCAATGACCGATGCGCTGGCGGCGCCATTCAGGAACTCCAGGATCAGGTTCTTGGTTGCCTCGGTTGTACCTTCGACAACCAGCTTGTTGCTGATAGAGAAAGAAGATATCCCGCTCATGGTCAATGCACCTCCACGTGATGTTTGATTGCACTTCGCCACATGCTAAACATTTCATTGCCGGCAATATGCCCTTCCTCTACTCCAACACCACAAACCCCGCCGCCGGCACCTCCAGCTCAACCGCCGCGATATCACCAGCCGCCCCCTTCCGCTGCACGGTCAACACCAGCCCCCCCTCATCCGCATGCCGCGTCGAATAGAGGCACTTCAATGTGCTCCCCGCCGGATGGAGCCCGGCATCCACCAGCACCCAGGCCTTGCGCGCCGTGTCCGGATCGGTGTTGACGGCAAGCAGCATTTCCGTTTTATCGAAAATACGGGACCACGCCACCACCGACAACATCCGCCCACCCATGATTCTCGGAAGACCGAAATCAACCCCGTCGCCGGAGATTTCCCGCAGGTACTGGCGGCCCCGGCACAGCGCGAGCCTATCCCTTCTGAGCTTCAGTATCTCGGCCAACTCGCGTAACAAATCGCTGTTCTCATCGAAGAAATGGCGCTCTTTGGAGCGGAAGGCGCCAAAGGGACCTCCGAACATGGTCTCGCGGATGTACCGATCCGCTCCGTCCCCATCCCCCCGGCCGTCGAAGAGCTGCTCGGTGCCGTAGTAGATACAAGGGATGCCAAGAGTCATGGCGTTCAGAGCCAGGGTGCCAAGGACCAGCTTTTTGCCGTCTCCTTCAGCGCAAAAGCGTGCCTTGTGCTGTCCCTTGCAAACCTGATCATGGTCGTTGATCATGGTCACTACCTTGTTCCTGAACCAGACGTGGGAGTCTTTCCGCACCAGCAGAGAGTTGCGGAACAGGTTGAAGTACTCCTCCGGATTGGTTTCGCCTTTCATCAGCCCTTCCAGCTTGAGCTGCACATCATCGATACCGAGGGCTGCGTCCAGACCAGTCGCCTCCAGGGTGTCGAAGGCCCTCTCCCTGCCGCCAGTAATCTCCCCCACCAGGAAGAAGTTGTCCTTGCCGATGGTCTGGGCAAACTCCTTGATAGATGTGGCGAAGAAACGGGTTGCCCCGATGTCCATGTGCTTTACCGTGTCGATGCGATAACCGTCGATATCGGCAGCGGCAATCCAGTACTTGTAGACCTCGCAGAGATTGAGCAGGGCCGGGGATGGTGTGTAATTGCCGTCGGGGCCGCAGCCGTGGTTGATGTCCTTCAGGTCGAAGAAATCCCCTTCCCGGAATTCCGGGTCGTAGTCCCAGTTATTGATCCGCCCCTTTTGGGTGAAGCAGGCGGGATTTCGGAACTCCCCGGGCCAGATCGCGTCATCCTTCCCCACGGGCAACGGATTCTGAACATAGTTCTGGAACGGGAGGCTTGCCGCGCCCTGCTTGTCGTTGAACCCCGCCACCGGATAGGTCCACCCGCGCCAGGGAGGCGCGCCGTTCTCCACGGAGTAGGAGAAGACATTGCCAGTGTGATTGAGGATGATGTCAAGGATGACATGGATACCGTTGGCATGTGCGTTCAGCACCATCTCCTGGAGATCCGCGATGGTTCCGAAGTGTGGATCCACGGAGAGAAAATTCTGGATGCCGTACCCGTGATAGGTTGGCTGGAAGGCAACCTGTTTGAAGATCGGGCTGAGCCAGAGGGCGGTCACCCCCATCCGCTTCAGATAGCCGATCTTGTTGGCAAGGCCCCGCAAAGTGCCACCGCACCATATCCCTCCCGCCTCCCGCCAGGAAGCCGCATCGGCCGGGTTTGCCACGGCATTTTCGCTATCGGCCGCCGGGTTGTATGGTGGGGTATGACCGCCTGGAACCGTCTTCCCGTCATTCCCCTTGTAGCCTTGTTCCCTGCCATCGGAAAAGCGGTCCAGAAGCAGGAAGTAAAGCACCTGGTCTTCCCACGCAAGCGGTGAAGGCTGAAACTTCTTGCCAACGCACAGGGCCGTAAAATCAATATCGCTCACTCGTTCCATGAAATGTTCCTCCTTTTGGTTGCAGAGCGCCGGACGTGCTCTTGGAATGCGATGCATGTATGCCCACGAAAAAAACTAAGCACAAATAATTAAGAGTTTGCCATGCTTTTCAAGAGAATCAAGTGGGAGAGTTTATGGAGGGGGTGCAAGTGCCGATAAAAGCAGGTAAAAATGGAAGAGTATTCGAGAAACGAGGAATGAGTTAACGTAAAGCTATTTTTCAGACACTCATTATCGTGTTACTGGAGACGGCATTCTCTTCGATATTATCCCTGATGACATCCAGCGAGGCCTGGGGGAATATTTCGTGTTCAGCGGGTATTCCCCGCGAATCGATACTGGCCCACACCGAGCCTGGAATAAGGACCGCAAGCAGGCCTAGAATTTCATCCTTTTTCATGTTGTGCACAAACATCTTCTTTCTCCTTTTCATCGATTCATGCGAATCGGATCTGTTGCAGAAGGCGCCAAAAGGACGGAATCTGTGGCCTTCACAAGAAACGCCAGTGCCGTCTGCTGTAATTTGTGTACGGATTACCGAACAAATATGCAAAAGAAACGCAGCTTTATGAATCTCAATTGATAGTAATGGCCGTTCCTCCAACGCAAACCTTACAGCCAGAAGTCTGGCACGTTATATTGCATATAAATTTATTTAACAATTTGGCAAACAAATGTGGAGAGAATATGTAGGAATCAAGGATAGATCCGCCTCAGCAAGCGAAATACCCTTGATGGGCGGCGCCAGGGCAAGAGGATACTCAATTCTATCGCTGCCGGTCAGGGTGACGTCCGTGTCATTGTTGAAGAGCCGGGCCGTTTCATTCATCGACGTCACTTGTTTCCAACATTTAGGTTCCGGCGGCTATGCCGGTTACGGTGGTTCCACTGACAGTGCAGATACCCGTTGTGACGGAACTGAAGGTGACCTATATTGACAGGAACAAAAAATCTGTTTCAATTGAATTAGCTTTTCACTTCACCCCGAAGGAGGGTCCGCAGATGAAACGTGTTGCGATCATGATTATGGCGGCATTAATGATGTCAGCGAGTGTTTCTGTATTTGCAGCTGAAATATCCCAAGAGCAGAAGGATGAATGCCTGCTTGCGTCAAGGAACTGTCAAAATTCAGTAGACAGTATTCAGCAAAAGATCAAGAAACTACAAAATGAGATTAAAAAAGGTGACACTATTTACTCTCCTGACGAAATCAAAAAATTAAATGACAAACTAAAAGAGACAGAGGATATGCTTGATAAAATGATTAACACTAATTGATTATCTGTTTTGACCATACAATCAAGCAGAGAAATAACTACAGAACTAAAAAAGGAGAAGCATTTGCTTCTCCTTTTTTGTATATTATCAACAAAAGTAAAAGAAAGCCAAAGAGCCATACCTTTGCCGGATACTATTCCTTACTTCATCGCGCCTTCCTGTATTTCACCGGTTTGAAAGTTGACCATACGGTAATACTCCTTGTCCTGCTCCTTATAGTTCACATAGGCAACGTTGTCGCTGCAATTGGTCTCAAGCTTCCAGTTTTTCTGTGTAACGAGCGCCAGCGCTTTGGGAGCGTTCAGTTCAGCCTGCGTGCATGGCCAGCGGCCATTCCTGGCATAAAAGCTATGTGCGGAAGCCTGCACTTCGTTCATAACAGTATCAAGTGCCAGCTTGTCTGCTTTTTGTCGATATTGCTCAAACTGTGGAATAGCGATGGCAGCCATGATCCCAATTATGGCAATCATCATTAATGGTGCGCCACCACTGGGCGTGGCCATTCCGAAAAGTGGAGCCAGCGGATAGGCCAGTACGTTTCTAGATGCAATGCGCATCAAACCTGGCCTCTCATGGTTCACTAGCGCTGCAATCCGCTTGTGGAGATAGGGGTGAGTTGAGTTGAGCTCATATATGGCGGGCCAGAACCTGCCGCTCTCGCGCGCCTGCTCG
>WSSedB1CaDRAFT_10000948_pt1 | contig 11706 bp, 11 predicted proteins | sample WetSurSB1Cattail_FD_9460 | JGI IMG/M metagenome (IMG submission 9460)
TTTCTGCAGTAACAATTTTGCGAAAATCGCTGAGCAGCCCCCTTCCAGGGGGCATTAGCAAAGCCCCGTCCTTTGGGCGGGGATTCAGCCGCCGTTTACTACCATTACCAGGAGGATTTTGTGTATGGGAAGTGCTCTGCCAGAAGTGATACCAGCGGGTGATGGTGTTTTGCCTAAAAAAATCGCAGGCAAGGAATACAAAAAACTGGGCTATACCTTGTTTGTCTGGATACCGGTAGACAAGCTGGAGTGCCGGTGCAGCTACGTCCCAAACCAGCAAGGCGCCATGATTACAGCTGAAGAGCTGAAGGGGTACCTGGCCCAATCCGCGGTCAGGGAAGGCATCATTCCAGAGGCGCTGGATGATTTTTCAACCAGGGCTGCTGCCGGCCAAACAGTTACCATGGTGCAGGTTGCTGCGGGGATTCCTCCGGAAGACGGTGTGGATGGATATATCGAATATACTGCCCAGTTATCGACCGTTGTCAGCAGTGTGTGTGACGAGTCGGCGTGTGTCGATATGTATCATGTGCAGACATTTATCAATGTCATGCCGGACGATGAAATCGGCCGGATAATTCAACCCACTCCCGGGTGTCCCGGTAAAAGCGTTACCGGGCAGATCGTTCCCCAGCAGCCCGGTAAGCCCCTGAAATTGAAGATAGGGAACAACATTCGGTTGGGTGGAGATGGTTCGCTGATGATTGCCGAGGCCGCCGGCAGGATCTGTCATGCGAGTGGCGAAATCTCGGTTGCCGAGGAATTCATCGTTCGGGGAGATGTCAACTTCAAGGTCGGGTCAATCGACTTCAATGGATTTGTGGAGGTGAGGGGTGATGTGCTGGATGGTTTTAGTATTTCCGCTGCCAAGGGAATGCACATAAGTGGTAATATCGGGGCCTGTGCAATCCGCAGTGATGGCGATATCGCATTTTGCGGGATGAACGGGCAGAAGAAGGGGACGATTGTGTGTGGCGGTTCCATCACGGCCAATTATATTCACGAAACCGATGTGGAGTGTGCAGGCAACGTGAATTTAGAGGTTGAATTGTACAACAGCCACGTGAAAGCTTTGGGAAGGGTTGTTGTCAATAAGGGGGCGATCTCCGGGGGAAACTGTATCGCCTTTGGGGGCATCGAAACAAAAAAGGCCGGGTCGCCGGCATCCGTGCTGACTGAGCTCTATGCCGGCATTGATTACCATGACAAGGAAGAATATGATCAGTTGCTTATCGAACTTGAAAAGAACGGCCTTCTTGCTAGCCGGACTCGATCGGCTTCCGAATCGGATGAATTAAAAAAAGCAAGGACAACTCTGATGGAGAGGGTTTTGGCTCTTCGGAACAAAAGTGATGAGCGGGCGAATCCGAAAATCAATATTAAGGGGCTGCTCTACGACAACACCTTTTTATGCGCCGGTTTAGTGGTCCGGGAGAAGGTTGATGAACGTAGCGGGCCATTCAGCGCAATAGAAAACAGTATTGAAGGTGGATTGCGCTTTTTGGAGATGACCAGTCTTGACGTCAAGGCCTCTTTTATTGAACAGGCGTATGCCCGCGAACACGAGATGATGTTCCGGATATCAACCTGAATTCGTAACGATATTTATTTCTATCAGGCATTTTCCGAAAAAACAGCTGTATGTCCTGACTTGAACAGATTTTATGACCGAAATTGAGTTGTTTGGTATACCCTTGATCCGGAAGGGGACATGATTACTAATCGCAATGAACTCCTGAGTAATCCTGTCCCCTTCCCGATTTTCTCCATGACTATCCTCGTTGATCTATTTCCAAATTAATAAATAGATACGTGCAGGTGCTAAGTAATTGGTGATTTTGCCGGTGCATTGATAGTGCATCCGGCCTGTTTTTGTTGTTTTTAAAAGAGTCTTGAACAGTGAACAGGAGAGGTAATGAAGCCGACTGACGAACAGCATGTAAAAATTATTGATTACATCATTGAAGCAACCGGCCTGAAGCGTTTTCAGGTGGAAAACAGTGTTGAGCTGCTTATGGGCGGCGCAACCGTGCCGTTTATTGCGCGCTACCGTAAAGAACTGACTGGTGAGTTGGACGAGGTCCAGATTCGCGATGTGGAGGAGCAGTTTAATTATTTTTGCGAACTGGAGGAGCGTAAGCTCACGGTACTCAAATCCATCGAGGAACAGGGTAAACTGACTCCGGAGTTGCGCCAACGAATAGAAGAGTCAATCCGGAAAACAGAGATTGAAGATCTCTACCTTCCCTACAAACCCAAGCGGCGCACCAAGGCGATCATTGCCCGCGAGCGCGGACTGGAGCCTTTGGCCGATGTTATTGCTGCCCAGGAGCTGATCTCGGGGATGCCCGAGGAAGTGGCTACCCCGTTTATCAACCCCGAGCTGGATGTGCCCGATGCGGCGGCTGCGCTGGAAGGCGCCGGTCATATTCTGGCAGAGCGGCTTGCCGATGATGCCGATGCTCGCGATATGGTGCGGCGTCTGACCGGCGAGCAGGGAGTGATCAACTCTCGGGTGGCGTCTGACAAGAAGGATCAGGTTACCAAATTCGAAATGTACTATGACTACCAGGAGCCGCTCAAGGCGGTGCCCTCTCATCGCATGCTGGCCATGCGACGTGGCGAGAAGGAAGAGGTGCTCAATCTTTCGATTACTGCACCGCGAGAGCAGATCCTGGCAGGACTCAAGTTGCGATTGATCACACGGGACAGCATCTTTAAACCGCTTCTGGAGGGAGTCGTCGAGGATGCCTACAAGCGGCTGATTGCTACCTCCATCGAGGTTGAACTGCGCCTGGAGTCCAAGGAGCGCGCTGATGAGGCGGCTATCTCGGTTTTTGCCCAGAATCTGCGTAATCTCCTGCTGGCGCCGCCGGCGGGGGGCAAGCGGGTGCTTGGCATTGATCCCGGTTTGCGTACTGGGTCAAAGCTGGCTGCCTTGGATGCCACCGGCCGTTTCCTGGAGCATGTCACCATTTACCCGCATACGGGGGAGGCGCGCGTTCCCCAGGCACGCCAGGATCTTCTGCGTCTGGTCGAGACGCACAACATCGAGATGATTGCAGTCGGCAATGGAACAGCTGGTCGTGAGATGGAGATATTTACTAGAGAAGCCCTGGCTGGGGCAGGGCAACACCTTCCCGTGGTGTCGGTCAGCGAGGCCGGCGCCAGTGTCTATTCAGCTTCCGATATCGCCCGCGAGGAGTTCCCCGAACTGGATCTGACTGTGCGCGGTGCCATTTCCATTGGCCGGCGTCTGCAGGACCCCCTAGGTGAATTGGTCAAGGTCGATCCCAAGAGTATCGGGGTGGGACAGTATCAACACGATGTCAACCAGACTATGCTCAAAAAAACGTTGGACGCTGTGGTGGAATCATGTGTCAACTATGTGGGAGTGGATCTGAACACCGCCTCCTGGGCGCTGCTCTCCTATGTTTCCGGCGTGGGGCCGTCCCTGGCCAAGGCGATCACCCGATTCCGCGACGAAAACGGGCCTTTTTCTTCCCGCAAGGAACTGTTGAAAGTTCCTCGCTTCGGTAACAAGGCTTTCGAACAGGCGGCCGGCTTTCTGCGTATCCGCAACGGCTGCCAACCGCTGGACAACAGTGCGGTTCATCCCGAGCGTTACACGTTGGTGGAGACGATGGCCACCGATCTGGAGGTTTCATTGGCCCAGCTGGTCGCCGATTCAGCCTTGATAGCCCGCATCGATCTTAAACGCTACGTGACCGGCGATGTTGGTCTTCCGACTCTGAAGGATATCCTGGAAGAACTCGGGAAACCGGGGCGCGACCCGCGCAGCCAGTTTCAGACAGCCGCGTTTCGCGACGATATCCGAGAAATAGAGGATCTCAAGGAAGGTATGGTTTTGCAGGGAGTAGTGACCAATGTTACCGCCTTTGGCGCTTTTGTGGACATAGGCGTCCACCAGGATGGACTGGTGCATATCAGCCACCTGGCCAAGCGCTACGTCAAGAACCCCCATGATGCGGTCAAGACGGGTCAATTGGTCAAGGTAAAGGTGCTGTCCGCCGATGGAAAGCGCAAACGGATTGCGCTTTCCATCAAGGAGGCGGAGCAGGGTTGAGTGGAGGAGTAAAGCACCGGGCGTGCGATTGACTTTGCGGGTGTACTCTGTTAGTTTTAGAGATCTTTTTCTGAACATTAGAAGGAACAAAATGGACGATTTCCTCCTCAATCTTTCGGTCATGCTTGTACCAGGGCTGTTTGCCATTACCTGCCACGAGGTTTCCCATGGTTACGTTGCCTGGCACTTTGGTGATCCAACAGCGCGCATGCTCGGCAGGTTGACACTGAACCCACTCAAACATCTTGACCCCATCGGCACACTGATGATTTTCATTATACATATCGGCTGGGCCAAGCCGGTTCCGGTTGTGTTCGAAAATCTTCGCAATCCCAAGCGAGATATGATCTGGGTTGCCGCTGCCGGACCGATCACAAATATTCTGCTTGCAGCTTTTTCGGCTGGTTTGCTGCGTGCGGTTATGTTTTTTGGAAAACCGGTCTCAATGTCTCCGTTAACATTCATTATTGATCCTCTGGTGAAGATGTTGGCTTTTTCAGTCTTGATCAATCTGGTGCTGGCAATTTTTAATATGATTCCCTTGCCGCCGTTGGATGGAGGACGGGTGCTTGTCGGTCTGCTGCCGCATCGCCAGGCTGCTGTTCTGGCGCGCATAGAACCCTATGGCTTTTTTATAATTATTGCGATGGTGTTTGTCTTGCCTCGTTTTTTGAGGATAGATATATTTTCATCCATGATTTTTCCACTAGTAAGAATGGGAATTTACGTGTTGGCTGGTCCGCAAAGCGCATTAGTTCTTAGATGGATGTAAAACTAATAAACAGTTTTTAGGAGTATATTGCAATGAAACAACGCGTTGTCAGCGGGATGAGGCCTACGGGGCGTCTGCACATAGGCCATTTTCATGGGGTTCTGGAAAACTGGATCAAGATTCAGGATCAGTTGGAGTGTTTTTTCTTTGTGGCGGATTGGCATTCATTGACCACTGAATACGCCGATACTGCGGCGATCAGGGACAATATCCGCGAAATGGTTCTGGACTGGGTGGCCTTTGGTCTTGATCCCGAAAAGTCAGTGGTTTTTCGCCAGAGCTTGGTACCGCACCATGCGGAACTCAACCTGATCCTCTCCATGATCACGCCGGTGTCCTGGCTGGAACGATGCCCGACCTACAAGGAGATGCAGGATAACCTGGAGACCANGGATCTCTCCACCTTCGGGTTTCTCGGCTATCCGGTACTGATGGCAGCCGATATCATCCTCTACAAGGCCACCCGTGTGCCGGTGGGGCAGGATCAGTTGCCGCACCTCGAGATCACCCGTGAGATCGCCCGGCGCTTCAACCATCTCTACGGCCAGGTTTTTCCCGAGCCCGCCGCACTTTTGACCGAAACTCCCAAACTGCTTGGCCTGGATGGCCGCAAGATGAGCAAGTCCTACAACAATTCTATATACTTGTCGGATACGGCCGAGGAAACCAGCAAGAAAATCAAATCCATGATGACTGATCCGGCCCGCGTCCGTCGCAGTGATCCGGGCGATCCGGATGTGTGCGTGGCCTTCAATCTGCACCGTATTTATGTGCCGCAGGAAAAGCTGGACGAAATCATTCCGGCCTGCCGCAATGCCACCATCGGGTGTGTGGAGTGTAAAAAGATTCTTGCGGAACACCTGAATGAACGCTTGGCTCCTTTCCGTGCAAAACGGGTTGAGTTGTCCGAGAAATCGGATTTTGTAGAAAATCTTCTTCAGGACGGAAGTGCGCGGGCGTCAAAGATTTCCGATTCGGTTATGACGGAGGTTCGTTCCGCACTGAAGCTGTGAGCGGTTCGAGAACCAATCGTGTGTCCAATGAACGGTCAGCAGGAAGAAAACCTTCTCCTCATTGACGGGTTTCAGGAAGCCTATCATGTGCGCCTTGATAAATTTGACGGGCCGCTGGATTTGTTGCTGCATCTGATAAAAAAGAATGAGCTCGACATCTGCGATATCCCCATCGCGGATATCACCAGTCAGTATCTGGAATATATCAGGCTCATGAAAAATCTGAACCTGGATGTTGCAGGTGATTTTCTACTTATGGCCTCCACACTGCTGCAGATAAAGTCGGCAATGTTGTTGCCTCGGAATGAAGATAACCCGGAGGATGAAGACGAGACCGATCCGCGTGCCGAGCTGATACGACGGTTGTTGGAGTATCAACAGTACAAGGAAGCCGGCATGTTGATGGGGGCTCGGGCGCTGTTGGGGCGTGAAATTTTCACACGCTCGTACCCGGAGGCCGAACTCCTGGCGGCCAATCAGGAAGAGGGGCCGTTGGAGCTTGAACTGTTTGATCTGGTTGATGCTTTCCGTTCCCTGTTGGCGCGTATTCCGGTCGAAAGCTTCCACGAGGTGGCCGCGGCCGATGCCCTGAGCATCGCCGACAGCATCAACGAGATACTTGCGCTCCTCCAGGAGCGCGATATGATTGAGTTTGACGATCTTGTCAGGGATGATTTTACCCGGGAACGGGTGATCGTGACCTTTCTGGCGCTGCTTGAATTATGTCGCCTCAGGATGATCCGGATTTTTCAAAATACTCACCAGGGCGGCATTCGCTTTGTTCCTGCCGTGGTTGAAGAGACCGGCGATGATATAGTCGCGACCGTATAAAAGGCTATGATATTTTGATGAGTCTGTCCGCAATTATTGAAAGTCTTGTTTTCAGCGCAGATGCTCCCGTATCGCTGGATCAATTGTGTGATCTTCTGCATGAGTATGAGCGGCCCGAGATCAAGACGGCATTGCTCGAACTGGTTGCATTTCATGAAAACAGGAATGGGGGCTTTCATCTGGTCAATGTTGCTGGCGGCTGGCAATTCAGGACCCATTCCTCTCTTCAGCAGTATGTTGTGCGCCACGTAAAGACAAAGTCCGTCAAGTTTTCCCAGTCAGCACTGGAAACCCTGGCAATTGTGGCATACCGTCAACCGGTGACCCGCTCTGAAATCGAGTACCTGCGGGGCGTTGATTGCGGCGGCGTGCTGAGGACCTTGCTGGAGAAGAAGCTGATTCGTATTCTGGGAAAAAAGGATATTCCCGGCCGGCCGCTGATTTACGGGACATCGAAAGAGTTTCTGGAAACGTTTGGTCTGAAAGATCTGAAAAGCCTTCCCACGTTGAAAGAAATACAGGCTTTGGATGACGTTCCGCACTTTGAACAACAGGAAGAGCTGCTGCTCGACAGCGGAAACAGTCCTTCTTCCGCGACCCAGATCACCTTTAATCTACCGGAATAGTTGCGGTCATCACGTGTGTTGTCTACGGGGTGTGCGGCGCCATACGGTCCCGTACACGGGAGGTGGAACATGCAACGTCAAGCGGCAGTGGCAGGACAGTTCTATCCGGGTAGTCCGGACAAATTGCGCAATGATCTTGAACGGCTGATTTCCGTGACTGCTGAAAAGAGGCACACGAAGGGTATTATCGTGCCGCACGCCGGATACGTATACTCGGGCGGCATTGCGGGCAAGGTCTATGGCATGATCGACATCCCCGGCACTGCATTGATCCTGGGACCCAATCATCACTGTGTCGGCGATCCGGTTGCGCTCTATCCCGACGGAGAGTGGTTGACTCCGCTTGGACCGGTTTCCATTAACACTCGGCTGAACAATCTCATCAGAAAGCACACCCCCTTTATCCGCGAAGATACACTTGCGCACCGCTCGGAACATTCGCTGGAAGTTCAGCTTCCTTTCCTTCAGTTTCTTCGCACCGGAATCACCTGTTCGGCCATCTGTCTTGGGCATGGTGATTTTGACGCCCTGCGCGAAATAGGAGAGGGGATTGCCGCGGCTATCAGTGAATATGGCGAGGATGTGCTGATTGTTGCTAGTTCGGACATGACCCATTACGAGTCTGCCGCTTCTGCCCGGAGAAAGGACAATCTGGCCCTGGATAAGGTGTTGGCTTTTGATCCCCAGGGATTACTTGAGATCTGTCGGGCCGAGCGAATCACCATGTGTGGCGCTGTCACGGCTGCCGTTATGCTGGTTGCTGCCGAAAAGTTGGGCGCAACGCAAGCAGAACTGGTGGCATACGGTACCAGCGGAGATGTAACCGGTGACAACCATCAGGTGGTGGGATATGCCGCCGTGATGGTGTACTGAGCCACAATGCCTGTGTTTTATCTTTTTATCTGAGATGGCGTAAAGGTGAGCCGGCGCCAACATTATCTGGTTGACGATACTATTTTATGTTCTATTATGAGCACGTGGTTTTGATAGTTTTGTAGCTTCCACGGTTTGTATCGTACTTTGATGAAGAACAATTGCTTTGCTGGGGAGACAATCCATGCCATTACGCGTAGCTATCAATGGTTTCGGCAGAATCGGCAGGATGGTGCTGAAAGCTGCATACAGGGACAAACGTATTGATATTGTGGCGATCAATGATCTGACCGATGCCGCTACCCTTGCGCATCTTTTTAAATACGACTCGGTTCACGGCATTTTTCCCGGCAGGGTTGATCATACGGATGATAGCCTGATTATCAACGGCAAACCGATCAAAATTCACGCACTGAGAAATCCTGCAGAGTTGCCCTGGAAAAAGGACAAAGTCGACGTGGTTCTGGAGGCGACCGGATTGTTCACCAAGCGGGAAAAGGCCGAGATCCATATCCAGGCCGGCGCCAAAAAGGTGATCATTTCGGCTCCCGCCACGAACGAGGATATCACCATTGTCATGGGGGTTAACGATCACCTGTATGACCCCCAAAGGCACGCTGTCATATCCAATGCATCCTGCACCACCAACTGTCTGGCTCCTGTGGCCAAGGTGTTGCACGAGTCCTTTGGCATTGAAATGGGGTTGGTAACAACGGTGCACTCTTATACCAACGATCAGAGCATTCTTGATCTGCCCCACAGGGATTTGCACCGTGCCCGCGCAGCGGCTCTGTCGATTATTCCGACCACCACTGGTGCTGCCAAGGCCGTTTCCCTTGTGTTGCCCGAACTGAAGGGGAAGCTGGACGGCATGGCAATCCGAGTTCCAACTCCCAACGTTTCGGTTGTGGATTTGGTGGCAACTCTAAATAAGAAGGTTGATATTGACATGGTGAATATGGCCTTCAAGAAGGCCTCCAAGGGGGCTCTCAAGGGAATTCTCGGTTTTTGTGAGGTGCCGCTGGTCTCCATCGATTACAACGGAAATCCCCTTTCATCAATTGTCGACGCTTCCTGCACCAAGGTGATCGGCGGCAATATGGTCAAGGTCATATCCTGGTACGATAACGAGACCGGATTTTCCCACAGGATACTTGATCTGCTCAACCTGATTGTATCGAAAAAATAGCTGTTTTTCGCCCTGACAATCTGGGGGGGATATTTATTTCCCCCTCTTTTTTTGCCAATACACATTTCATGATTGAGGGAGGAGCATCATGCCGATTCGCTACATCGACCAACTTAGTGATCTGAAGGACAAGAAAGTCTTTATCCGCGTTGACTTCAATGTGCCCCAGGATGCCAATGGAAACATTACCGAGGATACCCGTATAACAGGCGCATTGCCGACCATTAGGTATGCCGTGGAACAGGGGGCAAAGGTTATCCTTGCTTCACATCTTGGTCGCCCCAAGGGTGAAAAGAATCCAAAATACAGCATGGCTCCTGCAGCCAAACGCCTTTCGGAATTGTTGGGGAAAAAAGTGAAACAGGCGACGGATTGTTTTGGCGATGAGGTCACTAAAGACATCGATGCCATGAAGTCGGGCGAAGTGCTGATGCTGGAAAATGTTCGCTATTATCCGGGAGAGGAAAAGAACGACCCTCAGTTTGCCGCACAGCTTGCCAATGACTGTCAGGTCTATGTCAACGATGCCTTTGCCGTGTCCCACCGCGCACACGCTTCGGTTGAGGCGATCACCAAAATAATCCCGACCATTGTGGCCGGTTTCCTGATGCGAAACGAAATGACGTTTTTCGATAAGGCCATGCAAAATCCCGTACGCCCCCTTGTGGCCATTCTTGGCGGGGCCAAGGTGTCCGGAAAGCTGCAGGTGCTTGAAAAGTTGATGAATAAGGTGGACAAGGTGGTGATCGGTGGTGGCATGGCGTTCACCTTTCTCAAATCCATGGGCTATTCGGTGGGCGCCTCCAAGGTTGAGGATGAACTGCTTCCCACCGCCAAGAAGATTATGGACAAGGCCAAAAAGAAGGGAGTCATGTTTTACCTGCCGGTCGACTGTGTTGTTGCCAACGCTTTCGAAGCCACTGCCACCAGTTTTATAACAACCGTACAGGAAATTCCCGAGGGGTGGTTGGGGCTTGACATCGGCCCGGCTTCCGCGACACTCTTCGCCGAGACCCTGCGTGACGCAAAGACCGTTATCTGGAACGGTCCCATGGGGGTCTTTGAAATGGATGCTTTCGCTCGTGGTACATTTGCCGTGGCCGAAGCGGTGGGTAGCGCCTTTGCAACCACTATTATCGGCGGTGGTGATACCGATGCCGCCGTGCGCAAGGCCGGCGTTGACAATAAGGTCAGCTATATTTCCACTGGCGGAGGAGCGTTTCTGGAGCTTTTGGAAGGCAAGATTCTTCCAGGAGTGAAAGCCCTTGATATTAAGGCAAAGAAATAGGGGGAGTCATGCGCACACCATTGATAGCTGGAAACTGGAAGTTGTTTAAAACCATTGCCGAGTCAGTTGATATGGTGAATGAGCTCAAACCGCTAGTGGCTGAAGCAAAGGACGTTGAAATTGTTGTTGCTCCCGTATTTACGGCGCTGAACAGTGTGTCGACTGTACTGGCCGGCTCCAATATCACACTGTCTGCCCAGGATTGTTTCTGGGAAGAGGAAGGGGCCTTTACCGGCGAGGTGTCGCCGAAACTGCTGAAAGATGCAGGCTGTAGTCACGTCATCATCGGGCATTCCGAGCGCCGTCTCTATTTTGGCGAAACTGACGATACCGTAAACAGGAAAGCCCGGGCGGCTCTATCTGCCGGTCTGACAGGTATCATCTGCGTAGGGGAGACGCTCGGGGAACGCGAGGGGCGAGCCACCTTTACCGTTATTGAAAAGCAGATCAGGGGGGCTTTGGCCGGCTTTTCCTTAGACGATTATCAGCATATTGTTATTGCCTATGAACCGGTCTGGGCAATCGGCACCGGCAAAACCGCCACGTCAGAACAGGCTCAAGAAGTTCACGTGTTTATCCGCAATCTCATTGAAACGCTTATTGGTCAACAGGTCTCCGATACCATCCGCATTCTCTACGGTGGTAGCGTCAAACCAGACAATATCAAAGGACTTTTGGCACAGCCGGATATCGATGGGGCACTGATTGGAGGGGCTAGTCTGAAAGCGGCGACCTTCGCGGAGATAGTCAATTTTAATGTTTAGACATGCTTATATCGGCGACAAACCGATTAATTTCTTTACAATTTCATGATTCATGTGGTAAATAATCTTTTCTTTATGTTGCAGGGGATGCTTAATGTTGATTTTACTTAAAATAGTGCATGTGATTGTTTGTCTCTTTCTGATAGCCGTAGTGTTGCTGCAGTCTGGTAAAGGCGCTGAAATGGGTGCGTCTTTCGGCAGTGGCGGCAGCCAGTCGGTTTTCGGCGCCGGCGGAGGAACGACATTTCTCAGCAAGATGACAA
>WSSedB1CaDRAFT_10000949_pt1 | contig 11688 bp, 8 predicted proteins | sample WetSurSB1Cattail_FD_9460 | JGI IMG/M metagenome (IMG submission 9460)
GGGGAGAGGATACCCGCCTCAATTATCTCCTTGCGGATGGTATCCGTGGTCAGTTCACGGTTGAAGTTGTTTTCGAGATAATCACGTAGAACAGGAAAATAATGATCGAACGAATCACTGAAAACTTGTCCGCCAAGCATGCGGATATTGATGTCAAGGTCTGTTTCCGGTTCACACAGGGCATGAAATCTCTTGAGATAAAGCCACGTTTGCTCTGCGCTGGTGCCCCAGAGCCTGCTCAATTCAGGAAAATGTGATGATCTATCTTTATCGGTTAGTGAATTTATGAATGCGTCAAGACCTGTCTCAATCAATACAGCTCGTTGTGCAAGGTGGTGAATTTCTGTTGCTGGCGCTGTTGAGAGAAAATAAAACTGGTCGTTAGGCGCAACCGAGAGTTTTGACAATGCCGTGGTCAGAACTTCTTCCTTTGCAAGTCGCCCAATCGTCCAGTTTCCCAGTGTGTTTTGCCGCTTGGCTTGATACCACCCCTTATTGCCATTTCTGGATAACCAAAACTCTACACCTTGATTGACAGGATCGATAAATTCGAATTGAAGGGCATCAGCATGGCCTAGTATAACTTCAAAAAGTTTCTTGACCGCCCATTTTGCTTCAAAACGATCTCCAAGTTTCCCGGCAATGCCGCCTGGAAAGGGGTAGGCGTTTGAGGCACGATTGTGATTAGTATCTCTAACTGTCATGAATTATTAGGAGTACTCCACTCTATTTTTTACGTTCACTTATGCAAACCAGAGTCTTAAACACCCCGCATCAGCTTCGCCTTCACCAACCGCTGCACCAAAGTCTTCCGCTGCCTATGCCCAGCCATGAAGCGGCGCAGCTCCGTGTCGAACTCCTGCCGACTTGCATGTTTACCATAAGCCTCGGCCAGATCAACCAAGGCCTGACTGGCTTCGTCGTAGGCCTTTCCCGATCCCACCTGCACCCGCTGGTTGACTGCCTGCCAAGCATTGGGGAAATTCCCGGCCAGACTTGCCAGATATTTTTCCCGCTCCTGGAGCCGCTTGGCCTCCCTTTGCTGATGTTGCTTCTTCTCCCGCAGAAGCCGGGCTTCTTGGGCCTTTTCGGCCAAATGCCACAACTCGGCAACCGTCCTTGAAGGGGGCTGAGGTTGGGAAGCACCGTTGTTGCTACACCAGGCGGCAAACTGGCTCTTTGCGTCCCGCTCGGCCTCAGCCCCCTGACCGATCAAAAGCTTCCGCACTAGCAAACGCATCTTCTCCATTGGCAACGCATTAAGCCAAGTGTCGATCTCGTTCCCAGCCGCCATGTCCCGCGCAAACAGACGATCCATCCCGGCACCAGCCAGCAGATCCTCATCCACCTCAAGGAACTCGGCCAAGGCCAGTTGTGCTGCACTGAACGGGGCGAGGCCGTCAGGTATCGCAGGTTCCGGTTCATCCTCCTCCACCTCACCCATAGAAACCGCCGCCAGCCAGCCGATATAGAGACTGCGCAGATCGCCGCGCATAAGTTCCTCGCGCAGCGGCGCCAACCGCGTCATCCAGCCGGAACCACCTTCCAAGCCGAAGCAGTCGTAATCGTCATCCGACTCATCCAGACTCCATTCACAGATCCAGTGTGTTGGTGTCGCTTCAACCTCCAACACTCCTTTTGTCGCGAATGTCTGGAGAACGCTCCTGTCCACGACAGCTTTCGGCAGCCGCAGCATAAAAATCGCAGTTCCCCAGTTGGCCAGATAGACATGGGCATCGTAGAAACGACGCATCAGGTTTTTGGGATCTCCCTTGAAATCACCCCAGTGATATTCGTTGGAAAAGCTGACCGGTGTGATATGTCCCCTAGAGGAGATTGCCCGCATAGCGGCCATCTCTTGCTCCGAAAGCGGACGGTCTATGGCGAGAAACTCGTAATACTGATATTCGCTCATCTACATAAGCTCCATGTGGGCGGTCCTAGACCTTATAAGGGTTCTCCGCATGCAGATACGCCAAGAGCATTGACCGTTGTGGGTGGTCTTTCAACCAGCTCCAGATATCCTTGATTCTTGCGTAGTCCGCGACTCCAAATTTTTCCGTGTATAACTTGTCCAACTCGACCTTCGCCTCTTCTTCTTGTACTGATGTCTGCCAGGGCTTTGTAAAGAACTGATTGATCTTGCCAAGCAAATTGCGGGCAGCCAGTATATCCCACTCACCCTTATCAAGCCACACGCCATTACAATGTCCGCACTTGTATGCTGGCATATTTGACTCTAACGTCTCGTGTTGAAGTCGATCATCTTTGCAGACAGGACATTTCATTGTGTACACCTCGTTGCTGAATCTACAGCCGTTCTACATTCTAGTCCATCGGCTTTGCCGGTACATGCGGCAGGCGCCAGATCTCGGAGTTGTACTCCCGCATCGTTCGGTCCGTGGAGAAACGTCCACTGCACGCGGTGTTTCGAATGCTCATACGTGTCCATGTATCCTCGTCCCGAAAGACGGCCGCCGCCCGTTTCTGTGCTTCCACATAGCCACGAAAGTCGGCGGCGATCAACCACGGATCATTGGGGCTCGTGATTGAATTGACTATTGGATCAAAAAGACCCGGCTCCAACAGATTGAAGTGACCGCTCGCCAACAAATGTACCACTCTTGCCAAGTTCTCGTCGGCAGCGATAATCTTCGCCGGATCGTAGTGGCGCTGAAGCTCGTCCACCTGCTCGGAGGTGAGTCCGAAGAGGAAGAAATTTTCATCCCCCACCTCATCGCGGATTTCGATATTGGCCCCATCCAGGGTGCCGATGGTGATTGCTCCGTTCATCATGAATTTCATGTTGCCGGTGCCGGAAGCCTCTTTGCCGGCGGTGGAGATCTGCTCCGACAGATCGGTTCCAGGGGCAATTATCTCCATGGCCGAGACATTGTAGTTGGGGAGAAAAGCCACCTTAAGCAGTGCGCCGGCATCGGAGTCGCTGTTGATCACTCTCGCCACGTTGTTGATCAGCCTGATGATCTGCTTGGCCATGAAGTAGCCCGGCGCCGCCTTGCCGCCAATAAGCACGCAACGCGGGGTCCAATCGGCACTGTCCCCGCGTTTGATCCGGTCGTAGAGGTGAATGACGTGCAGTATGTTGAGCAGCTGGCGCTTGTACTCATGGATGCGCTTGACCTGCACGTCGAACAGTGCGTGCGGGTCGAATACCACCCCGCATTCGGCCGCCACGAGCCGCGCCAAGCGATCTTTGTTGGACTGCTTCACCTGACGCCATTGCTCACGGAAGGCGGCGTTCTCCGCCATGGGCAGGAGCTCCCTTAGCCGGTCCATGTTCACCTCCCACTGGCCGCCGATGGTCTCTGTCAAAAGCTTCGCCAGACCGGGATTGCACCAGGCGAGCCAGCGCCGCGGGGTGACTCCGTTGGTTTTGTTGTTGAACTTGTGCGGCCAGAGCTCGTAAAAATCGCGGAAGAGCCCCTCGGTCAGCAGTCGCGAGTGTAGTGCCGCCACGCCGTTGATCGAGAAGCTGGCGGAGATGGCCAGATAGGCCATGCGCACCATCGGTTCGGGTCCTTCCTCGATCAGGGACATTCGTCGCAGCCGTTCGACGTCCCCAGGCCAGCGGCGGGCTACCTCGGCCAGGAATCGGGCATTGATCTCATAGATGATTTCCAATAGCCTCGGCAGCAGACGCTGGAAGAGCCGCACCGGCCACTTTTCCAGCGCCTCCGGCAGCAGAGTGTGGTTGGTGTAGGCCATGGTGCGGGACGTAATCTCCCAGGCACAAACCCACCCCAGCCCGTGCTCGTCCATCAGGAGCCGCATCAGTTCCGCCACGGCGCAACTGGGGTGGGTATCGTTGAGCTGGAAAACATTCTTCTCGGCGAAGCGGGAGAAATCGTCTCTATGATGGATTCCCACCCATCGGGCCAACACATCCTGCAAACTGGCCGATGCCAGCAAGTACTGTTGGCGCAGCCGCAGCTCCTTGCCGTTCTCGCTGGCATCGTTGGGATAGAGTACCAGGGTGATCTGCTCGGCGCTGTTCTTGTCCGCCACCGATTCCGTGTAGAGCCCGGCGTTAAACTCACCCAGGTCGAATTCGTCGGTGGCTGCCGTTTTCCACAGTCGCAAGGTGTTGACAGTGCCGTTCCGGTATCCCGGTATCGGCACGTCGTAGGGAATGGCCAGTACATCGTTGGTATCAACCCAATGTACCGAGATCCGGCCGGCGGCGTCACGGTGGTGCTCGGTGCGGCCGCCAAAGTGAACCCGCTGAGTGTACTCGGGTCGCTCAATTTCCCAGGGATTGCCATCGCGCAACCAGTGATCCGGTTCTTCCACCTGTTCCCCGTTGACGATCTTCTGGCGGAACATACCGTAATCGTAACGAATGCCGTACCCTGTAACCGGCAGTTGCAAGGTAGCGCAACTATCGAGGAAGCAAGCGGCAAGCCGCCCCAAACCACCGTTGCCCAGTCCGGCGTCTTGCTCCTCCCCGGCCAGATCTTCCAGTTCCATTCCAAGACACTGCAGGGCGAGAGTGGTGTTTTCTTCCAGACCCAGGTTGAGCATGGCGTTACCCAAGGCCCTCCCCATGAGAAATTCCAGTGACAGGTAATAGCCCCGCTTGCAGTCGATTTCCTCATAGGCGTAGCGGGTTTGCTTCAACCGCTCCAACAGCCGTTCGCGCAGGATCAAAACCAGGGACTGATAGGCATAGTGGGGCGAACGGCAGTGGCGGTCGCGCCCAAGGGAATGTGTGTAGTAGCGGCGAAAGTCCTCGACCAGACCAAGCACATCCATCCCCAAGGGGGGCAGGTCGGTCAAACTTTCGACTATCGGGTTCCGGTTAAGCTGTTTATGTTCCATGGCATATCTCCATTTATAAAAATGCTTTGCCCTACCCCCTCTTGGCAATCAGGACCACGATCGAGCGACCGGGCAAGCGGTAGTTGCGAGCGGTGATAGCCGGCATCGCATCCCAAGGCGCGATATCATTGGGGGATGTTCGTGAAGTGTCGATCCAGCGATGCCAACTACCGCCCGGCATTTTTTTAGGGGAGGGGAGACAGAAGGTGAGCGGTTTCCAGTAGGCATTGATCATGTAATGAAAGACGAACCGCCGGGTCACGCTCCAGGCTGTCAAGGCGATACTGTGTGAAAACTGGCTCAAGTCAGGCGCATGCAGCCGCACACCATGCCATTCCAGCCGCGACCGGTCGAGAAGCTGGTTCAGAGTCAGATCCTCCGCAGCGGTGTCGCCGTGCATGCGCGCGGCAATCAAACGTCTGGTGAAACGGTGGATGTCAGCGTGACGCGCGAGTAACCCCCAGTCAAACCAACTGATCTCGTTGTCCTGACCGTAGGCATTATTATTCCCCTGCTGGCTCCTCCGCGCCTCGTCTCCCATTAGAATCATCGGCGTTCCGAGGGCAAGCAGGGTTATTGCCAGGAAGTTTTTCACCTGGCGGTTGCGCAGTTCCTCGATAGCCGGGTCGTCGGTGGGCCCCTCGAAGCCGCAGTTCCAGCTTACGTTGGACTCTGCCCCATCCCGGTTCTGCTCGCCGTTTGCCTCGTTGTGCTTCACATTGTAAGAGACCAGATCGTTCAGGGTGAAACCGTCATGGCAGGTGATGAAGTTTATGCTCTGCTCGGGCTCACGCTCCTGGTGGCCGTATATGTCGGGACTGGCCAAAAGACGCGCGGCAAAGCGAGAGATAACCCCACTGTCACCCTTGAGGAAACCACGCACATCGTCGCGAAACTCTCCATTCCATTCTTTCCAGCTGTCACCGATGAAGCTGCCGACCTGGTACAGTCCTCCCACATCCCATGCTTCGGCAATGAGCTTTATCCCCGCCAGTGCCGGATCCGATTCTATGTCCCAGATGATGGGCGGATTTTTGAGCGGATGCCCCTGACCATCCCGTGACAGTATGGATGCCAGGTCAAAGCGAAAGCCATCAACATGCATCTCCTTGACCCAGTAGTTGAGGCTGTCAATGATGAGCCTGCGAACCACGTGATGATTGGCGTTCAGCGTGTTGCCGCAGCCGGAGTGGTTGATATAGGTCCCGTCCGGCGCCAGGCTATAATATACGTCATTGGCAAAACCACGATAGCAGAAAGTCGGGCCCTGATGATCGCCTTCGGAGGTGTGATTGAAAACCACATCAAGGATCACCTCAATGCCTGCGCTGTGCAGCGCCTTGACCATGTCGCGGAACTCGTTCAGGGGGCCGAGCGGGTCCTTGCGTGAACTGTATGCCGCATGGGGAGCGAAAAAAGAAACCGGGCTGTAGCCCCAATAGTTGCTCAGGCCATCCGGGGCGTCATGCGGATCGAACTGAAAGACCGGCAGGAGTTCGACAGCGGTGATTCCCAGATCCCGAAGATAGGGGATCTTTTCGATCAGACCGGCATAGGTGCCGCGTTTATCCGCCGGAACCCCGGAGGAAGGGTGCTTGGTGAATCCCGCTACATGCATCTCATAGATGATGGTCCGCGAGTACGGGCGCTTGAGTGGCATGTCTCCCTCCCAGTCGTAACCGCGGGAGTCGGCCACCACGCTCTTCATGGACAGGGCCAGGTTGCCGCCCGGAACGCATGCGGTGCTACGGTCATATCCGACAGGCATCGCCACCGCGCGGCCATAGGGATCGAGCAGGAGCTTGTCGGAATCGAAGCGCAGCCCGCGTAGCGGGTCAAAGGGTCCGGCCACTCGAAAACCATACAACTGGCCTGCTCCGATATCCGGAACAAAGATATGCCAATAGTGGTAGGTGCGGTTTTGCCGGGGATCGAAACGGATGATTCGGGAAGCTGTCGCGTCGTCAAGATGATCGAAGAGGAGCAGCTCGATGCCAGTGCAGTCCCTCGCAAAAACGCTGAAGTTCACGCCACCACTGCAAACGGTTGCTCCGAGAGGGGATGTGCTCCCCTTGCGCGGTTTGTAGGGTATATCGCCACCTTTTTCAGGAACCGTAATCATAGTCGTCTTTTCATGACCTCTGTAAATACCAGGCTGGACTTTTGGAAGGTAAAAATCATCCCATTTTTGCAACGATCTGCCCGCAACTTGCTGGTGAAAACAAAAAAGCCGCCCCGTCAGACTTTCTCTGCCCCGGACGGCTATTTAGCTTACATATTTTTCGTTTTCCGCACAATCACACCAAACTCTCCCCACTCATTTCCTCCGGCTGTTCCAGCCCCAGCAGCTTGAGCATGGTCGGCGCGATGTCCGCCAGACAACCGCCTTCATGTAGCTTCAGGCCTTTGCGGTTGTCATCCACCAGCACCAGCCAGACCGGGTTGGTGGTGTGGGCGGTGAACGGTTCTCCGTTTTCATCCGCCATCTGCTCGGCATTGCCGTGATCGGCGGTAATCAGCGCAGCACCACCTTTTTCGCGCACCCTGGCCACCACCCGTCCCACGCAGGTATCCACCGCCTCCACCGCCTTGATTGCCGCATTCAAAACACCGCTGTGCCCGACCATGTCGCAGTTGGCAAAGTTGAGAATGATCACATCGTAGAGATCATGATCCAGCCGGGAAAGCAACTCCTCGGTCACCGCATAAGCGCTCATCTCCGGTTTCTGATCGTAGGTGGCCACCTCCTTGGGAGAGGGAATCAGACAGCGCTCCTCGCCAGGGCAGGGGGTTTCGTTACCGCCATTGAAGAAGAATGTTACATGGGCGTACTTCTCGGTCTCGGCAATGCGAAGTTGTTTCAGCCCTGCATTGCTTAACACCCCCCCCAGCAGATTTGTCATTTCAACCTGTTCAAAGGCGATCGGTAAGCCAAAGGTGGCGTTGTACTCGGTCATGCAGACATAACCAGCAAGCCTGGGGTGGCAATGGCGGCTGAAACCATCAAAATCCTCCAGAGCGATGGCGCGGGTAATCTCCCGGGCACGGTCGGAACGGAAGTTGAAGAAGATGAAACCATCACCGTTTTTGAGCGTTGCAACCGGCTCACCATTGTCCGTAATTACGGAAGGGTGTACAAACTCATCGTAAACCCCGGCGGCATAACTCTGCTTGATGGCTTCCCGGCCCGTGGTGAACCGGTGACCCTCTCCGCAAACCAAGGCGTTGTAGGCCTGTTCAACCCGCTCCCAGCGATTGTCGCGGTCCATGGCGTAGTAGCGCCCCATCACCGTAGCGATCCTGCCGCAGCCGATGCGGGCCATCTCCGCTTCCAGTTGGGCCAGATAGTCGGCCCCACTCTGGGGTGGAGTGTCGCGTCCGTCCAGCAGGCAGTGAACAAAGACATCCCTGAGCCCTTGCTGCTTGGCCAGATTTAGAAGAGCGTAAAGATGGCTGTTATGAGAATGGACTCCGCCGTCGGAAAGCAGCCCTGCCAGATGCAGTCTGCCGCCGCTGGCCCTGGTTTTTGCGATACAGTCGAGCAGCACCGGATTGCGGAAGAAATCACCATCGTCGATAGCCTTGCTGATGCGGGTCAGATCCTGGTACACCACCCGCCCGGCGCCGATGTTGAGGTGGCCCACTTCGGAATTGCCCATCTGACCGTCCGGTAACCCCACCGCCAGACCTGATGTGCGAATTTCCACATGGGGATAGTCCGCCAGTAGTCCGGTCAGGTTGGGGGTTTTCGCCAGGGCCACGGCGTTGTGGTCGGGGTTACGATTGATCCCCCAGCCGTCCAGAATCATTAGCAGCAACGGTTTTTTAGGCATTTTATCTCCATATTAATAATGGTGTCATAGTTCAAACAGTCCCTGCCAACCTGCATTCCAAGTCCCCCTTTGGCAAAGGGGGATTCAGGGGGATTTGCCTTTTGTTTGTGCATCCAGCCAAGCCCTGCCTTTTGCGGTGAGCCGATATTTCTGCATGCGACTGTTGGGCTTGTCGGGAATTGTGTATTCGATAGTTTGATCTGCCAACAGAATGCGGACAATCTTGTTCAGTTGACCGGAGACTTCTTTCTGACCAAGGCTGACCGATAACTCAGCCTTACCCTGAGGAGTAGTTGCCAGTTGGCGTAGCACCCTCATTTCCAACGACTCTGGCTGTGACTCTGGCTGTGACTCTGGCTGTGACTCTGGCTGCTTAACTTGGTGCTGACTTGATGCCGACTTGGTGCCAGCTTGTCCGGTGACTTGTCCGGCAAATCCAGGCCGCCGGATGATCTGCATAAACGTGCCGGTTTCCTGTTTAAATTCAGGAGTGGGAATATTCGCCTCGCTGCACAGCGCAATCATGTCGAGCGTACCGGTCCCGGCACGCTCGATGTAGCGGGCAAGAAACAGCGGTTCGGCTATAAGCGGGTTATGCGGTATGGAGGGATGCGGCTTACGCAGGGCAGCAAGTGTCAGTGGCGAAGGGAGATGTCCAGGATTCCAGATTTCCAGACGATCAGCAAAAAGCATAACCTGAACCGAGGCATTGCTCGCATAATCCCGATGAGCCACGGCATTGACGATTGCTTCGGCAACGACATCGCGGGGTATTTCATAGGTTACAGGCGCCTGTGGCCCCTCGGACCGTGTGCCTACACGTGCGGCAAGCTTGGACATGACAAAATCCACCGCTTGGTCAACCAGTTCAAAGACGGTTCCCTTGTAAATCTGATAGGAAGGGATCGGCTTGCGGATCTCTGTTCCGTGAAAGTGCATGCATTTCACTTCGGAACTGATGAGAAAACGCTGAGGGTACTTCCCGAAGAGCAGCACAGAAGCGTGGCTTGGTTGAGTTCTATCCAGAAGGTTGAGATGAGCAAGAGCTTTGGACATGGCTGTTTTGCGACCAAGAGGATAGGCACGTTCACGTTGAGCACGATCCAGAAAATCGGCCATTTTTTCTGCGGAAAGATCCTTAATGGTTGCCCGTGGACAGGCCGAAGCATCAAAGGGGAGCGAACGAATGTCACCGGCGCGTTCCAGGTGTTCAATCAAGCTGGCATAGAGAATGGCGGTCAGCTCAGGGAGTGTTCCAAATCGGCGGCGGATGAGCTGGTCTCCTGCCTTACGGATCAGGGCCAGCATCCTGGGATGACGGGCAGAGTCGTCATTCCCCTTGACGAAGATGAGCCGTTCCTTGCCACGAATTGTGGCATGGTCAAATTCGCGTTCGGTAGGCGAGAGCCCCTCGTCATCCTCATATCCGTAGTCATTACCGAAAAGGCCGACATAGATGGCGCTTTGCTCCACCTCATGCAGGTAAACCTCATCGGCCCGCCGGTCAGAAGCGGGCAAATCCTCGAAGAGAAATACCTCGAAAAACCGGCGCAGCAGCGGATCGCCATGGACATACTCCTTCAGCAGCCAGCGGTCGCTGGCCAGTTCCTTCTGGACGGAACTGATGAAGAGCTGTTTCCTGGTGGTCATAATGCTACGCTCAATGGTGATACGGCTCGTTATTCAGGATGGTAAATGCCCGGTAAATCTGCTCCAGCAGAAATACCCGCACCATCTGGTGGGTAAAGGTCATTTTCGAGAGGGAAAGCAAACGCCCCCGGCGCCGGAAATCCTCGGAAAATCCGTAGGCGCCGCCGATGACAAAAATCAGTTCTCCGGCGCCCATATCGCGTTGCCTGCCGATAAAGGTAGCCAAACCGGGAGAATCCATTTGCTCACCAAGCTCATCCAGCAATATTACGGCCGCTCCGGCCGGAATCTGTTTCTCCAATCGCTCGCACTCACGCCGCCGCATCTCCTCGGCCTGGGTGCCCTTCTCGTCACGCACCTCGCCCAACTCAAAGGGAACATAGCGCCGGATTCTAGCGCCATAATCGGCCAGCGCATCCTTAACCCATGCTTCGCGGCTCTTGCCGACCCAGACGACACGTACCTTCAACTATTCGCTTTCCCTTTGCGCGTCCCGGATCGCCGCTGGCAGTTCCGCTTCCGGCGCCATATGCCAGAGCCCGTCCAGATCATAGTAGCGGCGGACCGGTTCGTGAAAGATGTGGACAAGGACGTCACCATAATCCATGACTATCCACTTCCCCTCTGCCTCGCCCTCGACATCAATGACCTTGCCGTACTTTTTGAGGCCGATGCGAATACTGTCGGCAATGGCCTGAACCTGGCGGTCCGAGCTGCCTGATGCGATTACCAGATAATCGGCAATGGAAGAAATCCTGGAAATATCCAGGGCGCGGATATCAAAAGCCTTCTTGTCAAAAGCCAATTCGGCACACGTTATCGCCCGTTCGCGTGAAGTCAGACTCGTTTTTTCTGCGGCTGTTTTCTTTATGGACATTCTAAATAGATCCTTTGCTCTTTGATATACGCCTCCACTTTGGGCGGGACGAGGTAGGTTATGGATTTACCGGCTGCCACAAGCCGGCGGATTTCACTGGATGAAATATCCAGCAGACATCCCGCGAAAAAATGGATGCAGGTGCCGGCGGCATGCTCCAGGCAACGGCTAGCAGGGGTGTAACAAAGTTCCTCCCGGAGAGTAGGCGGCAGGGCGGATAGCGGATCACTGACCTGACGACCGGGACGCTCGACAACGATCAGGTTGCAGGAGCGGACAATATCGGTATAGCGACGCCACAACCCGAGTTCCAGGAAAGAGTCGCTGCCAATAATAAAATAAAATTCTGCATCGGGATATTCACTCCGAAAAGCGGTAATAGTATCAATGGAATAAGATTTGCCGCCTCGGCGCCCCTCAATGTCAGACAATTCGAAAGCCGGATTGCCGGCAATTGCCAGCCTGACCATCTCGCAGCGCTGCGCAAAA
>WSSedB1CaDRAFT_10000950_pt1 | contig 11685 bp, 7 predicted proteins | sample WetSurSB1Cattail_FD_9460 | JGI IMG/M metagenome (IMG submission 9460)
ATGCGCTGCTGCGTATAGCCCAGTTTACGTTATCATTTTTGGTATGCGTCTTTATCTGTCGGGCAACGTCCTGGGGGACTATGCCCGCCAGTATGCTGTATCTGATCTGACCGGAAGCCTTGTCCAATGTCTCTTTGCCGGATACCCAAAGCTCAAGCCAGGAATGAATGCGGTCTTCAAGGTCATTATATTCTATGAACCGATTATACGCTCTGTTAGTGATAACAAATCCCGACGGCGCAGGAATTCCGAGCCTGTGCATGATTTCGCCCAGAGCGTTAGCCTTCCCGCCGGTAAGTTCGGGCGTATCCAGTGGCATATCTGTCAGGGATATGACATAAGGCGCGTTCGACAGCGCAAGGCGGCCTCTGAGTTCCATCTCAATGGGAAAGAAGACTCGATCAAGCGTTGGATATAGCTCATAGTATCGGTCTGATGAGATAAGGTTAAGACCTTTGATCATTCGTAAAAGTAAATCCTGTAGTTCAGCTATGGAATCGACCAAGTATTTTCTGTCAAATATGTAATCACCACCTGATTTTTCTCCTAGATCAGCTATTAGCTCCATTGCTTTCTGGTGGTTCTGGAGTAAAACCTGGAACTGCTCGAACACTTGTTGAAAAGCTACTCTCTCACGTTTTCGAGAAACCAGTCTCTTAATTGATTTTTTTATTCGAGACCACACTTGAGCCAGCTCCTTCGCCTCGGCAAGCTTTCGGTTCCTACTCCCTGATGGTTATGAAACTTCTAATGCGCGCCTTTGCCCCCAAAAACAAAACCCATAAGAAATCCAGTTACGATTGCTATGATTACGGCCAATAAACCGTAAAGCAAAGCGTGCTCAAAGGCCAAAGATGACAATAGCTTTGGTAAGCCCTTCATTTCTACTGTAAATTCCGTAATTTCCTGTTCCAACAGTTTCTCGTCCTTCACAACGGAAAGCACGACCTGGTACGTTCCCGGAGCAATATTGCTGGGTAGGTTGATATTCCCTTCAATCTTTGCGCCTTCAGTGTTGGTTTCATTAACTTTGATCGCTCCTGGAAAAATTCCGTAGAGACCTTCACTTTCTTTGAGTTGCAAGAATTGTTCGAACAGAACGTCGGCTCCCGCCTTTGGTAATTTTCCTGAGAAACGGACGATCTTCTTCAATGCGGCGTAACCAAAATTGGCCCCAAGATCCTTCTTTAGAATATCCCCGGATTCGTTGGTTAGCATTAAATACATTGAGGGGGCCGCGTGAACTTCGACCTCTCCAACATTCATCCAGAGACCGCCCCTGCGCCCTTTTCGCAGCAGTTCCTGTTTATAGGATTCCCCCTTGATCTCAATAATACAAAGACTTTGAGGGGGCACGGTCGCCGTAATTGACATGGGAGCGCCCTGAAAGGTTTCTCTGATGTGGATTTCGGACGGGGTCAGTCTAAGATCTCTCGAAGCCGCAAAGGCTGACGGGGCTGCCAGGTTTGTTAATAAGCAGGCCAGGATGAAAACTAAACCAACCCGGACACCACTAACTTTATTCATTAGTGTCCCCCCTTATATGCAAGCATCACTGAAGGCGCAAGGATCAGCCCAACAAGCATTTGGACCATTACAAGCAGGACGACTGAAGCCAGGATTATTTTCAACTGGTCCCCCTTGAGCCTCCTGCTCAAGCGTGCCCCGAATTGAGCCCCTACGGTTGAACCTAACAGAAGGATAATAGCCAGTATCATGTCAACGGTATGGTTCTCAACCGCCTGCAAAACCGTGACATTTACACATGTAAAGAGGATCTGGAAAAGGCTTGTGCCTACAACGACATGCATTGGCATCCTAAGCATGTAAACCATGACCGGCACCATGATGAAGCCACCACCGACACCCATTATGGCGGCCAGGATACCTACAAATATCCCAAGTATAATCGGCAGAAAAATTGATAGAGTTACTCCGGATTTAGGGAACTTCATTTGAAACGGAAGCGATTGTACAGTCCGCACATAAAGTGATGGTTTTGAAGTCTCGACTTTTCTTGCCGCCATCGAAGCCTTGCGGAGACTCTGAAGACTCTCCATGAACATATATGAGCCTACCACGCCTAGCATGACCACATATGTAATTTTGATGACAAAGTCGGCATTTCCCATGCTGCGCAGGACCTTGATCAGTTGAACCCCAAGTCCACCTCCCAGAACACCGCCAATTAACAGCAACGCCCCCATCTTGAAATCCACATTGCCCATTCGATAGTGGGCGTAGGTAGCGGACGTTGAGGCGGCCACGATCTGATTTGAATCAGACGCTGCAGCCACGAGAGGTGGGATACCGGCCATAATGAGTAGCGGGGTCATTAAAAAACCACCTCCAACTCCAAAGAGTCCGGAAAGGAAACCTACCGCTCCCCCGAGACCGAGTAACAAAAAAATGTTTACGCTCGCGCCGGCTATCGGCAAATAAATACTCCAACTCATGATCAGATCTCCCTCGATGGTTCCCTCAAACGTAAATCTGGCACTCGAGTAACTTGCCCAGCCTTTTGCACCAGAAGAATTTCGCCTTCAAATCTTTCTCGAAGAATCTTCAATTCCTCGCCAAAGACGGAATTCTCACCTAAATTGAGTTCCTCCGGGCCAGCCATAACTATGAACTGAACTGAAGGGTTAAATGAGGCGAATCGCGTGATCTCCTCAAAGAAATTTCCTGAAGCGAAGAAGATCTCCATGGCAACTCCTACCTGTTGACTTTGGTCAACAAGCTTGTCTAACCAACCATTTAGACTATCGTCGACGTCGCTGACCGTGACTATGGACCGTCCGTTTCGTTTACCCTGTCTTGGAGTCGAAACGACGATCAAGACTATTGCCCCTTGAATTCTTGCGGCCAATTGAATGCCGTACAAGGCGGACAAATCGGTAATCGAATTTAAGTCAACTGCGGCAAGAACCTTCTTACCCATGGAAAATCTCTCCTCTTTAATTCGCTAAAGAAGCAAAATTGAGGCCAAACCTACAAAATCAATTAAATCAATGAGATCCTGATTTAGGAAGTTTCCGCTTCAGAATAAGCGTGTTTCAGAATGGAAAGCGAATAGGAGGTTGTGCGCAAAACATAGCAGGAATAGAAGAGGAAAGAGATGTTTCAAAATGAACTATTCATCACGAAAGGCCGTACTTCTTTAATTTTCTCCAGAGAGTTGTACGGGGAAGTTTTAGTATTGTCGCAGTCTTGCCTAAATTATGATCTGTAAATCGTAACACACGACGAATATAATCCCGTTCATGTTCTTCGGATGTTAGCCATTTCCCATATTGCGTAACCGAGTACTCCCGTAAATCAGGGGGGAGATCATGTGGAGTAATTGATGCGCCTTCGGCAAGGGCTACCGCTCGTTCTATTATGTTTTCCAGTTCTCGTACGTTGCCTGGATATGTATAGCCGAGAAGGATTTCTCGTGCGGCTCGATCGATTCCTGACATTTTCTTGGAGAATTTGGTAACATATTTCTTGGTGAAAAAATCGATCAGAACTGGTACGTCTTCTTTACGATCCATAAGGCTGGGAAGATTGATTTGAACCACATTCAACCTGAAATACAAATCTTCTCGAAATCTTCCTTCTTTTACGGCCTTCTTGAGATCTTTGTTCGTGGCCGCTATGAATCGCAGATCCAACTGGATGGGCCTGTTAGCTCCCACACGCATTATCTGTTTTTCCTGGATAACACGCAGAAGTTTGCCCTGCATTGAGATGGGCATATCCGCTATTTCATCCATAAAAGCCGTTCCGCCGGACGCTGTTTCCAAAATNCCTATTTTAGTAGCTGTGGCTCCGGTAAAGGCTCCCTTCTGATATCCGAAAAGTTCGCTGGCTATAAGTTCTTCCGTGAATCCCCCACAGTTAAAAGCCACAAACGCTCTTTCCCTGCGTCGACTCTGACGATGAATTGATCTGGCTACGAGTTCTTTCCCTGTTCCACTCTCCCCCTGTATCAGCACATTGCAGTCCAAAGGCGCCACCTTTTCGACCAGCCTGAAAACTTCTTTCATTCCGGGGCTGACGCCTATCATCGCGCCCAAAGAGTCCAGGGGGCTAATAAATGATTTTAGCGAGCGGTTTTCTTCGATCAGTCGTTTCTGGTCGCGAACTTTGGAGGCCAGGTGTCTAATTTCATCGAGCTTAAGTGGTTTGGCCACATAGTAAAAAGCTCCCAGTTTTACTGAGTCGATTACAGATTCTATCGACGAGTAACCGGTAATAAGGATTATGTCCATTTCAGGAAATCGTGGTTTGGCCTTTTTTAGGACCTCGATACCACTCATGCCCGGCAGAGAAATATCCAGAAACGCCAAGTCCACCGGAGAGTGTTCCAGGCTCTGAAGAAATTCTTCTCCGGACCCATAAGTCTCAACAGTGTATCCCTCCTTGACAAGAGCCTTTTGCAGCCTAATCCTGACAATTTCTTCATCATCAATTACTGCGACGCGCATGGTGTTTACGCCCTCACTTTGAACGAGTCTACTTGCTGTCGGTGGGAAGAGTGACGACGAATGTGGCGCCCTCTCCTTTATGGCTGTGCGCTTCAATCGTCCCACCATGTTTCTGTAAAATGCCATATGTCACAGAAAGGCCAAGCCCTGTGCCTTTTCCAACTTCTTTAGTCGTGAAAAATGGATCAAAAATGTGGTGAATGTCTTCCGAGTCTATTCCTTCTCCTGAGTCAGTCACTGATATCCTTACAAATTTGCCATTTTCAAGAGATGCGCCTTTTACCGTTAGGAGCCCACCCTTGGGCATCGCCTGAATAGCATTTATAAAAAGGTTCAAGAAAACCTGCTGTAGGCTCTTGTAATCTCCGCGAACGCCAGGAAGATCCGCCGGCGCATCCACTTTCTGTTCAACTCCGGAAAGCAGTAACTGGTTCTTCACCAATTTTAGAGTATCCATGATTACGGAGGAAATTGAAGTTGTGATCATTTCCGGCTTCTCTGATCTTGAAAAATCCAGAAGATTTTTTATGATCTCTGAGGCTCTCTCCGATTGGATAATTATGTCCTGTATCATTCCAAGAGCCTCTTGCTCGTCAATACTTCCCAAATCTTCCTTGAGGGCCTCAGCGGTCAGGACAATATTATTAACAGGATTGTTAAGCTCGTGAGCAATTCCGGATGTAAACGTCCCTATTGCGGAAATCTTCCTGGCCTGGACAAGCTGTTCCTGCCGTTCCTCCAGTTCACTGATCATCCTGTTAAATGCTTTAAACAGCGGAGTAAACTCCTCGGATCTACACTGATCTTCTGAAATTGGGGTGAAGTCCCCCTCCGCTATCTTTTCCATTGCTTGCTGCATCTGTACCAAAGGTGTGGTGAATAGAACGGCAATGTAGAAAGCGACAAGTATTCCGAGAACCACAAAAAAAACCATTGAGGCTATAAACAAATAGAGAGCCTGCCGGAAAAGGCTTTCAATCCTGTCTCTTTCTTCCTTGGCCCAATTTCCACTCACATCCAGTAGAGATTGCGCAATCAACCTGAGTGACTCCTCAGTCACCGAAAAATCTAACTGGTCTGTTTTATTGTTTTCATTGGATATTATTGACTGTAGCTCTGACAGTGTTTCTTTGTAACAGATGAGAGTTTGATAAAATACTGGTTCTTTTTCATCTTTGGACAGATTCAGGATGGCAGGTTCATGTCTTAGATAGAGGGCTTCAACTTTGTCTACATGAGCCAGAGCTTCGTTCAGGCTTGCCGGCTGTTTGTAAAGAAAGAAATTCTTTTCGAAACGTCTAACTTCCAAAAGGTTATTTACCAGGTCATCGGCAACTTCCACAAGTTTAAGCCTTTTTCCGATTTCCCTATGTGACTGAAAACTGAAAATTGCAAACAACAATACTGATAGAAAGCAGAAAAGAAAGGCTAAGATGATCTTTCGACGTATCTTGAAACCGGCCTTTTTCATGTCTCGACCTCTTTAACGAGTCTGTAAGCCCCTATGAAACCGCATTTCGAGCCGGGAATTATTTTTAGACTGGTTTGATGCTACCAAAAAGAAGGCTGAGAATCAATGTTATGACTTTTAGGTAAGTCTTGTACTGCGCTAAATTGGAACGATGATCTGATGAGACTTGCGGTGGTTGAACCGACGTCAATCTTACCGCAAGTCTGAAAGTTTCATGATTCGGGTCAACCATTCGTCTGAACTTGTTTCAGAAAAGCCAGCGATCGCCATTTCTTATGTCTATCGACCCACGGCACGCAGTCGGACCCTGATTCACATTTTTCAGGGACCGCTTGCAACGCCGGCGCTGTAAATCCTCGCTTCGACAACTGTTCCGTTACCGCAACTAGAATCCCTTTTCCCGCAAGTAATCCATCGCGACTGGCCTCAGTCGTGAAACGGCCAAAATTTCTCGTGTAATAATTGAAGGGTCCGAGCAGACCGAAAAGCGTAATAAATGCTACGGTTTTCCACGTCAGAAAAGCTTGAACATCGAAACCGCCATCCGAAATTCTCTGTGCGGCATTTATGAGATCTATCAGAGAATCAATAATATAATCCATGCCATACACTCCTTTTCTGCTAAATATATTTTATTTCCTATGGCATAAAGACCATGATCAATAGAGAAGGTTCCGATAAATTTCTTGGTCGTAATTGAGAAATTTTCCGGAAAGGAAAGTGTAGGTAGAGATCGACACACAAACGTAACGGGTCCAACTACCGATCGTAGGCCAACGCAACTGATTTGCCGTAGTTTTTATTCTCTTGGGGAATTATGAGGATTGTTTAGGATCAAGAATTCTTCGGATTTGAGCGAGCATTTCATTTAAGTTATATGGTTTACTAATAAATCCTTTCGCTCCAGCCGCCACCGCTTCCTTTGCAGCGCCATTCGCGGAATATCCGCTACAAATTAAGGTTTTCACGTTTGAATCAATCTTGAGGAGATTTTCCAAGCACTCCTTTCCTCCCATTTCCGGCATTATGAGATCCAGGATGACTAGTGAAATACTGGAATGCTTATCTTTGTACAATTCCAGGGCTTCCTTTCCACTAGACGCTGTGATTACCGTGTATCCAGCTCCCTCCAGGAGATCCTTTCCAACGTCTCGCACATTTTCCTCGTCATCAACCAGCAGAATTGTTTCGGTCCCGCCCGGAGAATTCTGCGAAGTCTTCGATTCTTCTGAATCAATTTGCGGCAAAAAAGAGGGGAAATAGATCTTGAAGGTAGTTCCAACTTCCGGTTCGCTGTAACAAATGACGCTCCCCTGATGCTGTTTCACCAAACCATAGACCATCGCCAGTCCCAGCCCGGTTCCTTTGCCAAGCGCCTTGGTCGTGAAAAATGGTTCGAAGATACGTTCCATTGTTTTTTGGTCCATACCCTGGCCGGTATCGGATACGGAAAGTAAAACATGAGGACCAGGCGCGGCGTCAAGATGAACACCGCAATATGCAGCGTCAAGAATCACATTTTCAGTCTCAAGAATCAGCCTACCTCCCTCCGGCATGGCGTCTCTCGCATTCACGGCGAGATTCATTACCACCTGCTCGATCTGAGAACTATCGGCGTTGATCAAACTGACTTCTTCTTGAAGATTAAGTTCAATCTCAATCATCTTCGGAATGGTACGATCCAGCAACTTCTTGATCTGTATGATTTCCTGATTCAGATTAATTGGCTTCGGTCTGGTTTCAGTCTTCCTGCTGAAGGCAAGCAGGCTCTTCACAAGGTCGGCTCCGTTAGTCGCCACCCTATTGATGGATTTAACATTTTTCCTTAGTTTATCCGATATTTGTGGATCCATCATGATCAATTCGGAATACCCGATCACCACCTGCAGAAGGTTGTTAAAATCATGTGCGACGCCCCCGGCCAATGTGCCTATAGCTTCCATTTTTTGCGCTTGCATTAACTGAGCCCTAAGATTCTTGGTTTCTGTGACGTCCATAATAAATGCCAGAATTGCCGGTTCTCCCTCGTAGTCTATTTTCTTGGGCCACAAAACCATGTCGAACAGAGCGCCGGTCTTTTTGAATCCTTCTAATTGGTATGAAGTCCGCATCGGCTTNCCCAGCATAAATCTCTTGTATCGTTCTTTGAAGAGCCGCTGATGCCCCGGAGCGACAAACTCAGAGAGCGCTTGCCCAACTATTTCATCCTGACTCTCACAGCTAAAAATGGCCATAAGCTCTGGATTCGCGTAAACATATTTTTCTTTTTGAAAGATCCCGACACCTATCGGCGCCTGTTCAATCAAAAGCCTCATCTTTTTTTCGGAATCCTCTAGTTGCTGCTCATATTTCTTCCGGTCAGTAATGTCGGTAGCTGTGGCAAGGCTGCCTTTTAATGAGCCATCGGCATTCCAGATCGATATTGAGGTTACAAGAGTGTGTAAAATTGTACCGTCCTTGCGCCTCCACTCGAGTTCATAAGATCTTGAAGGCGTTCTGGTTCGCTGCGTCATCTGGTCAAGAAAAATGTTTAAGCTGGATTTCTCAAGAAACTCATCTACACGATGACCAACAAGTTCATCCTCCCTATAACCGAGCATTTCGGCCGACCTTTTGTTTACGTATTCAATAATTCCCTTGTCATCTATTAGTCCCAAACCTTCCGTCATGGTGTCTATTAAATTACGATATCTTTCTTCGCTTTCTCTCAGGGCCTGTTCATTCTGAATCCTCTGAGATATGTCCGTCACAACGGCGACGATTGTATCGTTCCCCGGTTCTGAGGGGTTTAAATGCGTAATCCGTATGACACCATCGAAGTCAGAACCGTCTCTTCTCCGTAATTTTGCGTCAATCTCAGTAACTTTCCCCGGCCCCAGGTGTTTATACAGGACCTGCCCAACACGCTCAAACTCGTCTTCCGACTGATACAGAATCCGTGCGCTTTGCCCTACATAGTCGAGTTCATGTTCAAAGCCGAACATCCTGGCCCATGACTCGTTGGCCCACTTTATGACCCGGTTCTCCGCCAAATGTATGCCGACCGGTGATGTAGCCAGAATTGTTTTCAGTAGCTTTTCGCTATCTTCTAACGCCTTCTCTGCTTTCTGCCTCTCCGAGATATCGATGCCCACTCCCAGCACGCATTGAGTATTACCGATCTGAATTTTTCTTCCCGTAAAATAATATGGTATGGAAGTCCCTTGTTTTGTAAGATAATGAGCTTCCATGGCAGTCTCCCCCTTATCAAAGACTTCTTCGAAACCGTTCTTCAGGCTATTTTTGTCGTTTTCGAGGACAAAATCCAGCGAGCGCATTCGGGAGATTTCTTCAGCCGAATAACCAGTAACAATCTCAGCGTTTTGGTTCCACCTAAGTATCTTGCCTTGTGAGTCAAATAGATAAAAAACGCCAGGTAAACTGTTGATGACTTGTTCGGAGAAATGTTTCTCTTTCTGGAGATCTTCATGGGACTTCTTACGTTCAATCTCCCTTTCTTCCAGCGCCTTAGCCATTTTATCAAAAGCGCTACCGAGTGTGCCCAACTCACCTGCGCCATCTTCTAGACCTGTACGAACTCGAAGGTCTCCGCTAGCGATTTTGTTTGTCGTCTTAACGAGAGTATCCACCTGACGCATAATCAAAATTCGCGTCAAAATCCAAACACCTGAAAATGCGGCAAGCAGAGCTATTCCTAACCAGACGACGTCAAAAAACACCAATCGATTGGCCGCTCCGACTACTGTCTCCTTTGGGATACCCACATAGACGTAGACTCCTTTTGAAAAACCTTCCGCCCGCTTAAATCCGTAAATCTTCTNTGTGCCATCTACGCCAAGCGCTTCTGTTGTTCCCGTGTTTTCCTTGAAAATTTTTTTTACAATTTCAGCGTCCGGGGCAGAACGTCCAACCCATTTCTCAGGGTCGGCGCTACGGGCAAGGATTCTCCCTGTGGAATCTATCGCTGTCAGGGTGGAATGATCGGGAATCCCTGCATTTGCGGCAATGTTGTTAAACCAACTGAGATCAATCGCGGCGAAGAGCGCTCCACGAATTTCGCCCGCATGACCTATCACCGGATATACTAGGGTGACTGCTCCTCTAGGGCTCGATGGTCCGGTTTCAGCCGTCCCGATTGAAAATTCCCCGGTTTTCATCGCTTCCTGGAAACATGGTCGACTCGAAAGCTCGTCAGAGTCAGGAATAGGCACAACGCTGCAAACTAGTTTTCCTTTTGAGTCTACTAAGCCTAGATTATTGTACATTGTTAAGACATTTTTGAAAAAGCTTGGGCTGACATATCTTGAACATAAGGCTGGGCTCATTTCTTGGGTTTGGGGTTCTCGAGCAAGATCGACCAACATGTTTCTTGTCTCATCAATTGCAAAACTGAACACTTTCAGGAAATTGCCGGCCGACTGGAAGGCACTTTCATGGGCCTTGTTCAAAATTGATCTGCGCTGTTCAATTGCGGTAAATAACGTCAGTCCTACACACGGAATTAAACCTAAGGTTACGATAAAGATCATCCTCCAGTGAATGCTGTTATAAAAACGGCGCATTTATATTTTCTCCAGAATAGGAAACACCGGATTTCCTTGACGCGAAGGATAATATGACTTCAATCAATTCAATGTTAAGAGGTTTTGTTACTATGATGGCAGCTTGCAAATCAGTCCGTCAATCAATTAGAACTGAAAGCTAGAAATAACATTCAAACGATTAAATCGCGAGAAATTATTCTGACTTCGGTATATTTATTTAGAATCCCGCAGGGACATCCCAATGAGGTAAACAATTGAATCCAGTCGTAATGAATATTCTGAGCAAGGGGTGGAAATGGGCGGTCTTGGCTCTGCTAATCATAATAGTGGGGTATAAAGCCAAATTCTCCCCTATTCCTGTTTCCACTCAGCCGGTTAGCGTTGGAGAAGTTGTTGCGGAAGTTATGGGGACCGGCACGCTCGAGGCGCACTACCAAAGCACCGTGAGCTCTAAAATACAGGGGCTTTTGGTCGAACTACTGGCTGATCAAAATGACTGGGTTGAATCAGGACAGTTACTCGCTCGTCTCGATGATTCCGACCTGAAAAGAGAGGTTACTACTCAAGAAGCAGTGGTGAAGGCCGGCGAGGCCACAGTTGAAAGAGCAAAAGCCGATGAGGCCAAGTCCCAGGCCATTTTTGAATTGACCAAGCTGGACTACCAAAGATATGCGCAACTATTTACTTCAAAGAGCATCTCTCAAGAGCTAATGGACAAAAACATCCAGAACCTGGCCGTTGCCCAGGCGGACCTTCAGAGGGCGACTGCGGCGGTGAGTGAAGCCAATCGGCAATTGGTAGCAGCTCGGGAAAGGCTTCATTTTCAGCAGGCTCGGCTTGCCGACACCCGAATATACAGCCCGTTTTCCGGTTTGATAGTTCGTCGGGATCGTGACATAGGTGACATCGTGGTCCCCGGCGCATCCATTTTCAGGACCATATCCACAAAGGAGATGTGGGTGTCCGCCTGGGTTGATGAAACGGCCATAGCAGGACTTGCCAAGGATCAGCAAGCTCGTGTCGTTTTCAGGTCAGAACCCAATAAGGGTTACCACGGTAAGGTTTCCAGGATCGGGAGTGAAGTCGACAAGGAGACTAGAGAATTTCTTGTTGATGTTGGAGTTGACACCCTTCCAAAAAACTGGGCGGTCGGTCAGCGCGCCGAGGTTTATATTGAAACAGGCAGAACGGCTGGAGT
>WSSedB1CaDRAFT_10000951_pt1 | contig 11680 bp, 10 predicted proteins | sample WetSurSB1Cattail_FD_9460 | JGI IMG/M metagenome (IMG submission 9460)
AGTAAACTCTTTTATTTTCCCAACGGTTTGTTTTGAATCATCCGAAAGCTTGCGTATTTCTTGTGCAACGACACCAAAACCGAGTCCGGCTTCACCTGCTCGCGCAGCCTCGATCGCTGCATTTAAACCCAGCAGACGCGTCTCATCGGCAATTTCTTTAATGAGTTCCATTACTTCATTGATTTGTTCTGTCATACTATCGACATTTTTAATTTCTTTATTTAAATTATCCTGATTTTCACTTACGGTTGTCGCCGATGCGGCCAGTTCCTGCATTGTTGCCGAAATTTGGTTCAGACTATCGCTCAATGTTTCCGCAACAGAATTCAACTTGATTTTTTGATAGGCTGCATTCGACATGCTGTTTGTAAAAATAAAAAGTACATTGGCGGCTTCTTCAATCTGTTCGCGGTCTAAAATCTTAACATTTTTAACTTCTTTACTATATTCAACAGCATTAACACCAAGCTCTTTTGCAACTTGCTGATACTTTGTTTCGTCTGGCTCTGCCATCAAAATCTGTCCGCCTAAAATTGTTCCCATTAAATGACCATCGATAATAATCGGTGAGGCAAAATCGATGAGTCCGGCATGGCATTCATATACAACCGGCTTGCCCAGACGCGCTGCTTCTGCACCGCCTTTACGATGTGATTCTGCACAACGCTTGACTCCGCTGTCTGTAGACTGCGTATACTCCATACAGAACTTTGTGTAAGAACTAGGCTTCGTCACAGGTACGCCGTCTTTATCAACGGTTATACTTGCTACGCCCATTCCTTTGGCAAAGCTATCCTGGAATTTCTGCAACACCTCTAAATCCAATACATCAGATAGTTTCAATTTACTTAAATTACTCTGCTCGGCTGTTAGTTCCATAAAATCTCCTCAATTCTTCTTTATAATAAAAAGCTTAAAAACCCTATGATAAAATTTAATTGCTCAAAAACACCAAAAAATATTCAAATAAATAAACAATTATTTGAATTCCGTTATGTGTTTTAAGACAATCAAATTATATTTAATGCGCATAGAGGAACAAAATGTTCCTATTGACAATCTTTATTGTATAAAAATATAAAGGAATTGTCAACTTACAAAGGTCATATATTTATAAATCAAAAGTCCCAAAAAACCTCAAGGATTATGAGATGTATGTACAAGCGCATTTTTTATGGATGCGTTTTGTTTCATCATAGAAAGAAAAAAAGCTTTTTTCTATATAATAAGAAATCGGTTTTTTATTCAGCTAAAAAACAAAAGTGCAGAAAAGGACGTGCAGCATCAGAAGATCTGGACCATGCAGATAAAATAAAAAATTAGCTTTGTACGTTGGGGCCACTGAAAAATAACTTTATGTCGTACATGATAGGTATAAATATAGACTTTTTCAGCAGCCTTGTATGTTGGTGGATAGTGTGTACAAAATTTATTATATGAGGAGATACAGCATGAGTTTTTCTGAAAGACTAAAATATTTAAGAAAAGCAAAAAAAATTGAACAAAAGGAACTTGCTCTTACCTTTGGTATTACAACCCGATCCTGGCGTTTCTATGAAGCAGGGCAAAGAGAGCCGCCGTTACGTCTTCTTATTAAAATCGCAGATTATTTCAATGTTTCCATCGATTTCTTAGTAGGCCGAAGTGACAATCCTAAATGGTATAGTAAGCTATAAAAAAGGAGCGGCTGCCTGCCCTGAATTGCTAATGTAACAGCACATCTTTAAGAAGCTGTTTCTTGACAGTATAGTAAATGAAGGGTATATTTGATATATCAGAAGATTGAAACAAATATGCGCATGCAGCGTTAGAAATAAAAGGAGAGGATTATTTTGAGTTGGCTGAAAAATTTACGGGTAGCACAAAGACTGGCGATACTGATTGCAATTTTAGCAAGTGCAATTATTATCGTGGGGGGAACAGGATATTTCTTTCTTAATAAAACAAATGCAGCGATGGAGACTATGTATACGGATAAGCTTATGGCTGTTTTTCTAATTAATGACAGTCGGGCGAATATTCGAAAAATCGAGGCGAATACATATGCCTTAATGCTTACGACGGATGACAAAGAAAATATAGCGCTGTCGGAGGAGATTTCTCAAAGAGCAAAGGTTTTTGATGAGGATTTAGCAAAGTTTGAGCAGCTTTCGCTGACCGATGGACATAGAGAAAAGCTAAAAATGGTGCGGGCTGATATAGCCAAATATCGTACGGTACGGGACAAAGTTATAGATTTAGCGATGCAGAACAAAAATGCTGAAGCGTATGCTTTGTTTAACAAAAATGGGAAAGCATTAGTGGATAACTTTGGCGATGAACTGCGTGATTTAGCGGTGGATATCACCAAATCGGCAGACGAGATATATCAACAAAATGAAAAAGAAGCAAGGCTGGCCAATATGCTGTTTATAGCAATTGGACTTGCCTCAGTTGTTCTTGGGGTTTTGTTTGGCTGGTTAATTACGAAACAAATATCTTCCCGACTGCATGATGTTGTAGAATATCTGGGTATTCTTTCAACGGGCGATTTTTCTAAAGCAATCAAGCCCGATAGTTTACATGATCGTAGTGACTTTGGCGTGCTCTCCAAAGCGGTTGATGTCATGAAAAATAATATTAAAAATTTACTTAAGCATTTAACCGATGCTTCGCAGCAAATGGCAGCCTCAGCAGAAGAACTGACAGCCAGTTCCGAGCAGTCGGCACAGGCATCCAATCAGGTTGCAGGTTCGGTCACTGAAGTTGCACAGGGGGCTGAAAAACAATTGCAGCTGACGGAACATGCAAATGATGTTGTAAAGCAAATATCGGGTGCGATAACACAGGTTTCTTCCAATACGGAAATCGTTTCGGGTGCGGCAGCAAAGACGGCTGCGACAGCCAATGCGGGTGAAGGGGCAATAAAAAAAGCGGTTACACAGATGAAGACAATTGAAGAAAAAACGAATGCAACGTCTACGGTCATTGGTGAACTGGAAGCAAAGTCAAAGCAAATCGGGCAAATTGTAGATGCTATATCCAGTATTTCCGGGCAAACTAATTTGCTGGCGCTTAATGCAGCAATAGAAGCAGCGAGAGCGGGAGATGCCGGCAGAGGCTTTGCTGTTGTTGCTGAAGAAGTCAGGAAACTGGCAGAACAATCTCAGGAGGCTGCAAAACAAATAACGGATCTGATCGGTGAAGTACAGGATAAAACCAATAGTGCCGTTGCTTTTATGGAGGATGGACAAAAGGAAGTTAATACAGGTGCTGAAGTGGTATCTGCAGCTGGTCAGAGTTTTGAAGAAATAGTAAATATGGTTCGGGACATGACAAAACAAATACATGAAATTTCGGGAGCTATTGAAGAAATTACAAGCGGGACACAGACAGTTGTTGGTGCTGTACAAAACATTAATGATGAGAGTAAAAAGACTTCCGAGCAGACGCAGACAATCTCAGCAGCAACGGAAGAACAATCGGCATCCGTGGAAGAAATTGCTTCTGCAAGTCAGCATTTGGCCACGATGGCAGATGAGCTGCAAAAAGAAGTTCTGAAGTTTAAGATCCAATAGTATCGTATAAAAGAGATATAAAGGGTTTTGATAATAGACATATTTCAGAGTGCTTGTGCTGCATTAAGTAGAAATTCATTTCTTTAATGCAGCACTATTTTTATATACATTAAGGATTGATATTTATAGGCAGGATGATAATTTGATTAAAAAATATACTGTTATTTGCAGGAAACAAATGATTAGCAAAGAAATGTTTACATATACGAAAGAATTTGCATGCAGGGTTAAACTTGGTGTTTTAATTTTATGTTAAAGGGAGAAACAGATATGAATGAATCTATGAATAAAAAAATTTCTGCGATAACAAAACAATCTTTTTTGTTAAATGGTATGGGGATTGTAATTTCCCTTATAGCTGTTTATTTGGATTTTTATTATGGGGCAGGAGCAGGCAGTTTTCACCATAAAATAGGAAAAATGCTGGGTAGTATAGCGATTACCTTTGCAGTGCTCTCGCTTTTATATTATCTATTACGAACCTTGTATATGAAAACAAAACAGCGTAAAATGATGCTTCCATTGTCAGTTGATAAACTATTGAAAGCAGGCATTACAAATTTTAGGATTGTACATCCATTGCTGGGACTGATAACATTTTATACAGCGCTTCTCCATGGATACTTTATGATTTTTGACACATCCGGGAGTTACGCTCAAAGTATAATAGTATCAGGAAGTACAGGACTATTGATTTTAGCTGTTTTAATGGTTTTGGGCATAAATATGCAAAAAAGCAAGTTGTTTAGAGAATATCACCGCAATGCGGCAATGGTCTTTTTGCTAATGTATCTGTGCCATATCTTTTTGAAGTTTAATTTTTATTAATAGAAGTTAATGAAGTGCAGATGCAGTATTTGTGGTTTTTGCATACGTGGTGCAGCAGCTCATAGAGAAGAACCTTTGTAAAATGGTATCAGTTGATTTCATTTTGCACGAGGATTTGCTCTATGAGCTCTATTTATTTAGGAGCTGCACTTCATTTTACAATTCAGGAACCTGCTGGCATTAAACGCAATAATATAGAGTATAGTTTCGTTTTTTCTTTTTTGAAAAAATACGGTTATTTTTGCATATATTTTCTAGCATTTTTTTTATTTTTGTCGTATAATAACATAAAGCCATCGGTACAATAACTTTATGCTATAGTTTGAGCGTTTTAGACTGTGATTGATGCAATAAAGCTGTGGGAAAATAGGTACTGGGTCAATATAAAGAAAAAGCGGGTGTTGATATCTTGAACAAGAACTTTTTTAAATCATTACATTTTCAGGTTTTTGCGTCTATCATTATTGGTATCTTAGTAGGTTATATGTATCCTTCTGTCGGAGAAAGTATGAAGCCATTGGGTGATGCGTTTATAAAACTCATCAAAATGATTATCGGGCCGATTATTTTTTGTACGATTGTCTGCGGGATTGCAGGTATGGGGGATATGAAAAAAGTTGGACGCGTTGGCGGTAAGGCATTGCTTTACTTTGAAGCGGTTACAACATGTTCTCTTTTCTTTGGTATTTTTCTGGTAAATTGGCTGCAGCCGGGTGTTGGTATGAACGTAGATCCTAGTACGCTGGATTCTTCGGCAGTTGCAATGTATGCCAATGGTGCACAAAGCCATTCGGTGGGCGATTTCTTTATGAATATCATTCCTAACACAGTTGTTGATGGGTTTGCCAAAGGTGAAATTTTACAGATATTATTATTTTCCGTTATATTTGGCTGGGCTTTATCAAAATTCGGTGAAAAGGGAAAAATGCTTCTTGGTGTCATTAGCGATGTATCGCATGTCTTCTTTGGTATCGTTGATATTATTATGAAATTAGCGCCTATTGGTACTTTTGGGGCGATGGCTTTTACTATTGGCAAATATGGGATTGAGTCCTTAGGGCCTTTGATGAAATTATTAGGAACATTTTATTTTGCTTGTTTCTTGTTTATTGTTTTGGTTGTCTGGCCAATTGCGAAATGGGCAGGTATTAGTTTCACGAAATACATTTCTTATTTCAAAGAAGAGTTATTGGTTGTATTTGGGACAGCATCTTCGGAAAGCGTTTTGCCGCGGATGATGGAAAAACTGGAAAAGGTAGGCTGTTCAAAATCTATTGTTGGTCTTGTAATTCCTACAGGATACTCATTTAATTTGGATGGTACGTCTATTTATTTAACGGTTGCAGCTATCTTTTTAGCACAGGCTACAAATACAGACCTTACGGCAATGCAGGAAATAACAATTATAGCGGTGCTTTTACTTACGTCAAAAGGTGCTTCTGGTGTTACTGGTAGTGGATTTATTGTGCTGGCAGCGACTTTATCATCAATACCAACAATTCCGGTAGGGGCATTGGCACTTATTTTTGGGGTTGATCGTTTCATGACACAGGGCAGAGCACTTACAAACCTTATAGGGAATGGAATTGCAACTTTTGTTGTTGCTAAATGGGAAAATGAACTGGACGTAGATAAACTTAGAAGAGTTATGTATGAAGGAGAAAAAGAAGAGCCGGAATCAGTTAAGGCATAAATCGTTTATAAAAAGTGTGAAGGCTGTATTAAATGCGGGGACAGAACCCCATATTTAATACAGCCTTTTATTGATTTTTGGCAGGTATGAGTACTTCAAATCGTAGTACACCGACTACTGCAGCAAAGCAAAAAATAAGAAAAGGGCAAGCAAATAGCAGATGTCCATATATCTTCACTTTTTGAAGAACACATGGATATCTGCTATTTTTTAAGCGCTTTATCTGGAAGCTTTCAATTCTACAATATGCGCAAGTTCAATGGCATCATAAGATGTTTTATCATAATATTATAGGCAGCATCACCGTTGCCATCTTTGAGATAAACTACGTATTGCTTATGCTCATCCAAGGTACTGTCAATACGACCCGGGACAGACAGGGCATTGGAAGTAGTCAGATGGACGAGATACATCAATTGCTGAAATGCCTTGTTGAATTCAGTATTGTTCACATAGGAAACAATCGCAATATGGAATTTATGGTCTGCAACAATAAAAGTATCATTTGCAGCTTTTGTATTTCTGGACTTCGTCATGGTCTCTGTTAATGCATCCAGAGTAGTTAGCAGTTTTTTTGCTTTTTTGCTGTTTATTTCATCCGCAACAATGTGTGTGCAAAAGCCTTCAATTGCACAGCGCATCTGTATGGTTTCCAACATGTCCTTTTCAGTGAGCTGGCGCAGCATAAACCCCTTACTGGGAATAATAGTAATATAGCCTTCCTGCGATAAGCGGCGTAGGGATTCGCGCATCGGGGTTCTTGAGATGCCAAGCTCTGCAGCTAATTTTGTTTCGGAATACAAAATATCAGAAGCTAATTTTTTATTTAGTATCTGCTCTTTTATGGCGTCATAAGCATGAATCTGCAATGAGCTTTTATCGATAATAGGTGACATCTGGGTACACAACCTTCCTCTTNCATTTATCATATAATAAAAAGCAATTTCAGTCAATAAAAAAACCNCTTGACAGTATACCGGTATCCCGGTATACTAATAATATAAATTATACAAACAATAGAAACAATAACAAATTTTTTGATAATTAGGAGTGAGAATATGAAGATCGTCGTAATTGGTGCAGGAGCAATGGGATCAATCTATGGAAGTCATTTAGCAAAACATAATGAAGTATATTTGATTGATACAAATCCTGATATTGTTAAAACAATTAATACAAAGGGTCTAAAGCTTCAGGAAAATGGTAAAGATGTTCTTTATCGACCCAATGCGGTTTGTTCATCAAAAGAGATCGGAAAAGCAGATTTGGTTATTCTTTTTGTAAAGGCATTATATTCATCTGCAGCGATCGAAAGTAATAAAAATATTATTGGAAAAGATACATACCTGATGACTTTGCAGAATGGATCAGGTCATGAAGACATTATGATAAAAGCAGCGCCGTTGGATCATATTATTATCGGAACAACAGAAGATAATGGTGCAGTCCTTGAAGCGGGATATATTCGGCATGGCGGGACGGGCAGGACGAATATTGGCATGCTGGCAGAGGATAAAACCGGAATGCTGGAAAAAGTGAAAAATGTATTTGATGCTTGCGGCTTTGATACAGTAATACGCAGCAACATTCAACAGCTGATTTGGGATAAGTTACTTACAAATGTTTCATTAAGTGCAGTTACTGGAATATTACAGGTAAAGATGGGCTTTATTGCCGAAGATGCGAATGCCTGGGATTTAACAAGAGCTTTGCTAAAGGAAGCCTTGTCTGTAGCAACAGCAATGGGACTTGANTTTAATGAAGCGGAGATAACAGAACGTGTTAAAAAAACATCGGAAAACAATCCGGAAGGGTGTACTTCTATTTATATGGATTTAAAAAATGGCAGACGAACAGAAGTGGATACAATCAGCGGATCTGTTGTACGGTCAGCAGAAAAATATGGTGTAAAAGTACCTACGCATAAGGCGATTGTAAATATCGTTCATGCAATGGAACAAAGAAATAAATAAAGTTTTTATAGTAAAAATAAATAATAAAGGAAACGAAAGGAAGATTACTATGATATTTTCATCGATTTATGCAAAAGACGATTGTAAAATGTACCCAAAAGCAATTCAAACCGCAATCAAATATTTAAAGGAAAATGATTTTGCAGCTATGAAGCCGGGGGTGTATGAGATTCAGGGAAAGGATATTTATGCGCAGGTATTTGATGCACAAACTGGTTCAATCGAAGAAAAAAAACCAGAAGTACATGAAAAATATGTAGATGTTCAGTTTCTTGCATCAGGAAAAGAACGATTGGGATTTACACCCGATACAGGAAAGTATAAAGTTACGGAACAATTTGTTGAAAGAGATTTAATTTTTTACGATAAGGTTGAAAATGAAGGCTTTATTGAAGCCAGACCAGGCTGCTATTCAATATTTTTCCCGAGTGATGTACATCGTCCGACCGTATTGTCAGGTGAAGCAATGAACGTAAGGAAAGTTGTCGTAAAAGTCAAAGTGGATTTGCTATAGTCGTATCATCGTAAAATATGAAATGAGGTGCTGGAAATGGATAAAAGACTTAATGAAATACCAAAGGGCCGGTGGCTGCATATTTTGCCGCCAATTATGATTATCTGCATTATTTCTTATATGGATCGTGTCAATATTGGGTTTGCTATGGCTGGCGGCATGAGTACTGCTCTGGGAATGACGGCGAGCGTAGCGGGGCTGGCAGCGGGTATTTTCTTTATCGGGTATTTATTTCTTCAGGTCCCAGGTGGGCAATTTGCGGCAAAACGCAGTGGAAAGAAGTTCATTACATACTCTATTATAGTATGGGCAGTCATCTCTGTTTTAACAGGTCTGGCAGAGACGGTTAATCAGCTGTTAACCCTTCGTTTTGCCTTAGGTGTTGCAGAAGGTGGTATGCTGCCGGTTGCTTTGACGATGGTAAGTAACTGGTTTCCAAATGAAGAACGCGGCCGGGCAAATGCATTCGTTATTCTGTTTGTTCCGATTGCAGCAATTATCACGGGTCCTTTGTCGGGCTATATTCTTGCAGTTTCGGATTGGCGCTGGTTATTTATCATTGAAGGTTTTGTATCACTGGCTGTTTTAATTCCATGGCTGATCATGGTAAGTGATCGTCCTGAAAGTGCAAGCTGGATTAGCAAAGAGGAAAAAGAGTATATTATTGGCAAGATTAAGGAAGAAGCCGAAGAACTTCGTAGTACAAGTGTAAAACAAGCCTCTTTAAAAGATATTTTACCGAATGTGACGATGTGGAAACTTATAGCGCTTAATTTTTGTTATCAATCCGGCATTTATGGATTTGGTCTGTGGCTGCCGACTTTGCTAAAGAATCTGACACATTCAGGAATGACTGAGATTGGGTGGTTGTCGGCACTTCCTTATGTTGGTTGTGCAATTGGTATGCTGACAATTTCAAATATTTCTGATCGAACCGGCCGCCGGAAAGAATTCGTTGTTATTCCGCTTGTTGGCTTTGCACTTTGCTTGCTGTTTTCAGTAAAGACGGAAGAATATATCTGGGTATCGTATGCTTTTCTTGTTGGGTGTGGATTTTTTTTACAAGCAGCAGCAGCAGTGTTTTGGACAATTCCGCCGCGCTTGTTTAGTCCGGCAGTAGCTGGCGGTGCAAGAGGGATTATCAATGCAATCGGCAATCTGGGTGGATTTGTTGGTCCTTATGCTGTGGGGGTTTTAATTCAAATGTATAACTATGATATGGGCGTGTATAGTCTCGTAGCGCTGCTGCTTATTGGTGCGGTGATTACGCTGACATTGCCTGCGTCAGTGGAAGATAAGAAAAAAACCAAAGAATCAATACAATCTTTGGATGTATAGAAAACTATCATATTAAATGTTAAAAAGGGGCTTTCAAAATGAGAAAAATTTTGCCATCTATGCATTTTTTGGAAAATTTTATGCCGATTATGTCAAACGAAAAGTTTGCGGTAGATCTTTTACGTCAAGCAGCAGATATCGAATTTTATGAAGCTGTGGAACTTGGCTTTATCAAAGATGCTGCCTGTCGTCATGCAATACGTACTCTTGTCGAAAATCGTGGCTGGCAGTTAACACAGTGGTGTTCACCGGTTATTGCGGATAAGGGGCTGTCACTTTCAAGCCTTGATCCAAAGGAACGAAAAAAAGCTATTGCCTGTGCGAAAGAACTTTTGGCGGGGATAGCTGAAACAGGTGCAAGCCGCTGCGGTTTGCAGTCGGGCCCTGATCCAAAAACGGATGTGCTTCGCATGGAAGCAAAAAAAGCACTGCTTGAATCCTGTGTAGAGCTTTCAGAAACAGCAAAGCAGTATGAGGGCATGTATCTTTTGTTTGAGCCGCTGGATCGGTTTGTGCATAAAAAACAGCTGTTGGGGCCTATCAAAGAAGTTACAGAATGGTTTGCTCACTTGAAAAAAGAATGCAGCAATTTTTATATTCATTGGGATAGTGCACATGAAGTATTGGGCGGAGCTGATCTGCAGGAATCTGTTACATTAGCTGCACCTTATCTGGCACAATTTCATATCTGTAATTGTATCAATGATCCACAGCATCCGTATTACGGTGATCATCATATGGATATCGGCCAGGCCCCCAATTATAAAACATGGGGTTATCTTACACCAAAGGTTGGTGCAAAAATCCTGAAAACAGTTGCGGCATTTGAGCCTTGTGATGGAATAGAGACTACGTATTGCGCCTTGGAAGTAAGGGCCCATCTGGCGGATGATCTTTGGGCAAAAGAGCGTCTCATTCGGACGTTCCTTACAGAAGCCTTTGATCTTGCCGGTATTGCACATAAATAATAAATATTGTTAAAAGGAATATGAATATGATGAAATATTTATTGGGGATTGATAATGGCGGGACGTTTTCCAAAGCAGCACTTTTTACAGAGAATGGCAAGCAGATTGCTGTGGCTAGTGAGGCAGTTTCGTCTATTATGCCGCTGCCAGGCTATACGGAAAGAGATATGGACGAGTTATGGGAAGTTAACGCACGAGTGATTCGTAAGGTTGTTGAGCTGAGTCGTATTGATCCGGTTCTTATTGCCGGGGTATCCTTTTCCGGTCATGGCAAAGGCTTATATCTTGTTGATAAAAAAGGAAAACCAGCGTATAAAGGGATTTTGTCAACAGATACACGTGCCTGGGAATATGTAAAAAAATGGCAGGCTGATGGGACGCAGGAAAATGCGTATAAAAAAACATGCCAAAAAATTCTTGCCTGTCAGCCGGTAAGTCTTTTAGCCTGGTTTAAAGACCATAAGCCGGAAGTGCTTCAGAAAACAAGATATATATTTGCTGTGAAAGATTATATACGTTTTATGCTTACGGGAGAAGCCTATGGTGAATATACGGACTTTACCGGAGCCAATCTTGTAAATTTTATAACAAAAAAGTATGATCAGGAGCTTTTGGCACTGTTTGGAATTGAAGAAGTATATGACAAATTACCGCCATTGCGTCATGCAGCAGATGTTTGCGGCTTTATTACCCAAGAAGCCAGTGAAAAAACAGGTTTGTTAAAAGGGACGCCTGTTGCGGCGGGCATGTTTGATGTGGATGCCTGCGGAATAGCAACGGGTCTCTCGGATACAAAAAAGCTTTGTATG
>WSSedB1CaDRAFT_10000952_pt1 | contig 11671 bp, 11 predicted proteins | sample WetSurSB1Cattail_FD_9460 | JGI IMG/M metagenome (IMG submission 9460)
CGCCACCCGCGATGGCGGCGGTGTGTGCCCATCCGCCGCGAAGCTTCGGTTTGCCTTGAAGACAATCGGGCCTTGCGGTTCGGCCGGGGCATCTGGAACCGTTGCCATGGCCTGCTTGACCGGTACCGCGTTCATGCCGTCTTGCGACAGCCCCAGCGACATCTCCAGGTTCGTTCTGGTCCCCGTATCGTCCGGCGCGACCGCCAACGCCTGACGATAGGCCTTCTGGGCGTCTTCGTGATGCCCCTGCAGGTCGCGGGCGATCCCGAGATCGTTCAGCGCCGGCTGGTTCTCCGGTTGGCGGTCCAGCACGGCCAGGAAAGTTGCCTCGGCACCGGCCGGATCGGACCGCAGCAATGTCCGTCCAAGGCCAATCCGAGCGGCGGTATCGTCGGGATTGAGCTGCAACAAATGGCGATAGGCAGCTTCGGCCTCATCGAGCGAACTCATGGCGTAAAGTGCATCAGCGCGGGCGCGCATCGCGGCGACGGACCCGGGTTTCCGTTCCAGTTCCAGGTCTGCAAGGCGCAACGCGAGTTCCGGCGCGCCCGACGCCATCGCCACATCGGCGACTTGGAGTGGCCCCTGTGCCTCGGCCTGCTGAGGGTCTTGCGTAAGGCCGCATCCACCCAGAACCAGCGCCGACAGGGCGAAAGCCAGGGTTGGGAAAACCAGCCTCATGCACTTTTCCATCTACCCGATCCAATTTCAAACTGGCCTATCGCAAGCTGACCGGAAGCGTATTGAAACAACCTCGATTCCGTGGCTTGTCCCCACCCGAACGATCCTGCATCATCGTAACACACGATTAAGGGAGCGTAACAGAGTGATCCTGTTGCAGGTAGTGGTCAGCGGCCTGCTGATGGGTTCGGTGTACGCTCTGTTTTCCTCTGGCCTTACCTTGATCTGGGGCATGATGAACGTGGTGAATTTCGCCCACGGCGATTTCGTCATGTTGGCGATGTATGCGGCGTTTTTCGCGTTCAGCCTGCTGCATCTGGGCCCGGTGTTCTTCATCCCTGGTGCGGCGGCGCTGCTGTTTGTGCTGGGCGTGGTGGTCTATCTGGGTCTGGTGCGCCACATCGCCAAGGGGCCGATGCTGGCGCAAATCCTGGGCACGTTCGGTCTGGCGCTGGTGCTGCGCTATGCCGCGTTCTGGGCGTTCACCGCCAACTTCGTCTCCTTGCCCGACAATTTGGTGGGCGGCACGTTCGACATTCATGGCCTGCGGATCGAGGCCTCGCGCCTGCTGGCGGGTGTATTGGCGCTTGTCATCACCATCAGCATGCACCTTGTCCTGACTCGAACAGCCTTGGGCAGCCGGTTGCTGGCGGTGGCGGAGGATCGAAACGCCGCGATGCTGATGGGCATACGGCCGGACCGGATGCAGGCGATCGCGTGGGGGATCGGCGCGGCGTCCACCGGTGTGGCCGGGGCGCTGATCGCGCTGTTCTTCTACATCTCTCCGACTGTCGGTGAGTCGCTGTCGTTGATCGCGTTCGTGGTCGTCTGTCTGGGCGGTTTCGGCAGCGTGCCGGGGGCGCTGATCGCGGGGCTTGGGATCGGGGTGATCGAGGCGCTGTCGGCCTATCTGATCGGCGCCGTGTATCAGGATGTGGTGGTCTATGCGTTGTTCCTGGGCGTGTTGTGGGTTCGCCCGCAAGGCCTGATGGGGACGAACTGAGCCATGAAGCACTGGCCGCTTGCCGTTATCGGCTTTCTGTTCATCGCCGCCTGGCCGCTGATGGTGCAGGACGTGTTCCTGCAACGCGTTGGCGCTTTGGTGCTGCTGGCCGCGATCTCGGCCTCGGCCTGGAACCTGCTGGGGGGCTATGCGGGGCAGGTTTCGGTGGGGCATGCGGTGTATTTCGGGGCTGGCGCCTATGCCTCCTTGGTTGTTTACACCGAACTGGGGTGGCCGCCGATCGCTGGGGCGCCGATCGGGGTGCTGGTGTCGATGGGGATCTCCGCCCTGGTTGGCACGCCGACGTTCCGGCTGCGGGGGCACTATTTCTCCATGGCGACGATCGCGGCGGCTGAGCTGTTCCGCATCCTGGCGGCCAACTGGCCATTGCTGGGGGCGGCGGTTGGGCTGATGGGGCCGCCGGTGCCGCGCAGCGTTTGGGACCTGTCGTTCCTCAGCCCGGTTCCGTATCACTATCTGTTCCTGGGCGTGCTGATCGTGCTGCTGGCGCTGACCTGGCAGATGCAGCGCAGCCGGATGGGGTATTACCTCGCGGCGATCCGGGGGGGCGACCGAGCGGCTCGGAGTCTGGGGGTGCCGGTGCTGCGGTACAAGCTGTATGCACTGTTGCTGTCGGCCGGGTTTACCTCCATCGCCGGGTCGCTTTACGCGGTCATGGTGGGGTTTATCGACCCGGACAGCGCCTTGGGCATCGTGATCTCCGTCAAGCTGCTGATCATCGCGGCTTTGGGCGGGGCGGGCACGTTGTTTGGCCCGCTGATCGGGGCGATGATCCTGATCCCGCTGGAGGAAACCACCAACGCCATGTTCGGCGGCGGCGGCACCGGCATTACCTTCATCGTCTATGGCGCGATCATCGTGCTGGTCGCCCGCTTCCAGCCCGGCGGGGTGGCGGCGTTCTGGGACAAGATCACCACGCGGAGGGTGCGCCATGTTCCTTGAGGCACGCGATATCGTCAAAGCGTTCGGCGCGTTCAAGGCGGTGGATGGCGCCGAACTGGATGTGAACGAGGGCGAGATCATCGGGCTGATCGGGCCGAACGGGGCGGGCAAGAGCACGTTCTTCAACTGCCTGTCGGGCGATGCCGAACCGACCGAGGGCACCATCCGGTTCCTGGACAAGGACGTGACGGCGTTGACGCCGGAAGCCCATGCGCGTTTGGGCATGGCGCGGACGTTCCAGGTGCCGGTGACGTTCGAGGATATGACGGTGGTGCAGAACGTGATGGTGGGCGCGTTCCTGCGTCACCCTCACCGCGTCGGGGCGATGCGCAAGGCCGAGGAGATCCTGGAGTTTACGGGATTGGCGCATCTGGCGGGCTCCCCGGCTAAGTCGCTGGGCACGCCGGGGCGGAAGCGGCTGGAGATCGCCCGAGCGCTGGCGACGGAACCGCGGTTGCTGCTGCTGGATGAGGCTTTGGCGGGGCTGACCCCGGCCGAGGTGCGGCTGGCGATCGAACTGGTGCGGCGGATCAAGGGGCTGGGGATTACCATCGTGATCGTGGAGCACATCATGGAGGTGATCCTGTCGCTGGCCGAACGGGCGGTGGTGTTTCACCAGGGGAAGGTGATCGCTTCGGGGGCGCCGCGGGCCGTGGTGGATGATCCGGCGGTGGTGGCGGCTTATCTGGGGCATCATATGAAGCGGGTGCGGATGTGATGGTGCTTCAAGTTCGGGCGTCAGTGCATTGGAAAGATGGTATTTTGACGCAGAGGATGGCGGCGGGCGTTTCTCGGGGTGATTTTGGAGGCCGGGGCGCATGAGCGATCTGCTGACTGTTTCCGGGCTTCAGGTTCGCTATGGCGATCTGGTTGGGGTTTCCGATGTCTCGTTGAAGGTTCCGGCTGGGTCTGTGGTGGCGCTGCTGGGGTCTAACGGCGCGGGGAAGACGACGACGCTGAATGCGATCGCCGGGTTGGTGCCGCCTGCTGGCGGGAGCGTGACCTGGCAGGGGCAGGCGATTACCGGGAAGCCGGCGTTTGCGATTGTCGCGTCCGGGTTGGCGCTGGCGCCGGAGGGCTGGCGGTTGTTCGTGCAGCAGACGGTGGAGCAGAACCTACGCCTGGGGGCGACGGTGCTGGCGGACAAGAAGCGGGTCCCTGCCCTGTTGGATCGGGTTTTCGGGTTGTTTCCCAAGTTGGCGGAGCGGCGAAAGCAGCGGGCCGGGACGCTGTCGGGCGGGGAGCGGCAGATGCTGGCGACCGGTCGGGCGCTGATGAGCGACCCTAAGCTTTTGATGTTGGACGAACCGAGTTTGGGGCTGGCTCCGGCGGTTGTTGAGTCGATGTATGAGACGTTGGCGCGGCTGCGGCGGGAGGGGCTGACGCTGCTGCTGGCGGAACAGGCTGTCGAACTGGCGCTGGAGGTCGCGGATTACGCTTATGTGCTGCAGACCGGGCGGACGGTGCTGGAGGGACCGGCGGCGCAGTTGGCGGACGATAAGGACGTGCAGCGGATTTACCTGGGGTTGGAGACGGAGGGGGTTTAGGTCGTCGGCCTTTGGGCTGGTTTTGTCCGGACGCTGCGGGTTGCGTTCAGATCCGTCTCAAAGACTTGAAATTGGTTATTTTGTCTGTTTATTGAGGCATGTTCCATTTTTTTGCGTGATTTCGCACGCGATCTAGCGGCTTTTTGTCGATGTAGAGCCCTTTTGCGGTCTTGGCGGAAAGTAAAGATACTGGGAATTATTACCCAGATGAACCCGGTTCGTCAAGCGCCAATTTGGCGGTGGCCAAGGTAGCTGGGTCGCTTGCGTGCGGGCCGTCTGATGCGGCCTTGGCTGGATCAAACGAAGATTGATTGCCGTCAGACTCCCGCTGGTGTCTCCATCGCCCCATATGGAGGGTTGGGACGGCGGCTGTGATGATTCCCGCCGCTACCGTGTGGTAGAGGAGTCAGCCGATGACGAAAACCGCAGCAGCATTCGGGATGGCGGCGCTTCTGGCGACAGCATCTGCTTTGGCGCAACCCGCGCCGGCAAATGGTCCGCGGGGATCGACGTCGCCGAGTGCGGGCCAGACGCTGACCGCACCCTATACTCGGGCGCCCGAGCCACCGCCCGCACCTCAGCGGCGTCGGCTTTTCACCATCTTCAATATGCCGGTCGTGGTTTGGGCTCCGGTGCAACCGCCTTACGACTCTGGGGCGAACCTGGACCCCGCGGCGAATCCGTCTTGGCTTGACGGTGGGAATCCGATGTAGCTGGGGCTGGGGTTGCTGGGGCTGGGGAAGGCGTTCGGGCGCCGTGCGGGGTAGGCTGCCCGATGCGGAGTAGTTCCCGGGCGTGTGCCATGAAACGGCTTGAGTCCTGTACGTGTGCCCCGCGACATCCAGAGCAGCGCGTCGTTATTGGTGCGTCTGAACGGTAGCTGCTGGCGATGTCTCGTCCGGTCATTTCGGCAGGCGGTCAATCTCTGTTGCGACAGCCTCCCGTGCGCGCCGCAGTTCGTAAAGCTGTTGAAGGTTCAGCCAGACCTGAGGGCCGGTATTGAACCAATGGCCGAGACGTAGGGCTGTATCGGCCGTGATGGCGCGCTGGCCGTTTATGATCTGGGTGATGCGGTTCACCGGAACCGCGAGTTGGCGGGCCAGTTCCGCCGCGCTCATGCCGAGTTCCTGCAGTTCGTCGCCCAGGTGTTCACCGGGATGGATGGCGGCGCGTGCCATGTTCAGTTCCTGTCACTCAATGATGGTAATCCACAATCTCAACCTCGCTTGGCCCTTGGGCACCATCTGGCCACTCGAAGCAAATCCGCCATTGGTCGTTGATGCGGACGCTGTGCTGGCCTTTGCGGTCACCCCTCAGCGGCTCCAGGCGGTTACCCGGAAAACCGCGCAAGGCTTGCAGGTTTGGGGCAGCTTCCAGCCTGTCGAGGCGCTTTTCCGCCTGCCCACGGACGCCCTCGAAGGCCGGCACGGCCCCACCCGCTGCGAATTCCGGGGTCCACTTCTCGCGGCAGTTGATGGTCGTAGGGAAGCGCCTACACAAAAAAACGCATTACGTCACGGGCAATTTCGTGGTTTCCCAACATGCCGAACCAGTGTCGTTGGGCCAGTCCAGTTTACCAGGTAGTGGCGCACCGTCCCGGCCCTTTCCGATCGGGCGCGGGTGGGTCCGCCGTGGCTGTCGAGCTACTGGGATAGGTGGCGGCGACCTTCGTCCAGTCATTCAGGAAAATGGCCTGCGTAACCGTGCCGCCAAGGGTATTCCCGAATCCATCCGAACCGTTACTTCCCGGGCCGCTGTCATACCACAATCCGTTCGCCTGCTGCGCTCCAAAGCCGTTCGCGCTGGACGGCGTTGCGTCAAAATGGTGGTCGATGATTATCTTCAGGCCGGCCTGTGCGGCGACACTCGATAACTGTTGGATGTAAGTAAGGTCGCTCGGCAGCGTCGCATCATCCCAGGAGACGCGGATCGTGTTGAATCTGGCCGCCACAATCGATTCCATCGTGGCGATGTCAGTTGAAGTGCTGTGGTCATGCAGCCCGACACTGGCAATACGGACGGGATCGCCATTCGCGTCAACGACCTGGTTGCCGGATGTCGAAAAATAACCTGACGGGAGAAGCATGCGTATACTCCGGGGTAGAACCAAAGTTAATTCGTTTCTATTATCTATTTATATCGTTGTAGTAAATTGATTTAGCGAAAAATCTTGTAAATTTACGATCTATGTAATCAACTGTTCGTGATGTTCCGGCCGGAGCGGCCGGGTTGGATATCACCCTGGGTCGGATCGGCTAACGCCGCATGGTTTGCCGCCAGTCGGCATCCAACGCGGTTGAAATACCCCCAGCGCGATCAGCTGGCTTTGGCCCTCAAATGCGTACAGCGGCGTCGATCATGCAGTACCCGTCACCATTGGGTGACGTTTGCGCTTTCAACACGTCTGTGTAGTGAGTGACCCGGTGTTCTGACTTTATCTAGCGCTCTGCGGATGTTTGCGGAGTTCAACGATGGAAGTCGATGAGTATCGGGGCCGGTTGAAGGTGACCGCATCGGGTAGCGGCAACGGTACGCTAACCCTTCGATTCGGCCATCCAGCGGATCGGTCGGGGCCGCTCGTAAGCCTCAATGTCCGGAGTCCCGCTGTCCGGGAAGGGCGCCTGCACGTGGCACCCTGACCGACCTTCGATTGTTCATCCGGCCCATCCGGCCGCACATTAGGAGACAACAATGAGCGTCGCGTCTTCAGACAACACAGTCATTGCCTCCTCCAATGGCATGATTACCGATGCAGTTGGCAATCAATGGACCATCCAAAACGGGCAGGTCGCCGTCAATGGGATTGTTGACGAGACCACCGCAAGTGTCGTCCTGCTGGCTTACGAGAACGGTGCTGTCTGGCAAGAGAACGCGGACGAGCTTTGGTGGAGCAAGACGGATCCCGCCAGTCAATGGTTTCCTCCTGACGGTACGACGGTAAGCCCCGTCCCGACGGCCCCCATTTCCATCCAGGTTTTCGACCTGCCCGTCTTCTTTCCGCATAATCTAAAGGAAAACTTAGGTTTACTGAAGATGAACGATCAGGGTGACATGATCGGCGTCGCCGGGATGTCGGCAGGAGGAAGATCCCAGGGGGTCATGTTATTTCTATATCAAGGGGGCGTTTTTACCCAAAGCCTGGCTACCGGCATAACCCCAAATGGCATCAACGACTCCGGACAGATCATTTCCACGCAAGGACTAGTGAACAGGACAGGGGGCATAACGCCGATCACCGCCCCCTCGGGAGAAATCGTAAGCATTACCGCCGAGAATAATCAGGATCAACTTATCGGAACCTATGGTGCCCCAGGATCTCCATCTTTGCAGGGCTTCATCGAGAAGGACGGAATCTTCACCACCATTGGCGATCCGCAGGGTCTCGGTACCACAACCCCTTCCGCGGTTAACGACCTCGGACAGGTTATCGGGTGGTACTGGGACCGCAATAATATTGCACATGGCTTTCTCTATAACAACGGCGCCTACACAACAATAGATATCCCAGACACGAACACTATATTCGTTTCTTCTAACGGCATTTCCGATTCGGGCGAACTCGTCGGATCCTATACAACGGCCGTCGGTAGCCAAGCTATAGCCCACGGGTTCATCGACATCGGTGGCAACATACAAACGTTCGATGTTCCAGGGGCAACGCAGACGGTCATCGACGGCGTCAACAATGCGGGCCAGATTTTCGGCGCGTTCACGGACGCCACCGGTCAGCACGGGTTTGTGGCATCTCCCACAACCTCCCCTTCCTCGCCGCAACTGCCCGGCCAAGGCATCGCCGCAATCGACACGACGACCGGGAAAGCCATGGCGGTCATCCCTCAATTCTACAGCGGTCCAGTAAATGGGCTTGCCGCCGACTACATCACCACCACGCCCGACAGCCTCAACATCACCCTCACCACGCCCAACTGGTTCATTCACAGCGGCGGCGGCAATGACGCCATCACCGCCAGCAGCGGCACAAACGTCCTGGATGGGTCAAGCGGATCGAACTTCCTGACCGGGGGTTCCGGCAGCGACACGTTCTTCGTCGATCAGCGCGGTCTTTCGTCCGATATCTGGACCACACTGAACAACTTCCATTCCGGCGACTCGGCCGCGATCTGGGGCGTCAACCAGGGTGATTTCACCCTTGCATGGCAGGATGGACGGGGCACGGCCGGCTATACTGGGCTAACGCTGGGGATCACCCGCCCCGAAACCCCTGATGCCAATGTGACACTGGCAGGATGGACGAACGCCGACCTGACCAACGGCAAACTCACCATGTCCTATGGCACCATCCCATCGCCCATCGGGGGGGCCGGGACGACTTACATGTTGATCCATGCTACGTGAGGTCGCTGTCAGGCTTCCAACATCGTGATCGCCGCCAAGGCAATGAGAGAAGGCCGGACACGCCACGTCTTGTTGCGGATAGACCTCGCGCCGGTAGTTGGTGTGCCCAAGTTCGAAGCGACCGCACGCCCCCCGCAGGCCATTTTCTAAAGAAACGAAATCGGGTCCACATCCACATCCACCCGCCCGCCCCGCGGCACCTTCACCGAGGCCAACCACGACCGCAGGATCGGTTGGATCGACACATCCCGCCGCACCTTCAGCAACAACCGCCGCCGGTGCCGCCCGCGTAGCAGCGCCATCGGCGCCGGCGCCGGACCCAGCACCACGATCCCGTCCCCCGTCGGCGCCGCCCAGCCCAAATCGCGCGCCACCGTGTCTGCCATGATCGCGGAGTCCGCGCTCACGATCAGCGCCGCCAGCCGTCCGTAAGGCGGCCACTCTCCGTCCCGCCGGCTCTCCGCCTCGCTTTCCATGAACGCGTCCAGGTCGCCTTGCAGCAGCGCCTGCATCACCGGATGGTCCGGGATGAACGTCTGCAGCATCACCCGCCCCGGCGCCTCCGCCCTTCCCGCTCGGCCCGAAACCTGATGCAGCAACTGCACCGTCCGTTCCGACGCGCGCAGTTCGCCGCCCGCCAGTCCCAGATCGGCATCCACCACGCCCACGAAGGTCAGATGCGGAAAGTGCCAGCCCTTGGCGACAAGCTGGGTGCCGATGATCAGGTCCACCTCCCGCGCCTCGATCGCGTGGGCAGCGGCGGCGGCGGCGTGCGGGCCAGAGATCGTGTCGCTCGCCATGATCAACCGCCGAGCGTCGGGGAAGACCAGGGCGGCTTCCTCGGTGATGCGTTCGATCCCGGGGCCGACCGGGGTCAGGCTGTCCTTGGCCGAACAGACCGGGCACTCGGGCGGGATCGGCACGGTGTGGCCGCAATGGTGGCACAGCAACTGGGCGCGCGTGCGGTGCTCCACCAGCCACGCCGTGCAGTTGGGGCACTGCATCCGGTGCCCGCAATGCCGGCACAATGTCAGCGGCGCGTAGCCCCGGCGATTGAGGAACAGCATCGCCTGCTCCCCACGTTCCAGCGTTTCACGCACCGCTTCGATCAGCGGCGGCGCCAGGAAGTGCCCGCGTTCGGGCGGAGTCTCCCGCAGATCGACCAGATCGATCCGGGGCATAGAGGCACCGCCATGCCGGCTGAGCAGCCGCTGGTGCAGATACCGCCCGGCATCGACATTCGCCACCGTCTCCAGGCTGGGTGTCGCGGACACCAGGATGGCCGGACAGGCGGACAGACGGGCGCGCACCACCGCCATGTCGCGGGCGTTGTAAACCACGCCGTCCTGCTGCTTGAAGGCGGATTCGTGCTCTTCGTCCACCACTACCAGACCCAGGTCGGGGAACGGCAGGAACAGGGCGGACCTGGCACCGACGACGACGGGGGCGTTGCCTTCGGCGGCGGCTTGCCAGGTGATTTTGCGCACGCGGGACGGCAGGTCCGAATGCCATACGGCGGGGGCGACACCGAAGCGGCGCTGAAACCGCTCGATCCATTGGGAGGACAGCGCGATCTCCGGCAGCATCACCAGCGCCTGACGGCCTTCGCGCAGGCAGGCGGCGACGGCTTCCAGGTAAACCTCGGTTTTGCCGGAGCCGGTGACGCCGTCCAGCAGCGTGACGGAGAATGACCGTTCGGTGACGGATTTGCGCAGCGCCGCCGCGACCTCTTGCTGCTGCGCCGACAGGGCCGGGCCGGTGTGGTCGGGGTCGGGGCGCTGGAACGGGGCGGCCGGGGCGGCGGTTTCGGCGACGACCAGGCCGGATTCGGTCATGCCGCGCAGGATCGCGCTGCTGACCTCGGCTTCGCGCAGCAGGTCGGCGGCCAGACAGGGCTCGCGCCTGGCCAGAACGTCCAGGATGCGCTGGCGGGGTGGGGTGATGCGGACTTGCGGCAACGGGTCGGCGCGGCGGTAAAGGACAACGGGCTTGATGGCGCCGGAGACGACACGCAGCGCCATCGCCAGCACGTCGCCGGGGGGAGACAGCGTGTAGGCCGCGATCCAGTCGACGAACCGGCGCAGGGACTCGCCCATCGGGGGGGTGTTCAGGATGCCGATCACCGATTTCAGTTTGTGCGGCGGCACGGCGTCGTCGGGCGGCGCGTCCCAGACCACGCCGACTTCCTCGCGCCGGTTCAGCGGCACCAGCACGACGTCGCCCGGTTGGGGATCGAGTTCTGGTGGCACGCTGTAATCGAACGGACCGGCGAACGGGTACGGCAACAGGACCGGAACCCGGCGCTGCTGGCCTAAAGGCAGGTGTGCCAACTGGTGGTGTTTGGGGGGGGGTGACAACCTATATAACCGGCGTTATCGCGATCAGTAGCCTGATGGCTTAGCCGCAAAATGGAGTGTTGGCATGAAATTCTTTATCGATACCGCCGATTTGGCGGAGATTAAGTCCCTCGCGAGCAGCGGCCTGCTGGACGGCGTGACGACCAACCCCTCGTTGATCGCCAAGTCCGGCCGCGACTTCAAGGAAGTGATCAAGGAAATCTGCTCCATCGTGCCCGGCCCGGTCAGCGCCGAGGTCGCCGGCACCGAGTACGAGCAGATCATGAAAGAGGCGAAGGTGCTGCGGAAGATCGCCGACAACGTGTGCATCAAGGTGCCGCTGACGCCGGACGGATTGCGCGCGTGCCGCCACCTTAGCGACGACGGCACGATGGTGAACGTGACGCTGTGCTTCTCCGCCGCGCAGGCGCTGCTGGCGGCGAAGAGCAATGCCTCGTTCATCAGCCCGTTCGTGGGCCGGGTGGACGATATCGGCTGGGACGGCATGCAGTTGATCGCGGACATCGTGGAGATGTACCAGAACTACAGCTTCAAGACCGAGGTTCTGGTGGCGTCGGTTCGCGGCCCGCTGCACGTGATCGAGGCGGCGAAGATGGGCGCGCATGTCGCGACGCTGCCGCCGGCGGTGCTGCGGTCTCTGTTCAACCATCCGCTGACGGATAAGGGGTTGGCGCAGTTCCTGAAGGATTGGCAGGGGACGGGTCAGACGATCGTCTAGGGGAGACGGTTGGGGCGACATTGGCGCGCCCCAATTCGTGGCTTGG
>WSSedB1CaDRAFT_10000953_pt1 | contig 11661 bp, 10 predicted proteins | sample WetSurSB1Cattail_FD_9460 | JGI IMG/M metagenome (IMG submission 9460)
CCACGCCGACGACCAAGCCGAAACCGTATTGATGCGTCTCCTGCGCGGTTCCGGCGCCACCGGCCTCTCCGGCATGTCCTTCCGCAATGGAAGCGGCCGCATCCGGCCCCTGCTGACAAGCACCCGGACTGAAATCGAAGCCTATCTGAGAGCGCGGGGGCTGAAGCACCGTGAAGACGCCAGCAACCGAGATACGGCCTTTCTTCGCAACCGCATCCGTCACGAACTGCTGCCGGTCCTGGCACACTACAACCCCGCCATCCGTGAACGTCTGGTTACCACCGCCGCGCTTTTGGCCGACGAGGATGACCTGCTGGAGCGCATGGCATCCGATCTGTCAGTCAAAGTCTGCGCCATCACGGACGGTGGCATATCCTGCTCGCTGACCCGGCTGAAGGGAGAGCACCCCGCCCTGAGACGCAGGCTTTTCCGCAAAGCACTGGCAAACCTGGCGGGCGATGCCGATCATTTCTCCCAATGCCATATCCGGGCGCTTGAGCAGCTTGCCGACTCATCCCGGCCCAATGCTATCCTCAACCTTCCCAGGGAAATTACCGCGCTGCGGGAATATGGGGCATTGCTTCTCCGCAAGAGCTCCCCGCTAAACGCGGCCGAGGTTGCGGAAGTCGAAATAACCGCTCCCGGTCATTATCACCTTTTCGATGGTTCATGCGTGACGCTGCATACACTCTCCACCGCCCCGCTTCATCCCGCCTCCCTGCCGTCCTACACGGCCGTCTTCGATCTAGAAAAGAGCCCCTTTCCCTGGCATGTCCGCACCTTCAGACCCGGCGACCGGATACATCCATTCGGCATGGCCGGCAGCAAAAAACTCAAGGATCTCTTCATAGATCTAAAAATCCCCCTCACCAAGCGGAGGCGCATTCCGCTTTTTTTTAGCGGCGACACGCTGATCTGGGTCTGCGGAATACGCACTTCCCGGCTTGCGGCTGTTGATGACACATCGAAAAAAATCATTATGGCGGTATACTCATACTCTACGGAATAGGGAATTTGTTAGTAAGCACTGCCCGGTTGAGCATTTGCCTTACTCCCAAAAGCATTCAAGCGAACACCTTACCACCCCTTACCCCTCCTAAAATAGGAGGGGGACTTAAAGCTCCCCTCCTTACAAAGGAGGGGTTGGGGGTGGTTGGGGTTTTGTGTCATCTTGATTGCTACGTGAAATTAGCAGTTTTCTCCCCTTGAGGGGTGTAAGTTTGTGGCAATAAAGAGGAGGCTTAAACGTGCGCATAGGAATGATCGGTGTGGGGCGAATGGGTGGAGACATGGTGCGCCGTTTGCTGCGAGGCGGACATGAATGCGTGGTCCATGCACGCAAAGCCTCATCCATCGAACCGCTGGTTAGCAAGGGTGCCGTGGGAGCCTCGTCTCTGGCCGGTTTCGTCTCTCTTTTGCCCGCACCGCGCGTTATCTGGCTGATGATCCCAGCTGCCTCGGTGGACAAGGTCATTGCCGATCTCGTCCCGCTTTTGAGCGCGGGGGATATACTGATTGACGGCGGCAATTCCCACTATCACGACGACATCCGGCGCGACAGCGAGCTTCGCGACAAGGGCATCCATTATCTGGATGTGGGGACCAGCGGAGGCATCTGGGGGATTGAACGAGGTTACTGCCTGATGATCGGCGGCGAGCGGGAACAGGTTGAGTATCTTGATCCGGTTTTCGCCGCGCTGGCGCCCGGCAAGAGTGCCGCACCGGACACACCCGGCCGGCGCGATACCGGCTCAACGGCGGAACAGGGCTACCTGCACTGCGGAGCAAACGGAGCCGGGCATTTTGTCAAGATGGTTCACAACGGCATCGAGTACGGACTGATGGCAGCCTATGCCGAGGGATTCAACATCCTTCGCCACGCCAATATCGGCAACAACGAGCGGGAAACAGATGCCGAGACAACACCGCTGCGTAATCCCGATCATTTTTGCTACGATCTGAATCTGGCCGACATTGCCGAACTGTGGCGCCGGGGAAGCGTGGTTTCTTCCTGGCTGCTGGATCTGTCCGCCAGGGCGTTCAGCAATAACCAGGGTCTGGAGGGATTTGGCGGCAGGGTTTCCGACTCGGGTGAGGGACGCTGGACAATCAACACCGCTATTGAAGCGGGGGTTCCGGCGCCGGTACTGAGCACGGCGCTTTTCCAGCGTTTCAGCTCGCGCGGGGAAGCGGATTTTGCTGATCGGCTCCTGTCAGCCATGCGTTACGAATTTGGCGGCCACCAGGAAAAGGAACCCGCAAAGGAGTAAGTAATCATGCCGCCAACCACAACACTTGACCCAACCATCATCATTATTTTCGGGGGCGGTGGCGACCTCACCAAGCGCAAGCTCGTACCGGCGCTTTACAACCTGTTGTTGGACAACCTTCTCCCCCAGCGTTACGCAATCGTCGGCATCGGCCGGAGAACAATGGACGACGAGACCTTTCGCGCTCATCTCAAGGATGGACTGGACCAGTTTTCCCGGCGCGGGCGGGCCAACGAAGATCCCTGGCAGGATTTTGCCGCCCAGCTGTCGTACATTTCCGAAGATGTTTCATCGCCCGCATCCGGAGCCGCCCTTACCCGGCGGTTGATTGAGCTGGACACTGCCTGGGGCGTGCGCGCCAACCGCATCTTCTACCTGGCCATCCCCCCCTACATGATGGAACCGTCCGTGGCGATGCTGCAAAGAATCGGAGTCTGCCGGGACTGCAAACGAGACCGACTGGTGGTTGAAAAACCGTTTGGGCGGGATATTTCCTCTGCCCGGGCCCTCAATAATCTTCTGTCCGGCATGTTCGTAGAATCGCAGATCTACCGGATCGATCATTTCCTCGGCAAGGAAACGGTGCAGAACATCTTTGCTTTCCGTTTTGCCAACTCCCTCTTCGAGCCGGTCTGGAACCGGCGCTATGTCGACCATGTCCAGATCACTGTCGCCGAAACCGTCGGCGTCGAAAACCGCGCTAATTTTTTCGAACAATCCGGCACCCTGCGCGATATGGTCCAGAACCATATGCTCCAGATCCTCTGTCTGGTGGCAATGGAACCGCCGATCTCGTTCGATGCCGACGAGGTCCGCAATAAGAAGGTTGATGTGTTGCGCGCCATCCGCCCCATCCACGCCGGCAATGTTCACCAGAGCGTGGTGCGGGGGCAGTACGGCAAGGGCTTTGTGGATGGAAAAGCTGTTCCGGGATATCGCGAAGAAAGCGATGTCTCGCCCGCGTCCTCCACGGAAACCTACGTTGCTCTCAATCTGTTTATCGATAACTGGCGCTGGCAGGGGATTCCCTTTTACCTGCGTACCGGCAAACGTCTCCCTGTCAAGGTTTCCGAGGTTTCCGTCATTTTTCGTTCGCCTCCTCACCAGCTCTTTCCCTCCGCAGCGGTTGACAACTGGCAGCCGAACCGGATTGTCATCAGGATTCAACCTGAAGAAGGCATCGGAACCCGCATCCAGGTTAAACAGCCGGGAACCCGTCTGCTGCTGGGTGAGGCCGATATGCAGTTCCGCTATCGGGAGGCATTCAAGGCAGCTGCTCCGGAAGCCTATGAAACACTGCTGCTGGACGTGATCCGTGGTGACGCCACGCTCTTCATGCGCGCCGATCAGGTGGAATGCGCCTGGAACGTGGTTTCACCGATTCTGACCGCCTGGGAATCCGTGCCGCCCAGCGATTTTCCCGACTACGCGGCCGGAAGCTGGGGACCCGAGGCAGCGGACCGCATGATCGCCAGGAATGGCCATAGCTGGCTACAGCCAAGCATGAAGAAGTAGTCAGTATGATGTTTAAAATATTCAGCAATAGTGAGACTCTCAGCCAGGGGATCGCGGAACTTTTTGCTACAACCGCCGAACAGGCGGTTGCATGTCGAGGGCGTTTCTCGGTCCTTGTCAGCGGCGGTGAAACGCCCCGGCGTACCTATGAACTTCTGGCTCGGGAACCGTTCCGTCAACGCATACCCTGGAACAGCGTGCATCTGTTTTGGGGAGACGAGCGTTGCGTGGCCGCCTCGGATCCGCGCAGCAACGCTCAGATGGTCAGACGTACGCTACTTGACAAGGTCCCGCTTCCGGAACAGCAGATTCACCCGATCATCTGCGACACGACGCCACAAACGGCAGCCTCCGCGTATGAAACGGTGCTGCGCTCCCATTTCACGGATGGTATTGCCCATTTCGACCTTGTCATGCTTGGCTTGGGGGACGACGGCCACACAGCTTCCCTGTTTCCCGGGTCCGGCGCGCTCAACGAACAGTATTGCTGGGTAACAACCGCACAAAAACCAGGGGAGGACATCATGCGCGTCACCTTGACGGCACAGCCCCTGAATCAGGCGGAACTGGTGGTTTTTCTGGTTGCGGGCACGAGAAAATCCTCGGTATTGCGCAAGGTTCTTGAGAGGCCGCATACCCCGGACATGCTGCCCGCACAATTGATCAAACCGGTTAACGGCAGACTGCTTTGGTACGTTGATGAATCAGCGGCCCGATTTCTGACGCCGGGTAAAAAGTTCCTGGCGAAAGAGCGATAGTGCGGATGCCCCCACCCTTGCCGTTGCGGACATCCGTTCACAGCGCTTCAAAACAAGCCAATTTCCTTGAAAACCAATACCTGGTATGGTATTATTCCGCATTTAAACGCACCAATCTACGCATTCAACTGGGGGCAACGTGAACAAGTTTTACAAAAACATCTCTCTCTGGCTGGTCATCTTTTTGATGATGATTCTGCTATACAGCATGATCAATAAACCCCACGCCACTGCAGAAAAGCTCAATTTCAGCGACTTCATCGCCCAGGTGGATGCGGGCAAGGTTGCCTCCGTTACCATCCAGGGCAATGACATTTTCGGCAAGTACGAAGGTAAGGACGGCAAAGAATTTCAAACCTACAAACCAATTTCCGATGCGGACTTGACCAAAAAGCTTATCGAAAAGAAGGTCGCCATTACCGCCAAACCGGATGAGGAAAAGTTTTCCTGGCTGTCGATCTTTGTTTCGTGGTTTCCCCTGATATTACTGGTGGGAGTCTGGATTTTCTTTATGCGCCAGATGCAAGCCGGTGGCGGCAAAGCCATGTCGTTCGGCAAGAGCCGCGCCAAGCTCCTGACCGAGTCCCAAGTCAAAATCACCTTCGAGGATGTGGCCGGCATTGAAGAAGCCAAGGAAGAACTGAACGAGATCATCTCCTTCCTGAAAGACCCAAAAAAATTCACCAAGCTGGGCGGTAGAATTCCCAAAGGAGTGCTGCTGATGGGGCCTCCGGGCACTGGTAAAACCCTGCTGGCCCGGGCTATCGCCGGCGAAGCGGGAGTGCCGTTCTTCTCGATTTCCGGATCCGATTTTGTGGAAATGTTCGTCGGAGTCGGCGCAAGCCGTGTGCGCGACCTGTTTTTACAGGGCAAGAAGAGCGCTCCCTGCATCATCTTCATTGACGAAATCGACGCCGTGGGCCGTCATCGCGGAGCCGGCCTGGGAGGCGGCCATGATGAACGCGAGCAGACCCTTAACCAGTTGCTGGTGGAGATGGACGGTTTCGAGTCTAACGAAGGTGTCATTCTGATCGCCGCAACCAACCGGCCGGATGTGCTTGACCCGGCCTTGCTGCGCCCCGGCCGCTTCGATCGCCAGGTGGTTGTACCACGGCCGGATGTCAGGGGGCGTGAGATGATCCTCAAGGTTCACGCCAAAAAAGTTCCACTTTCCCCGGATGTCGATCTTGAGGTGATCGCCCGCGGCACACCCGGTTTCTCAGGCGCCGACCTGGCCAATGTGGTCAACGAAGCGGCCCTGCTGGCCGCCCGCGAGGATAAAAGCGTTGTTGAATCCATCGATTTTGATAACGCCAAGGACAAGGTCCTGATGGGTGTGGAACGCCGCAGCATGGTCATCTCCGATGAGGAAAAGAAAAGTACGGCTTACCATGAAGCCGGTCATACCCTGGTGGCCAGAATGATTCCCGGCACCGACCCGGTTCACAAGGTTTCCATTATTCCCCGAGGCCGCGCTTTGGGTATGACCATGCAACTCCCCATTGAAGACAAACACAGCTACTCCCGCGAGATGCTGCTGGCACGCATCACCGTGCTGATGGGAGGTCGCGCCGCGGAGGATATCATCTTCAAAACCTTTACAACCGGAGCGGGCAACGACATTGAACAGGCCACCGAACTGGCCCGCAAAATGGTCTGCGAGTGGGGCATGAGTGACAAGATGGGACCGCTCTCCTTCGGCAAGAAAGACGAACAGATCTTCCTGGGACGCGAGATGTCCACCCACAAAAACTACAGCGAAGCCACCGCGGTGGAGATCGATACCGAAATCAGGATGATCGTTGACAACAGTTATCAACGCGCACTGACTCTATTGACTGAGAACATCAAGAACCTGCACAACCTGTCAGAGTGCCTGGTGGAAAAAGAGAACCTGTCCGGAGTAGAAGTTGATCAAATCATTGCCGCCGGTGAACCGACGTGCGGTCAGAAAACTCCGGAAGTACCGCAGGAACGGCATACCGATATCCAGGTCTGATATGGGCGCCTTTTCGGCGAGAGTTCTCCAGATAACCACCCCGGATCAGGCGGAGCGTGAACTGCGCCGCATTGGCGTCGATCCTGGCGGCATTGCCAGCATGACAGCCAAGATGCGGACCCACTGTATCCATCTGCCTCGTCTGCAATGCCGCCAGGCAAACATCCTCAAGCAGGAAATGCTGGCCTTGGGGGGCGATGCGGCGGTTGCCCGCGGAAGCGTGGCCTGCAGCATCGAGGCCACCGACGTCATCCTGATCGGCACAGCAAAACAGCTCAACAAGCTCTGCATGAAGCTGGTCCAGCAACCGTTTGATCTCCCGGCCCTGGCTGTTGAACTGTCAGCCGTTCTGAAGCACACAACATCCGCACCAACCGTGTGGCGAACAGCACGAAGGAACCTCGAACTGACGCGCCCGCTGATCATGGGCATCCTCAATGTAACACCAGATTCTTTTTCCGACGGCGCCCTCTACCTGAACCCGCAACAGGCTCTTGCGCAGGCACAAAAAATGATCGACGCGGGGGCCGACATCATCGACATCGGCGGCGAGAGCACTCGGCCCGGCGCCGAACCGGTATCAGCCAAAGAAGAAGCAGCCCGGATTATACCGGTGATCACCGGACTGGCGGAGAAAACCGGCTGTGTCATTTCCGTTGACACCTGGAAGAGTTATGTGGCGGAAGAGGCCATGGCTGCCGGAGCAGAGATTATCAATGACATCAGCGGGCTTGCGTTTGACAACAGACTGGCCGACGTTGCTTCTGAAACAGGCGCCGGAGTAGTGCTGATGCATACGCGAGGCGCCCCGGACACCATGCAGCAAAATACCGGCTATACCGACCTTATCGGTGAAATCATGCAGGGTCTGCGCAACTCCGTTGAAACCGCCGTCACAGCCGGAATAGAACGGAAACGGATCGCCGTCGATCCCGGCATCGGTTTTGCTAAAAACAGCCGCGGCAATCTGGAAATACTGAGACGGCTGCGCGAATTCAGCGGTCTTGGCCTGCCGCTTCTGGTCGGTACGTCGCGCAAGGCATTTATCGGCACAATAACCGGCCGTGAAATTGACGATCGTCTTCACGGGACAGCAGCCACTGTGGCGCTGGCGGTTGCACATGGCGCATCCATCCTGCGGGTGCATGACGTGCGCGCCATGCGGGATGTTGCCGACATGGCCCATGCCGTCATGAAGGGGTAACAATAACACCCTGTTTACTCGCCGGACAAAACTTCATCGAGGAATTGAATGCCGGACCTGCTTGCCAGATTTACCCTGCTCGACCTCTGCGACATCCTCATCCTGGCTGTTCTCATCTACTATTTCGTCCTGTTTCTGAAAAAAGACATTGCAACCAGACTGCTTCTGATTCTGCTGGTTTTCTTCAGCACACTTCTTATTTCCCGGTTTTCCAGGCTCACCGCCACTACCTGGCTGCTTAACTCCCTGTTTTCATCCACCCTGATCATCCTGGCCATCATCTTTCAGTCAGATATACGTCGTGCTTTCCTGGCCCTGGGCCAGCGCCGGATAGAACCCCATGTCCGTGATGAAGAAGCCGAGATGATCGAAGAACTGATCAAGGCAACCAACGAAATGGCTGAAAAACGGATCGGAGCGCTGATTGTCATTGTCCGCCATCTTCCCATCGATCATCTGCTGGAGATAGGTACACAGATTGAGGCCAAGGTCACCAGCGAACTGCTCAATTCGATCTTTCTCCCCTACTCCCCGATTCACGATGGCGCGGTGATCATCAACAGGGGTAAAATCACCATGGCCGGATGCCTGCTACCGCTCTCCAGGAATCCGGATATTTCCAAGAGTTTCGGCACACGGCATCGGGCTGCCCTGGGGCTCTCCGAACTGGTCGATGCGCTGGTGATGGTCGTCTCCGAGGAAACCGGTAAAATATCCATGGTCCATGACGGCAAGATAAACTATGATCTGGATTCTGTCGAGACCCGGCGCATATTGCGAAGGGCTCTGGACGTGAAACGCTCGAGCAAGCCTCCGGCGTCAGGAGACAGATAGGATGGCTCCTATCACCACGAATACAGTCAAACAACTCTGCACGCGCAACGTGACACTCAAGCTGCTCAGCCTTGCACTGGCATTCTGTGTGTGGAGTATCTCGGCTGTGTCGCGGGAAACCGAAGCAAGACTTACCCTTCCCGTGCGTCTGAGCACTATTCCCCACGGCTACGTTGTGGGAAGGCCGGTACCTGCCTCTATCAACGTAACGCTGTCAGGCCCCCTGCACTTGATCACCACGGCCAAACAATCCGGGGAAGCGCTTACCCTTGATCTGGAGGGAGCCGTCAAACCGGGAACAACGGCGTTCACGCACCTGGAATCGTATCTGAAACTTCCCCAGGGAATCACGGTAATCCGTATATCGCCGGCATCTCTGGAAATACGCCTGGAAACGGAACACTCACCACAAGGAGACCTTCACCAGTGAAAAAACTTTTTGGAACCGACGGCGTTCGCGGAGTCGCCAACATCCACCCCATGACTACCGAAATGGCCATGCAACTGGGCAGGGCCGCCGCCTATATTTTCAGAAGCTCAAGCAAGCGCCGACACCGCATCGTAATCGGCAAGGACACGCGACTATCGGGCTATATGCTGGAAAACGCCATGGTAGCCGGAATCTGCTCCATGGGAGTAGACGTGTTACTGGTAGGACCGCTGCCGACACCGGGCATTGCCAACATCACTTCTTCCATGCGCGCCGATGCCGGTGTGGTGATTTCCGCATCACACAATCCTTTTCAGGACAACGGCATAAAGTTTTTTTCCGCCGATGGCTTCAAACTTCCCGACAAAATTGAACTGAAGATCGAAAAGCTGATCGAATCGAAACAGATCGACTCTCTTCGTCCAACTGCCAGCGAGGTCGGCAAAGCATTCCGTATCGATGACGCCGCCGGACGTTATATTGTTTTTCTTAAAAACACCTTTCCCCACGAAATGGACCTCTCCGGCTTGAAAATCGTACTGGATTGCGCCAACGGCGCGGCCTACAAAGTGGCTCCGGCGGTATTTGAAGAACTGGGAGCCGAAGTTGTCCCCTTTGGGGTCAATCCCAACGGAACCAACATCAATGCCGATTGCGGTTCCCTCTATCCCCAGGTAATCAGTGAAGCGGTAAAGATACACCGCGCCGATATCGGCATTGCACTGGATGGTGACGCGGACCGGGTCATTGTCTGCGACGAGTTCGGCAACGAGGTGGACGGTGACCACATCATGGCCATCTGCGCCCAGGACATGCTCAAACGTAAGCTGCTGAAAAAGAAAACTCTGGTAACCACGGTCATGAGCAACATGGGGCTCGATATCGCCTTGCGGAATGTGGGCGGAAAGATCGTTAAAACCGCGGTAGGTGACCGCTACGTGGTTGAGGAGATGCGCAAGGGGGGCTACAATCTTGGTGGGGAGCAGTCCGGGCATATGATTTTTCTGGACCACAATACCACTGGCGACGGCATTCTCTCGGCCCTGCAACTGTTGGCGGTCATGCGACGGAACAATAAACCGCTTTCCGAGCTGGCCGGCGTAATGATCTCCCTTCCCCAGGTACTGGTCAACACCCGTGTGCGCGAGCGTAAGGACATTATGACCATCCCCGACATTGCCGCGAAGATCGGTGATGTTGAGACCAAACTGGGCAACGAAGGGCGGGTGCTGATCCGCTACTCGGGAACCGAGCCGCTGCTGAGGGTCATGCTGGAAGGAAAGGACACGTACGAAATCACGGCCTGGGCTAATGAGATCATTGATCTAGTCAAGAAACATCTCGGAGAGAAATAAGGGGGGACAAACGTGGCAAAACTGGGATTAAATGTCGATCATGTGGCAACCGTGCGCCAAGCGCGCGGCGGCGTTGACCCTGATCCGGTTACTGCCGCGGCGCTGGGTGAACTTGCCGGCGCCGAGGGAATTACCATTCATCTGCGGGAAGACCGCCGCCATATTCAGGATCGCGATCTGGAGATCCTGCGCCGCACCGTCAAGACCAAACTCAACCTGGAAATGGCCGCAACCCAGGAGATGGTGCGCATCGCCCTCAGGACAAAACCGGAGCAGGTAACCCTGGTGCCTGAAAAACGGCAGGAGCTGACCACCGAGGGGGGCCTGGATGTAATCCTCAACCTCAAATCCATCACTGATGCCGTCAAACGTCTGCGTGACAACGGCATTGTCGTCAGTCTTTTCATAGACCCCGATCAGGAGCAGATCAAGGCCGCCAGTAAAAGTGGAGCCGACTACATCGAGATCCATACCGGCGCCTATGCCGCGGCCCTCGACTGGCCCACCCAGAAATATGAAATAGAGGAGATCGATACGGCCATCAAACTGGCCAACAAGGTCGGCATGGGAGTCAATGCCGGTCATGGCCTCAATTACGCCAACATCAAGGCGCTGACCGCCCTTGGCGGCATTGAAGAATACAACATCGGCCACTCGATCATGGCTCGCGCCATACTGGTGGGCATTGACCGGGCCGTCAAAGACATGGTCGATCTGATCAAATACGCATGATTTACGGCATCGGCACCGATATCGTTGACATCCCCCGTTTCCAGCGTTTCGTGGACCAGAACAACATGGCCCTTCTTCAACGCCTGTTCACGGAACAGGAACGTTCGGTCTGCGGCGTCAATAGAAGCAGCGCCTCCCGCTTCGCTGCCCGCTTCGCCGCCAAGGAAGCTTTTCTCAAGGCATTGGGAACCGGGCTGCGTGACGGTCTTTCCTGGCAGGACATGGAGGTTGTCAACGATGAACTGGGAAAACCGGATCTACACCTGACCGGCAGGGCGCTGGAACTGTATAACGAAAAAGACATCAACCGTGTCTTTCTCTCCCTTTCGCATGACGCCGGCTGCGCCATTGCCCTGGTCGTACTGGAGAAAACATGAAGGTTGTCACGTCACATACCATGCAGGCCATCGACAAACAGGCCATCAATGACTTTGGCATACCCGGCCTGGAATTGATGGAGAATGCCGGACGTAGTTGCGTTGACGTAATCATCCGGGAATTCGGACACAAGGGACATAAGCGTGTGGTTATCCTGGCCGGGAAGGGCAACAATGGTGGTGATGG